>Ga0315274_10004545_pt1 | contig 20391 bp, 15 predicted proteins | sample YL17G02_20_MG_FD_203700 | JGI IMG/M metagenome (GOLD analysis project Ga0315274, IMG submission 203700) | Sediment microbial communities from Yellowstone Lake, YNP, Wyoming, USA - YL17G02_20 | ecosystem: Environmental > Aquatic > Freshwater > Lake > Sediment | place: USA: Wyoming | collected...
ATTTTGTGATCGCTGCAAATGAGTCCGGCTGATTAAACCCGACCCAGCGTAATCGACCAAGCTGCGCCGCGGCTGCATCGAGAAGCCCGACATTGCGCAAATCTGTAATTAACTTCAGGTCAGCACGATCACTTAGCTCGGCGCCCCCCCCTGCGCGCGCCGCCATGGATTTTGCCGCTAGGCTTATGACGGACGGGCGCGTTGGATCAGATGCTGTAAGTGACGTCGGGAGGCTCTTCGATAACGCATCCGTCTTAGCTAACTCTGGATGTCGCACTGCGACCATAGCTGCATAAAAAGAATTGCCGTGATGACTCAGGATGTTTCGATAAATCGAATTTGCCTGGTCCTGCATCTGCAGCAGCTCTAGAATGTGCGCATGCCAATAATCCACGATGAACCGATCGTCGCCCTCTCTGGGCGTCACATAGCCTGTTTTCTCTAGTAAGGCTAATGCGGCTTGGTACTGTTTGCTCCGATAAAGATTCCAGAAATGCATCCAACGCAGGATTGGCGTGTCCCTCTTTACGAGTGCCAGGCCATAGTTTTCAGCAGCGCCCTTAATCTCGCCAGCATAACGAAGAGCGTCACCCAGTAACTCTTGCGCACGCCCCCTAAACATGTGGCGCGGAAAGTCGTAGACAAAATCACTGAGATAACGAATGGATTTTTCAGGCCGAAATAAACGCAAGTTAGTCTTAGCCAAGTCTAGGATTACGGTCGGCAAGATTTTCGAAGCACGATCATTTCGCTCTTGTTCGTAAATAGACTGCATCTCAGTCTTAGCCAGATCAAACAAACGTGCCCCGACGAAAAATTTGGCTTTTTCGACTGGCCCCTTCACGTGGACCTTTCCGTTAGGATCTATAATTGGCCGACTTAATGCACTTTGGATGAATTCGCCTAGGCCATTGCCTAAAACTACGTTTTTGCTCAGCCGCGAAAGCAACTTCTCTGAAAAAATATATCCACCACTAGCCGTGGACTGACATGTGGCATCCTCAAGTTTTCGAAACGCCCAGCGAGACTCAGCAGTCGCAGGATAATTAGCTGCTAAGCCCTCCAGGAGTCCGAATGCTTCTTTACGATCGCCGCGTTTCTCGAAGGCCTCGTACGCCATGCGCGCGAGTACTTCTTGCCTTCGGCTGAAATTAAAACGCTTACTGTAATCTTTAAATGCTTGAGTTAATCCCTCGAAATCACCGGATGCATATAAACTTTCAATAAGGAGACTTTGCACACGCTTCACCCAAGCATCGCCAAATTCTGTGCTCAATAGCGATTTGGATAAATTAACGACTTCTGAGAAGGCGCCACCGCGGAATTTTGCTTCTGCCAAATAATATCTAATCATCGGTAAAATCGGATCATTCGCCGGACAGTCTAACTCGGCAGAAACAAGATATTGCAGGGCAAGCCGGGGATTCCTATCTAAATAGCTAGCGCCCAGTGCCAGCGATATAAGCCGCTTGTCATGATCCATTGTAGAGTTCAGATAACTCGCATGAAGGTCGGTAGTGGTAGATGTACTGCGCGCACGCTCTTGCACGCGCATCGTGTTGATAAACTCCAACATGGCGTCTTCACGATAACCAGCCCGCGCTTGTTGCGAAAAGCAACAAACGATAGCCAGCGCTGCGATGATTTTACAAGCCGTTTTCACGACGCCCCCTCGGAGTCCCAATCTGTTGATACTCCGCAGGTGGTGTGTCGACAGAAAGGCCGTAAGTCTTTAGGGGAGTTATCTGCGGCTGATCAATTTACGCCAACCAAAGAGTTCTAGTGGGTAAGACTTAGACGATTATTTTCCACTCTAGCAAAAATTGCCGAGATTAAAATCCCGTCTTCCGGTGACATTTCTGGCTTAATTTTAAGATTTCCAAGAAACAGTTTGGTGCTAGTCAGATCTTTGCTGCATGAGCCCGGCTACGCAGCCCCTCTAGAATCAACATATCGACCAGAAGGAAGCTGACCCCGACAGTAATGCAGCTATCGGCAAAGTTGAAGTTTGGGAAGTCGTAACGCCAGCCCAGCAAATTCCAACGCACATCGATCCAGTCAATCACGTAACCAAAACGCACGCGGTCAAGAAAATTTCCTATGGCCCCAGAAAGAATCAAAGACAGGGCGCATATCGCCAACCGATGATGAATTGGTGTCGATCGTAGATACATCAAAATTATGCCAACAGCGACGCAAGTCACCATGTAGAAAAAGGGAACACGGACACTGTCTGGAAGCGTCGACAACGCCCCCCATGCGGCTCCAAGATTACGAACGTAATTAGTGCTGATAGAGACAAAAGAACGATGATTCTCCGTGGCTCCCATACCGTCCGTACCATCACTAGACCAAAGTGGAAATCGTTGTCCTCGATAGGCGGACGGATTCTGTGCATCTGACCAGATCATCAATGTCGATTGCGCATGAACTTTGGTCAACTGGTCCAGGCCTATGCTGCCTAGAACCATCATGATAAGGAAGATCAATGAGCGCTGCTTGGCGAGCGCGGCAATTGGTGTTAACTTTTGAGCAGCAGTCACAAAGATCCCTCACGAACATCTGTTATTGACACGCATAGTAACGCTAGGGTGTGAGTTTAGCAAAAGGGTGCTTGTGCTGCTATCGAAGCTTTCGCATGATCAAATGGAGCCGTCGTTGCGACCAAGTGGCATTATTTTCGACTTCGACGGAGTCTTGGTTGATAGCTTGCCAGCTCACCTGCAAGCATGGGCGGATGCGGTTAGCGAAATATTTAATCGCTCGGTGACGGATCTATCTGATCTCAGCGGGCACAGCTCACGAACGATAGCCCACATACTAGCCAAACGATATGGCGACCCATCGCTTGCAAATATCCTTGTAAAGACTAAAGAGAGACTACTTGCCTCTGGCGCCATCGAAGTCCCACTATACCCCGGTGTCAAATCGACTATCGAATTTCTCGCAGTCGCAGATTTGCCATTTGCCATTGGAAGTAATTCGCTGCGACCATTTGTAATGGCCACCACAGCCAGGGTCGGCCTACATGTGCCCGTCATTGTAACGGCCTCGGACGTGTCGCGACATAAGCCAGCGCCGGACATCTTCTGGGAGTGCAGTAACGGACTGCGGATTGATCCAAAGCAGCGTCAAAATATCATAGTGTTTGATGACAGTATTCACGGCATTAAAGCCGCTGTGGCGGCGGGCATGACGCCAATCGGGATCTCGAGCTCCACAAAACCAGAATCCCTATTTGCTGCTGGCGCCGTCGCAGTTACAGAGTCTGTTGCCGAGGCTTTTGCACTTGGGTGGATGCAGCAAATGCCAAGAAAAGTACAGATTATTTAGCGACTTCGACGCAAAGATGCGCGAGTATTTCTTCTTGCAATAGCTGAATCAATCAAACGACTAAGCAAAACATTAGCCGCAATTCCTGACTCCCGCCACAGGAGGGGATACTGAGAAATCTCGGTGAAGCCAGGTATCGTATTCACCTCGTTAAAGTAGAATTCACCAGAAGACTTTTCGAGAAATAAATCAATACGAGCCATGCCAAATAACTCTAGAGCCCCAAACACACGCCCAGCCAAGTCCTTGGCCGTGGCCACCTGCGCTGGCGTCAATTTAGCTGGGATAACAATGCTGGCACCGTTAGCACTCGAGTACTTAGCATCGTAGGAATAAAAGTCTTCGTGAGGCACAACTTCACCGGGAATCGACAAACTAGGTTCGTACTCACCTAAAGCAGCCACCTCTATTTCGCGAACAGTCAGGCCCTTTTCAATCAGTATCCGATCATCAAAGGCCAGAGCCCGCTCGCACGCTTGCGACAATTCTTTTGCCTCGGTGACTTTAGTGACCCCGACCGAACTACCCAAACGGGCTGGTTTTACAAACAGGGGCAAGCCCAGCGCCTCTACTGCTTCTTTGCAAATTTGGGCCCCCTGAGTTGACCATTGGTGACTCCGAAGATCTCGCCACGGAACCACCGGAACACCGGCGGTAGCGGCTAGCTTCTTAGCCACCACTTTGTCCATGCCAATCGCTGAGCCAAGAGTGTCGGGGCCAACAAACGCCACCTCTTTAAGTTCCATGAGCCCTTGCAAGGTCCCATCTTCACCAAAGGTTCCGTGCAAAACAGGAAACACAACGGTGCTGGCGACATCCCCACCGAAGTCGCCAACGCTCAGCTGCTGCTTCGATTTATGGATTGGGATTGGTCCGGCTGATGTCGCAAGTAAAGCCGCGACATCCTGTGGCCACCACGATCCGTCTTTATCTATGCCGATGGCTCGGACTTGATATTTGGTTTTATCGAGGTTAAGGAGAACAAATCTAGCGCTGCGGCAGGATATCTCGTGTTCAGCGGATCGCCCTCCATAGATCACAACTACGTCTGTCTTGCTGTGGTCCATGTCCCTGCCCCCTCAAGTATAGCAATGGCACTAGTTTAGCCTAAGTATATCTCAGCAGGTTAGGCGACGGAACCGCTGTTATCACTTAAGTCTGTGTCGCTGCTTAGTCACATTTGAACAACCACAAGGCAGAACCGATCGTCAAGTGGACTGTCTTGCGTGTAAAATCTAACCATCGCCAAAATCTCATCGCATAGAATCTCAGCATTGCCGATAGAGCGAGACTGCTGTAATCCGCGGTCCAGAATGCGGTCAAACACCTCCGGCTTGAGATGTTTTGTGGCGCTCAGAAAGTCTGAGTGGAAAATCAACGCTTCGTTTTGCTGGAGTCGATAGCTTTCCTGCCGACATTCAGCTGCGCTACCTTTATCCGATCGGCCGATGAGATCGTCCTGGGTCTGGGCCACAAACTGAGTGACGGCATTCAACTCTTCACCGGCCACTACGCTTATTGGCATCCTTTGACCATCATTGCACCACAGGACTTCGCCGGTATTAAAATCAACACGGGCAATCATACAGCTCATTTTTAGCTGATTATCTGTCCGAAACTGAGCAATGGACGACGCGATGACCGATCTAATTTCCAATGGCAATAGACCGCTTTCTGCTGTTGAGCGATGAACTACGGCCTCAATCGCAATTACGGCGCACCGTAATGCAATTCGGGCAAGTGCTTGGAGTGGGCCATCTCCCTCCATATCTCCAATGAGAAGGTAAAGTTTTCCAGACGCCGGCGCATCGATGATATGCATCCACTCACCAATTAATCGTGGCGATGGGTGGTGGTGGAATGCCAGACGATGATTTGTTTTTTTATAGCTCTCAAAAGTAGTGGTGGCGCCTTGAATACTATTCAGGAATTCTTCCTTGGTCCGGGAAATCGCCGCCTGATTCATAATTTCAATTTTAGTCAACGAGGTTTCAATCAGAGCGACGACTGCATGCAGCGTCGATTCAACAACTTCGCCCGGTGATTGTTTGTATATGGCCGCAAGATCGCCGAAGTGAGCCGATCCATTTCTAAGGTTAAAATGCAGAACATGCTGGGTCGAGTCATCAGTGAACTGCGATTTTATTTCGGCTTTAGATACGCCAATCACCTGACGATTCTGCCACATCAGTCCTGGACCTGAGCCAGCGGGCAGAAACCATGCCGCCTCAGCTTTGCATTGGGTGCAGATCATCTCGACAGCCTTGCGCATCAAGACATCGTGGTTGTGGCAATTATAAAGCTCCAGGAGCACCCTCTGCATGACCCGCGTCCGGACTTGCGTGACCCCAAACGACTCCCCCATGTTATTGAATGCGTGCTTGAGTTTTTCCAGTTCAAGATTACCGCTTTGAACAGGAAGTAGGCTTAGTTTTCCTGCTGCAAGTTCTCGCAACGCAACCGCGACTTCAGCGATGGGTGTTTGCAAATTCCGAGCGAACCGAAGTGCCAAGAAAAGGCCTGCGGCCCAAATTACCGCAAGGCCCCCTGCCATGCACCACAATGCTATCCACCAACTTCTATAGATATAAGATTCAGGCACTGCGACTAAAAGCCTAGCCCAAGGCCTACCTGCCACCAAGATGCTCGGCAAATCGAAGAATTGGAGCCTGTAGGAACCATCGGAAAGATGCCCTACTACCTCATTTGATCGGAAGTCTTGGAGTGACGCTAATGCTCCCCAAGTTGCTTGAGGCCGAAAGTCCTCGAGCCCCCCGTCATACAGACGAATCGCCTCACCCTTTAATTCATAGCGTGGCAAAAGAGCCACCAACACGGGGCCCTCCAGGACCTTGCTCTGCCTTAACCAGTTGGCCCAGTCTCTTAGTTCTATATCGGCAAGAAAAAAACGCTGACTGTCGATCGGCATGCGATAAAAAATGCGTGGCGCCCCCCTCGGGGAGGTGAAAAATTCCACGCTATGGGTGCTTCCATCGGTAGCTGGCGCCTCAAAATCCACCTCTAACATTAAGCTAGGGATGGACTCAGTAGCCGCATGAGCCAAAATCTGTTTTTCTTTGGTGAACACGGCAATCTGAGGAATGCCATTTAAACTTGGTAAAATGTGGTTAAGCGTCGCTTGTAATGAATCTTGAGTAGGAAAATTAGTTAACCTAACCACAGTCGAAACTCGCTGACTAAAACTGCGTAGCTCCGTGTCCAGACTCTTGCCCAAACTCCATGCCAGGCGCCGCTGGTCTTGGAGCGCTTGATCGCTCAGATAAGAGAAAAAAAGGCCCAGACCAACTACGGCAGCTATGAGACTGGGGACAACAATCGTCACCAGGTAGGTCACCAGCACCTTGGTTAAGAGACTTCGCTGCTCAGTTTGGCTGACTTTCATGCCGTTACACCCTGACAATGCTATCTAAAAATTATTGATAATCACGATAACTTTTCTCTTCTCGCAAACGCGAACCGGCCGCAACGTTGATACGAGATTTGATCGCCGCTCTAATGTCATTGGTCTGATAAACAGAGCGAGCTAGTGCTATGAATTCGTCATCGAAGGCCTTCGCTGCCTCCTTGTCCCTAATTGCATCCTCAATATCCCACAGCTTTTGATTGATAGTCTCGAGCTCGTGGACACTTGCTTGATCCAGAGCGACACCATGTACTTCGCAAACTTTCACCAACGCCGCCAACTCCATTCGCACATTGGCTAATTTGTCGATAGCCCTGATATGACGCTCTTTAATTCGCAATATTGTTATCTTATCAACAAGTTCGCCGACTGAAACCGGCACTAGTAAATCCGCCATTTTGGCCTCCGGCAAGCTCTAAAATTTAAAGCATTTAAATTGAAGTTTCTTGATATACTGAGAAAAATGCAACTGCCTAGCAAAAAAGGCGCCATCTTGTGAAGCAGACGCTTCGGATCATCAGGCCGTCCAGTCGTGAGCAGAAGGACATTCTCAGCTCGCGGCTACCGATGCTGGAACAATGCGGCTTCGAGGTACTCTACGAAGACCTGGAGCTCGATGACTCCTGGGCCTACACCTCTGGTACAGCAGAATCAAGGTCTAGGGCTTTGATTGCGGCGTTGACCGAGCCCGAGTCAGACACTGTGATCTGCGCCAGAGGCGGCTACGGCGCAAGCGATTTGCTACCGCTGATACCCTGGTCAAAACTTAAACAAGTCCGCCCCAAGCTTCTGGTGGGCTTTTCAGATATTTCTGCCCTTCATTGCGGACTTTATGCTCAGCTTGGATGGCCAAGCATGCACGCTCCGATGCCCGCGACTGTGTTGTGGGATCAGTCCACGCCAGAGACATCCCTTGACGTGCAAGCGCTTTTCGCTAATTTACAGCAATGGGAGAAGGGTTCTACGAGCGGCTCTCTGCCACTTACGGCGATTGGCGATACGTCACCACATAGTCTCACGGGCAAACTATTTGGCGGCTGCTTCACCGTCCTCACCAACTTGATCGGCACGCCTTACTTTCCCAAGTCCCTGGCCGGACACATCGTGTTCATCGAAGATACCGACGAACACCCGGCTAGACTCATGCGAGCCTTCAACCAATGGCTGCAAAGCGACGCTCTCATCGGAGCCAGTGCCTTAGTCATAGGCCACCTACGAAACCTGGGCCAAAATATCCCAGACTGTGCTGAGTTTGTGCTAAAGCAATTCGCTCAAAGGTCGCCTATTCCCGTTTTTCACACCCCACTATTTGGCCATAGTCGCCCCAATTACCCCCTTATGATAGGGGCTTCAGGACAAATAACCCAAGGCAGGCTCACGTGGCACATGGTTCGCGATAGCCTATCCCCTAATTCGACAAGAGGAGCCAACACGTGACGATTCATGACGGTGCTTCGATCTATTTTCTCGGCATCGGCGGAACTGGCATGGCCTCGGTTGCAGGTCTATGTGCGGAGGCAGGTTACAGCGTCCGCGGAAGCGATGCAGGTGTATACCCACCCATGTCTAGCATGCTTGCAGATCTTGGAATTCCGGTCCAGACGCCATACAGCGCCAACAACCTAGATGGCGTCAAGGCCGATATGGTGGTGGTCGCCAATGTGCTGTCTCGAGGCAACGCTGAATTGGAGGCCGCGCTCGCGGCAAAAATGCCCGTGACTAGCTTTCCGCAGCTATTGGGAGACCTATTTTTAAAAAATAGAATCCCGTGCGTCGTCGCAGGCACACACGGGAAAACCACCACTTCATCATTGCTCAGCCACGTCTTAAATGAGCTGGGAGAGGACCCTAGTTTCGTGATTGGGGGCATACCCCGCAATTTCCCTAGGAGCTTTCGCCTAGCAAAAAGCCGCCTATTTGTCGTTGAAGGTGACGAATACGACACCGCCTTCTTCGACAAAGGCCCAAAGTTTCTTCATTACCACCCTCGCCACTTGATCCTTAATAATCTCGAATACGATCATGCAGATATTTATCCAAACCTTGAGGCGATTACGGCTCAATTCGTTAAACTCGCTAAGTTGGTTCCAGACTCCGGAGCGATCATTGCTAATATTGATGATCCGGGGATTTGTGAGGTTCTGAACCAAGCCGGGCTGCGTGACCGTGTTCTGAGTGTGTCGACTTTAGGCAATACACCGACTGCAGATGTATGCGTGGCAAATTATACCGCCAAACCCGATGGCGCCGGCGGTCAAGAGTGGACCGCCACGATCCACACAAAGGATCTGGGCAGTCTAACGATAAGAACGCAGCTCTCTGGCCGGCACAACCTGGCAAATATCGCCCAGGTGATCGGCTGCTTGCTAAGCCTTCAGAGGTCCGGTCACCTACGCCAGGATTTGGACGAACAAAAGATTGCGGCAGCTATTTACTCATTCCGCAACGTTCAGCGCCGCCTAGACCTTTTGGCCAGTGCCAATGACATCGAAATTTACGAAGATTTCGCCCACCATCCTACCGCGGTCAAACTGGTTATCGAGGGCTTCAAAACGGTCTATCCGCACAAACGCTTAGTCGTCGCGTTCGAGCCGCGCAGTGCTAGCCAAAGGCGAAACGTGTTCCAGAAAGCTTTCGCTGAGGCTCTAAGTTTAGCCGATCAGGTGTATATCGGTGAATGCATGACGGACCAACGCATTCCCGAGGAACAGAGGATGAATATCGACCAACTTCGGCACGCCATTGGACCGAAGGCCCAAACCTTCCGCACCAATGCAGAGCTGGAAGAAGGGCTGAAACTGGCTCTGGCTCCGGGAGACGCGATTATCTTTATGTCGAGTGGAAGCTTTTCTGGGGTCCAACACAGATTGGCAAAGCACTTAAGTGATCGTGAAAAGTTATAGCCAGATAAAAAAAATCTGAATGCCACTTCGGCTACACTTTATGCCTAGCCGAGTGATGACTCGGCAAATTCTTAAAATGCGCACTTGCATTTCTAATGAGTTGGGAGCACATTCTAATCTAGTTGCATACGGTTGCCGTGTACGTCGATTTACCACGGTAGTTTCCGTGGGATAACAGAAAATTCCGTAGGAATGATCGGTTTTTTAGGAGAGATCACATGTTGCTGAAGAAAACAAAACACGTCCTCGCTGTCGCTACTTTACTGCTCGGGTTTGGATCCTTTGGCTGCACCGATGATGCAAAACCAGAAGAGCCGGTACAACCGACCGTCCAGGCCGAAGCCGCCAAGGCCCCAGAGCCCGCCGCTTCAGCCGAAGCGCTCGCCCCCAAGACTATCTTCTTTGCTTTCGATGACTACAGCCTCAATGGCGACGCGCAAAGCAACCTACAAAGCTTGGCGGACCATCTGAAGAAGACTCAGAACGCTGTGGTACAAATCGAAGGCCACTGCGATGAGCGTGGCTCGGTTGAGTACAACTTGGCTCTTGGTGAGCGCCGGGCTCAGTCAGTCAAAAACTATCTCGTGCAACTCGGTGTAGAAGGCAGCCGCCTCTCAACGATCAGCTACGGGGAAGAGAAGCCATCTTCTGATGGCCACGATGAAGCTGCTTGGGCGAAAAACCGCCGCGCAGAGTTCACCCTAACCAATCAGTGATAGTTTGAGAGCCTGGTCTTTCGCCACGGTCTCGCAAGAAAACCGGCTTACCCCGTAACAAAGGGAAGCCGGTTTTTTCATTATGTGACTTTATGGCAGCGAGGACAACGGCTTGCTATTTGTCAATTATGACGCTATTATTTTTGTTTTATCGCCAAGTTGGCGATGCCCGTTGGTGTCGCTTTGACATTAAGACCTGACCTGTAACTTAGGTCAACGAAAGGAGTGTATCCGTGGACGTTGCCATCGGAATTTTGGTGGCGGTCGTCGGAGTCATATTCGGCCTGCTCGGTGTTGGCGTATTCCTGAATAAGAAGCAACTCGCTGTAGTTTTCAAGAAGGCCGAAGAAGAGGCCAAGCAACTACGGGAAGAGGCGCGTAAAGAAGCCGACAACATCGTTAAGCAAGCTCTGAAAGAGGCAAAAGACGAAGCCAGAAGCCGACGCCACCAGTTCGAAGAAGAACACAAGAACCGGCGCAGCGAGATTACTAAACTCGAGACCAAGATCAAGCAGCGAGAGCAGCAGCTTGAGAAAAAACTGCAAATAGTAGAAAAGCGCGAGACAGAGTTAACGGCGGCGGAGCAATCCTTATCCGATGAAGAGCAAAAATATCAACGGATGAGTGTCGAGTGCAGTCAGACCCTCGATCACGCGCGCAAGACTCTGCAGAACATCGCCAAAATGTCCCCGGAAGAGGCCAAGCGCGAGCTTATCCGCACTCTTGAAGACGAGGCCAGGAAAGAAGTAAAAGAAAAGCTTCGCGCCATCGAAGATCAAGCGCGCAAAGAGGCCGAAGATCGAGCAAGAGCTGTGGTCAGCCTTGCAGTACAGAGGGTTGCCGGAGAGTTTGTTAGCGACGCTACTATCTCCGTAGTGGCGCTACCTAGTGACGATATGAAGGGCCGCATCATCGGGCGCGAGGGTCGCAATATTCGAGCGCTGGAACAAGCAACCGGCGTTGATCTAATCATTGACGATACGCCCGAAGCTGTAATCCTATCGTGCTTTAACCCAATACGTAGGGAGATCGCGAAGATTTCTCTAGAACGTCTGGTCGCAGATGGCCGCATTCATCCTGCGCGCATCGATGAGACGGCAAAGCGGGTCACCAACGAGTTCGAACAGATTATCCGCGAGGCGGGGGAGCAGGCTGCATTTGATGTCGGAATCACCGATTTGCACCCTGAGCTAATCAAGCATCTGGGCCGTTTAAAGTTCCGAACTGTTGGTGTGCAAACTGTGTTGCAGCATGCTGTGGAAACCGCTCAGCTTTGCGGCATCATGGCTTCCGAAATGGGACTCAATGTCAAACGCGCTAAGCGCAGTGGTCTGCTCCACGATATCGGCAAGGCCGTCGATCAAGAAACCGAGGGTCATCACTCCCAAATTGGTGCCGACATCTGTGCCAAGTATGACGAGTCGGAAGTGGTCGTGAATGCCATCCGGTTACACCACGAGGATGATATCAACCAAGCAAGCCCTTACGCTGTCGTCCTTCACACCGCAAATATGCTGTCTGCCAAAAGGCCTGGGGCACGGCGTGAAGTCATGGAAACCTACTTAACTCGCCTGACGGATATGGAGAAGCTGGTAAAGGACTTCGAGGGCATAGAGGATGCTTACGTGATGCAGGCCGGCAATGAGGTAAGAGCTATGGTTCGACCTGCTGGCGTGTCTGATCACGATTGCGTGGATCTAGCTAATGAAATTGCCTCGAAGCTGCGCCAAGAGATCACGTTTCCAGGCCAAGTGCGGGTGACGGTCGTCCGTGAGAGCCGCGTAACGGATTTTGCCAAGTGACTAAGGTTTTAGCTATCGGTGATGTGATGGGCAAGGCAGGACGCCGCTGCCTGGATGATTTTTTGCCAAAGTTGCGGGAAGAACACTCGCCTGACATCGTCATTGTCAACGGCGAGAACGCCGCTGGTGGCTTCGGTCTTACCGAAAAGATCTACAATGACTTTATCCAGAACCATCGCATCGATGCTGTGACCATGGGCAACCATTGGCACGATAAGCGAGAAATTTTTGAATTCATGAAGCGCACGGATCGGCTCGTGTTGCCCGCGAACATGGGCAACGTCGAGCAAGAGGATATGGGATTGCGCATACTGACGGCGCAAAATGGGATCAGGTTCGCAGTAATTAACTGTATCGGCCGAGCCTTCATGCGAGAAGGCAATCGGGATATTTTCAAAACCGTAGATAAGCTTTTGGACCATATTCCAAGCTCAGTTCGGATTCGGATCATTGATATCCACGCAGAGGCTACCAGTGAGAAGCAAGCACTGGGCTGGTACGTAGCTGGGCGTGCGTCTTTAGTTTACGGCACCCACTCTCACGTTCCGACTGCCGACGAGCGCATATTTAACGGGAAAACCGGCTTCTGCACCGATTTAGGCATGACTGGGGCATACAACTCGGTCATTGGAATCGAGACAGGGGCGGCCATACATCGTCTGCTAACAGGTGAAAAAAAGAAGTTCGAACCGGCTACCGACGATCCGCGTCTTTATGCGATTCTTGCCGACATTGACGATGACTCCGGACATTGTAAGAGCATTCGCCGACTTCGCTACCAACTTGACGATTGAATATGCTGAGGACCCTAGCTTATGAAGCTGTCGCGATTTAGTTATTTAACGATGTTCACCTTGCTGAGTTCCACCCCGACAGCACAGGCTTTCTGGGTGAATGGTAGCGGTCATTACGGACTGCGCGGATCGACCGAAACGGCGCCGGCATTTCAAGGTAACACTGGAACTTTTCAAGCCATCGAGCAAAGCTTCTTAATGACTGGCGAAGCTCGCTTGAATGACCAATTAAGCACGTTTGTTGAGCTCCGACTCTTCGAAGATCTTCGCCGGGCGTATTTAGGCAATACTGGGCAACCGGCTGACTGCGCCGGCAGGAGCACCTCTAGCACAGCTGGATCTTGCGCCGGGCAACACCAAAACACCGGCGAACCTGGCTATAAGCCTTACACCCCCAACATCACCAAGGCGTATGTTCGATATGCATTTGATTACTGTATTTTAGAGGCAGGCAGGCGCGGGCGAAATTGGGGCCTCGGCATGCTGCTTGACGATGGGACCAAGCCATTTTCGCAGCAAATTTCCGCCTTCGATGGCGTGACCTGCAATATAAACATTCAGAAGAGTCAGACTCTCGGATTCAGCCTCGGCTACGACAAGTTGGCAGAGACCGGCACACCGGTGGATCCCAACTGGAACAATTATCCAGGCCAAGCTGTGGGCACCGGTAACGCCCCGGCCACCGCAAGTCGCGGCTTCGGAGCATACGATCCTTATGATGACTTAGATCAGTACTTTTTTACTATCGAGTACGATGATCGCAAGTCGAACGCTGGTGCCAACTTCACCAAACAGGTCGGCGTATATTTTGCTCAAATCATGGGCAAACCCTACAAGACCGAATATGTCGTTGCGGATCCCAAAAATCTTGGCGCTGGCTCACAGCTAAAAGAAGTTGGAGGCGACGGCACTGACCTGAAGTTTCTCGACTTATATACCGGATTTTACCTAGGTGACCTGGCACTTCGAAATGAAGTGCTGTTCCGTATGGGCAAGTCCATGGACCCCAACTGGCTCGCACTCGGCGGGAGCTATGGTGTCGGTCAGCCGGTGATGAATAACCTGGATTCCGTTGCTATTACCGGTGATTTCGAGTGGACAGTCGCCCATTCGGGTGCACCTCTTGGACCGATTGAGTTCAACAAAGGCGATATGACACGTCATGTTGTGTTTCTCAACTATGCCTTCGCTCCAGGCAACGAGGAGGGCTACAGGAATTTCGACACCGCACCCTCAGTGGCTGGCTTGGATCCCGCCGTTGCCAGTCAATTGACAAAGTCCTCGCGGAGCACAAATGTTAAATCCGTTCAATTTCATAGAAACTTCAAGCCCGCACTCCTTCTGTTCAATGCTCAACCAAATGCTGACAGTTTGATAGTTGACGGTGCCTTTAATCCTTCACGTTTTGTGAACGCCACCTTGTTCGCGACTGGTTATCGTTATGAAAGCATGGAAACTGGCAACATCGAGGCCAAGTTACTAACCGCTAGTCTCAATGAAGGCGTTCCAACAGAAGTGCAGCAGTATTACGCCGCAATCAGCGGGACGGCGGCCGACAACGGTACAAGACCGGCTGGTTTTTATGGCAAGAGCCTAGGTGTAGAGCTAGATGTATCCTATACTTATAAGTTTGGACGAGAGGCCGAAATCGGCGCCTCTGTGGCGGCTGCGCTACCAGGTAAGGCTTGGCAAATTCGGACAGGCTCAAAGCCAACCGCTGATTTCTTGCTGCAGTCGATGGCAGTGTTCCATTTTTAGAGGGTGTGTGACGACGAGGAGGTTTTATGACAGAGCATGGTCCGGACTGGAGTGCCTATCAGCGCTTAGACGATGCGGCTATCATAGATTTCCTCACCTCAACTGCTGGTGTATTGACTGATCACGGGATCATCAGCAGCAAAGACACGGATAATCTGCGACTAGTGCTCAGCGGTCTGAGCCCAGGTGCTGGCGGCAGAACATTAATACTCGCTATTAAACGCGAGCGAGCAGAGTACCTCGAGTTGCTTTTGGCCCGTTTTGGCATCAACGGCCTGTGCTTGAATATACTTCGCTTTACCATTCGCAATTGCCTAATGGCCACCACTGCTAGCTTAGGACAGATCGGACAGGCTTTATTAAAAAGAGCGGAACTTCTTTTTAACCGCCCGTTTCTTCTTCAAAGTGACGGTCACCCGGAGCGTCAGGTGCTTTTCTCGGCGCTAATTGTAGACTTTGTGTCATCCATAGCTAACACATGCCAAGTCATCGGTGATGAACTAGGCAACCTAGCTCGCATGGCACCTTGCGATCTGCCCTTATCTACGGCCAAAGATGAGGAAATTGATCGGGATATCGCCGCAGCACTAGGCTTTGCTAGTATCGATCAACACTGCCTCCCTGGCTACATCACCGAAGATTCAAAAAGGAAAATTGCTCAAGCTTTGGTGGCTATGGCTGATAACGCAATGCAATTCGCCGAGCAATTGATTTGGAATACAAGCGAGGAAGCTGCACACGATCTTATCTCGGCGGGGGAGCTACTCAAGCTCGAGAGTCAGAGACTAGCGGCAATGGACCTCCCGCGTGGCGAAAGTCTCGTGATCTGGGAGGTGAGGCGCCGCCATATTATCGAATGTATAGTCGGGCTAAATCAAACCATAGACCTTGTTGGTAACAGCCTTGTCGCTGCTCTGGGTGTGGAAATCACTAGACCAACACAATTAGTGACGGAATCAGGTAAACGCAGGTTGATTTTTGACTTGATGGCCTCAGGTTTACCAGCAAAAAGAGCTAAATTAGCGGTCTCTGATCTATTGAGTTACTTATCAAACAATGCCCTGAGACCCGAGCAAGTCCTGCCCGCGGAACTCAATCGTATAAACCCCGACCTAACGTCGTCGTCCCTGAATACTCTTGGAATCTTATTCAACGACAGTTCACTTATGACGCTGGCTGCTAGTGAAAAGAAAACGACCCTAATTCGAGCCTCTGGATTGGCTAAGATCTTCGGCAACATTAGTCCAACCGCAGTGGTGGCAATGTTGTTTTTAATTTTGAGTGGTGGCTGCGGCTTGAAAACAGCGCCTCAAAGCACGGTTAGTGAGCTACGGCCTGATATTCCATTTCACATTACAGAGCCGAGTAAAGCAGTTGACGAGAGCCGTAGAGGCCAGGAAACTCAGGCGGCACCGCAGCTCAAGGCAGGAGAAGGTGGCGATGGCAACGTTGAGAGAAAATCTTTCTGATTTCCATGGTGTGTGGACGGCTATTGCAACGCCCTTCCGGACCGACCAGCAGATCGACTGGCAGGCTTTTGAAAAGCTTTTGTCCCTGCAAGATCAGGGCAATGTCAGCGGCATAGTAATTTCTGGAACCACTGGTGAGTCGCCGACCCTAACGGTACCAGAGAAATTATCCCTCATTCGCAAAGCTCGGGCTTTTTTAAGCCCAAGGGTTAGAGTGATGGCTGGTACCGGCGATAACAACACCCAACAGAGTGTTGAACTGTCTCGCCTAGCAGAAGACGCCGGGGCTGACAGTCTTCTAGTGGTCACGCCACCATACAATAAGCCTACGACTGCTGGACTTATTCGCCATTACCGAGCGATTACGGACAGCGTGAGCATTCCCGTTTGCCTATATCATGTCCCGAGCCGTACAGCTCATATGCTTACTGTCGACCAAATGACCACTGTCTGCAAAGAGGGAAATGTCAAAGCGGTTAAAGAAGCTAGTGCAGATTTAGGCTTTTTCTCACGCAGCCTTCATGCGACCGCAATCCCGTTTTTATCTGGCGACGACACCACATATCTTGCCTGTTTAGCCGTTGGTGGTAAGGGTGTGATCAGCGTCATAGCTAACATTTTTCCACGCGAGATGGTTGCGCTCACCAATGCTTTCCACGCCCGCGATTTGACCAAGGCTCAGGCCATACACCACGGCCTCATGCCCGCGATTGACGTGATGTTTTGTGAAACAAATCCCGGTCCATTAAAATCTGCCCTGGAAACACTTGGGATTGCTAAGAATGTGGTCCGAGCCCCCCTAGCGGAGGTGTCGGAAGCCAACAGACGCCGCATTGCTGAGACTGTTTTGGCGGCTAAAGAACAGCTCAAAGGACTGCTTTAATATGACGGACCTTGATAGGGGTCGCGGACTTTGGCTGCACGGCATTTCAGGCAGGATGGGTCGAGAGATCCAGAAGCTGTTTGTCGAAAATAAGGCGCCAGGGCTTCGGCTAGTCGGCGGAAGCGCTAGAACTTTCGAAGGTGATCCTTTCTATTTGGGAAGGACGACAACTCCGACCCTCCTTGCAAACGCCCTGGAAAGAGATGATGTCGAAATCGTCCTCGACTTTTCCAGCGCCGCTGGAAATCAACTGTTACTAGAGTCGTTTAAGTCTAGCCAACTTCGTCGCAAGGCACTGGTCATCGGCTCGACTGGAATGGGGGCACACGACCAAAAGTTATGGCGTGAACTTGCTCAACAACGTGAATTGCGACTCCTGTTTGCGCCCAATACCAGCATTGGTATTCTTATGGCCGTCAAGGCTGCTCTGCTTGTGTCACCAACACTGAAAAGCCTCGGCTTTGATATCGAGATCACTGAGACGCACCACCGCAACAAACAAGACGCGCCAAGCGGCACCGCTCGCTTTCTAGCTGAGTCCATAGTTAGTGGTGTAGATGGTCTGAAGATAGTAACTGACCGGCACGGAGCAAGACTGGAGCATGAACTTGGTGTTCATGCAGTCAGGGGCGGCGGAGTATTTGGGGAACATGAAATCCGGCTCATCGGAGATTCCGAGGAACTTTGCATCTCCCACCGCGCCTTCAGTCGAAGCCTATTTGCTGCTGGTGCCATCGTTCTTGTAAATTGGCTAGTGACAAAGAGTCCTGGCATTTATGGACTGCTCGATGTCGATCTTAGAGAAATTATCTGACCATCTAGGCTAGCCGCCTAGCTTAACGGTTCAGCCGCTGCTCTAAGCCGCATCTTATTTGGAGTCGTCCTTAGCGTCTTTTGCGGACGATCCACGGTAGCGCAGACCACTGCCAAGCTGCACAAACGAAGTAGTCTCGTTATAAACAATCACCGTATCAGACCCTAACCAGTAACCATCTCGGGTCTGCACCTGAAGACTGTAAGTGCCCGCCGGCACATTAAAAAAGATTGCCTTGGTGAGCGGTGCATCGCTGAAGTACCAGCCGTCCCCCACATCAGCTCCAGATTGGTCAATCAGACGCATTGCAATAGTCTCTTTTGACGCTCCCTTAGGCGCGCTGTACTCGGCGAGCACAGCACCTAGTGTTGAGTCGTGACCAACCTGCGCATAGATCGACATATCCTCAATGAAGCCACGCGGTATGAGGGGCACCACTTTCTGCACATCATCTGCGTTGTAGGTGTAAACTACAGGTTCAAACTCTGCTGCGCGTGCATACACACGCTGCCGTCCATGAGTCAGCGGCACGGGGTCTTGAGTGGCAACTTGACCCGGTCCCACCTGCATCATCGGCGTGTCCGTTCCGAATGGGATGATGTCCACCATATCAACATGTTTATATGCCTGGGCTGCCGATGGATCGTTACTCAGCTGCTCCTGCGCCGTCGCCATGCTCGTGAGCTGAACAGATAAGGTGCGGACATTGCCGAGGGTCAACTCGTCTTCAACATGAGTGCCAGCAAACAAAGCCACCGGCTGGGTCATGAGCGCAACGTCTCCTCTATAGAGGCTGAGACCCGCTGGACCTGGTGTTGTATTGAAGTAACAAAATCGTCCATCTGGTCCAGTCGAGGCCATAGCTCGATCTAGAAAACCGTACTGATTAAAGTAAAATGGGCCTTCCGCTGGCATATCTAGGCGCACCTCCACGCCACTTGCTGGCGCATGGTTGCGGCCTGATGCTTTCTCCGAGACCGTACCGCAGTATGATCCCAGTCCCGCCTGCTGAACTGTTCCGGCGATACCCGAGAGTCCGTCGAAGATTAGGTTGCGCAGCAACCGCAATCTGACAACACCATCTTTTTGAGTCGGGAGCTCAGCCAGCGCCGACCGCACTGTATCGTTTGGATCATCCACCCGCACAAGGAAGCGAGATTTTTTGGGCATATCTCTGATGGTCAAATGGCCGGTCGCATCGGTCTTACCAACAAACTCCGTGCCCATGACGTGCACATTAGCGCCAACCACAGGATAGATCTTTCCGCCTTCAGGATCCGAGCGATCGTCAATCAGCTGCAGGGTCACTGAATGATAACCGACTTCATCTTTTGCACGATAAAACCTCTGTGCCTCAGCAGTTTGCCGTTCCATGGCCTGGGTCGTCTCGGCCACACTTTCACTAAGAGATGGCGACTTTAAAACAAGGTCGCGAGACAGTGGCTGACTAGAGTCCGCCTGAAGTTCACTATCCGCTTCTTTCTGGTCCACTTGTTGAGCGCTAGTGGCCGCTTCTAACCCAGAGTAATTAGCATTTGCGATCGCTGCCGGAACTACACCATTTAAACTTATGAGATTATCTGGAACACGAATGTCCCAATTATTTTGCCGAGAATCACCGTGCACGGTGACAGGGACGATGTACATACGCCCGTTGCTAAATGCATAAACCTCAGTCGCGCCGACTTTGAGGGCCGATAATTGGTTGATTTCACGGCTCAAGCTCAATGTTTTCTCATCACGCACAAATAAAGCAAGATCACCAATATCGCGGTCCAAGCGAATGGCCGCGGCTTGGCCAACTTTTGTAAATGCTAACCGACTAGGAGAGAATGACAGGCCCGAAGGTGTGATTTTAATTTCGAGGACCAAAGAGGCATTCGTGTGATCAATGGTGCCTGAATCAACTGGTAAACCTACATTCTTTGCCTTCACTAATTCTTGAGGCTCTGACACTGCGGTTGTCACCGAAGAAACTTGGGCTTTACGTAGAAAATCTCGTACGGTTTGTTGGGGCCAGGCGGTCACTTCCCCAATCCGCGGCCGAGTGCCAGCAAGTCCCGGCTGAGCGACAAGGACACCCGTCACGACGATCGTGATCGTGGATGCCGACAAATAAACCCGATGTTTGCTACCGATGAACATAGCTAACTATCCAGTGATTCAATTACGTCCAGTTCCCCAACCGTGCCTATCGGACTAACTCCGAAAACATTTAAGCCGAGGTCGTTAGACTTCATTAAGTATGGGGGCGAGGAGGGATTGAACCGCGCAAGGTGTAGGAGCCCATTATATTTTAACGCCGAGGCTACCCCACCCACAACTGAGCAAGTTTCGCCCGCTTTGATCAGGCCCGTAATGCCTGATCAAAGGACGGAAATTTAGAGACTTGCCAACTTGTCCTTCAGGAGCTGGCTAACCACTTTGCCATCACCACCGCTACCCAAACGAGCTAAAACCTCTTTCATAAGCGGACCAAAGGCACGCTCAGAAGT
>Ga0315274_10004546_pt1 | contig 20389 bp, 25 predicted proteins | sample YL17G02_20_MG_FD_203700 | JGI IMG/M metagenome (GOLD analysis project Ga0315274, IMG submission 203700) | Sediment microbial communities from Yellowstone Lake, YNP, Wyoming, USA - YL17G02_20 | ecosystem: Environmental > Aquatic > Freshwater > Lake > Sediment | place: USA: Wyoming | collected...
AGATCATCGACCGGAAGAGGAAGGCTCGGGCGTAACCCGTTGGACGTTTGGGTCAGGGTCCACGGTGTGCAGGGCATGAGCCTGTGAGGGGAAGCTTTCGGTCACTACCAACCCTGGTGATGGTAATTGGGGCCGGTCGGCCTTCCCGTCCGCACCCCCTTACATCACCCGCTTCAGGACTCCCATCACCTCTTCAACAGCCAGTCTCTCGATCTTCTCCTTTCTCTTTGCCTCCTTTCCGAGGTGTATGATCCTCTCCAGATCCTTTCTGGTCAACAGGGTGAAGGCACACTGTTCCCAGTCCTTCCGCTCCATGGAGACCCATACCTCCCCCAGTATGTACTCCAACATCCCGATATCAGATGATGAGAAGACCTTCCAGTCGAGCCTCATGTTCTCCCGTATCTTTTCCACCGCCGATTCCATGGCCTTCTGCTTCTGGATTGCAAAGATCCTCCGCCCACGTTCGTCCTGGGTTATCTCGGGCATGTCCCACCTCTGTTACCTACATCTTCAATGGTGGATAAATAGGTTTCGTGGGCAGGGGCGTCCCCCGCAACAGCCAGGACATCGTGGTGTTCCAGGATTTCATTGCACCGAACATCGTTCCGGTCACTGATGACCACGTTAACCCCATGCGCGATGGCGAGTGCCAGGTGGTTCTTGCCGATGCCCCTCACGCTGACAATGAGGATATCCAAAGCAGATCAATCACCGGGCTCCCATGAAATATTTGGGTATCGTTCCAGTTGAGCCACTCAAAATTACTCCATGATCACTGACATCAGGGTTTCAGAGAGATTACGGGAAAACGGGAAGAATTATCCGGCAAAAGGGATATCCTCGTGTGGGGTAGGATCGGGAGGGGGCTCGGCCCCCTCCTGCCTCCCTCCCCCCTGTGAGGATAGGGGAAATTGAATTCCCCCGTCCATCATTTCTCCCGAGCCGGTTTTTTATCGATTCAAAACGATATAGTGTCGTCCCATGGTCAATGGCGTGAAAAATACTATCTTTAGCCCCCCTCGATCTCACCATTCAGCCAAGCGCTGTACCTGCTCCTTTGAGCGGAATCCCAGCGATATCACGAGTCCGGTTAAAAGTACATTCAGACAGGCGGTTTTCGTCACGGATCTCGTTGTATAGCGGTGAATTCTCTTCAGGGAGAACGCATTCTTTGCCGCTTTGAACACATCCTCGATACGGGATCGTATCTCCTGGAACCGGTCCTGCTCCTGCAGCTTTCGGAGCAATCCCCGGCCGAGGGTGCGGTATCTGCAGATCAGGTCAGGTGTATCGGACCGGCCGAAAATGGACGACGGATAGTTCAGTATTCTGAGGAGTCTCTGCACCGAGAAGTTCTTTTTTGGAAATATCATCGGTATGATGCTGAACCGGAGGATACCCTGGATGTAATTCCCCTACGAGCAGTACCCCTTGTCACAGACCACCATATCCCTGATCCGGATTGCCCTCCGGCGCTTTAGTTCGGTGAGGATCTCCTCGAAGAGGGGAGCATCGTGGGGAGATCCCGGATGCAGGAGGATGCAGACGGGGTGGAGTACCGGGTACTCGATGGCCAGGGTGAGCTTGTACCCGATGTAGTGGCCCTGGCTCGGAGAGTATCCCCCTCGGAACTCCTGGCTCTCCAGCTGGTCCTTCGTGTAGATCTTCCGGAACCCGTTCAGGTCCAGGGTGATGGCGGTACCATCGACGAGGATCGTACTCCGTCCCCGCCGTTTCCTGCGCACACAGCAGGAGTTCAGGAGAGCGGTAATGAGGGAGACGAACCGGTCCTCATCGAACCGGCTGAGGAACCGGTACAGTGTATCGATGGCGGTCTTTGAATATCTGCTGATCATATCTGCGGTCATCATTGCGTTTCTTACGATGGCCGGGGGCGGCTGACACTCCGGTTGTTCGATACAATATCTCTGTTAACTCCTGTTTTACCTATCGTGCCGAGCGTATTCTGGCAGTGCAATTTCAGATGACTCCCGGAAGATGCACCAGTGCCATATTCGCGAGGTATATTACCAGCATCACTGCCACAATGAACATGGCGAAATCTATGCTCTTGACGTCCACTGCGATCTCTCCACGTTCTATTCCTTCCATCCTCTCCCCGGCACGCCTGGATGCCTTTTCCGCCGCCACAGATAACCTATCCACTCCATGTGGCGTTATTGCATATGTGCATTTACCGGTCCAAATCAGGCCATGTACTATCTGTACAAAAGCCATATCCACACCGATGGCAAGCGTCGAGACCGGATTCCTGCAGAACCATACGAAGCCGGCTGCAATCCGCTCATACCAGTAGTTGGGGCAAATCCAGAGCGGTGGATGTAAATGGAACCAGCCAGCCCTTATTCCTACGATGAATATCACACCGGCCAAAAGCATTGTTACGCCCACATCCAGTATATTAGGGAGCGTGAAAAACATGGCTGTATCATACCCGTACTTCGCGAGATAGTCCAGACTGTATGCAGAATACGTATTAACACCCATAGCCGGAACTATGAACATTTGCATCATCAGGTCAGGTCTGATACCTATCAGTATGATCACAGCTGCTACAGCGAGCATCGCAACCTGCATTGACCGTGGAACCGGTATAACGTCTTTATATCTCTCTGATCTTTTGCCAAGGAATGTAAATATGAACATCTTCAGAGTCGAAGCGATCGTGCCGATAGCCACTAGTTTGAATATGATTGTCCCAAGGAACAGCAGGATGTCACCATGAAGTTCATATGCCTCCACTAACGAATGATGCAACAAGACCTTGCTCGCATATCCATTGAATCCTGGTATGCCTGATATGCCCATGACCGCAATGAAACAGCACATTGCAGTGATCGGCATGTTCCTCCACAATCCGCCCAGCTTATACATGTTCTGTTCATGCGTTCTGTAATAGACTGCGCCTATTGTCAGGAACAGCAATGCTTTGAACAGTGCATGGTTGACGATATGGTACAGACCACCAGCAAATCCCATTGCCCCTTCGGAGCCAAGATAGGCTGCACATCCAATACCCAGCACAATATACCCCATCTGGCTGACACTGTGATATGCCAGCATTCGTTTCGAGTTTTCCTGTACCAACGCCAGGCACACACCGGCGAACATCGTGATGATGCCGATCCATATGACTCCGTATCCGATGGCCTGAGTGGTACTCCAGAGCGCTGGAACCTGATCAGTCGCATATATCGCCACCGCCTTCGCAGGTGTGAAAATCATGCCAACCGTCCTGAGCATCCCATATGCGCCCGCCTTGATCATCAGACCTGAAAGCAATGCACTTGCAGGACAGGGAGCCACAGGATGGGCTTCCGGTAACCACACGTGTAAAGGCACTATACCCGCCTTCACACCGAAGCCTGCAATCATGAGCAATGCGATCAGATATTTCAGCCACCCAAGGCCGGCCATCTTCTGCATCAGCGGTGAAATTGTCAGTGTCCCGGTAAAGTGATATATCAGCAGGATGCCCATGAGCAGAGACAGTCCTCCGATGATGCTCATGAACAGGTACTTCCTGCCCGCCCTCATCGCCTCGGGCGTCTCCTCGTGTATGATCAATATATATGATGTGAACAGCATTACCTCGAGGAATATGAATAAACTCAACAAATCACCTGTCAGAAGAACGCCCATGTTGGCACTCAGGGTGAGCAGCAGAAACGTGTAAAATCGATTCTTCGCGTGCTCATGGCTCATGTAGCCCGATCCCACTGAATAGAGCATGGCGATAAACCAGAGGAAAGAAGTGATGATGGCTACCAACAGGCCGGTGCCATCTACAGAGAAATTTAATCCATAACGGAAGGATGGGATGGTATATTCGATTGTGCTGGCGGACACAATCGGATACATTGAAATGACTAACCCAAACGTGATGAGGGTTATTGCCACTACCAGAACATCCCTGACCTTCTCGGATTTTCTGCCGGCAATATATACTGGAAGTGCCCCTGCCAGAGGAAACAGTACAGCCAGTACCGGGATAATCGATGTCACCACGGTTGTTACCTCAACAACTTCCGCTGCCATTTTATGTTTTCCTCTTACTGGTCATGTCTCCCCCTGATCGCATAATATATCAGCAACAGAGCCGTGACTGCCATCACAATGAAACGAAAAACGCCGATGACCGGGAGCTCATAATAGTTGGAATATTCGTAGAATTCATTTGAGAAGGTGATAATGAATGCACCAACAACGAGTGCAGATACTATGCCGGCAAATGGAAGCCCCTCGTATCCCGGCTTTTTATGTCCATGTCCTGCATGATGCCGCACCTCCATGATATATGCGACCAGTAATGCCATGGCCAGTAACAACATCGCCCAGAACACCCAGTACAGCAGGGGAGGGGATGTCCCCGTATCGGCAGCCCCGGGTCCGCCTTTGGCTGCAGCGTGAATGATTGATGATGCATATGTCATAACCAAACCGCCCCCATGAATGTACAAACTGACACTATGACCAACTGTAAAGGCGTGTATGGTGTCGTTGGGACGATGACCATTGGTATGCCTGCCATCCCCACTGCCGGTATCGTAAACGCCGACACCGGCAGATGTATTTTTTTACGAGTTCCATCCATCTCACTGATATTCTTTTTACCAGTCTGAGTCTGAACTGACACAGCTCCGGTACAGAAGAACCGTGTGTCCTTCATGAACGCCTGATGTGTGAGGTGAACCATGCCTCCCGTCAGTCTGTATGGATTCAATACGGCAGCACCCCAACAGGATGTAAGATAACGACCTCTCCAGAGACGGGTATGAATTCGATGACCTTGCCACCAGGAACGGCAGGTGCCATCGGCATGATGGCGGGAAAAGATAGAACAGAGGTTGTGATGGAGAAAATGTTCCGGGCGTCTTCTCATTTTTTCTGACATGATGTCCTGAGGCTGGCCGGGAATGATATACGCACTTTTATTACGGGTACATACGGTATTTCGCTCATGTTCTCATCCCCCACTCATTTCCTCATCTTCTCACCGGTTTATATGCCCAGCAATACCCTGACTGCCGGTTCTACCACCGAAAGAGGTATGCCTACGAATATGCCGAATAGGATGCATCCAAGTGCCAGTATCGCTATGGGAACCAACATGCCGGGTGGGACTTCGTCTGTCCCGACCTGCTCCACGTGCTTATGTTCACCAAAATATATGACGTATAAAACTCTGAAATAATATACCGCGGTCAAAAGGCTGCCCAGCAGTATGACGATGGCGAAGATCCACCCCCCTGCCTCAATGGCCCCCATGCAGAGAAACCATTTGCTGAAAAATCCGGCAGTCGGCGGTATTCCCATCATCGAGAGGGCAGATAGCGCAAACGCAGCCGCGGTGATTGGCATCCTGACCCCCAGCCCGGTGAGGTCAGAGATGTTTCGCAGCCCGGTTTTGTAGATGATCGCACCCGCACAGAGGAACAGGCAACCCTTCGCCATCGCATGATTGAATATGTGCAGGATACCCCCTGTCATGCCCATCTCTGTAGCCAATGCTATGCCCAGCACCACATAGCCGATATGAGCCACACTTGAGTATGCCAGCATCCTTTTGAGATCGGTCTGAGATATGGCGAACAGAGAACCGATGAGTATCGCAGCCGCCGCGAGCCATGTAAGGACGGGGGCAACAGGTACCACCTCTGTGATGAATCCGGGCTGAAAAACGGTGAAAAGTGTCCGGATTATGGCATATGCGCCCACTTTTATCACCAGGGCAGAAAGCATAACGCTGATCGGCGATAGTGCGATGGAGTGTGCGTCCGGCAGCCAGGTGTGAAGGGGGAAGAGCGCGGTTTTGATGCTGAAACCCACTATGAGAAAAGCCAGCGCAGCGGACACAATACTTGAACCGTACCATGGCTGCAATCTGACTGACAGGTCAACCATATTCAGGGTACCGGTGATGGCATACAGATAGCTTATGCCAAGCAATACCAGACTGGTACCGATTGCGCCCATCAACAGATATCTGAAGCTCGCGATAAACGCCTCTCTTTTCCCTGCGATGGCCACGAGTGCGTATGCGGCTATTGAGAATACCTCTGTAAAAACGAATAAATTGAACAGGTCCCCGGTGACCACGACACCAAGCATGCCGCCGATCACGAGCATCAACAGGGTGTAATATAAGGTCGTTTTTCCCGTTGGCAGTTCCTTGTTGATGTAGTTTTCAGAGTATACCACTGTCAGCAGACTGATGAAAGTGATGGTGATGCACATGAAAGCACTGAGATAATCCACTACCAGCTCGATTCCCCAGGGGGGCATCCACCCGCCAAGGTGGTAGCTGATTGTACCGGACGCCATCACAGACCTGACGAGCACGAGTGATATGCAGAACGAGATGAATATCGATACAGTCGCGAGAGGATAGCAAAGGCGTCTCCTCCAGAGCCCCAGCACAGGCATCAGGTACGCTGCCATCAGTGGTACCATGACCACCAGTATCGGAAAATGTCCCACAGTCATCATCCCTTGATAAGCTTCTCGGCGTCCAGCGTTCCATATTCCTCATATATCTTGATTATCAGGGCGAGTGCAAACCCTGTCAGGGCAACGGATACGACGATTCCCGTCAGCACCAGCGTAGCAGGCAGTGGATTCACATATATATCAACTTCAACTCCCGGTACGATTATCGGAGCTGCTCCGCCCTCAATATCACCCAGTGATACCAGAAAAAGGAGCACCGATGTAGAGAGGATGTTCAGTCCCATGATCTTCTTTATCAGGTTTTCCTTCGCTATCGTTGTAAAAAGTCCTATCAAGAGTAAAATAACACATATCCAATAATTGAAATTGACGAGTATGAAATCTATGTTCATTCTCTTTCCTCCCCGAGATGGAAGACGATGGTCGTGAATGCAGCCATGTTATGGAGCCCGATAAAAATCCCGACGGCCAAAACCAATTGTCCGGCAATCTCTGAAGCGCTCATCATCGGGATGGGAACCGCCGAATATTCAAGAAAGTTTCCGCCTGCCAGTATACATATCACTCCCGCCATAGCAAACAGAACTGCACCGGAGGATATGAGCATCAATCTCGACGCATGTGGTGCTCTTTTCCCTGCCGCAGACATGCCAACCGTCAGTGCCAGCAGTATCATGCTCGCACTAATGATCACACCACCCTGGAAGCCGCCGCCCGGACTGACGAGATCGTGCATGATGATATACAGCCCAAATAGTTGTATAAACGGTACCATTATTCTCGAGATCGTCTGGATGATGACGGTTGTCATTCATCCCGCCTCCCAAGGAGGGATATGACCGCTGCCACTGCGGTGAATATCACCGTGAGTTCACCAAGCGTATCATATCCTCTGTAGTTTGCGAGAATCGCTGTCACCATGTTCTCCACACCAGTTTCCTTATATGCCATCGCAATGTACCTCGGGGCGACATGGTGATATGCGGGAGCCCCGGGATCGCCAAATGCCGGCATGTCGATCACAGTCACGAGGAGAACGGCTCCGATCGTCATCAAAATGATAATCAAGATGATAAGCGGTGCAGGTCTAATCTTCCTCCCCCCTCGTCGTTTTCGCTATTGTCACAACAAACAAAATGGTCGTGATTCCCGCTCCAACCGTCGCTTCGGTCAAAGCAACGTCGGGCGCATTCAGCTGTGTGAACATTATCGCCATGATCAAGCTGTAGACTGAGAAGACAATCGATGCTACCAGTAAATCCCTGGCGAATACCACGATGATGGAAAGCAGCACCAGGAAACACAAGAGTACGATATCAAGCGCCCATATCACGGTGATGCCTCCTTATACATGTCGACGACGCTCTTCTCCCATAACCGTGTGCCGTGCCGGTACGCAGCTCTCGCTATCGCATGGGCAGCAGTTGGATTCGTCAGAAAGACGAAAATTATTATGAATGCCAGTTTCATACTGTTGAGAGTTGCCCCTTCATACAATAGTGCTCCCATCACTATCATGCCAAGCCCCAGTGTATCACATTTAGTCGTCGCGTGCAGCCTCGTATACACGTCAGGGAATCTCAGCAACCCAATGACACCCAGGAAGAAGAACAGGGTACCGACAGAGAGGAAAAGTATCTGCAGCGCCTCAATCAACATTTAATCACCCTCTCGCCCCCTAAGTATCTCGCGACAGCAATTATTGCAAGGAACGACAACATGGCATATGTCAGACTGATGTCGATGAACATCGGTTGATCATATATCACCGCGATTAAAACCAGGACTGCCATCGTTTTGGTGCCTATTACCTGTGCAGCGACTATTTTGTCTGGTACGGTCGGCCCGACTATGAGCCTGTAGAAACACAGCAGGGCTGTGAAACATAGTGCCAGGGCCACAAATAAGGGAAACGTCATCACTCTCCCTCCCCAAACACATGCGCCACACGCCTCTCAAAATCTCCCCCTCCCTTCTTAAGGTCTTCTCCAAGCTCGGTTGCCAGACAATGAATATAATAATCTCCTCCAATGATGTCCATGGTCAGTGTGCCCGGCGTCAGCGTGATCGAATTCGCCAGCGTCGTGAGTGCGACATCACTTTTCAGCCTGGAACTGAACTTTATGATTCCCGGGGATATGGGCATCTTTGGGTCGAGTACTCTGCGCGCCACGTCGATGTTGGCTATACATATTTGATAGAGTAACCAGAAACCAAATAGTATAAACCTGATGATGGTACCTGCACGATCAATGATGCTGTCGCTACCTCTCATAAGCAAATCATGTGAATAAAGTGCGACGAGGATAGAGCAGATTATGCCCATTGAGAGGTGTATCGGATCCAGAAGACCAGAGAGAAATACCCATACGCCAAATAAGACGATGAATGTGAGAAAGATGCCGGCAATATCTTTCTTGTTATTTTCAGGGTTTATGTTCGCTGGTGTCATCTGATATGTATTTTGCGTCATACGTCCACCACACATTCACGCTTCATCATTGCTACAAAATTCCCAGGAATGATCTCCTCACACTTCTGGTAAAATACCTGTTCCGGTGTTTCCGGAACATCAAAATCCAGGCTCATGCGAGGTCTCTGCCTCTGAAATTCCCACCAGATAACCTGGAGGAGAGCATAATCCCACATGCAACGCATGTTTCAGTCATATCTATCAATCCCTCTTTTTGCTCCGCATTTCATTGTATGACAATGCGAAAATAGGTCGATGCAGTATTTCTACATTTCTAGTCGGAAAATTATCAGATCATTCCGAAGAGCCTGGAATTTTTTAAAATCTTGTGTCCTTTTTCAATGAACGATGTGTAAAGATCTGCGCTCTCTTCATCGGATTTATCGTGAGATTTCAGATAAATTTTTACTTCTTTCAATGACTCCATCCTTCCATACGGCGGGGCAGGTTCAGGCAAAGGCACTCGGCATCACTTCGCAGGGCAAGGGACACCTCGGTATGGGGGCTGAGGCGGACGGTGCAATCTACCCGATCAAATGCCGCGATGTCGACCCTGCCACGGAATACCGCACGGCGGTCGATGGGTTCCAGAAAACGATGTACACGATCAAGCGCGGCCGGGTTGTCGCCCGGAAAGGCGATGTCATTGTGGAGGGTGCCAACAGCACCTTCCGGGTGAATCCTTCTGTGCCTGAAGACCTCAGTATTGCCAGTGACCCGGAGTTTGTGAAAAAATTCGAGGAGTACTACACGGTCCGGATGAGCAACTACCCGGTGCAGGACGTGTACCTGCCTCGCGGAACGTGTATCGGGACGGAGGCGGTGCTGTGAGGGTGATCCTCGAGACCAAGCGGCGCAGCAAGCCCTTCCTCCCCATCGAGGCAGAGAGCATCATCCCGCGCAACTTCCTCACGGGCACCGACCTGGCGGTCTACGAGGGCAACAAGGAGCGTGCCCTCTCAGAACTGTTCTGGATCTTTGTGGAGGGTACCGCAGTCTCGCCCGACAAGGTGGAGGTCGTGCTCAAGGGCGACACAGCACGGGTAAAGCGTATCGGCGAATACATGGACACGGGCACGATCCGGATTGTGGGCGATATCGGGATGCACTGCGGCACCTTCATGAGCGGCGGGCTGAGTGAGATCGGCGGTAATGCAGACGCGTGGCCTGGGCGTGAGATGCTGGACGGCAGCATCATCTGCCACGGGAATGCCGGTCACTACTGCGCCTCGGGCTACCGCGGCGAGAAGCACGGCATGAAGGGCGGGCGTATCGAGGTCATGGGCAATGCCGGAGATTTCTGTGCCGAATACCTGACCGGGGCGAAGTGCATATCCACGGCAGCTGCGGGGACATGGCAGGCGTCGAGATGAAAGGCGGACAGCTTGCGATCGGTGGAGACGCGACACGCCCGTGTGGCAACATGAAGGACGGCACCTGCATGTTCTTCGGCACTGTCCACCGGATGCTCCCCACATTTGAAAAGACCGGGACGCAATCGCTACCTGACCTCAAGGTTGCAATGGAGGTCTACAGGGGGGATGTGGCAAACCGGGGGAAGGGGACGCTGATGGTCGCATCCCGTGTTCCTGTCATGTAGACACCCGGATCTGCCCGGGCCTGCCTGTCAATCGTGAAGAGGTGCAGGGGCCGGCATCAACACCGGCATTATCTGTTTTGTCAGCCTTTGGATGCGATATTCCCCTCTTAGATACTTCCTGAAACGTCGTATTTTGTGCACTACACACTTTCAGGCTGACCGGGTGCACTGGAGCAGGATATCATTATATATCGCAACCGGTATGAACTGTGTGAATGAGGGCCCCTTCCGTTTCATGCTCTCTGCCGGCAGAGGAGGAAGGGGTTCTTACGGTGGGGAACCATGTTTGAAAAAGTGCTGTTTTCAACAGATTTTTCAGAGTACGCAAAGAGTGCGCTTGACTGCATAGCCGGTTTTCCCGGAGCCCGCGAAGTCATCCTGTTCCACGTTGTCGAAGCGGCCAGATCTCCGAGAGGTGGTGGAGAGATAGGCGATACATTTTACCGGACCGGCGAAAATTTCCTCAAGGAAGAGAAACACTACCTTGAAAACCTCAGCCAGAACCTCCGGGTGACAACGGCGGTAAAGACATCATCCGACACCGCCGGAGCAATCATCGAAACAGCCGAGGAAAGAGGCGTTTCCCTGATCGTTATCGGTGCACGGGGGAACAGCCGTGTGGAAGGGATCCTCCTTGGCAGTGTATCGATGGCGGTCCTCCGCCGCAGCAGGACCAATGTGCTGATCATGCGCCATAAAATCATCGAGAAGATGAAGTCGAAGACCTATGAAATGTTCTGCCCGATGATACTTTTCCGGGTCCTCTGTCCGGTTGATTTCTCCCGGTTCTCGGACAATGCGATAGCCCTTCTCAGCAGGACAAAGGGGGTGGGGGAGGTGATCCTTCTCCATGTTGTTTCCCAGGGTGAGACTGAGGCTGAGATCGAGGATGCTGCCCGGAAGGCGAAGGGTCAGATAGAGACAATCCGCAGCAGTCTTGCCGCTCAGGGCATCGGAGTCAGGACAATCGTACGGACAGGGAATCCCACCGCCGAGATCACGGGGATTGCCGATGAAGAGGACGTATCTGTCATCTGGATGAGCTCCCATGGAAAAGGCTGGTTCCGGGAACTCTTGCTCGGCAGCACAGCGTATACGGTGGCTATGAACGCAAAACGGCCGGTGATCATCATCCGCATGCCGGACCCGGAGGAACGAACCGGGCCGGCTTCTCCGGATAACTTTATGAGGCCCTGAAGAGCGACACGACCTGGTATCCCTTCATCCGTCGTTGTGTTCTCCCAGGGAATCATCGGGATTTTTCCGGGGGAAAAAACAGGGAGAGGGATGATACGCGCGGTCGCTCTGCGAGTTTATCCCCCGGCGAGCCTGCCAAGGATGCCCAGTGTAAACGCCATCACAAGCAGAGCCACGGTTTCGGTCATACCCAATATGATCATGTAATTGCCGAATCCTTTACCGGTTTCTCCCATGGCGTCGCAGGCGCAGGCAGCACATTTCCCCTGAAAGTATGCAGAAAGGCCGATAGCCGCGCCGCAAACGGCGCCGATACCCCAGAGGTACTGGCCCTGTGCGGCAAGTTCGTACATCCGGTTCATCACGATCATGCCATAGATCGTCTGGGTAAGCGGCGCACCGACAAAAGCAACGAGCATAAATGCCGCCGGCTTATTCTGGCTGTAATTCTTCTTCCATGCTCCTATCGCAGCCATTCCGGCGACACCTGCTCCGGCGCCAGACCCGAGGGCCGACAAGCCAAGCACCAAACCTAATCCCAGATCCTTAAACTGAATCAGCAGATCCCCATTCATGATATCCTCCTGTTCATTCTTTGAGCGGCTCGAATGCAAACCCACTCCATGTTACGTTCGCATGCCCTGAAAATTCCAGCACGTTAAGCCTGACGCCGTGCACGAGCACTGACATCGGTCCTAATATGATGTTTAGGCCATGGCCGATTATAAGAATTACGACACCTGCCGCTACAGCGGCGACACCATCGCCCAATCCTTGTGACAGCGTATTCGTAGTCTCTGCTATGGCGAGACCTGCCAGGCCAACCGCAAAAAGACGTACATACGAGATCACGTCAGTAAAATTATTCATAAGGCTCAACGCTACCGTCCCCAGCCCTTCTCCGATGGTTCTCGCCACATTCGCCTGGGGGTTGGTAAAGAAAATCACGAGTACAATCCCTGTTGCAATCAGCCATATCCCCCAGGGTGGAAATGCTTCTCCCAGGATTAACGTCCTGGCCAGGAAAAATGCAGTCCAGAGTACGCAGATCCATCCGACATCAGCAAGTGCTTTTAACGACGGAAATTTCAGGTATGCGCGCCAGGAATGGGCAATGGATAAATGCAACGCTCCCAAGAAGAAGCAGAACGTTTGCATAAAGTTGGCATCGTTGAACTGCGGAACGAGGGGCTTATATCCCAGGGTATGCAACCATCCCTGACCAAAAAAGGTACCGGTCAGAACACCCCATATGATTGCGCAGGAGCCTAAAAGATAAAAAAGCGAAAAAGTCGTTTTCATCTCTGTATTCAGCTTCATCCTTTTCTGTAACCCCAGTGTGATCAGTAGATAGACCAGCCCATACCCGGCATCACCGATGAGAATGCCGAAAAAGATGCTGAAAAAAACCAGAAACAGCGTACTTACGTCAAGTTCAGGATATCCGGGCGTAATCCCCAGGAGCTCAAACACAGGCTTGATCCTATCGACCCATCTGGGATTGCGGAGGAGCGTCGGCACATTATCATCGGCCGAAGGCTCAGTGATCACGATTCCCCATTTTCTGCTCCTGGCTTCGGCAATCAGATGCCTTTCCATGTCAAAAGGGATGTATCCCGTTACATAACTGATTGCCCCTTCCTTCCCCATGCCGCTTACCACCTGCTGGAATTCGATCTCTTTCTCCAGTTTTTTCTGTATTCCTGAGAGGGCTTCATAAAAACAGGCGGATTGTCTCATCTCGCCTTTTATCATCTCCATCTCCTGATAATTCCCGGCGAGCCGCTTTTTCAACAGAGACAAACTTTCCTTTGGCGGAAGAATCTCCTTAAAAGCGCATTCGAACTGCCTGCGTGATATCGCCACGCAATGGGCGATGTCGCCAGCAGTAAATATCGTTTTCACCACCACGTCATCGGGAAAATTCCTGATCTCCTTTATGGGAACCTGGTACAGCTTCAGGTAAATGCCGTGGTGGCCCAGGTGCTGGATCTGGTTGAGATCCACATCACGCCAGCGCTCCCACTCATGGATGTGACCGATGATGTTCCGGGATGAGGACTCCAGCTGGTCCTGGCGGTTGCCCAGTTCGATGATATGGGTTGCAACCGCTATCCAATCACCGATGATTTTATCCTGCGGTTGAATGTTTTTCTCTAACACCATCACCTGGTTTAGGACATCAAACGAGGAATTAATGAAGGCCACTTTTTCCTGGAGCGCGGAAATATCTTTGCCCCCAGGCAGATTCTGGTGCTCTACGTGCAAAACCCCTAATGTACGCAAATATTTTACTGTTGCTTCTGCGTCTCCGGTTTCGCAAAGGATGGTGGCTTTTTTCATCGGAACAATCACACCGCCACCCCCTCAAAATGAGCTTCTTCGATTTTATTTTTGGCAATTTTGCTGCGACCGACGGCATTGGTCATCTGGTCACCGATATAGATTTTAATCTGGCGGATTGCCTCTTTTGCCTCGGGGATTTTTACCTTTTCGAACAGATTGACGCGCTGCGTGGTAATACGCAATTCATGCTTGAGAATAGATATCCCTTTTTCAATGACCCGTATCTCTTCTAGTAAAGAGACCATACCCCGTAATGTTTCTACGCCTGCATCCACCCAGAGAGGCGTCAGGAATAAGTCATACTCCGCCGGCTCAAAACCTACGCGTTCAAAAACCGGTATATCAACCCCGGCAATGTTTTTCTTTGCGGTGATGATTTTTTCAGGGATAAGCCATTTTCGGATTTCGGGAACCTCAACGAGAAGCCCTGACCAGTTTTCCGCTGATTTCTCCTTTTCGGATAAGGAACTCTTTCTCTCCCTGAGAGCGCTCTGCTGGTGTAAAATTTCAAGCTGCAACAGCTGCTTTTTCAGCTGCAGAGTGGGCAGATACCTCTCGTACTGCCGCAGGGCATCTCTTTGCCTTTTCAGTTCACCTTGAGTAAGTTTTATTTTCATACGTGTGTGGCCAATACGTATCTGTCATGGATTTCTTCATCCCGGTCTCCTCAGGAGAGAAACAATCGTGCAGAATCTCCCAGCCCAGATCCAGCGCTTTCTCCAGGGGGATATTTACCTTTAACGACATCATTTTCTCTTCAAAGAGTTTTCCGTATTTAAGAAGTTTCATGTCCCAGGCACTCATCTGGAATCCCATGGCCTGCTTTTCCTGTGTTTCGCGGTAATCGGCAAAAAGCTGAATCATCGTATCCATAATCGTCCGGTGGTCATCACGGGTTTTGCTGTTGACCTGCTGCTTCAAACGGCTTAAGGAACCGAATGGTTCAATCACACCGTTCTTCAGATAAAATTGCCCCTCGGTAATATAGCCGGTATTGTCCGGAATCGGATGAGTTACGTCATCTCCAGGCATCGTGGTTACTGCGAGAATAGTAATTGAGCCTGCGGTGTCAAAATCAACTGCCTTTTCATAGCGGGCTGCCAGCTGGCTATAAAGGTCGCCCGGATATCCCCGGTTAGAAGGAACCTGTTGCATGGTGATGGCAATCTCTTTTAACGCATCGCAGAAATTGCTCATATCCGTCAACAGTACGAGAACCCGTTTTCCCTCCAGAGCGAAATTCTCTGCCACCGCCAGACTGATATCCGGAACAAGCAAACACTCCACAACCGGATCGGATGCGGTATGCATAAACACAATCGAATGGGAAAGTGCGCCGTGTTCTTCCAGGGTGTCTCTGAAGAAAAGGTAATCATCATATTTTAAACCCATGCCGCCTAAAATAATGATATCGACTTCCGCCTGGGTTGCAATTCTGGCCAACAGTTCGTTATAAGGCTCGCCGGCAATGGAAAAAATAGGGAGCTTCTGGGATTCAACTAAAGAATTAAATACATCGACCATGGGTATGCCCGTCCGAATCATCTTGTTCGGGATAATTCTTTTGACCGGATTCACGGGTGGCCCGCCAATATCGACGAGATTCTCGGAAAGTTCTGGCCCGTTATCCAGGGGCCTGCCGCTTCCGTTAAAAATGCGACCTAACAGCATCGTGCCGGTGGCGATACGCATCGGGTGACCGAAAAACCGTACCGTGTCGCCCGTAGAAATGCCGCGGCTTCCGGCAAAAACCTGTAAAAATACTTTTTTTCCGTCAAGGCGGATAACCTGGGCCAGGGAAGTTCCACGTGTGGTGATTACCTGGGCGAGCTCCGTATTGCCTACGTTTTCCGCCTCGACAGTAATGACGTCCCCGACAATCTGATGTATGTTGGTATAGAATTTCTGCATGCTAACCTTTCTTTGACCGCTCGAGTAAAAACACCCTGATTTCTTTCTCGGTTTTTTCAAACTCTTCGCTCTGCCAGGGAGTGGAGTTCCAGCCCTTAAAAAGCTGTCTCAGCTGCTGAAAAAAGTGTAAAGCTGTATCTTTGTCTTCAAAGATAAATTCCGATTCCAAAATGCGGTATATAAAATCAAAGACGTACATCTGCCGTTCTTTTGGGGTAGCTTCGTCAACTGCGTCAAAGGCATTCTGCTGCAGATAGACAAAATCAAAAAATTCCGCTTTAAGGTAGTCCACGTAATCGGAAAGCGAAGTCCCTTCTTCTCCGACAACTTTCATCATTTGCGCCATATCGAAACCCTTGCGCAGAATCCCGTGCCCCCGCTCTTTCTGTTTCTCGTCAATAAAACTGTGATACTTGCTCCAGCTGATTAACGGGTCTATTGCCGGGTATCTGCGGGCATCGGAACGGCTACGGGAAAGCCCGTGAAATGCACCAACTACTTTTAACGTTGCCTGGGTTACCGGCTCTTCAAAGTTTCCTCCTGCAGGGCTGACTGCTCCGCCGATAGTAACCGAACCGATTGAACCGTCATATAACCGCACCACACCTGCCCTTTCGTAGAAAGAGGCGATACGCGACTCTAGATATGCGGGGAACGCCTCTTCTCCGGGAATCTCCTCGAGCCTGCCGGACATCTCGCGCATGGCCTGGGCCCAACGGGAGGTGGAATCCGCAAGCAAAAGGACGTGAAGACCCATCTGACGGTAATATTCGGCTATCGTTACTGCTGTATAGACGCTCGATTCTCTCGCTGCCACAGGCATGGAGCTGGTATTAGAGATAATCACGGTGCGGTCGCTCAAAGGCCGGTTGGTTCTGGGGTCACGTAGTGTAGGGAATGTTTTTAATGTTTCGACGATTTCTCCGGCACGCTCGCCGCAGGCAGCAATAACGACAACATCCACTTCGGCATGCCGGCTGGTCAATTGCTGTAAAACTGTTTTCCCTGCTCCAAAAGGACCGGGAATACAATACGTCCCCCCCCGGGCCACAGGAAAGAGCGAATCAATAAGGCGCATCTTGGTAACCAGCGGTTCGTCGGGTTTAAGTCTCTCGGCATATGCCTGAATAGGGATTTTCACCGGCCAGTTCTGGCTTAAATACACAGGAGAGATCTTTCCGTTCAGGTTTTTTATCTGAGCAACCGCCTCGCGTATCGTGAACGTGCCGGCATTTTCAATCGACACAACTTCAAAAGTTCCCCGAAAAGAGAAGGGAACCATACAGTAGTGTTTGAATATTTTTTCCACCACACATCCGATTTTATCTCCGGCACGTACTCTATCCCCGGGTTTTACGAGAGGAGTAAAATCCCAGACCTGGGTATCAGAGAGCGCCCTGATATACACACCGCGTTGTAAGAAAAAGCCGCATTGTTTGGCAATCTCTGGCAAAGGATTCTGCAGGCCGTCGAATATCTGACCGAGCATCCCCGGCCCCAATTCAACCGAAAGAAGCTCGCCAGTGAACTCAACCTCTTCACCGATTTTTAATCCGCCGGTTGCCTCATAGACCTGCATCTCCGCAAGGTTGCCGCGCACACGGATGATTTCAGACTTAAGACGCTCTGCACCGTGCAGGATATAGGCAACCTCATTCTGCATCACCGGAGAATCGAAAATGACCGTTACCATGTTGCCGCTGATTTTTATAATACGGCCTTTTCTTGATGCTGTCATTGATACCCCGTTACTGCTGTAAAGCTTGTTCAAGCAGGATCATTCCATCTGCACTGCGTATGTTCTCCCAGCGTTGGAGTATCAATAATTTATAGGCATAGGTTATCAGAAAATCCAGATCAAAATAATGGCCCGTTGCCAGCTCCTCCAATACCTTCCAGCGCGTTTCATCCAGTGTCTTCTCCGCATCAAGAACAGACGTATGTATGTTCGCTGCCATAACTGCAGGGGCGAGGGAAGAACCGCTGTATCCATCCGGGCGGAGATACGTCGCAGGCTCACTGTGTCTTCGGGTGGCACGTATCTTGACCAGCTCATTTCTCAGGGCAACATCGAATTCGATCCATTTCTGAATAATCCTATGTCTTTTGCCTTTTTCAAAATATTGTTCAGGTTGCGGCAGGGTACGTAACAGTTGAAATTCTTTTTCCGGAATAAACGGGCGACACACTTCAAGAAACCGTTCAAAAGAAAATGGCGGCTTCATTCCGAAATGCAGCATAGGCAGGCTTGCGATTACATAGGTGTAAAAATCTGCCATCTTATTTCATTCCTTGATTGCTTCTTTTAGAATCTGGTTTAATCTCGGCTTAAGATATGTGCCGATATATTCCGCGAGAGCCTTGTCGGTAAAATCATAGCAGGATCTTCCGCTGTCAAAACTTATGGTAAAACCTCCTGAAATTTCTTCCGAAGGCCTCAATATGATCTTTTTCTTCGTTTCTTCCCTGAGTTTGTGCAAAAAGTTTTTTTCCAGGTTTTCCAGGTCCTCTTTATGAAGTAAAACTGCAATATCGCCACTTTCCCCCGCGCTATAGTGCGTAACCACTTCGGATAAAAGTTTGACGAGTGCCTCGGGGGTTAAGGCCTGCCGAATTTCTGAAACCATCATGCGCCCAAGCATGGCATTCATTTCTGTTCTTAAGGTGAGAAGCAGATCCCGTCCTGCCTGAGTAAGCAAGGTCTTTTCTTTTTCGTCTTCACGGCGAATCCTGTCTTTCGCGGCAGCAATCATTTCCTCTGCCTCACGCCTTGCCTGAGCAAGGATGTCATCGGCTCTTTGCCTTGCCGCAGCCTCGATATTTTGAGCCTTCTCCTCTGCGGCCTTGATTCCTTCCTGATTTATTTTTTCGATCAGGTCTCTAATCTCTTCTGGCATTTAAAAACCTATTAATATTTATGGTATATGAGGATGGCGTAAAACATTTTGGTGATGAGGTAACTTCCACCACCAACACAATGTAGTCCAGCATCAACTCCACCAGGCCTCATATAACTCTTTCCCTCGGTACACCCACGGCCAGGAAACGGAAGGGCACCATGAGATCCGGGTGGCTGGGGGCGAAGAGGAGGGACCCGGAGACCCGGGCCCGCGTATTTCCCTCTCCAGGCCTGAAAGCGTGGGGCAGGTACAGAAGGGAAAGATTTTGGGAGGTGAGACCGATTCTCTCCGGATGAAGCGGCGGGAGCACCTGGCCATCATTGCCCACGACATGGGCTCCGTCTTCCAGATCCTGGGCCTTGCCTGCTTCATGCCCTTCGTGGTCCTCATCTATTACCGCGAGTGGGGGATGGTGCTCCCGATGCTCTCCACTCCCCTCACCTTCCTCCTCCTGGGGCGGCTCATCGCCCGGATCCCGAAGAGGGAGGAGGTGCCCCACCTCTCGGTGGCGCTGGTGGCCGTGGCCCTGACCTGGCTCGCTGTTGCCGTCATCGGGGCGTTCCCCTTCGTTCTCTCCATGGGCATGTCCTGGACAGACAGCATCTTCGAGTCCATGTCCGGCTGGACCGGCACCGGCTACTCCGTGATGGTCTCCGTGGACGCGGCTCCCCGCACACTGGTTTTCTGGCGGTCCTTTATCCAGTGGATCGGCGGGATCGGGGTGATCGCCCTCGGTATTGCTCTCGCAGGCCGGAGCGGCCTCGCCCCCATCCGGCTCTTCCGGGCCGAGGGGAGGCCGGATGATTTCATGCCCAACGTGGTGTCCACCGGCCGGAGGATCTGGGGGATCTACCTGGTGCTCACCGTGTTCTTCATCGGCCTGGTCCTGCTCTCCGGGGTGCCCGTCTGGGATGCGGTGAATCTGGTGATGGTGGCGCTGGCCACGGGCGGCTTTGCCCCCCGGGACGGGGCGATGGCCGTGTACGGCAACGTCTGGCTCGAGATCCTCCTGATCCCGGCGATCCTGGCCGGCATGGTGCCCTTCAAACTCTACTTCATCCTGTACGGGGGCCGGGTCCGGCAGTTCTTCCGGGACGCCACCGTGCGGCTGATCCTGGCCATGGCCTTCCTCGGGTCCCTCTTCGTCTCCCTGGAGCTCTGGCTGGTGTCGGGCCTGGCCCCGACAACGGCGATCCGCCAGGGGTTCTTTGTCACCATCTCCGGCTTTGCCACCTGCGGACTCCAGAACGCGGACCCCCACGTCTGGTCGGCCGCCCCCGTCATCCTGGTCACCATGTGGATGCTTGTCGGGGGTGCGGCAGGGTCAACGGCCGGGGGGATCAAGGTGAACCGGCTGATCTTGGGCTACCAGGGGCTGGTCTGGTGGTTCCGGCGCTTCTTTGTCCGGTCCAATGTCATCATCCCGCTGAAGGCCTGGGGGCGGGTGATGACCCGGGAGGTGTCGGAGCTGGAGATCTCCAAGAACAT
>Ga0315274_10004550_pt1 | contig 20382 bp, 18 predicted proteins | sample YL17G02_20_MG_FD_203700 | JGI IMG/M metagenome (GOLD analysis project Ga0315274, IMG submission 203700) | Sediment microbial communities from Yellowstone Lake, YNP, Wyoming, USA - YL17G02_20 | ecosystem: Environmental > Aquatic > Freshwater > Lake > Sediment | place: USA: Wyoming | collected...
CATGGTGTCCATGTGTGAACAGCATGGTCGCCGTTACCGGCCTGTGGTCTCGCAGACGCCGGGCTGTGAGCTGGTTCCCTAGGCCAACCACCCCCGTCCCTGAGTCGATGATGACCAGGTGAGGACCCGCCTGTATCTGTACGCAAGTGGTGTTACCCCCGAATTCGACCGTCTTCTGGCCAGGAACGGGATACCCGCCTCGCACCCCCCAGAATGTTACCGAGAACTCGGACATCGCATCTCCATCAGGATGCTACCCAACGTTGACCCAACGCTCCGACTCCCAGAACCCATCCTGGTTACAGAACGCAATCGCCCGTAGCGACGCAGACTCGTCCAGCACCAGGTAACAAGTGACCTTGGGCTTGGGACCAGTGGGGGTAAAGCTGGCACGTGCCAGGAACGTAGCCCCGGCATACAGGTCCACGAACTGAACATAGTGTCCAGGCTCCATCTCATGGGGAACCTGGCCCACCTTCACCGTCACAGGGAACATCTCGCCTGGGGCAACCGAATCGGGTGGCTCGATCACGGGGACGTGCATCTGCTCAAGCACTGTCATGTGAACTGGATCTGCAGCGCGCAGGATCCTCCTGGAAACCCCTTCCATGTTCTACCCCTTCGGGCGGGAATTGTACCAGATTGTGGCGGAGTCGTCAACGCAGGGCGCACGCGCGCTAAGTCCCCCGCACCGCCACATGTTCCACATACTGCCGAGCCGCCGCCGCCATCTTCTCAAGACGCTGCGGCGTATACGGGATCCGCGTCAGCATACCCGGGTCCAACGTGCCCTGCGCCACAAACTGCTGCAGATAGTACCGCCGAGCGCCAGCGATCCACTGTGCGATCTGGGCAATGTCGTGCTCGGCCAACACTTCGGGGACTACCGTCGTCCGAAACTCATAGAGCACCTTCTCCTGGCACAGCAGTGCAATGCTGCGTTCGATCCGGCTCAAGTCCACTTCCACTCCGGCGACGAGGGCATACTTTGCCGGCGGGGCTTTGATGTCCATCGCCACATAGTCCACCATTCCGCCGGTGATCATGCCCTCCAGCACGTTGGGCAGATAGCCATTGGTGTCGAGCTTGACCAGGAAACCCATCTCGCGAAGCCGTGCAGCAAAGCGCAACAGGTCAGCTTCTAGCGTCGGCTCACCACCGCTGATCACCACTCCATCCAAGAGTCTGTGCCTGGCCTCGAGAAAAGCCCAGATCTCTTGCTCCGGGATGTCCGGGTGCTCATCCGGATGCGCGACGATCTGGCCATTCTGGCAATGTGGACAGCGAAAATTGCAGCCCCCGCAGAAAAGGGAGGCTGCAATTCGCTCTGGGTAATCAATTAGAGAGGATTTCACCCAGCCTTTGACGTGCATTTACTTCTGGTCTGCCTTGATCTGGTAGGTCTTGCGCTCCTGGAACTCTTGCTGCTTGCCTTTGTTCCAATTCTGGATTGGCCGCAGATAGCCTACTATCCGAGAGTACACCTCACAAACTACCTTTTTCACCGTCTTTTCTGCCATCATTCCACCTCCAGTTCGGCCTCCTTTTCCTCTACGATGATGCCATAGCGATCCAGGTCTTCCTGGCTATGCTCATACGGGCAATACTCGTGCCTGCCAGCGATGTATCCATGCACCGGACAGACGCTGAACGTCGGCGTCAGGGTGTAATAGGGCAACCGATACCTCTCAGCGATCCGCTTCACCAACAGGCGAGCCTGCCGCCAGTCATCGATCTGCTCGCCGATGAACCCATGCAGCACCGTGCCTCCGGTATACAGGACCTGCAGATCATCCTGGTGCTCCAGAGCCTCAAAAATGTCATCCGTGTATCCCACAGGCAAGTGAGTGGAATTGGTGTAATAAGGTACGTCTTTGGTGCCGGCGGTGCGAATGTTCGGGTACATCCGGGCATCGATCCGCGCCAGCCGATAGGTTGCCCCCTCACCGGGCGTGGCTTCCAGGTTGTACAAGTGCCCCGTCTCCTGCTGGTACTGGCTCAATCGCTCACGCATCAGACGCAGCACGCGTACCGCAAACTCTTTCCCGGCAGGATCGGCGATGCTCGCATCCAGGAAGTTGAGACATGCTTCGTTCATGCCGTTGAGGCCAATAGTCGAAAAGTGATTCGCCCAGTACGTGCCCTGGCTCTCCTTGATGCTACTCAGGTAATGTCGGCTGTACGGGTACAGTCCCTGAGCCGTCAGTTGCTCCAGGATCTTGCGCTTGATCTCCAAGCTGGTGCGCGCCGCGTCCATCAGGCGCGACAGCCGATCCACAAACTCTGTCTCATCCCCAGCCAGATACCCGATGCGCGCCATGTTGATCGTCACTACACCGATCGAGCCAGTAAGTGGGTTAGCTCCAAACAGGCCCCCACCCCGTTTACGCAACTCCCGGTTGTCCAGCCGCAGCCGACAGCACATCGAGCGGGCATCTTCAGGCTGCATGTCGCTGTTGATAAAGTTGCTGAAATACGGGATGCCGTACTTGGCGGTCATGCGCCAGATCGGAGCCAGTACGGGATTGTCCCAGTCGAATTCGCGGGTGATATTATAGGTCGGAATGGGAAAGGTAAAGACCCGGCCTTTCGCATCGCCTTCGAACATCACCTCGGCAAAGGCGCAGTTGAGCATGTCCATCTCGCTCTGGAACTCACCATAGGTCTCCTCGCGGATCTCTCCGCCGATGATCGCCGGCTGGTCTCGGAGCACCGGAGAAGGTGTCAGATCGAAGGTCAAGTTGGTGAAGGGAGTCTGAAAGCCCACCCGCGTCGGCACATTTATGTTGAACACGAATTCCTGCACAGCCTGCTTTACACCCTGATAGTCCAGCCGGTCATAGCGAATAAACGGCGCCAAGAGCGTGTCAAAATTGGACACCGCCTGTGCGCCGGCGGATTCGCCCTGCAAGGTGTAGAAAAAGTTCACCAGTTGCCCAAGTGCAGTGCGAAAGTGCTTAGGGGGCTTGCTCTCCAGCATGGCCGGCACGCCACCGAACCCGAGGCGTAGTAGGTCCTGCAGGTCCCAGCCGCAGCAATAGGTGGACAGCATGCCCAGGTCGTGGATGTGAAAGTCTCCCTCAGTGTGTGCCTGCTGCACCTCTGGCGGGTACACCTTTTGCAGCCAATAGTTGGCGGCGATCGAAGAGGCCACGTAAAAGTTCAGCCCTTGCAGCGAATAGTTCATGTTGCTGTTTTCGTTGACCCGCCAGTCAGCGCGGTGCAGATAATCCTCGACCAGCTTTTCGCCGTCCAGCATAATCCGGCGTGCATCGCGGGCTTCCGATCGCTGCTGACGATAGAGGATATACGCCTTGGCCACACGCGGATTTCCCGACTTGATCAGGACTTCTTCCACGATATCCTGGATCTCTTCCACGTGTGGATAATGACCATTACTCCCGTATCGCTCCTCCAACATGCCGGTCACAGCCCAGGAAAGGGTCTCTGCCCAGGGACGCCCTTCTCCATTTCCCACAGCTCGAGCAGCAGCATAGATAGCGTTCTCGATCCGTCTCCGGTCGAACGGCACTACGCTGTCGTCTCGCTTCACAACCCGGTCAACTGGCATTCCGTTCTCCTTCTCTCCTACATTGTGCCTGGGCCCTGTTGTGTATGTCCGATACCAGCAGCCGATCTCGTTCCTTCTCCCCCAGGATCACTCTTTTGACCGCCGCTCCAGCAGTCGGTCTACCTCCGCCTTCATGCTCTCCAGATCGTTCAGTGGCAAGTAGACCGACGCGAAGAGGATGTACGCCAGTTCATCCAACTCCTTCAGCCGTTCCATCACCAGGTTGCCGATCACCTGGCTGGGAATCTCAGTCTTGCCCATGCGCTGCACCTCGGACTCGACCTGATCGACTAGCCTTTCCAGAGCTTCCATCGAGATCGGACGCTTGGCACACGCTTTGCGCACCCCCAGCGCTAGCTTGTCCGGATCAAACTCCTCGCGCCGCCCGTCCCGCTTGACCACCATCGGCGTGGCCAGAACGACACGCTCATAGGTAGTGAACCGCTCCTCGCAACTGAGGCACTCCCGACGACGGCGGATGCGTTCACCGGAGCTACGTGTGTCTATGACCCGGGACTCGGACGCGCCACAGTGCGGACATTTGAGCATGGTGCACTCCTTTCGACTGCTGACAGACAGAGCTCCGGACGCAACGCAGATTGAGAAAGGTACCCAGACGAGGAGGGTGGTCTATGCAGACACGCATCTCAAACAGGCAGCTCACCGGGCCGAGATCAGGGGATGACAGGCAGCGATCTGAGCCACCGTATCAGGGCGCTGGACTCGACAGAGCCTCACTCTATCAGTGCCAGACAGGGCGCCTGGTGGCGCCCGTCTGGCACTGAGTTCCGGCCAGCATCGATCTGTCCAGGCTGATCAGAGGGTCACGAGGAGATCCACTAGACGCAACTCCTCCATGACACAACTCCTAGTGTCTTCAAGACCATGGACCACAAAATACAGTAGAACAAACGTACTCGTATCATACCACAAAGCCGCCCTGAACGCAAGCGTCAGGCGATGATCTTGCGTGAATTTTACCTTAAAAATCAGCCCCGCTCATTGACCCTCTCGCGCGGCTATGTTAGAATGAGAGCACACGACCCACCCGACCTGAGCACCCTTGTGAGGAAAGATCATGACTCAGACTCTTCGTACCGCCCCCGGCAGCCTCGACCCGCTCGGTGCGACCGTGTACCCGGAGGGGGTCAACTTCTCTCTCTTTACCAGGAACGCCAGGTCAGTCGAGTTGCTCCTGTTCGACCACATGGCCGACACAGAGCCTCGCCTTATCTTACACCTGAATCCCAGCCAGAACCGCACCTTCTACTACTGGCACATCTTTGTGTTCGGTCTCTGTTCCGGGCAGATCTATGCCTACCGCGTAGATGGTCCCTACAAGCCGGAAGACGGGCACCGCTTTGACCCGGCCAAGGTCCTCCTTGATCCCTATGCGCGGGAGATCATATACGGCGACAACTGGTCCCGTCAGCAGGCCAGAACACCGGGGAGCAATTGCGCCAGTGCCATGAAGTGTGTGGTCGTCGGCTCCGGCACCTATGACTGGGCCGGAGACAAGCCTCTGCAGCATCCCTTCAACGAAACCGTGATCTATGAGATGCATGTCGGCGGATTCACCAGGCACCCGTCGTCCGGAACACCTTACCCAGGTACATACCTGGGTGTCATCGACAAGATCCCGTACCTCAGATCGCTGGGCATCACCGCCGTGGAGCTCTTGCCGGTCCAGCAATTCGATGAGCAAGACATAGACCAGGCCACACCCTCGGCTGGGGGCACCTGTGTCAGCAACTACTGGGGGTACAACCCGGTATCCTTTTTCGCGCCCCATAGGGGATACTGCACATGCAACGCGACCGGACAGCCCATCCAAGAGTTTCGAGACATGGTCAAGGCTCTCCACCAGGCGGACATCGAGGTGATCATCGACATAGTGTTCAACCACACCGCCGAAGGGGATCACCTGGGACCGACGATCTGTTACCGCGGACTGGAAAACCGTGCCTACTACCTGCTTGACCCCGCAGACCGTAGCCGCTACAGCAATTATACTGGGTGCGGCAATACGGTCAATGGCAATCATTCCATCGTCCGCCGGCTCATCATGGACGCTCTTCACTACTGGGTGCAAGATATGCACATCGATGGCTTTCGCTTTGACCTGGCCTCGGCACTTTCGCGAGACGAATGGGGGCAGCCCATGCGCAGCCCTCCCATTCTGTGGGACATAGAGTCAGACCCTTGTCTGGCGGGCACCAAAATCATCGCCGAAGCGTGGGATGCTGCCGGCTTGTATCAGGTGGGAACCTTCATCGGACACCGCTGGGCCGAATGGAATGCGCGTTACCGCGACGACGTGCGCCGCTTTATCCGTGGCGACGACGGCACTGTCACCAGTTTTGCCGCTCGTCTGGTCGGTAGCCCAGACATCTATGCCGCGTCTGACCACGCACTGCACCGCAGCATCAACTTTGTCACCTGTCACGACGGGTTCACGTTGAACGACCTGGTCTCCTATGACCACAAGCACAATCTGGCTAATGGGGAGGGCAACCAGGATGGCACCGACGAGAACTATAGCTGGAACTGCGGGCGAGAAGGCCCATCCGACGATCTACAGATCGAGCGTCTGCGTGAGCAGCAGATCAGAAATGTCCTGGCGATCCTCATGGTCGCGCAGGGCACGCCCATGCTCCTCTCAGGAGACGAGGTCCGCCGCACCCAGCAGGGGAACAACAATGCCTACTGCCAGGACAACGACCTCAGTTGGTTCGACTGGCAGGACCTGGATCGGCACAGTGGGTTGCTGCGTTTTGCGCAGCGCATCATCCGCCTGAACCGACAGCATGCGGCCTTTAACCTGGAGATGTACGCCGACGCTACATCCGCCTTGCACCGAGCGCAAGGCGGCGCATCCAGCCTGTCTCACGAACAGCTCACGTGGCATGGAATCAGGCTGAACGAACCAGACTGGGGATATTACTCACATAGCCTTGCGTTGGAGATTGAGGGGAATCCCAGCGATCACGACTTCTACCTGGCGTTCAACGCATACTGGGAAGACCTGGAGTTTGAGCTGCCACCACGTACAGAAACGCAACCCTGGCGGCTCGTTGTCGATACCAGCCAACCATCGCCCCATGACATCGCCGATCCAGGGCAGGAGCCACCCGTCGCTGGCAACACATACCAGGTCCGTGCGCGGTCGGTGGTGATCCTGACGGCTCCCCACAGTGCGGAACCAGCAGTAGACGGCCCACCCCGATAGGGAGCCGGGGCCGGCTACCTTGCACAGGCAGTGCCAGGCTTCCCTGTGGCCGATCACGACCCAGGAAGCAGCGGACAGGTACTGTGTCGGCTCCTGGCCTCCGCGCTCCCTGCCTCGGACAGGGCAGGGAGCGCGATTCTCCAGGGAAAACCTGTATCAGCGGCGTCGCAAGAAGGGTGGAATGTCCAACTCGTCGTTGCCGACGAGTTGGGGAATCTGCAGCTCAACCTTGGCGCGTGACTGCTGTTGCGGCTTCTGCTGTAGTCGCGGCGCGGCCACTGGCTCTGCGGTGGGCTTGCGCACGACGACAGGCTGGCTCTGACCTTCAGAAGAGTTCAGGTTGAACCCTGTCGCCACTACGGTGATGCGCACGTCGTCCTGCAGGGTCTCGTCGATCACGGCACCGAAGATGATGTTGGCATCTGGGTGTGCGGTCTCGCGGATGATCTCTGCGGCCTCGTTCACCTCGAACAGGCTGAGGTCGGGTCCGCCGGTGACGTTGAACAGGATCCCATGCGCCCCGTCTATCGTCACATCCAGGAGTTGGCTGGAGATGGCCGCCCTTGCCGCATCGGCAGCGCGTGTCTCGCCGCTGCCCTTGCCAACCGCCATCAACGCCGCGCCTCCCTCGCTCATGATCGTGCGCACGTCCGCAAAGTCCAGGTTGATCAGGCCTGGGACCGTGATCAGCTCCGAGATGCCCTGGATGCCCTGACGCAAGACATCGTCTGCCATCCGGAAGGCATCCTGCAGCGAGGCCCGCTTTTCCACGATCTGCAACAGGCGGTCGTTGGGGATGACGATCAGTGTGTCTACCTGCTCTTTCAGCCGCTCGATCCCCTCCTCAGCCACTTGTCGGCGACGAGAGCCCTCGAACGAGAAAGGCCTTGTGACCACACCAATGGTCAACGCCCCACCCTCACGCGCAATGGCCGCGGCGATAGGCATTGCGCCGGTTCCCGTACCTCCGCCCATACCAGCGGTGAGGAAGACCATGTCAGCTCCCCGCAGCACTTCATATAGCTCTTCGCCCGATTCTTCGGCCGCCTTGCGCCCCACCTCGGGATTGCCACCCGAGCCCAGACCCTTGGTTAGCTTTTCTCCGATCCGAATGCGCGTTGGCGAACGGGAAAGCATCAGAGCTTGCGAGTCGGTGTTGATCGCCACAAACTCGACGCCCTGGATCCCCTCCTCGATCATGCGGTTTATTGCGTTGGATCCGCCACCGCCCAGGCCCAGTACCTTGATCCGTGCAAAATTCTCGATTGGCTCAATGCTTGTTGGTTCCATGTTCGAGTCTCCTCTCGTGGTTTCCCCCCTTCTCTGACGCGCTGGTTTCGTATACATATGACTCCTTCTTACCCCCCACTAGATGCCAGCATCAACCTCACCTCAGCACCACGTGCCCGGGATGGTCTAACCCGGCAGCAGGTTGCGGAACCACTTGGCCATTCGGTTGCCGAAGGGAGCGCTGGGAGTGACCGGGCGCACCACCGGCTTTTGGTTCTGCCCCCACATCAGCAATCCCACGCTCGAGGCATACGCGGGGCTGGTCAGGGTATCCACCAGTCCCTGCAGTTGACTGGGCCGGCCAACCCGGACCGGCAGCCCGACCATCTCCCGAAAGACCTCGCGGATGCCCGGCAGTTCGGACGTGCCACCACAGAGAACCACCCCGGCCGGCAGTAGACCATCATATCCAGAACGCTTGATCTCCTGGAGCACGAGGGTCGCAATCTCTTCAACGCGGGCGTGCAGCACCTCAGCCAACTGCCGCCGCTGAAGCTTTTGGTGTGTCTCCTCCCCAAAGGCTGCGATGTCCAGTTCCTCGTCCACCGCAATCTGGTCGGGACGGGCATGTCCGTACTTTTTCTTGATCTCCTCGGCTTCTTCCGCCGGCGTTCGCAGGCAGATCGCCACATCATTGGTCAAATGGTTGCCGCCCACCGGCAGGATCGCCGTGTGCCACACGCTACCTTCGATGAAAATTGCGATATCGGTCGTACCGCCACCGATGTCGGCCAACGCAACCCCCATCGCCCGCTCCGTAGAAGTCAGAACCGCTTCCCCAGCCGCCATGGGCGACAGCACGAGCTGGTCTACCTCTATGTTCAGCGTTGTCACGCACTTGACCAGATTCTGGATCGAAAGTGAAGACCCCGTCACGATGTGGGCTTCGACCTCCAGACGCGCGCCAAACATGCCTCGAGGATCGCTTACTCCTTCCTGTCCGTCGATAGAGAACCCGCGCGGCACTACATGGATCACCTCCTGGTGCTCCGGCATCGAGATGGCCTGCGATGCGTCCAGGGCCCGCGCGACGTCCTCGTCCGTGATCCCACGATCGCCATGCGGGATGGCTACTACCCCCCTGCTGTTTATCGAAGCCACGTGCGCACCAGCGATACTCACGTACGCACGCGTGATATGATAGCCCGAGATGCGCTCCGCTCGTTCCACTGAGGCCACGATCGCATCTGCCGCCTCGTTCGCACTGACGACAACCCCCTTGCGCAGCCCCCGAGAGGGCATGACACCCACGCCCACGATACGTAGTACGCCCAGCTCGTTGATCTCGCCGACCAGGCTACAGATCTTGGTCGTACCGATATCGATTGCGGCAATTGTCCTTTCCACACAATCCTCCCGCGGTGTGCGTCTGCTCTGGGCTTACAAGGGAGACCTTCCCGGAGACAGAACCTCTGTCTCACCAGGTTACCTTACGCTTTCGCCACCACGAACGAATACGCACCAGTAATAGACGGCGGATGATAGCCAGATTGTTGAACATGCGCACGCCAAAAGCGATAATCGCGGCATAGTACAGCTCGACCCCGAGCCGATCCCCCAGCAACGTCAGAAGCACAGCCAGCACCGCGTTGACCAAGAACCCGCTCACAAAGACCAGGTTGTCGTACTGCCCTTCCATATCGGCACGCAGGGCACCCAGCGTGGCATCCATGGCCCCCAGGATAGCTACTGCCGTATACCGAGTATACTGCACCGGTATGATGATGGAAAAGAGCGAACCGATGATCAGGCCAACCAGTAATCCGATCAGGGGCAGCCACATGCCTATTCCCCTCCCGTACCTTTGGCCGGAGGCCGGTAGTAGGGCCGGTCAGGGAAACGCAGATCCAAGAGCAGGGAATGTGCCGACTGGTCTTCCGCGAATTGTGCCTCAATTGCTCTCAGTGTTCGTACTTTGGTCGCCATATCACTGCCGGTTCCCAGGTAGACTGTCCAGTTACGAGACGTAGTCAGCCGCAACCCGGTGATCGGCGCGTATTCGACAGTTCGCACATTGGGGAGCAGTTGCGCCAGCTGTCGTGCCCCAGTCAACGCCGCTGCTTCCACCTGTGTCGGCGGCCCAGGGCGGGTATCGTTCACCAGGAGCAGTGGCTCAGTCTCTCCCCGCGCTGGGTGCAGGCCCCCGCCGTCGTCCACCCAGTAGCGCTTCCCGCCGAACTGCCACATGACCTGCTCTCCCTCTTCTTCGACCATCACCATCACCCTGTTAGGAAGAGCATATCGGACACGCACATGCTGGATCGGTGGCACCGCCTGCATGATCTTGGCCGCTATCTGCTGTGGGTTCACGAAAAAGATGCTGTACCCCTGCAATCCGCTGGCCTGAGCAATGATCTCGGGTGCCACGCGCTGGTTTCCGGTGACAATCACCTGGTCTACGTAGAACCGATCGGCGGTAAAGAACCACACCATCCCCGATACTAGCAGGCCCAGGAAAGATAGATTCAGGACCAGGTTTCCACTCACGTGGAGCCTGCGCTTGGCCGGGGCACGGAACACTAGCTCTGCCGCTTCGGCAGCGGTTTCGTACCGCACCCGGCGCTGCGATGTTCCAAGACGGGCTTGAGAACGGCGCATCTGAGGCCTGCGCTGCCGCTCTCGTGCCGGCATGAGCAGCTTGCCCAGCGGGGAGCCAGTGCTTCGCCGTTGGCTAGCACGCCTGTATGTCGTCAGAAAGCCGATCTGGGCCGTGGTCTCAAACCGAGAACCGCCTCTCTGGCGGCCTCCCTGGGTTGGGCGATGTCCCCAGCTCCCTTTCCTGCTTGGCTTCCTGGAACCTCGTTCGTTGGCCAGCACGATGGCAATCTCCCCTCGACCTTGGTGCAATGGGTGAGCCCGATGTGCGCTCTGGTGTGCCTTTCATATTCACTGCTGTTGCTCTCCCCTGCCACAGCACTGCGTTTCGGCTACGGGGCAGTACTATTCATCTGCCTCGACCTTGTACGACCTTTCTGACTGTTTGCTGTCCTCAGACCGCTCGATCGCCAACGCGATCAGCCGATCGACCAGTTCCCAGTACGGTATCCCACTCGCCTCCCACAGCTTGGGATACATGCTGATCTGGGTGAACCCAGGGATCGTGTTCAGCTCACTCACCCACAGCTCCTCGCTGCCTTTGTCCAGCAAAAAGTCGGCTCGCGCCATGCCGGCACAGTCCAACGCCCTATAGGCCTGTATCGCCATGTGCCGCACCTGCTCCGTGACTTTTGCGTCCAACGGTGCCGGGATTAGGAGTTGCGAATCGGTCTCAACGTACTTGGCGCGATAGTCATAGAACTCACGACATGGGATCACCTCACCGGGAACGCTGGCGATCGGCTCGTCGTTGCCCAACACACTGACCTCGATCTCACGCGCCTCGATCCCCTGCTCAACCACTAGCTTGCGATCGTAGCGTGCGGCCAGGTCCAGCGCCGGCGACAACTCATCTGGGCCATGTACCTTGCTGATCCCCACGCTACTCCCCAGATTAGACGGTTTGACAAACACCGGATACGCCAGCCTGGACTCGATCTGGGTCATCACGCCGGTGGGGTCCTCACGCCATTCCTTTCGCTTCACCACCAGGTAGGGAAGCACCGGCAGTCCATGCTTGGCCAGGACGTCCTTGGCCACAGTCTTATCCATCGCCAACGCCGAGGCCAGCACGCCGCTGCCCACATAAGGCACGCCAGCCAACTCCAGGAGGCCCTGCACTGTCCCATCCTCCCCAAACGTACCGTGCAGCACCGGAAAGACGACATCCAGTTCGGCCAGGCGAACGGCACGGATCCACTCGGCCTGAGCTAGTGCCCTGTCCTGCGATGCACCGGTCGTCTGGCCCGCACTTGCTGGCTTGTTCTCATCCAACCCGATGCTCCATACCCCACGGCGCAGCGGGTCAGCCAGCATTGTTGCCGGCCTGCTCTCTGAGGCCACCCCAGAGACAAGCGCCTTCATCGGGTCCCCTCCCACGATCCACTGTCCATCTTTGGTGATCCCGATAGGCACGACATCGTACTTGTGCTTGTCGATGTTTTCCATAATGGAGCGAGCCGAAGCCAGTGACACCTCGTGCTCTCCCGACCGCCCGCCAAATAGGACGCCTACGCTAATCTTGTTCGTCACCAGTCCCCTGCCAATTCCACCTCGAGCTCCAATTCCTCACCAAACTGGGCCTTCACCTCTGCTCGCATCAGGTCGATAAGCGCTTTCACGTCCACTGCTCTGGCTCCGCCAAGGTTGATCACAAAGTTGGCGTGCTTCAGTGAGATCATCGCCTGGCCCCGCCGCTCGCCTTTCAGCCCACACTGCTCGATCAAAAAGCCCGCTGGGTAGTTGGCGGTGCGCTTGAACACAGATCCACAGCTAGGATCTCTCGGCTGCCGCTCCCATCTGCGCTGCCTGTACTGCTCAGCTCGAGCAGCAATGTCCGAGGGATCGCCGGGGCGCAAGGCAAGCGTTGCCTCCAGGATCGTCGACCGCTGTGCGCGCGGCTGTTCCTTGAGCCGGCTGCCCCGGTAACAGAAGCGCACCTCCGTGGCGCCCACCTCGTGGATGGTACCATCGGGCTCCAGGAGTTTCACCGACCGCAAGCAGTCGCAGATGTACCCTCCAAAGGCACCAGCGTTGCCTACCACGGCTCCCCCTACTGAACCGGGCACGTCCACCGCCCACTCCAGACCCTCGAGCCCGCGCGACACGCTCTCTTGCGCCAGTTCGCTGAGCAGTGCCCCGGCTTCGGTCGTCAGCAGGACCTCTCCTGCCTCATCTTGGAACGAATGCTTGTTCCCCCGGTAAGCGATCACCAGACCGCGGATCCCGGCATCCGAAACCAGGAGGTTAGCCCCACCGCCCAGCACAAACGGAACAATCCCTCGTGCCCGAGCTCGTCTAGCCGCCAGGACCAACTGCTCCTGGCCCTCAGCTACAACAAACAGGTCTGCCGGCCCACCGATCTGATAGCCGGTGTGCGCGCTCATGGGCTCGTCCCAGGTTACGGTCAGGCCCGCTTGCTCAAGTTCCTCTCCCAACGCCACCATTTCTGGGTCGGCAATGCCGACCCCCAAGTTGGAGCAAGCGTACAGAGTCATCTGCTGAACTCACCTTGCTACCCCCCCAACTTGTCCAGCACTCGTGTCCCCACCCGGTTGCCGTCACCCGCACTGCAGGTGACCACCACCGCATTTGGCTCTGCATGAGAGGCGACATAGTCAGCCGCCGCCTCGATATCCGCTAGATAGGTCACATCCGGATGTGCCATCTGGGCTACCAGCTCCGCAGCCGAGATGCCCAGCGTATCCGTCTCGCGGGCTGCAAAGACATCGAGGACGACCACGTGATCGGCCCGCACAAAGCAGGTGACGAACTCGTCCCACAACGATCGCAGCCGGCTGTAGGTGTGTGGCTGAAATACTACCCACAGGGGTCGCTGACCAAAGCGTGCTCGCGCTGCCTCCAGCGTGGCCCGGATCTCCGTTGGGTGATGGGCATAGTCATCCACCACCGTGATCTCACCGGCCTGCCCTCGCGCCTCAAAGCGGCGCTCCACTCCCGGAAAAGAGAGCAGTGCGTCGCTGATGGCCGGTACATCGACACCCAACCAGTAGGCCACCGCCAGAGCAACCAACGCGTTTCGCACGTTGTGTATTCCTGGCACCTGGAGGCGCATACGGCCCACCTCTGTTGCAGCGTGCAAGACCCGAAAGTCATGGCCGCCCAAGGAATTGGTCCCTACCTCTACCGCACGCCACTCGCTCCCCGCGGCCAGGCCACAAGTCTGTGCCGGCGCCCGGAATGGCCCTCGCATCAGGTCTGCTACGGCCGGTTGGTCCGCACAGCCTACGATCAGTCCGGCGGGCGGAACAAGGTCCACGAACTGCCTGAACGCTGCCTGCATGTCGGCAAAGCTTGGAAAGCAGTCCGGGTGATCGTGCTCCAGATGCGTGATTGCGGCCACCGTTGGTGTCAGGCCCAGGAACATGCGATCGTACTCGTCTGCTTCGATGACGAAATGCGGCCCTCGGCCGGCCCGAGCATTGGTCTGCAGCGACTGGATCACCCCGCCAACGATAAAAGTAGGGTCCAGGCCCACCTGAACCAGTATCCAGGCGATCATGCTGGTGGTAGTGGTCTTGCCATGTGTCCCGGCAACGGCGACCCCGATCTTGCCTTCCATGAGCTTCCCCAGGAACTCGGCACGTCTGAGCACTGGAATGGCACGGCGCCTGGCCTCGACGACCTCAGGATTCGTCCCAGGCACGGCTGAAGAGACCAGGACCAAGTCCGCATGGCCTATGTGCAACGCATCGTGTCCCACGTGGACCGTGGCTCCCGATGCCGCAAGCGCCTCAGCCACCGGGGAGAGCCGTTGATCAGAGCCAGTTACGTGGTGTCCCTGCTCCAACAGCACGCGGGCGATTGCCGAAATGCCTATCCCTCCGATGCCCACACAGTGCACCCACATCACACACTTTCTCCCACGCATCGACACAGCGCGAACACAACGCATTCGCGCCTTGTCCCTGTCCTATTTCAGCGGCAGCTTGATGCGGTCTCCAGCGACCAACAGGGCGACCACACCGATCACCACCAGGAACACAAAGATGATCCCGTAGCCCGAGAAGAAGCTCTGTGCCGGCACATCGGTCAATTTCATCGACAGCTCATTGGAGGCGATGAAAGCCTGATTCCTGGAGCGCAGATAGTTCATGATGTACTGCCTGAGCAGAGACAAGATCACGTACCCGTTGCACAGCCCCAGGATACCGCCCAAGAGCCGTCCCAGGGGCGTTAGACGATTCTTGAACGACAGGTCGCCGATCATATAGGAAGCGATCAGCAGGATCACCGTCACCACAATGTACAGCCGGTACGAATAGGGGTCGAGTAGCCAACCCGGATCAACCTTTTGCGCCGTGATCTTGCCCAGGTCGAGGCTGAATCCCGCCCGGACAAACATCGCCACGAGCCCGATCACCTTGTTGACCACATCCACGATCTGTTTGGCTACGGAGGGTTGCCACACCAGGACAGCGAGCGCGGCCACAGCCAGCGTGGTGACGGCCTCCTTGTACCAGCCACGCATTACACCCACAAAGGCAAAGATGGCCAGCACCAGGACTAACAAGTCCGAGTAGTCAATTGGCAAGACCATCGTCTTCTTTCCTCTTGGTCACGATCTAGCAACCCTCAGCGGCGCTCTGCGGCCGACACGGATGGCCGCGCAGTCTTGCGCCTCAATTCCATGGTGGGCTTGGCTCGCGCCCCGGTCGCCTCTCGGGTTCCCCGCGAGATTGACAGGAGCAAGCCCATACAGGCCATAGAGCTCAACAGCGACGACCCTCCATAGCTGATAAAGGGCAAGGGCACACCCGCATAGGGGACCGTCCCGGTTACTACGGCCATGTTGAGCAACGCCTGCAGGATCAGCGAACACGTAAGCCCAGAGGCCAGAATAGTCCCAAACGGGTCCGCTGCCTCGAGGGCGATCTTGAAGCCGCGATAGGCCAACAGGACAAATAGCCCCAGCAACACCAGGCAGCCGATCAGGCCGAGCTCCTCGCCCAAGACGGCAAACACGGTGTCCGTGTGAACCGCCGGCACGTAGCCAAACTTGCGCTCGCTGGCTCCTATGCCCTTGCCAAAGATGCCGCCCGACGCTAGCGCCATCAGTCCCTGCAGAATCTGGTACCCACTTCCCCCAGGGTCCGCCCGGGGATTGAGGAAGGAAAAGATCCGGTTCACCCGATACTGCTCTCGAGTGATCATAAGGGCCAGGACCGCTCCGCCGAAGACCACGCCCGCGATGAGCTGCAGGACGTCTGCCCCGGCGAAAAAGAACATCAACCATGATGTCACTGCGATCAGGAAGGCCGTGCTCAGGTCCCGCTGGAACAAGACCAGCCCGGTGATGAGCCCGATCAGCAAAGCAAATGGGATCAGCCCATAGGTGATTTTGCGGATCTTCTCCCCTTTTGAGGTGATCCAGGCCGCGATATAGATCACAATCGACACTTTGGCCAACTCGCTTGGCTGGATCGAGCCCTCGACCAGCCACCGCTGTGCCCCGAATTTGGTACTGCCCACGACGACGACTGCACCGAGGAGGAGCACCGTGCCGGCCATCAAAAGCACTGCCCACCGCTGCCACACGTGGTAATCGATCCGGGCCAGCGCAATCAACAAACCCAGCCCCAACGCCGTCCAGACAAGCTGGCGCACCAGGAAGTAGCTCTGATTGCCATAGGTCACATAGGCCATGTCAAAGGTCGAACTGTATACCATCATCAGACCCAAGATGATGAGCGCAGCAACGACCAGTACCAAGACATAGTCCGTGCGCATGCGCATCAGTCGGGCCTGTCTGGTGCGCTTATGTGTCGCCGTCTTTGCTGCCATTTCCAAACTCCCAGAATCAGCGCGTCGCCAGGTCATCCACGGCCTGTCTGACTCTCCTCCAGCCAGGTTGAGACCCGCTGGCAGGACATGACCAGGTACATCCTGGCCCTACAGTGCATGAACCAGTGCCCGAAAGTGCTCTCCCCTATGCTCGAAATCCCGGTAGGCATCAAAGCTCGTCCCCCCCGGTGAAAGCAAAACCACATCGCCAGGCTGCGACACCTGGGCTGCTACCTTCACGGCCTCATCCAGTTGCTGGCACACGTGCACCTCCAGGCTGGAGCAAGTCGGCCGCCGTGTCCGGGCTGCATCGATTGCCGCCGCGATCGTGCCCGCAGCCTCGCCAAACAAGATCAGGTGGCGCACGCGCTCTAGGGTCAGATCGGCCATCTCTTCCCAGTGCAAGTGCTTGTCACGCCCACCGGCCAGCAGGACAACTGGACCAGCAAAGGACCGGAGTGCGGCGACAACCCTCTCGGGCGCGGTGGCAATCGAGTCATCGTACCAGCGCACCTCGTCCCGCTCACGCACCAACTCCAATCGGTGAACAACCCCGGTAAACCGGGTCGCCACTCCTGCCATAGCCTCTGGCGTTGCCCCTGCTGCGCCACTGATGGCCAGGGCCGCCAGTATGTTCGCCACATTGTGCCACCCTGGCAGCTTGAGTTGGCCAACGGTGCAGATCACCGCCTCACGTTCGGCTGTTCGCCAGACGAGGCGACCGCTGCATCCGCTGCCGCGCAGAAAGGCACCTTCCGGCACCTCCTGCGTCAGGCTGAACCCAGCTCTGCGCGCCACGATTGGCAAGTGCACCGCTTCCTGCCCAGAGTTCGCTTCGATGTCTACCCATCCCTCGCGCCACCAGCGTCCGGTTACGTCATTGTCTACCCCCAGCACAGCGACAGCATCCGACCGCACGCCCTGCTCTTGTTGGTAGTGCAGAATGTTGGCCTTGGCAGCGATATAGTGCGCCATCGACGCATGCCGATCCAGGTGATTCGGACTGATGTTCAGCACGGCTGCCACCTGTAGCCCCCCCATGCTGTGCGCATGCTTAGCCACGTGATCCATCCCGGCAAACAGTTGCAGTTGGAAACTCGACAGTTCCAGGACCATCCAATGGTCGCTGGCAATCTCTTCCACCCGGTCGATCAACGGCGTGCCAATGTTGCCGCCCACCCATGCACGAATCCCTGCTGCCTGGAGCATCTGACCAACCAGGCTTGTGGTAGTAGTCTTGCCGCTGGAGCCCGTGATCCCCACTGCCGGCGCAGGCGCCATGTGCAGTGTGAGCAGGCTATCGTTGCTCAGAGGGATGCCGCGCCGCCGTGCCTCTTGGGGCAACGGTGTCTCGGGCGGAACCCCACCGCTCAGGCAGAGTAGGTCACACTCGTCCAGCAGGGCTAAGGGATGCCCGCCGAGCACATACTGCACAGGCAATCCACTTAGGGTGGCGACCTCGGCCTGCAGCTCGGACGCCGGGCGCGCGTCGGTGATCACGACGCGTGCCCCCTGCGCGCAGAAGAAGCGGGCCAGAGCGCTTCCTTGGCGGGCCAGGCCAACGATCACTACTCGCTGACCGGCAAACGGTGTCTCTGATATCCTGGGTCTCTGCGCCGCCTGGCTCACAAGACCATCGCGTGCTCAGCCTGAAGCAGCATGTCGTCGATGCGATCCGGTGTGGTCAGGCGCCCAATGGCCAGGTCGTCAAACAGGTCCGCATCGGCCACAGTCGCCCGGCATGCGACAATGTCGGCGCCCCGCGAGCGGATCTCTTTCAGTTCCTCGATGAAGGGCGACTCGTACGTGAGCCAGCGCACGCCCTCGGTGTAGAAGCAGAGCGTCGCCGGGATCCTGGAGTAGTTCAGGAGCACGCGTACCAGGTTCTCGAACGCCACGCGGTCTTTTCCGTTGTGATCCTGGGTCACACCGTCATGTGCCACGCCGATGACCAGAATAGGGTCACTCATCGTACTTCCTCCTTATGCCACCTGTCAGGCAACTGCGCCCACCGGAAGAACCGTCTCTGCCAGACCATAGCTTACAGCAACGCCAGTGCGATGCCCAGCATCGCACACAGCAAGTTGACCATCCAGAACAGCCCCTACCCACCCTGGTTTTCCCTCAACGGCATGTCGTTCGCCTGCGGGAGGGTCAAGGCTTCGACAATCCGTTCCATGGCCATGCCGCGCGACCCCTTGATCAGCACCATATCTTTCTCCTGTAGCAACCCTTGCAGGCAGACAACGGCCGCATCCGCGTCCGCCACCTCTATCACCCGCTCGGCAGGCATGCCACATCCCAATGCTTCCTGGCCGATCAGCCGTCCCAGCTCGCCCACCGTGATCAGGATCGACGCCACCTCGATCGCTCGCCGGCCAACCCGGCGATGCCCCTCGACCGCATAGCCGCCCAGTTCCAGCATGTCACCCAAGACCGCGATCTTGCGTCCCCCAAGCTCGCTGAGCAGGTTGAGCGCGGCTATGGCCGAATCAGGGCTAGAGTTGTATGTATCATCGAGCAAGACGGCGCCATTGACCCCCGGCACTGCAACCAGCCGGAGCTGCTCGCCGCCCTGCAGCCCGTCAATGATCTCATCCCATGAAAGCCCATCTACCAAACCGACCGCTGCAGCCCGCAGGGCAGTATGGACACTGTGCCAGCCTAGCAGCGGAATGTGCACGTGCACGCTCTGGTCCTGGTGATGCAGTCTGAATCCCACCCCATCCAGGCCTCTGCTCTCTACGTCGCCAGCCCACACGTCGCAGTCTGCAGTCAGACCATACCGGACTACGCGCGCCCGGGTCTGCTGGGCCATGGCGCTGACCCACTCATCATCCCCATTGAGGATGGCCACCCCATCCTCGGGCAGGGCCTGGACAAGCTCCGCCTTGGCTTGGGCAATACGCTCCACCGTTCCCATCCGCTCCAGGTGCACCGGCCCCACGTTGGTTACCACGCCAATGTCCGGGCAGGCAATCTGGGCCAACAGGGCGATCTCGCCGAGCCCATAGGTGCCCATTTCTAGAACGGCACGCTGGTGGTCACCGGTCAGCTCCAACAAGGTCAGGGGCAAGCCAATCTCATTGTTATAGTTCCCTCGACTCTTGAGGACCCTGTACCGTTGCGCCAGTACAGCAGCCACAAGCTCCTTCGTCGTCGTCTTGCCCAAGCTGCCGGTGATACCGACCACGCGCAGCTCGTCCTTCCGCTCCAATGCCAGGACCTGTCGCCACCATCTAGCCAGCGCCTGCAGAGCAACCAGGCTGTCGTCGACAACCAGGTGGAGGAGCTTGGTCCCCCCACCCCACACAGAGCGCGGTTCTTGCCACAGTCCCTCCTGCCTCCCTGCGCGCAGGTCCAGTACTGAGGTGCCCTCGGGGCCAGGTTCGGGCATCCTATCCATGATGGCACATAGAGCACCGCGGCCAAGCGCATCCCCGATATACCGGTGACCATCTGTCTGCTCGCCGCGCAGGGCAACAAACAAGCTGCCGGCCACAGCCTGGCGCGAATCAACCACCACTGTATTGACCCGGGTCGCCTCTTGCTCCGAGATCAGCTTAGGTCTCTCTCGGGGCGGGCAGCCAGTCAGAGCCAGGACCAAGTCATCAAGAGTCAGCCAGGTAGACATCGCCACAGTAGGCACTACCGCGCGGCCACCTTGGACTCGCTCGGTGGAATGGACAGATGAGTAAACAGGATCCGGGCCACATTCGCGAACGTTGGCGCAGCCGTCGTCGCTCCCCATGGCGTGCTGGTGGGCTTGTCCAGTTTGACCAGAGCCACAAACTGGGGATCGTCCACCGGAGCAAAACCGACGAACGAGGCTATGGTCAAGCTGGGATCATATCCGCCTACGATCGGTGTCTGCGCTGTCCCGGTTTTACCG
>Ga0315274_10004551_pt1 | contig 20377 bp, 18 predicted proteins | sample YL17G02_20_MG_FD_203700 | JGI IMG/M metagenome (GOLD analysis project Ga0315274, IMG submission 203700) | Sediment microbial communities from Yellowstone Lake, YNP, Wyoming, USA - YL17G02_20 | ecosystem: Environmental > Aquatic > Freshwater > Lake > Sediment | place: USA: Wyoming | collected...
CGGGCTATTCTGAGCAGGTGCTCTCATTCGTGAACGACATAAACACGGAAGATGGCGGGATGCACATGATAGGCTTCAAAAACGCGCTTACGAGGGTGCTTAACAAGTACGCCGAAGAGAACAAGCTGTTCGAAAAAGAGGAGAAATTGAGCGGGGAGGACGCCAGGGAGGGCCTTACCGCGATAATAAGCATAAAGATGCCCGACCCGCAGTTCGAGGGCCAGACGAAGACCAAGCTCGGGAACCCGGAAATGAAGAGAATAATCGACTCTGTGCTGGCCGAGGGGCTGGGCACATTCCTTGCGGAGAACCCCCAGCTGGCCAGGCTCATAGTCATGAAGGCCCAGAACGCCGCAAAAGCGCGCGAGGCCGCCCTCAAGGCCAGGGAGCTGGTGAGGAGAAAATCAGCGCTTGAGATCGGATCACTTCCCGGAAAGCTCGCTGACTGCGCCGAGAAGGACCCCAGCCTTAGCGAGATATACATAGTGGAAGGAGATTCTGCCGGTGGGTGTTGGAGCGGAGAGACAAAGATTGCTTTAGCCGATGGACGAAATATTTCTTTTAAAGAATTAGTTAGAGAATATAAAAAAGGTAAGCAAAATTTTTGTTATACTATGCAAAACAATGGACACATTGGTATTGCTCCCATATTAAATCCAAGAATGACTAAAAAGAACGCAGAAGTTATCAAGATTATTTTAGATAATGGAGAGGAATTAATATGTACGCCCAATCATCTATTTAGATTAGTTAATGGCAATTATCTTTCTGCTGCCAAATTAACCCCTCAATATAGTATCGCTCCTCTTTATAGAAAAATATCTAAAAGACAAGGCAAATATGGTTTGGATGGCTATGAAATGGTTTTTGATTCCAAGGCTAAAAAATGGATGTATACCCATATATTGGCAGATATATTTAATCTTAAGAATGGTGTTTACACAACTGCCATTGGAAAACACCGGCATCATGTAGATTTTAATAAGTTAAATAATAATCCAACTAATATACAAAGGCTCTCTTACGAGCAGCATATGAATTTTCACTATGATTATATAGAGCATACTCTTCGTCGTCCTGATGTAATAGAAAAATCTATAAGAACGAGGCAAACAAAAGAATTCAGAGAAAAAGTTAGAGCCGCCATGTCAAAGCCGGAAATGAGAAGGCTGTTGTCCCAGCGCGCAAAGAAGCAATGGGAAGACGAGAATTACAAACAATTCATGATAAAGAAGTTCATGGAGTTCTACTCAAGCAACGCGGATTACAGGCTGAAATCCCTCAAGAATCTGGAGAAGGCGCAAAAGGAGTATTGGTCAAGCCAGGAAAACAGGAAACTCCAGGCCGAGAGGACAGCGAAATACTTCGAATCCCATCCGGAAGCAAAGGAACTTCTGAAGGTGTTGTCTGAGAAACAATGGAGCAACCCGCAATTAAGAAAATGGAGGAGCGAGAAAACCAAGAGCCAGTGGACAAGCGGCTTCAGGCAGAAGAGGAAGGCTGCTTATGACAAGACATATTTCAGGCACACGATCAGCTTCATGAAAAAGGTGATGGAAAACACAGGCGACCTTGATGCCTATGATCAGGAGAGGCTGAAATCCGGAAGCAGGAACCTGCTCAAAATGGAGACATTCTCCCACAGATTTTTCCATGACGATGAAAAATCCATGATTGAAGCCGTGAAAAACTACAACCACAAGATAAAGAGGATAGAAAAACTGACTGAAAAGATGGACGTTTATGATTTCGAGGTTGAGGGAACTCACAACTTCGCGCTTGCATCGGGCGTTTTCGTGCACAACTCGGCCAAGCAGGGCCGCGACCGCCAGTTCCAGGCGATACTGCCGCTCCGCGGGAAGATCCTGAACGTGGAGAAGGCCAGGCTGGTCAACATACTCAAGAACAACGAGATACAGAACATGATCACCGCCATCGGCACGGGGGCAGGTGATTTTTTCGACATCTCGAAGCTCCGATACCACAAGATCATAATAATGACCGATGCAGACGTGGATGGCGCCCACATACGCACACTCATTCTCACTTTCTTCTACCGCTACATGCCGAAGCTGATCGAGGGCGGCCACATATGCATAGCCCAGCCGCCGCTCTACGGCGTGAAGAAGGGGAAGGAGCTCGCTTATGCTTACACTGAAGAGCAGGTGGAAGATCTGCTGAAGCAGAACCCCAATGCCAACGTCCAGAGGTACAAGGGTCTCGGGGAGATGAACCCGGACCAGCTGTGGTCGACCACGATGAGCCCCGAGAACAGGATACTGCTCAGGGTAACGATAGAGGATGCCATAGAGGCCGACCGCGTGTTCACGATGCTCATGGGAGACAAGGTGGAGCCCAGGAAGGAGTTCATAGAGAAGAACGCCAAGTTCGTCAAGAACCTTGATGTTTAAAAATCGGGAAAACCGAGAGCCGGGGACAAACAAGTGATGATAATGACAGAAGACAAGACCAAGGACATCCGTGAGATGCGGAACAGGAACGTGAAGGAGAGGATTGTCGAGACCGAGATGAGGGAGAGCTATCTCAATTATTCCATGTCCGTGATCGTGGGGAGAGCCCTGCCTGACATAAGGGACGGACTCAAACCCGTGCACAGGAGGATACTTTACGCGATGCAGGATCTCGGGATGCTCCACAACAGGCCCTTCAAGAAGTCCGCGAGGATCGTCGGTGAGGTGCTTGGCAAGTATCACCCGCACGGAGACCTCGCCGTTTATGATGCGCTCGTCAGGATGGTTCAGACTTTCTCGCTCCGCTACCCCCTCATAGACGGGCAGGGTAACTTCGGATGCTTCACGGGAGACACGAAAGTGAAATTAACAGATGGCAGGGACTTGTCCTTCATTGACCTGATAAAGGAAAGCGAGCGAGGGAAAAGGAATTGCACTTATACTGTGAATTCTGACGGGATGATAGAAATCGCGGAGATAAAAAACCCCAGACTGACGAAAAAACAGGAGAAGCTTATAAAGGTAGTTTTTGATAACGGAGAATGGATAAAGTGCACATTGAATCATCGTTTTATGCTAAGAAACGGCATCTTTCGAGAGGCGAAAGATCTGAAGCCGGGAGACTCGTTAATGCCCATTTCTTTGAAAAAATCAACTGAAGAAGACAGGACAAAACCAGAGCTTCTGGGATATCAAATGATATACCAGCCAAAAACAAATGAATGGGTCGGATCACATGTACTTGCTGATGCATGGAACATAAGGCAGGGAATTTATTCCAGAAGCGCGGGAAAAGTCCGGCATCACGCTGATTTCAACAAGCTGAACAACGACCCGCAGAATATCAGAAGAATGAGTTGGGCTGATCATTGGAAATTACATGCAGAACATGCTTCGGAACTGCATAAAAACCCTGAATACCGGAGGAAAATTTCAAATGGCAGGCAGAGTTATTGGAGTGACAAAAATAACAGGAGAAAAGCTGCCGAAAGAATTTCTATAGCTAATAAAAAAAACTGGCAGAATCCTGATTATCAGGATCGTATGAGGAAATCTTTGATAAAAACCGCGACCGAATACGCGAAAAACCACCCGGAAATGGGGAAAGAAAGCCGCAAGAGATTGAAGGAATTGTGGAAAAATGATGATTATAGAAATATGATGAGCGGATTGAAATCCGCAGAAATGAAGAAAAGGTGGGGAAAGAACGATTCATCGCTGAGAAGATTCACTTCAGAAGAATCCAAAAAAATATGGTCGAAAAAAGAACACGCTGACTTAATATCTGAAAAAATGAAAGAGCGATGGAAAAACGAAAAATACAAGGAAAGAATGAGACAGCAATCTAAAAAACTATGGGAAAAGGAAGAGTATCGGTTGAAATTCCCTCCATGCCAATTCAGCAAGAATGCCAAGAAGTTGTGGGAGAACAATGGGATCAGAGAGCTTCATCGAAAAAAGGCTGCTGCCCAATGGCAAAATCCCCTGTTTCGGGAGAAAATTATTCATGCAGTAAAAGCAAGGAACATGCAAAGATTGGGAGAAAATCCCGACTATATGAAAAGAATGGCAGAAAAAGCCGGGACTGCTTTGAGACAAAAATGGATGGACACTTCTTACAAAGAAAGGGTTATCAGGAGCAGGATATTAAAATATGTCAATCTTCTTACGAAAAAATATCCGGAGGTAACTCCTATAATTTATGAAAGGGAAAGAAATGGAAATTATCTTCCGCGGGTTGAAACTGCTTTGCAATATTTTGATGATTTTTCAGATATCGTTCAGCGGGCTAAAACTTATAACCACAAAGTCATTATAACGGAAATCCTTTCAGAGAGGAGGGATGTCTATGATTTAACCATAGAGGGGACGCACAATTTTGCTCTGGCTGCGGGGGTTTTTGTGCATAATTCAGTAGACGGAGACTCCGCAGCGGCCATGAGGTATACGGAATGCCGCCTCGCCCGCATAGCCGAGGATATCCTGGAGGACCTGGAGAAGGAGACTATAGGGTTCAGGCCCAACTTCGACGGTTCGCTAAAGGAGCCCGTGGTGCTCCCGTCCAAGCTGCCGAACCTGCTGATCAACGGCTCGTCCGGCATCGCCGTGGGCATGGCGACGAACATACCACCGCACAACATGAACGAGATCGTGGACGGCACCGTGGCGCTCATAGACAACCCGGACATCACCGTGAACGAGCTCCTCGGTAAATACGTGAAGGGGCCTGACTTCCCCACTGGTGGGCAGATTCTGGGGACCTCAGGTATGCTCCTCGCATATACCACGGGGAAGGGCGGGATAACCGTGCGCGGCCTCGCCGAAGTGGAGAAGACGAAAGAGAAGGACAAGGAGCGCATCATAATCACTGAAATCCCCTACATGGTCAACAAGTCCCGCATGATAGAGGATATAGCCGCGCTGGTGCGGGACAAGAAGATAAAGGGGATAACCAACCTCAGGGACGAATCCGACAAGGACGGCATGAGGATCGTGGTCGAGATATCGAAGACCCAGCCCGCTGAAGTGATCCTCAACCAGCTGTACAAGCATACTCAGCTACAAACTACTTTCGGCATCATACTCCTTTCACTTGTGGACAACCAACCCAAGGTCCTGGGTTTGAAGGACATGATGGCTGAGTTTGTCGCACACAGGAAGACCGTGGTCACCAGGAGGATGCAGTTCGAACTCAACCAGGCTTCGGACAAGGCCCACCTCCTCGAGGGGTTGATAGTTGCGCTGGATAATGTTGATGCAGTGGTGAAGCTGATAAAAGGGTCTGAGAACCCGGAAACGGCTTCGAGGGGCCTCATGGAGACTTTCGCTCTCTCGAAGAAGCAGGCGCAGGCCATACTGGACATGAAACTACAAAGACTTACGTCGCTCGAGCGCGGGAAGATACTGGACGAGCACAAAGACCTTCTGAAGCTCATGGCGGAGCTGAATGACATACTCTCGAGCGAGCACAAGATATACGGTGTCATAAAGAAGGAGCTGCTCGGGATGAAAGAAAAGTATGGCGACGAGAGGAGGACCGAGATACTGGAGACTGCCGAAGAGGGCGTCATAGAAGACGAGAGGCTGATAAAGCAGGAGGACATCGTGATCACGATGAGCCATGATGATTACGTGAAGAGGATACCGCTCGACGAGTACAGGCAGCAGAACCGCGGCGGAAAAGGCGTGATAGGCACGAAGACCAAAGAGGAGGATATAGTCAAGGAGATATTCGTGACCAACTCGCACGACTACCTTCTCTGCTTCACGAACAAAGGCAGGCTGTTCTGGCTGAAGGCCTTCATGATACCGGATGCCAGCAAATATGGCAGGGGCAAGCCAATCGTGAACCTGCTCAACGTGGAGAAGGACGAGAGGGTCAATACGCTCATACCTATAAAGTCTTTCGACCAGGCGAAATACGTATTGTTCGCCTCCAGGAAAGGCCTGGCCAAGAAGACGCTTCTTTCGCTATACAGCAAGCCGAGGAACTCGGGCATAATAGCCATAAAGCTCAAGCAGGGTGACGACCTCATAGACGTCAGGCTCACGAACGGGGACCACGAGATAATGGTCGGGACGAAGAAGGGTTATGCAATCAGGTTCATGGAGAAGGACGTGAGGCCCGTGGGAAGATCAGCATCAGGCGTCCGCGGGATAAGGCTGAGACCCAATGACGAAGTCGTTGGCGTTGTCACGGTCGAGGAGGATGCCTCGCTTTTCACGGTGACCGAGAAGGGTTATGGGAAGCGCACATGCTTTGGCCTCTACAAGACCCAGAGGAGAGGCGGTAAAGGCGTGAAGAACCTGAAGATCTCTGACAAGGTGGGGAATGCAGTGGGTATGCTCACGCTCCACGAAAAGGACGAGATCATGTTCATATCCCGGGCGGGGATGATCATCCGCACATTCGCAGACCAGATATCCGAGATCGGCAGGAACACCCAGGGGGTGCGCGTCATGAGGCTTGACAAGGACGATACGCTCGCATCCTATGCCCGCGTGCTCGAGAGCATGGGCATGAGCGGCCGGCAGAACGGGCTGGAAGAAGTCAAAGAAACTGAAAGCTGAAGAATGCGCCAAATCCTAGGTCACATTGTTCCAGAATATTCCCCGAATTTCCTTGTAAGATAATTGAAAAAACGGTCCTTTTTTGGTATGCCTTCCACGTATTTATCTCCACTATAAGGTCCTGAAACCCTGAGTATCCTGCCTCTTTCTTCATCGACTTCCGCAAGGATATTGAATTCGTAATTGGAGCCTAAGCCGCCTTTGCAGGAATGCTTGAAATGAATGTCGGCAGAGACGTCGGCATACTTGGGCAGCCTGAAACTTTTCAGGGGAAGCCTCGTTTTGACAATCCGCGACCCAAGCATTTTCTCGAAAGAGTTAAGTAAAGAGTTTAAAGGGTCAGAACTGGAAAGAAATTTGAAATCCTTATCGCTGAACCCGTAAAGCCTTGAGAACGTTATAACGTGATTGTGGTCATCGTAATCATCTCTCTTCCTGAATTCGTAAACGGTATCAACCTTCATGGTTCCGGATTCACCGGCAGAACATGATACAAGCGGGGTCGGCCTTTGGATTTGGGAGAGCGAGGATGCTGTAAGCACGACCTTCCTCTCGAAGTCGCTAGACCTGCATCTTTCAAGGGCCATATGGTTAAGGGTGAACAGTATGTCATTAGAGAATTCATTCACACGGGTTCCCTTGATGACGGACACGAAAACTCCTTTGTTGAAGTCCTTCAGTACGCGAACCGGTTTCACAATTCCATAGCTCATGAACAGATTTGTTTCATGGGTATATAAATGTTACTATATGGTAGTTAAAATACCCTCATGATTTGGGAAACGATTTTTATCCATCCCCGGACAAAAGTAATATATGATAGTGCCGCTGGCTCTCACTCTGGCCGCCTTCGCCGTGGCGGTGTTCTTCATAATCAGGCCGACGACCATAAAACTCTTCGGCAGGAAGCTCGTGATAGATTACGCGTGGGGCAGCATAATCGGCGCCGCCATTATCCTGATCGGGAGCGCGGTGTCGCCCGGCCAGGCCCTGAACTCGCTGGTCGGAAGGCCCGGGTTCAGCCCCTATACGATGATCATCTTCTTCATGTGCATGGCCTACGTCTCGATCTCCCTGGACAGCACCGGCTTCTTCGAATACCTGGCCGTGAAGATGATAATGCGCACCGGAGGGGACAGAAAGAGGCTCTTCCTATACTTCTTCGCCCTGAGCAGCTTCATAACGCTCTTCACGTCCAACGACATAGTGATCCTCACACTCACCCCGATAATATTCTACTTCGGGAAGCACGCCAAGATAAACGCCGTCCCATACCTGGTGGCCGAGTTCTTCGCGGCCAACATCTGGAGCATGTTCCTGTACATAGGGAACCCGACCAACATAATAGTGGCCATGGCTAACAACGTCAATTTCTTCGAATACTCGCAATGGATGCTGCTCCCGACCGTCGTGGCCGGCCTGCTCAACCTCGGGATAATGTACCTCATATTCAGGGATGACGTAAGCGGGAAGTTTACGATACCCAGGGAGATAAACCCGAGGGAGTTCATCCGGGACAAGGTCTGCGCATGGGTCACGCTTATCGTCTTTGCCGCCAACATAGTGATGATCGCGATCTCCCCGCTGATCGGGATCGAGATGTGGGTGGTCGCGCTCGTCTTTACCGGAATCCTTTTCCTGTACGACTTTGCCATGGCCTTCATCGAGTCCTCGAGCGAGAGGATGCTTTTCTACCGGGTGTTCAAGCGGTATGTCTACGCAAAGGATACCAAGACCTACAGGTTCCGCCTCCACCTGATAGCCGAAAGGATGCCGTGGAAGATAATCCCATTCCTCGCCTGCGTCTTCGTGATGATAGAGAGCCTCTCGGTCATAGGCTTCACCGACCTTCTGGCGGCCTTCATCTCCCTCATCTCCCCGACCATAATGACGGCATCCATTTCAATGGGCTTCGTGTCCAGCCTGGCGGCCAACGTGATAAACAACCAGCCCATGACCGTGCTCTTCACGAGGGTCATGGAGAGCCCGAGCTTCACCGTTGCCGGGCCCGCAAGGCTGGCCTCCATGTACTCGCTCATAATAGGGAGCAACCTTGGGGCCAACCTCACGCTGATAGGCGCCCTGGCGGGGATCATGTGGGCGAAGATCCTCAAGAGCAAGAACGTGGGCGTGAGCTATGCCAAGTTCGCCATGCTGGGCTTCATAATCACCCCGCTGGTCATACTGGCCGCATGCGCGGTGCTCGGGCTGGAGTTCATGCTTTTCGGGTAGAAACCCGGCTGAACCCAAACTATTTATAAAGTTTCGGTGCCATTTCTAGTTAAAACCATCCGGGAAGGATTATGAAAGATTCAGCCGAGTTCAAAGTGGGCAAGCATACGTACCTCCAGCCCGATGTAGAGGCGGCAGGGAGCATGTACCACTCCGGAATGACCTCGAATGACAGGTGCGGGAAGAGCTGCCTGCTGTACGGCTACTGCACCAGGACGGAAACCATAATCCCGGACGTGTTCCAGTTTAAATCGGAAATCTTCAGCGACCAGGAGAGGGATAAGGCTGAGGAAGTGATCACCAGGCTGAGAGATGCCGGCTACCTCAACAATGGCAACGGCCACGTGCAGTTGGGCAAGCCTGGCAGGGCGTTTTCTGGATAAACATCCTCTTAAAAAGGTTGGATGGAAACTATAACAAAAGGTGTTTTTCATATGCCTTCACACAGCAGGAAGAAGCATTTGAGGGGAGCGAGCCCGGCACAGAAGAGATGGCAACACGTGAGGGAGCAAGGCTACCTCTCGGAAAGCCTGGTTAAGATGAGGCGCGCGCTCGAGTCGTATGAACTGAAACGTCCGAGAACCGTTGTCCGGGAGGAAGAGCGCCCAGTCCGTTCGCGCTCATACGGAAGCGACGGCGGATTCACAACATCATGGATTTCATCCGCCCGGTTCCAGCGCGAAGAGACCTTCTGCGGCTACACGGAAGCCGAAGTGAAAGCCGGGTTCGACAAGCATGTCAGAAGCAGTGCGGGATGTTCATACCCAGACACCCGTTGCGTGAACAGGATTGGATGCGGCATGTATTCTGACGACTTCTGCAACGGCAGGGGAGGGCTGCTTTCATGGAAGAGTCCTGATGGCATACGAATCCTTGCCAATAATGGCTATCTTGATTCGGACAAATACAGACATCCGTGAGATTCTTGACTTCGGTCACCCTCTTTCCTGGAAACGCATCCCTTTTTTAGTTTTCGAACACATAACTGATAAAAAGGTGTTTTGTGGGACTATGGCTGATGCTGCGGTGGACCTGAAAGGGTACACGAATGAGGATATGGATATTGCCCTTGCCCGGGTTTTCCAGATATGCGGGAAGGGCGGGGGCGGAAGATGCAACCCCGAGACGTGCGCATACAGGGATCACTGCGACGGCAACGGCACTTTCAGTGATTATGACCTCGACCTTGTTGAGATACTTGAGGGGGAGGGCCACCTTCATCTGAAACAAGATGCCAGCAACGAACCTCAAGTTTAAACGTTTTTTAATGGTTTTAAGCCAAAACTCCAACATATTACCATGGATGGGACCACCCGCTCTGATCTGGAATTCTGCGTGCTGGATGTCGACCACGTGATGGAAGGCGGTGTGGCTGCAGTCAGGCTCTGGGGCAGGACCGCTGACGGAAAGAGTGTACTCGTCCTGGACCGCGGGTTCAAGCCATACTTCTACGTGGACGTGAACTCAAACCTTCTGAAGAAGGAGGGGGTTGAGAAACTCAGGGAGCGCGTGCTGGAGCTCAACGAGATGCAGGGAAAAACCATCGAACTGGAACCGGATGAAAAACGGCTTCTCGGCGAGAAGAGGGAGCTTCTGAAGGTTATCATCCAGAACCCTTCCGACATACCAATCCTGAGACAGGCGCTGGAGGACATCGAAGGGGTCAAGAAAGTCTATGAGTATGACATAACATTCTACCGCAGGTACATGGTGGACACCGGGATAAGCCCCATGGTCTGGGTCTCCGCCTCCGGATCGGAGCGCAAGGAAGACGGAATTGACATAATGCTGGAAGCTGATACTATCAAACCTGCCAAAGACCATGACGGGTTTCCGCACCTGAAGGTGATGGCCTTCGACATAGAGACCCTCGGGGACAGCGTGATAATGATATCCTACGTATCCTCGGGCGGGAAGAAAGGGGTTTTGTCCTACGGATGGAAGCCCAAAGAGGGGATGCATGCTGAGACCATGGATAACGAAGAGAGCATGCTTAGCAGGTTCTTCGAACTCGTGAACGAGAAAGACCCTGACATAATAGTCACGTATAACGGGGACGTATTCGACTTCTACAGGCTCAGGGAGCGGGCGGACCATTACGGGATCCCGGTTAAGATAGGGAGGGACGGGAGCGCGCTCTCCTACACGAAGAGAGGCAGGATCTTCTCAGCCAAGATCAACGGCAGGGTTCACATAGACCTCTACGAGTTCGTGGAGAGGATAATCGGGAACTCGCTCACATCAGAGACGTTCAGCCTGGATATGGTATCAAAGGAGATTCTCGGCATGGGAAAGAAGGAAGTGAGCTGGGAGGAAATGGAGAAGGCATGGACTGAAAAGAAGAATCTTGATATGCTGTGCGAATACTGCCTCCGCGACTCAGAGCTCACTTTCAAGCTGGCAGAAAGGCTGCTCCCGCAGATATACGAGCTGGCGAAGCTCGTGGGGCAGACGCTCTTCGACACGAACAGGATGAGCTATTCCCAACTCGTCGAGTGGTTCATAATCCGACATGCTTTCAGAGGTGGTGAAGTCATCCTCAACAGGCCCAAGTATGACGAGATAAGAAGGAGAAGAGAGGCCGCGCCTTATGCGGGCGGGTATGTCTATCCTCCGGAGCCCGGGATACACATGAACCTGGCCCTGTTCGACTTCACATCACTGTACCCGTCGATAATAATCACGCACAACATCTCACCTGAAACCCTGGACAGGGGGGACAAGAAGGAGAAGGACAAGGTCCCCGGGGAGGAGCACCATTTCTCCACTGAGCACAAGGGATTCATACCCTCCATAATAGAGGACCTCGTGAGGAAGAGGGCGGCTGTGAAGAAGTCTATGAAGGACGAGAAGCCGGACACGCCGGAATACACGGACCTCTACAGCAGGCAGTATGCTCTCAAAATACTGGCGAACGCCATGTACGGCTACTATGCCTACGCCGGCTCTCGCTGGTATTCCAGGATATGCGCCAAGTCGATAGCTGCATGGGGCAGGTATTACATCCAGAAGGTGATAGAATACGCCAAGAACAGGAACCTCAGGGTGATATACGGGGACACGGATTCCCTGTTCCTGGAAAGGTGCGGGAAGGGGAAGGCGAAAGAATTTGTAAGCGAGGTGAACGACAAGCTGCCTGAGACCATGGAGCTGGAGCTTGTCAACTCCTATAAGTCCGGCCTCTTCGTCCACACGAAGACAGGGACCACCGCCAAGAAAAGGTATGCGCTCCTCGACGAGGACGGGAACGTGATAATCCGCGGCTTCGAGACGGTCCGCCGGGACTGGAGCAAGCTGGCGAAAGACACACAGGAGCTGGTGCTGGGCGCCATACTGAGGGACAACGACCAGAACAAGGCCGTGAACATAGTGGAGTCGGTCATAGAACGGCTCAAGAAAGGGGACGTGGAGATGAAGGATCTGGTGATCTACACCCAGATAACGAGGCCGCTGGACGAGTACGACCAGATTGGGCCCCATGTGGCAGCCGCGAGGAAGTTCGCGGAGAGAGGTCATGCAGTGATGCCCGGATCTGTTATAGGATACGTGATCACCCGGGGCGAGGGCACGATATCCAACAGGGCCGAGCCGCTGGAGTACGCCAAGGACTATGACCCGGAATACTACATAAGCAACCAGATCATGCCCGCGGCCATGAGGATCCTGAACGCGATCGGCCTGTCAGGCAGCGAGATCGACAAGTCCGAGGACAACGAGAGCCAGAAGTCCCTCGAGTCGTTCATGAAGAAGTCCCTCGGGAGGAAGATAAAGTACAAGTGGTCGAAGAAGAAGGATGAAGAGTAATCTGGTTTTTATCTTGGTTCATCCAAATATTTAATTGATGAATTGGGTAGAATTTCTAGTACCGACCATAGGAAAAATCGCGGCAGTGTTTATTTTATTTTTAATTTTACCTGTTCCTATCTACAATCCAGGCTGGTCAGCATCTGGTTTGTCAGAAAGTGATGTGTCCTTTTTCCCCGGGTGGATGCTTATGCTGGTTCCGCTTTTGACAGGCATATTTCCAACCAGATATGAAGTGGCCATTGCCTTTGTATTTGAGTACTTGGCATCTTGCATAATCGTTTATATTTACCATAAAATCAGAAAATCGAACGAAAAAGAGGGTTATGTAAAGGGCGAAGGAAAGAGAAGCCCGACTACCTGTTCAGGGACTTCAGCAGGCCTGAAGAGATGGTTTCAAGGATACTTTGTTAATATTCACTATTTCTGAATCACTTTGGTTATGTTCGACACGAAAGTCTTCGCGTTCTTCAGGGAATCTTCCGCAGGCCCCCTGTTTGCCTGGGGAATGGTGTTGTACGTAAAGTTTCCCCGCTTCCATTTTTCCCTGTCAAATATGTTCAGCAGCTCATCCGCCCTCACGGCCATGCTCATATAAATCTCAAGCAGCTTTACGTCAAGTATTCCGGTGTCGACAAAATTCCTCTTGAACCCGTCGAACGTTTTCCTGTGTATCTCCGGTGAAGACGTCCTTATCCCTTTCGTAAGCAGTATCGCTTTCGCCGCGTAAAAAATTGCATAGTATGAATGGGATATGACAGAACTGTAGAATGTCATCCTTTCAGGTATTTTCAGGAATTCCCTTGCGGCGGCATCTTCGCTGATGACCTTGACCTTCTCTGCCAAAAGCAGCTCATTGTCGGACCTGTCAATAAAGACTTTTGCCATCAAATCCATTTCGCATCGCCTCCGACACCAATTTAACATAAACCTGCCCTCCGGCAAGTATAATGTTGTTTTTTGCAATCTCCTTGCCGTAATTCGCCTCCCTGTTGCGGAGCATCTCCACGAACTCCCCGTTTTTGAAAACTTGCAGGTGTATGGGAGGTATGCTCTTTTCGCAATAAAACGAGAGCTCGGCATATACCTTTTTTGGCTCCGCGGAATCATCTATGAGAACTGCCACGTCCATGTCAGAAGCCTTGGTTTGGGTTCCCCTGGCGAAGCTTCCGGTGATTATAAAAACATAGCCATGAACAGGGATCCTGTCCATGATGTCCTGCAGGCTCCTGTAATCGATTTTTCCTTTTTTCCATCCGCAATACTCCAGCACAAAGCCTGCAAAATTCCTCGATTTTGAGCTGGCGGCATCCAGCGAGTAAAACGGGATGTGCCCCACGGTCTCCTGCTTAAGCACGCCAATGGAGACGAAATTCTTGAGGACCGAGAAAAGGTAGCTCCTTGACCTTTTCCCGGATGCCTTATGGAGCTCCGCGAAGCTGTATTTCCTCCATGGCTCCTTCGCGAAGAAGTGAAGTATTTCCCATTCCTTTTTCAGCATATTCGTATCTCCCTATTTTTAGGTATGATTATACCTATTTTTAGGGATTTATAAAGCTTTCTCCTAATCAGTCACTTCTTCTTGGGCTTCGGCCTGCCGGCCAACCTTTATAAAGTAAGAAAGTAAAATTATCTTATTGAGGTGGTTTCATGAGCCAGGTAGAGATAACGACTGCTTCCCAGCGCGGGCAGGTAGTAATCCCGCAGGAGATACGGGAAAAGCTGAAGATAAAGGAAGGCACGAAGTTCGCGGTTTATGGCAGCGGCGATACCATAATATTCAAGATAATGGAGCTTCCGACTGTGAAGGACTTCGAGAAGCTGGTGGAATCAGGGACGAGATTCGCAAAACAGAGAGGGATAAGGGAAAAGGATGTGCTCGAGAATGATTAGGATCGTGCCTGACACGAACGTACTCATTTCTGCGATATTCTGGAGGGGCAAGCCGTATGAAGTCATAAGAGGAGGCATCGAAGGAAGGTATACGCTCGTGACCTCAAAGGAGATTCTCGAAGAACTCATTGAAAGACTGAAGAACAAATTCTCGTTCCCGGATGAGGAAATCCTGTTTTACGTTGACATCATCTTTACGTATTTCCACATGATCCAGAAGACCAGCACATTTTCAGTAGTGAGGGACAAGAGTGACAACAAGATCATAGAAACCGCCGTTGACGGCAAGGCGGATTACATAGTCACAGGCGACCCCGACCTGATCGTGCTGAAAGAACATGATGGGATAAAAATAGTTACACCGGGAGAGTTTCTGAAACTTGGGTTATAAACCGCTCAGACATGCACTATTTGCAAATCATCATTACTTCTTCCCTTTCTTGGGCCTCCCTGCCATCGAGACCTCCCCGACTATCTCGAGTATGATGTCCCTGGCCTTCTCCGGGTACCAGCACCCGAGGAAGTTCGAGACCTCGAACTCCATGACCGTCCTGTCCCTGGAGAAAAGGGGTTGTTTCGTCTTTATCGCCTTCTGGCCGCGGAAGACGTTCTCCACGGTGATCTTCGGGCACACGTTCTGGCTGAGCATGAACTTCACCATGGAAAGGAAGTTCTCCTCGCTGAAGCGCTCCTCAAGGGCCGACGTCACGTCCTTCCCTGCGTACTTCTCCAGCGCCTTTATGTTCCTGAGCATGAACGTCCTGTACTCGCCCCGCATCGTCTTCAGGCTCAGCCCGGAGAAGAGCTCCTTTATCCTCGCCATCTCCCTCCGGTGTTCCAGCAGCATCGTTTCGGCATACTCCTTCGCCACGCCCGTGAGGAAGGGTTCGTACCTTGCATTGAGGTCATCGACTATTGCGCCCACGATCCTTTTGTCCGCGCCTTTCCCTTCATAGGTGATCACGTCAAGGACCGATGGGAAATTCTTCGCCATGGTGAACTGGGAATGGATGAACGCTACCACGTCCCCGGACCTCCGGACGGTCTCCCAGAAGTCGGAATATGCCTTTCTCTTCCATTCGTGCTCCCGCCTGTCCTGGGCGGACCAGGCGTATGTGGCGCAGAATTTCTGCACGCTGTCGCTGTTGGAGTCCTTCATTATCTCCTTCCATATGGACAGTGCCTTTGGCTCCGAAGGCATCTCCCTGTTGTAGTCTATCCCGAAGGACTGTCTTCTGGGTATGCCGGATATTATCAGCGTGCCCCCTGTCTTCGACCAGCACTTCGATGCCACGGCGTCCGACCAGTCGTCCCTCGAGGTGGCGGTCTCTATCGTCGGACCGCAGTGGGGCGCCACCCATACGGGCCCCGGCCCGTTCCTGTACACGGAAAACCCGGGGCGCAGGTCGGCTTTCAGCGACTTCATGGTTAATATTTGTGCCGGCGTTTGTAATAAACTTTTAAAGGTTCGCGAACCCATATTCTTATCAATGCCGATGTAGCTCAGCGGTTAGAGCGCTGCGCTCATAATTTGACATTATGAGCTTCGAAGCATCGCACATAGGCACGGAGTAATCTGCTCCTTTGTGTGAGCTGATGAGATCAATTGAACCATTGCGATGGTCAGGCAGAACGAAGTTCTGCCATGGGAAACGCAGAGGTCACGGGTTCGATTTCGGCCCCTCTCCCGGTGACCGGGAGAAGGTGTGATCTGGCAAAGCCACGTCCAGCTGACTAAAACCCCGTCATCGGCATTTTATTCTTTCCCATTCCAGCTACACGGCTGGGCAAAAAAAGCGAGGATCCACTGACGCATACATCGGTATGCGTCTGTTGCCAAATCTACTGGAATCCGGCAAGCCTTGTAATAGGGCACATCTTTATCCCCATGCCGTCGGCATACATGTCGAATTTGTCAGGGTCGAGGAACTCTGCATAGACCCCTTCTTCTCCCTTGTATCTCTTCGATCCGAACTGCCCGACGAGGTACTGGAATGTACCGACAACGCCAGTCAAGTCGTTGTAGAAAGCCAGCACTGTGCCTGCCGACTGCCCGTTTTCCAGGAGCGCTCCCCTGCCTACGGCTAAACGATTGAAACCCTTGGTGAGCATTTCGCTCATTATATCGTCTTTGCTATCAAGCTGCCACATACAGAGATCACCTTACACACATCAAAAGACACAGTTCACACCCATCAGTCCTTTTAGTGTAACTATTAATTGGCGAGGGGGTTTATAAAGCTTTCATTTTTAGTCACTTATAAGTAGTTACATATTGTTTGGAAGCCTCCCGGTAAAGGGCTCATAAAAAAGAAAGAGAGGGAGGAGGAGCCTTAAACGAAAAGGTCCTTCTTCATCCAGAGATAGACTATGATCACCAGTGCCAGAACGATTCCTACTACAGAGCCCATGTTGAATGACACAAGGTTTAGGATCAAACCTATGACCTCTAATATGATAGCAAGAGTCCATCCCTTCTTGAGCATCTTCCAGAGCCACCAGAAAGCCACCAGTGAGACGATACCAATCAAAAGCGTAACCACTCCCAAAACGGCTCCCATGGCACCGAATATGCCCAGACCTACCGCCCCCATGAGTCCTCCGAGACCGACAAGGGCAACTCCCCCTAATATCGAGAGTATCGCGCCAATCAGCACCAGTATGCAGATCACGGTCACTCCCAACGGCCTTCCCGCAGCTGGCGCGGAAGGCTTTGCTGCAGGTTTGACTGAAGCTTTTTCTGCCATAAATAATATTTGGTTCCAGCCAATAATAAAGCGGGAAAAACCACCCGGAAACACCCGGGATGGTTTTTTATTATTTCGGGGAATCTCTTTCTCATGAAGTACCCCATAAAGACCATTATAAAAATAAGGGACGGGATAGACCGGATAAAGCCTGAAGGGGAATATACCGCCATCGAAATCAATGGGATCACGGGGATTGGGGTTGGCACCATTTTCAGAATCCTGGATGATGAAACCTTCGAGCGCTATGAACGGAGGGTTTTTGGAGGCAGACACGTTATCAAAACATTCAGGGGCCTTATTAAAGAATACAAGGATGCTCTGGAGAAATATGGACAAAATTGGTCCCAGTATTAATTCCGTTTAAGAATTTCCCCACACAATCTCTTATCATGGGGCAAAGGGTCGGGGTCGCTGACCTCCCGCTGCATCCCGGGAGGTGCCCTCCGTGGCTGTTCAGGCGGATGAAAGTGCTTGCAGGATTGATCACGGAGGCGATCGTGTACGAGTACGGCACGGAGGAGTTCGTGCGCAGGCTGTCCAACCCATACTTCTTCCAGTCGCTCGGATGCGTCCTCGGGTTCGACTGGCATTCCTCCGGAATCACGACAACAACCATGGGCGCCCTAAAGGAGGCCATAGACCCGGAGAAGCTCGGGGTGGCGGTGCTTGGAGGGAAAGGAGGCGCTTCGAGAAAGACACCGGACGAGATAGAAAGCACCAGCCTCATCTTCCCGCTATCCGAGGAAGAGACAGACTTCCTGAAATACTCAAGCAGGATGGCCGCGAAGGTGGACAGTTCTGCCGTCCAGGACGGCTACCAGCTCTACCACCACAACTTCGTGCTGGATGAGAAAGGGAATTGGTGCGTGATCCAGCAGGGGATGAACAACGACAACAGGTATGCGAGAAGATACCACTGGCTTTCGGAGAATGTCCGCTCCTTCGTGAACGAGCCCCACACCGCGATCTGCTGCGACCACCGGGGGAAGGCGCTGAACATGGTAGCTGCGGAAAGCGAGGAGGCGAGGAAATGCTCGCTCGACCTTGTGAAGGACAATCCGGAAAAGGCGGCGAAATACCTGATCATGCACCAGCACCACTGGATAGACCGTGGCGTTTTCTCCAAGCTGATGGACCTGCATGAGTTCCAGCCAAGAAGCTATGAAGAGCTCCTGGCATTCCGGGGAGTGGGCCCGAAGACAGTAAGAGCTCTAGCTCTCACGAGCAAGCTTGTGTACGGAACAGAGCCGAGCTGGCGCGACCCAGTGCAGTTCTCGTTCGCCAGGGGAGGGAAGGACGGCACGCCATTCCCTGTGGAGAGGGATGCGTATGACGAGGGGAACGAGATGCTGAGGAACGCCCTCGACAATGCAAAACTCGGCTCAAAAGAGCGACTACAGGCAATAAGGCGGCTGGAAAACTTTATTTAGAGCGCCGCCTAAATCTTGTTATGAGGAATCTTGTGATAGGGATCACGGGGAAGCGCGGCTCGGGCAAGGACACGGTGGCCAACCACCTGAAGAGGAAGTACAAGTTCAGGGTGCTCATCTACACGGACGACCTGCTCGGCCCGATGCTGAAGGTCGAAGGGAAGGATGTCACGCGCGACAACCTGATAAAATTGGCTACAGAACTCAGGAATGAATACGGCCCGGCGGCCCTGACCAAGATGCTCTGCGAGAGGATAAGGGCGGAAGGCCTCTGGTGCATATCAGGCGTCCGCCTTCCGGAGGAAGCCCAGTACATGAAGCTCAACTACCCGGGCAACTCCAGGCTCATGAAGGTGGAATGCGACAACAAGAAGAGGTTCTCCAGGATCAGGTCCCGCGGCACCAAAGGCGAGAAGGCCATAACCTACAAGCAGTTCCTCGAGGTCGAGAAGAAGCCGACGGAAAGCCCGATAGAGAAGACCATGAAACTGGCCGATTTCTCCGTGGACAACAACGGCAGCGAGAGAGCGCTTCAGTCTCAGATAGACAGGGTCATGAAAGTTCTCATGAAGGAATGATTTATTTATATCACTTTCTTTACTGATTATAACATAATCAGTCAATTCGCCTCGGTAGCTCAATGGTGGAGCAATCGCCTTGTAAGCGATAGGTTGAGGGTTCAAGTGGCCGGCTGCATTCGTGCACCCGGTCGGGATTTCCCTCCCGGGGCTCTAATTCTCATTCTGCATGCGGCCGGTCGGTCTTCCGAAATAGTATATATGAAAGCGTAAAGATCATGGGAAACGAAGCTGATTGATTCCCCGTTTGCGCCTTTTTGCGCTGCATGGGGTATTGAACTACTCAAAATGACCATATTTTTGTATATTTTAGTAAAATAATACAGTTAATTTTAAATATTAGAGAAAATAATAGACTTATATGGAAGAGAAGTTGTTCAGGCGGAAGCTCGAGGACGATGTGCTGAAGTTCCTGGGCAGGAAGGAGATAATAGGCATACGGGGACCGAGGCAGACCGGGAAAACTACGCTCCTGAAAATGATACAGAAGGAGATACCGGGAACCGGGAACAAGGCCTTCATAAACCTCGACATGCTCGACTACAGGAAATCGCTCGAAGAGAACCCGCTCGATTTTGCAAAAAGGTTCAAGAAGCCCGGGGAGAGGCTGTTCCTTTTTCTGGACGAGATACAGAAAGTAAAGAATGCCGGGGAGAGTCTCAAGATAATCTTCGATGAGAATCCGGATGTGAAGATGTTCGTGACGGGGTCTTCCTCGCTGGAGCTGAAGACCAACGTGCTGCCTCCTCTCGCCGGAAGAATCTTTCTGTCGGAACTGTTCACGTTTGATTTCGAGGAGTTCCTGTCCACCAGGGACGAGAGCCTCAGGAGGCTTTTCTCTGAAAAAAACAAGTCGCTCAGAGGATTTCTGGAGGGAAATGATGATATCTCCCCTCCGTCGTTCAATGATGAATTCACCAAGCACTGGAAAGAATATTGTGTTTTCGGCGGATACCCGGAGGTTGTAAAAAGCGGGAGCGTGGATGAGCGCACGACTATACTGAAGAACATATTCAACATTTACATAGAGAAGGACATAGCCTCATTCTTCAGGATTGAGGACTCCTCAAAATTCGGTGATGCCGTGAGGATGCTGGCATTCGGCATATCTAACCTCCTTTCAGTGTCATCGCTTGCATCCGATCTGA
>Ga0315274_10004552_pt1 | contig 20374 bp, 17 predicted proteins | sample YL17G02_20_MG_FD_203700 | JGI IMG/M metagenome (GOLD analysis project Ga0315274, IMG submission 203700) | Sediment microbial communities from Yellowstone Lake, YNP, Wyoming, USA - YL17G02_20 | ecosystem: Environmental > Aquatic > Freshwater > Lake > Sediment | place: USA: Wyoming | collected...
GTGCCCTGCAAGGCGCAGGTGTGCGGAGAATTTACGTCGGCAGAGCCGCCCGTCTGTGTGAAGACGATGGCGCCGGAAGAGACCGCCTCGCTCAGCGAGTAGCTGACCTTGGAGGTGTTGATGAATGCGTTAGTCGCAGGAGCGGTGGAGGAGATCGTCGGCGCTGTGGTGTCGAATGTGACTCCTGTGTTGGTGACTGTTGCCCCGGCATTGCTCGCTTTGTCTGTCGCGTCGAAAGTGACTGTGTACACTGCTCCGTCGACCAGTGCATTGGCCCAGGCCGTACATGCGTTGGCGCCCGTCGCCATGACCAGGTCTGTGTGCGCTCCGGTGTTGAGCGCAGTGCCCTGCAAGGCGCAGGTGTGCGGAGAATTTACGTCGGCAGAGCCGCCCGTCTGTGTGAAGACGATGGCGCCGGAAGAGACCGCCTCGCTCAGCGAGTAGCTGACCTTGGAGGTGTTGATGAATGTGTTAGTCGCAGGAGCGGTGGAGGAGATCGTCGGCGCTGTGGTGTCGAATGTGACTCCTGTGTTGGTGACTGTTGTCGCCGGGCCGTCTGCGTTCACCGCATCAAATGTAATGGTATAAACTGCACCGTCGACCAGTGCATTGGCCCAGACCACACAGGCGTTTGCGCCCGTTGCCATGACCAGGTCCGTGTGGGCACCAGCATTCAACGCAGTACCTTGCAGGGCGCAGGTGTGCGGAGAGTTACCGTCGGCAGAGCCGCCCGTCTGTGTGAAGACGATCGTACCCGAAATAGTCGCAGCTACGTCCAATGTATAGCTGACCTTCGAGGTGTTGATGAATGCGTTAGTTGCGGGAGCGGTGGCGGATATCACAGGCACAGCCGCCCAGACAGAGCTCACGCTAAGGAACATGAACGCAAGGAAAGCGAGGAGGATGAATCTCGGCACTGCGAGCCGAGCGGTCTGTGTCATGTCTGTCCGTGTTGTATTCGTGTTTCCTCGCATATTTACACCTCTCGGTAGAATGTCAATTAGCTAGAACTGAACGTGCTCAGCACTCCCATCCCACTGAAAAATGACTGTGGCACGCTATGGTTTTGTAAAGAAGTGTTTATAAATATAATTGGATTTCCGCGGAAAGGAGAAAACATCGACGATTTCCGATTATTGGAAGATGGAACGTCGGCATCACGGTTGTACTGGAGAAACGGAACGTCAACTTCATGGTTGCACTGGAAAGATAGAACGACGGAGATCCGTGACCGCATGGAGCGGCCGTATCAATCCCATATTACTACAGTTATGCTGATTTATTTATATTATACTAATTTACCTATAAACTATCTATAAATTCTGTTATTTTGGTATATAGTGTAAACCTTCTCAGAGAGAACTGTATCCAGCCAGTGTCCTGGCGAGCTGAATCTCATCTCTTCTTCGCCAACGGATTCTGCGCGCCGTACCACCAGTACGCGACCGCGGCCAGGATGAGAACTACTAAGGCAATCAGGCCGAAGTTAGGCCCGCCCGCCGTCGGCTGCTGCGTCGGTGGCGAGATCACTGGCGGCTGCTCCGACGGCTTAGTCACTGGCGCGGCCTGCTCGACAACGGCGAACGTGCTGAATCCTGTCGTCTCGGCCTGGAACTTGTAGTCGGTGGAGGTCTCCCCTACGTATGTCGTCGGCAGCGTGACCCACTCGCCGTTGACGTAGTGAGCCAGCCTGACATTGGACACGTTGCTGACCTTCGACTTGCCTACTTGGAAGTTTATGACCGCGCGGTCGATCTTCCCGTTGACATTCTCGGCGGTGATGTTCAGGTAGACGATCACTGTGTCGTTCGGTGCCGTGACGTTCTGCGGCGCCTCGACTGCCTTGATCGTCAGCGTGGCATTGATCAGCGCGTTACTGGCGTAGAGCACGATACTCGTGACTCCGGTGTCGGCCGTCGTCTGCGATGGCATGGTGAGCGTCTCGGTCTCGCCGGCATTGACGGGCGGGATCGTCACTATGGTCTCGCCTCCGATGACGTTGATTTTAGGGGCGGGTTTGGTTGGCGGGAGCTCGACATAGGTACAAGTTTGGGTCTCGGATGGCCTGTTGTTAGAGGTACCGCAGCTGTGCGTATCGGTGCAGACGCGCGTCCGTTGTCCCGACACCGAGCATGCGCCGTAATCAGTGCAGCCCCATGACTCGATGCATGGCAAGATATAGACGCAGCTCTGCGTCTCAGACGGCTTGCCTGACGATGTGCCGCAACTGTTGGAATCGGTGCATGTCCTCATCTGGACCCCGGTCGCCGAGCATGCACTGAACGCGGTGCAGCTCCAGCTCGGCGTGCATAATGTCGAAGACGAGTATGGCACTCCGCCGCTTATGGTCACGTTGAACGCAGTGCTGTTTGGAGACACCATTAGGGTGCCTTCTGGGCCGCGGCAGAGCACGTAATAGGCGCCTGACGCCGAAGCGGAGAAAATGATCGAGGCATCGTGTGATGTTGAATTGGTGCCCGACATCGCCGCCATATCCCCGAATATCACGCTCGATGCGTTGCCGTATCTGCACTCAGCGGCCCCGTCGGTCGCCACGTTCAGCGTCACAGTGGAACCGCTGGTGGTGGCGTTGATGGCGGTGATCGTCGGTGGGTTCAGCGAGACGGAGATGAAGTCCGTCTCCTCATATGTATCCGTGTTGTCGATGTCCACATAGGCCACGACGTACTGAATCGGCATCGGATCGAACGTCACTGTCAGCGGAACCTGGTCGCAGACATCGTCTGAACAGGAGCATACCGCAGTGTCGTATACGGTTCCATTCCTGATCCATACGTTAGTGACGTTGCCGTCTGGGTCATACGCGTCGATGCGCGTGACGAATCCGCCCCATTCAGCGACTCCGTTCGTTTCCCATACGCTGATGGAGTTCGCGGTCACGTTGGCGAATTCGGCTGAGACCCAGTTGTCAGAGTACTGCTCCTCATCCACATAACCGTCGTTCTCATTCACGAACGCATGCGCGGTGGCCTCATCAGCGCAGATAAATGTGCTGCGTTTCATGATGCTTGCCGCGCACCAGCCGTCGCCATCTGAGGCACCGACACAGAAGTCTCCACCATCATTCTCATTACTATACTCATCACTGGCGTTGGTGGCGATCGGGCTGAATGTCTGCACTGGGGAGTACATAGGTAAGTAGTCGATGTTGCCGCTGTCGAACGTGTTATTCGTGGAGTCGCAGACCCAGTCGCCGTTAACGTCCGTGCACGTTGAATTCGACTGCGAGAATCCAGTGTCGAATGAGTCGACGTAGACGTTGCCTCCAATCCATGGCTTGCCTACGATGTTCGTACCGAACGTGAGCGTGGTGTTCCATGAATTGGTGTAGCTCGGGTCCGATACGCTCACGGGATACGTGGCGTTTATCACATTATTGAAGAAGGAGTTGTCGATGGACGGCAGTATGGAATACGTGCCGTAGTACCTAAGGACGAATCCGAAGTCGCCGTCCCCTATGTCGCTCTTCGGGATGCTGAATTCGCATGTCTGGTGCTTGTATCCCACCTTGCTCGTCAACCCGAAGCCGCACCTGCCCCATGTGTCGTTGGAGTCATCTATCCTGAACGTCTTACCGCCGATGATCAGCTCGGTCCAGTCCTGGTCCTGCTCATCGGTGTTGTCTCCAGTCACATCGAGCGAGAAGTACACGTTCTGGGAATCGTCCCTGATGTAAACATAGGCGTAACCGGATGGGTGACCGGATGACGGCACCCAGTATGGAGAGTATGACGGAGCAGTCCCGTCGACCTCGCCGATCGCGCCGTCCGCGGTTATCGAGCCGGGGTTCGAACCAATGGAGTAGTTGCCATTGAAGCTGAACGGCAATCCGGCGACGTACTCATTCGCGGTCAGGGAAACCACTGCCTTTTGCTCGCAGGATCCCGGCACGCCCCAAGAGACCTCTATCTCCTTCTCGTGGGCTATGGCGACGTTGCTGTCTATGCTCGTTATGTCGTCCAGTACGCTCCCGTTGGTGTCTATGTATCTTGCGTATTCTGGCGCCAGTACCTCACCGCACGCCTCCAGCTTTATCTGATCGACATCGCCGAACGGGACGTCCTTCTGCACTATCCTCAGCCTGACGCTTCCATTGATCGCACCGATGCTGAAATTCTCGGTGGAGTACTGCACGCCGAACCTGTGCTTGTACGCCTCTTCCCAACCCTCATTGGTCAGCTGGCGCACATGGAATGTGCCGGCGAAAGCACCGATCCGGATGCCGGTGCCGTCAGCGCCCGTGTTGGTGAAGTAGTTGCTTGAGAAGTAATTGTTCGTACTGGATGTGATGTAGATGCTGGGGGCCGAACTGCCGGCGTTGGTTTCAATGCGGTTGTCGGTGAAGTTGCCGTAGTCGGAATAGTCCATGCGCACGCCGTAGTTGCTGTCGCTGGTGAGATTGTTGCCGGAGAACGTGCTGTTATCGAAGAAGTATAGGTAAGCGCTAATGCCGTCTCCTGTCATATTGTTGTCGATAAACGTGGCGTTCGAGCCGAACTGGGCATATATCCCGTAGTCGCCTGTGATAGTGTTGTGGGAGAACGTGTTGCTGTCGGCGCTCGACTCAAGGTAGACGCCTGCGTCGCCGCCGGTGACGTTGTTGCCTGTGAACGTGTTGCTCGAGCTGGAGGCGATGAAGACGCTGTATGCGCTGGTGACCGTGTTGTTCGTGAATGCATTGCCGTCCGAGCTGGACTCGAGATAGAAGCCGGCGACGTTGCTGCCCGTGGCAGTGATATTGTTCCTCGCGAAGCTGTTGCTTATGGAGCTGTCGGTGATGAAGGCGCCGAAGCCGTCGGTCACCGTCACGTTGTTGCCCGTGAAGTTGTTGCTGTCAGAGCCGGACTCGATGTAGATTCCCGCGATCGCGTTGAGGGGAATATTGGTGCCGCTCGCGCTGATCGAATTGTCACTGATGGTGTTGCTGTCCGAGCCGTCGGAGAGGGTGATGCCGTAGCCGTCCGTGCTCGCGAGGATGTTGTTCCTGATGGTGCTGCCGGAGCTCGAGGAGAGGGAGATGCCAAATCCATTCACGCTCGTGATGGTGTTATTTGTGAGCGTGCTATTGGAGCTGGATTCAAGTAAGATGCCATAGCTGTTGTTGTCGGCTGTATTACCTGTGAGTGTGTTGTTGCTGGAGTTGAGGAGGTAGATTCCGTAAATGCTGTTGTTATTTGCTGTGTTATTGGTTATGGTGTTTTGCGAGCCTGCAGCTACCGCAATACCTGCAATTCCTCCATCCACGAGACCGTTTGAGTTCACTATGTTATTGGTTATGTTCCCGTTTGTGCCGACAAGGAGTACGCCCAAAAAGCTGTTATTGGTCACGGTGTTGTTGAGGATGGTTGTGTAATTGGCAGGCGTTGGAGGGGAGATAAAGACATTTCCTGATATGATACCCACCATAAAGTTGCTTATGTTGCAATTTTTCACAGTGATGTTAGAGTAGCTCGCGTTGTTGTCTATGCCGAAAGATCCTTCTGCGCCGCTGCCTGTGATGGAGTAGCTCTGACAGTCCAGTGTAACATTGTTCGCCGCGACCGTGAAGCAGGTGCCGGATGCGTTGACATCCTGCGTCATGATGTAGGTGCCGTCCTCCCGATCGAGAGACATGCCGCAGGTGAGCGGCATCGCCAGAGGCAGGTAGTCGATGTTGCTGTCGTCGATCGTGTAGTTGGAGTCGCAGATCCCGTCTCCATCCTCGTCCGCGCAGTCATGCGAGAATCCCGTTCCGAACGGATTCCCTTCCCCGGCCGGGGTCGCGTAGAAGTTGCCGCCTATCCACTGGCCGCCGATGATGTTCGTTCCGATGTGGTTGGTGGTGTTCCAGAGGTTCGCTCCCGCAGAACTGAGAAAGACGGGCGTCGTGCCATTGATGAGATTGTCATAGAACGTGTTGTTCTGGCTGGAGTATATCTCCAGGCCGTTGCCTCCCGTGCTTGAGAGGTTGTTTCCTGCGAAGATGTTGTGATCCGAGGAGAAGACGCGAACCCCGGCTTCGATGCTGTCGGTCGTTATGGAGTTCGACGTGAGGTTGTTGTAGTCCGCGCCGTCCCCGAGGCTCACTCCGATGTTGGAGCCCGTGATGTTGTTCGATGAGAACGTGTTCGAGCTTGAAGAGTCCACTGCAAGGCAGTAGGCGGTGCAGATCAGGTTGTTCGAGACGAAAGTGTTGTTGTCGGAGGAGTAGAGCTGGACTTGGATGCCAGTGACGTTGTTCGATGTGAAGTTGTTTCCGTCGGATCCACCTAGATAGACGCTGCTGAACGAGGAGCCCGTCACATTGTTGTCGGAGCTCGAGTCGAGGAGGATGCCGTAGCTGGAGTCGCCGCTCGCAGTCACGGTGCTGTTCGTGAGGGTGTTGCTGGGGCTTGAGGCGAGGTGGATGCCGTCGCTGTTGTCGCCGCTCGCAGTCACGGTGCTGTTCGTGAGGGCGTTGTCCGAGCTCGAGGAGAGGAGGATGCCGTACGCACTGTTGTTGTATGTAGAAATGTTGGTGTCTGTGATGAAGTTGTTGGAGCTCAAGGAGAGGAGGATGCCGGGCGCAAGGCCGCCGCTTGTGGAGATCGTGGTGTTGGTGACGGAGTTGTTGGAGCTGTAGTAGATATGGATGCCGCGCGAGGTGCCGCCGTTCGTGAGGATCGTAGTGTTGATAATGGAGTTGTTGTTTGAGTTGTCGTAGAGGTAGATGCCGTGGCCGTCGGTGTTGGAATCGTTGACTTGCACGATGCTGCAGTTCTCGATTGTCGTGAAGTTGTAGCTGGTGACATTGACGCCGTAGCCCGCGGAAGCGTTTGCATAGTAGATTGCGTAGCCTGCGCAGTCGAGCGTGACATTGTTCGCCGCGACCGTGAAGCAGGTGCTGTCGCTGGTGACGTCATGAGTCATAGTGTAGGTCGTGTTCTCAGTGTCAAGGGCGCCGCAGACATTGGGTGGCGCTACCGCGAAAACAGGGCTAACGTTAAGGAGCATGAACGCGAGGAAGGCGAGGAGGATGAATCTCGGCATGGCGAACCGAGCTTCCTTTACGCTGAAACATGAAGTTGACACGCTCTGATTTTATAGGAGAGTCCTTTAAATATATTCCGACCTTTGCAGTCGCGGTTGAGCGAAGTACCGTGGCTTTCCTCTGGGCCGCGGCATGTTGTTATGTTTTTATGTTTTGTTGTTGCATATTGAGTATCTGAAGCCGCAGTAGCTCAACGGGAGAGCACTCGAGTTTTCCTAGGTGAAGTCCAAGGAAGACGGTGAAGCTGAAGACCGAGCGGTTGCTGGTTCGAATCCGGCCTGCGGCATTTACTATTTCTTCGTACGTTTTTTGATCAGTCTAACGATCTCATCGAAGTTGTCGCCTGGGGCAGAGGAATTCCGCTTCTCGTGTCCGCACTTGACGCAGCGGTGGGTGATGACATAGCCTTCCTTCTCCGCTTCCGCCGAGATCGGCTCCATCATCCCTCCGCACTTCGATGCGCGGTCGCCGGGATTGACATCGACATGCCTACTCCAGAGGCAGCGCGGGCAATGGTTGGTGTAGCCAGTACCCTTCACTTCCAGGCCGCAGTGGCCGCACGTGAAATCCTCTTTTGTGCGGATGAACGATTTGGATGGCTTGCGAGTCATGCCATATATTAGTAATAATATTATATAATGCGGACGAAGCGGATCCTGAGATACGATTAAATACGCAGACACAAGGTTGAGTTCATGCGAAAGAGGAGTGCAGATAGAGCAGTTGTTCTGATTCTCGTGTCACTACTGGCGCTACTCCCTGTGCTGTCCGCGAAGCCCACGAAGGCGGTGCTCAATGTCACGCTGACGTGGGATGTCGTCGCGGACGGAATGTTGGACAACGCGACGATGGAGGTATCGGTGCCGTCCGATTCGGCCAATCAGAAGGTCCTGTCGCAGGATCTCTCCGACCTGTATGTCGTAGTTCCAGATACTGGCGAGTCCAGGATGCGGTTCTCGTTCAACGGCGCAAGGACGAAGCGTGTCACAGGCAGCTTCATCATACAGACAGACTACGTCGACCGCTACTCAGTATCCGAACCTGTGCCTGGCAACGAGCTGACTGGAAACACCCCCACCGTGATCATCACTCCAGAGATACAGACGTTCTCTGACGGCGCGTTTGGCGACCTCAGTTTCCCGCAGGACGTCGTCAGTCAGCTGAACTGGACGTTCAGCAGCATCAAGTACAATGAATCGTACACCGATGTCACCGTCAATGACATAGTCGGCGTAACAGAGACGTCGGATTGGGTGTTCAAGAACAGAGTTGGTGTCTGCGATGAGCTATCAAACATGTTCGCGGCGCTCACAAGGGCGGATGGCCGACCGACCCGGATGATTACAGGCTACGCCTATGTCGACGGGAAATGGACGCCACACGCCTGGACCGAGATATACTACTCGAAGTACGGCTGGATGGAGGCGGACCCTACATACAACCAGTTCCTGAATCTCAATGCGATGAGAGTGCGGATCGGCACCGCAGCGGACATAGAGGACCTGGCCGATGTGATCAACGCGACCAGCAAGGACGCCAAATCGATATCGCTTGAATCCAGCGCGGACATAAGTGTGATCAGCTACAGCGAGTACGATGCAGTCAGAATCAACGTAGTCTTCCTCCCTCAGCCTCCTCTCGCCGGAACCCAGCCCGTGGTGCTGGAGGTGACGAACACGGCGGATGCGCCGGTGTTCACTAATTTCGTGTTCGTGCCCCCGCTCACAGTGGAATGCAGGGACTGCCAGGGCGGAATGATGCTGGACCCGAACCAGACGAAGGAAGTCGACCTGACGCTCAGCCTGCCGCAGCTCGAGCCGAACGTGAAGTACACATTCCCGAGCACGGTGATGACCGACTACGGGAGGACCGATGTATCGTTCGAGAGGATGCTGTCGGTGCTGCCGCCAGAGGAGAAGTACTTGTCCGCCTCCGACCTGCCTGTTAGCTTTAAATTGTTTATCGGCCTCTTCCTTATCGGAGCGGTGGCGCTTGTGGCGGCCGCGATCCTACTTGGATGGTAACGCCCAAGCTCTGATTCTTTTCTGGTTTCTCGGACGTAGCAGATGTATGAGACCTACGGCGTAATCGCCGCATATATTGAGGTTGTATTGCGGCCCCCAATTCCCACCAGTTATCTTCATTTTCTTACTGTTGGCATACGTATTGATGTATTGTAAATATTCTATTCTGAACCCATCGAGTATCTCTTTGACCTGAAGATTCAGATAAGGAGACGCAGTCGATAGTGTAACTTGCCGGTATTTTCCAGCGTACCCGTCTGTGTCTAACAATCCTCTGATAAAGCCGATACGGAACTCTCTCGAATAGGAACTTACGTTGCCACGCAATGAAACTGATCTAGATTTCCTGTCTCCGCCCCAAGACACGTAATTCCAAATAAAATCAATGAGTCGTTTTGAACTATACCTCAAGACTATCTTGTTCGGACCGCTTGGAGAGATATACCTTTGAGGTCGCTTATCTAAATTCTTCAGAAGGAAATCTGAGAATGAATCAACATACTGCGTCTCGTCTCCAGAGAAAAAGAATGATACGTTGTGGTGATAGTACTTGCTCCTTGAGTAGCATCCATCTCCAACGAAAACCCCTATGAACTCTCCGATGTTCTCATCTGAAGAAAATCCGAACGTGATGTCTCTATTGCGCCTGCCGAAAATCTTCCGATAATGGTAGTAAAGTGTCGATTTGTTTATGTTCGACTTAGATGAAATCTTGTTCAGACTTATTCCCTGGTAAAGAAGAGGATAAATGGAAGACCAATTGTGCTTTGAGTACTTCATGGACTGGGCGATCTTTTGACGGATTTAAATCGTTCTAGAGTAGATTTCGGGTGATTAGATAGGGATAAAAACCTTTTACGATAAACGAACTCAGATGCGGCAGTAGTCTAGCCTGGTTAAGTCGAAAGATTCCAGATAGGACGCGGCCTTGCCAAGGCTGCAACCCGAGTTCAAACGCCTTGTTGAGAACTGCATTTTCAACAGAGCTGAAAATCTCGGCTGCCGCACTTCTCCTTTTTACGACAGCGGAAAAGAGATCGTGTACTAGAACTTAAACTGATAAGTGACGTCCGCTTGGGACTTCCTGCCTTCTTTGAAATCATAGGAGACGAAGAAACGCTGGTTCTTGTCCTCTATGCTCCTGAATGAGACGCTGAAATGCAGGCTCTTCTTCAGCGGGTCTGGATTGAAGCTGACCGACTCCTTGACGAAACCAGGTGGAGTGATCATATCCACTATCGGCTCTGCGGCCTTGGCCGCGCTCTTCGCTGTGACCTCTCCAAACTCGACTGTCTTCTCTATCGGTTCAGCGAGAGAGATGCAGTACTTGTGCAGGAATTTCTGCGTCCTGCCGAGCAGCTCTTTCCGGAGCTCTGGCGAACTCTCGAGATACTTGAAAGCGCCGTCTGCGACGTCTTTGGGATTCAGCTTGTTCTCTTTCACGGATTTCTCTAGTACTTCATAAGTGATTCTCGCGCCCTTGCTGGTCAACGCGGCCTCTTTCGGGCCAATGGATTCCTCCTCTCTCTTGGGAAGGTCTATCTTCAGGCTCGATATCGGCTGCTTCCTGCTCGCTTCCTGCCGTTCTGCCATAGAAGAGTTCCTCAGTCCGCATATAAAGGTTTTGAGTTCCGCGGGAATCGGAGGGATTATTATCCTATATCGTGAAAAGCAGGAGAGCAGAGACTCGGAACGAATCGGATGATGATATGGCGGCGCTCGACCCTGTCCTAGAAGACGCATTTTCCAAGTTCATGGCCATTGCCAAGAAGAAAGGGGCAGACATCGATGTATCTGCGGTCAGGAAAGCATTCGAGAGCGCCGCGATGGCCCATCGCCTCCAGAAGAGGCTGTCGGGGGAGCCGTACGTGCTGCACTCGCTCGCGGTCGCGGAGATAATCCTCGACTACATCCCTGACACGGTGGCCGTGCAGGCCGCGCTGCTGCATGACGTCCCAAGGGACGCCGGCATGCCGGTGGAGTACATCGAGAGGGACTTTGGCGAGACGGTCGGGCTCATCGTCGACGGCCTCACCAGGATCGGGAAGATACCGTTCATGTCGCTGGAGCAGGCGGAAGCAGAGAACATCAGGAAGATGATGCTCATCCTTAGCAAAGACGTCCGCATCATACTGATCAAGCTCGCCGACAGGCTGCAGAACATGCGCACCATCGGATACCTGCCGCCCGAGAAACAGGAGAGGATGGCGCGGGAGACGATGGAAATCTACGCCCCGCTCGCGCACAAGCTGAACATACCGAAGATAAAGAACGAGCTCGAGGACCTGTCGTTCTCGGTCCTCAATCCGGAAGAGTACCGGCGGCTGAAAACGGCGATGGACCTGAAACGCACCGGAAGGGAGGGCGAGATCGAGCGCATCCGCTCGGACATGGAGAAGGAGCTCAAGCGCAAAGGCATGGATGTCCTCGTAAGGAGCAGGGAGAAGCATCTCTATTCGGTATACAAGAAGATCAGGAAGAAGGAGATCGGCGTCGACCAGGTGCACGACCTCTTCGCAGTCAGGATCATCACCAAGCGCGTAAGCGACTGCTACCGCGTGCTGGAGGTGCTCGGCCAGATGTACAAGCCGATACCGGGCACGCTCGACGACTACATCTCCGCGCCGAAGCCGAACATGTACCAATCGCTGCACGTCAACCTCCTGACCGAGAAGGGGCAGAACGTCGAGGCGCAGATACGGACTGAGGAGATGGACCGACTCGCGGAGAGCGGCATCGCCGCCCACTGGAAGTACAAGGGCCACGCGCAGGAGGAGTACGACAAGAAGATAGAGTGGATGAAGTCGCTGCTCAACTGGCAGAAGGAGGTCAAGGAGGAGAAGGAGTACATCGAGGGGCTGAAGATAGAGCTCTTCGAGCGCGGCATCGTCGCGTTCACTCCGAAGGGAGACATGATCGAGCTGCCGCCGGAGTCGACCGCGCTGGACTTCGCTTTCATGCTCCACACTTCGATAGGGCTGCACACGGACAAGATCAAGATCAACGGGAAGATCGTGCCGCTGTCGCATCCGGTCGCAGACGGCGACATGGTGGAGGTCATGACGTCGCCGCAGATGAGGGCGAACACCAACTGGCTGACGTTCGTGAAGGGATCGAAGGCGAAGTCGAAGATACGGGTCGCGCTCAAGATGGGGGGGCCGAAGAGGAAGGTCGCGGTCGAGGCCAGGATCGCGCACGCGGAGGACGAGGGGCCGGCCGGCAAGGCGAAGCTGGTGGGCGGCGTCCTCGTGGTGAAGCACGGGATGACCAACGTGAGGATAGCGAAGTGCTGCACTCCCACTGGGCACGACGAGATAGTCACATACCCGCCGAAGATGGGCAACTACACCATACACGCCAAGGGCTGCCCGACGTTCAAGAAGTCGCCGGAAGCGAAGCGGGCGATCCCGGCCGAATGGGTCCACGAGAAGGGAGAGCTCATACAGAAAGTCAATGTGACTGGCGAGGACAGGCCGACGCTGCTGTCGGACATACTGAAGGTCATCATACCGAGCCATGTCCAGATAGAGAAGGTCAGCATCTCCATGACCAAGGATGAGAAGGTGATGATCACCCTCGTCCTGCGGATGCACAAGAAAGGGGATTTCGAGGGGCTGAAAGGCAGCATGAAGGAGGTCAGAGGCGTCCGCGAGGTCTACGCCGTGGCAGAATGACCGCGGAAGCCATCGCGCGGAATTGGGAAAGGATTATAAACTATCAGAGCATTATCATTCCACTAACTTCTGTTCGTGCATCGTGTGATGCATACTCGATGAACAAAGAGGTGTGAGAGTATGGCAGGCTATGTGAAATTCCAGGTACCGAAAGAGCTGTCTGATAAGGTCATCAGCGCGATCAGCGTCGCCAAGGACACCGGCAAGCTGAGGAAGGGCGCCAACGAGACCACGAAGGCGATCGAATCGGGCAAGACGAAACTCGCTGTGATAGCTGAGGACGTCAACCCGGAGGAGATCGTGATGCACCTCCCGATCCTCTGCGAGGAGAAGGGAGTGCCGTACGTTTTCGTCCCGACCAAGGCCGAGCTCGGCAAGGCCGCAGGACTGATAGTCGGCTGCGCGGCGATCGCCATTGACGACGCCGGCGGAGCGAAGGACCAGCTCGAGGACATCATCGACAGGCTCGGCCAGAAGAAGAAGCCGGCCGAGGTCGAGGCAGGCAAGCCCGCGAGGACCGAGAAGGAGAAGGCCGAGAAGAAGCCGGCCAAGCTCGTGAAGGAGAGGAAGCCGAAGAAAGAGGCCGCACCCGTGGCGAAGCCCGCAGAGGCGAAGGCTCCGAAGAAAGAGGAGAAGAAGGAATAACTCCTTTGACTGAATGACGTGGTTTTTATGGCAGAAGAGAAGCCGAAGGAAGAGATGAAACCGAAGGCGCAGGCCCCGGACAAGGGCAAGGCAGCAGCGCAGGCAGCTCCGGCCGCAGGAAAGGCGGCGGGCGGACCGGCGGCAGCAGCGCCGAAGGGATTCATCACCGGATTCAAGGCCGAAGTCGTAGAGCTCATCGGCAAGACAGGCACGTGCGGCGAGGTCAGGCAGGTCATGTGCCGTGTGCTCGAGGGCCGCGACAAGGGCAGGGTCATCAGGAGGAATGTCAAAGGCCAGGTCAAGAAGGGCGACATGCTCCTGCTGCTCGACACCGAGCGTGAGGCCAAGCAGATAAGGGGTAGATGATTATGAAGTGCTCATTCTGCGGGAAGGAGATCAAGAGAGGGCAGGGCATCCTTTACGTCAAGAAGGACGGCAGCCTCATCTACTTCGACGACGGCAAGTGCCAGACGAACATGCTGGATCTAGGAAGGAAGTCGGCCAAGCTGAAGTGGGCGCGCGAAGGAGCGCTCGCGAAGCCGATGGCGAAGACCGCGAGGACCGAGGCGAAGCGCGCCGCCAAGGTTGCGAAGGCTGAGGCCAAGGCAGCGCAGAAGGGGGCGCCGAAGCACGAGGCCAAACCTCATGTCCCAAAGTCGGAACAGAAGAAGTGAGCGTTCGATCTGTTTTTTGTTTTAACAGGATAGCGATAGCGCTATCGCTGGTCAATTGATACTGATTAGGGTGCGCAGGTCTGAACAGAAGGGATCAGAGTATCTTCCCTGCGCCGGCGAGACGCCATCTCTGGCCGACCCGCCTGGAGATGGCGACCTTGGCTCCCTTCGGGGCGCAGACGAGCCTCTTCAGCGCCAGGTGCATGGAATTCTTCTTCACCTTCTCCGCGGCGCCAATAGAGGTCGCTGTGCCGATAGAGACCACTATTGTCTCGCCTTCCTTGATGGATGGGTTCTCGAAATCCAACCTGTCTAGCAATGAGTACTCTAGTGATAGTTCGCTCCTCACAGGCGGGAGCTTGCCCGGATGGCCGATCACATTGCCTATGAGGCCGTCCGCCTTGGCCAGCGACGGATCAAGAGTGGTGGCTATGCCGATGAGGCCGCCGGAAGTCGCAGAATCCAGCCTCTCGCTGCCGGCGTTCAGGCTCATGATCCTGGATCTTATCGGCTCGGGCTGTCCTTTGCCTATCCGCGCTATGCCCGGCGCTAGCTCGACATCGTCACCGAGCTTGAAAATCCCCTGGACCACTGAGCCTCCGAGCACCCCGCCGACAAGCTTGTCGATGGCCGTGCCTGGCTTGTTGACGTCGAATGACCGCGCGACGTAGAGCAGCGGCTCCGTGGCCGGATCGCGCTTAGGGGTGGGAATGTATCTCTCGATCGCGCCCAGCAGGAGGTCGCGGTTGACGTTGTAGTTGGCGGAAATCGGAATGATGGGGGCGTTCTCGTAGATCGTTCCCTTCAGGAACTCCTTGATCTGCTTGTGGTGCTCCCTCGCCTTCTCCTGGGTGACCAGGTCGACCTTGTTCTGGACGACGACGATGTTCTTGACGCCCAGTATCTCGAGGACCATCTTGTGCTCCTTGGTCTGCGGCTGCGGGCACGGCTCGTTAGCGGCTATGATCAGCAGCGCGCCATCTAGAATAGACGACGCCGCGATGACCGTGGCCATGAGAGTCTCGTGGCCTGGCGCGTCAACGAACGACACCTTGCGCACCGCGATCGAAGGTGTGCCGCACGAGGCGCACTTGTCGTCTATCGTGAACGACTGCGGCTCGGGACACTTCGGGCACTTCCTGATCGTGGTCTCGGCGTAGCCGAGCTTGATGGTGATTCCTCGCTTGATCTCCATTGAATGGACGTCGGTCCAGGTGCCTGTGAGCATCTTCGTGACACTGGTCTTGCCATGGTCGACATGGCCCAGCAATCCAATGTTCAGTTCGGCCTGCATTACATTAACACCTAGAGCTGATTCTGAGAATCAGGATGGATACACTACGAAGCGACTCTTTAAAACCGCTTCTGAGAGCGGGCGCACCCGCAGGTAAGCGGTCGTTGAAATGAAACAGGAAAAGGCGATCAATCTACTCTTCCTTCTTCGCCTTCTCGGCCTTCGGAAAGAGCTGGTCGAGCGGTGTCGGGCCCGCCTCGGCGACCACGACGTTCAGCTGCGCGATGACCTCGCTGACCGTGTTGCCGCGGATGAGCCTCCTGACTATCTCGCCCTTCTCGCCGCCCTTGTAGCCCGGCTTGTCGTGGAGCATGATCCTCCTGCGGCCTGTGCCGGGAAGGTCCGCCCTCATCGGGAATCCTTCCTTGTCGCTGCCGCCATGGATGACGAGCTTGTAGCCCGCAGCCCCGATTATGGAGCCGTCGAGCGTGGAGCCCACGCGCATGCCATAGAGCTGCGGCTCCTTCTCCTTCGGGAGCTCGGTCTGGTAGGACTTGTCCTTGTGCGAGATGACTATCTTCATAATTACACCGTATTGGATCCTAGAACGTGATTCTAGAAATCGACTGATAGGATAAGGGGCTATAAGATATAAAAAGACTTGCCCTGACGACGGGCTGTCTGGTAGAGGAGAGGGGCAGGAATAAATACACAGGCAGTGAGCTGACCAGGTGATCGCATGAAACTGCCGAAGCCTTTCTCTGACGACCTGATATTCTGGGACACCGAGTTCTCGAGCTTCGACATACACAAGGGGGAGATACTCTCGATCGGCATGGTGAAGATGAGCGGAGAGGAGCTCTACATCGAGCTGGAGCACCGCGGCCAGGTCAGCGAATGGGTGAAGGAGAATGTGGTCTCCCAGCTGAAGGGGCCGAAACTCAACCGCGAGGAGGCGGTCAAGAGGATAAGGGACTTCATCGGCGACGGGATGCCCTATCTCATGGCCTACGTGCAGACGTTCGACATCCCCTACCTGTACAAGCTGTTCGGGGTGGACGACTCGAAGAACAACAAGAGCCTTCCGTTCAACTGGATACCGATGGACTTCGCGTCCGTGCTCTTCGCGTACGGATACGACCCAGAGGAGCTCGTGACCGCGAGGAGGGAGAAGTTCTGCAGGAAGATCGGGGTGAAGCGGTCGGAATACCGGGAGCATCACGCTCTAGACGACGCTAAATTCCTGCGCGATGTCTATATCGCTCTTATCAAATCTAAGAAATAATTCCGGAATCGCATTGCATCAATAGGCCCATGGAACAGGCTCGGCGTTCGCCTCATAGCGCAGTCCAGGTGTGGGAACCGTTACCAGCTGAGGATGCTTGGGATCCCCGCTGTAATGGGCTCTAATGGATGTGGGCGTTTCTGATCAAGAACAAGCATGAGATGCTCATCGTTCCTCTCGATCTTGGAAGCGAATCCGAACTTCTCCATCGTCTTTGCGATGCCGCTGACTTCGTCCAGCCTGCAGTTCGTTATGTCAATCATCATACGATCACCGCAGTGACCATATTTCGGACCCTTTTAAATAAAAAGAGACTGTAGATTTCGGGTGATTCTGGAACTGCGTCCGAGGATCACTTGAGTTCCCGCAGGCGGTGCAGGCCGCGCCTCTCGATCTCTATGTCGAACTCATTGGCAAGTAAACTGACCTGTGGCGTGCCCCTGTATTCTTTGATGTCGCGGTTGAGCTTTCTAAATTTCTCCTCGACCGCAACGCTCGCCTCGGCGAGCCCTTTGGCGTTCTCCACTTCCTTCTTGGCCACGTCCGACTTGGCCTTGTCGCCAAGGTTTTCGTAGGATATCGCCAGCTGCTCGAATGCTTCCTTCACATCAAGCTCTTCGCTCTTCTTGCTGCCGATGGACTTGGATTTGTCGTATACGAACGGTTCTAGCATGCCGAGCCGGTTAGGTTTGCTCGGATCGTACACCAGTCCGCTCTCCGCGTCAATCAGCTTCCTGATGTATTCCTCGAGCTTAGTCTTGTTCTTCTGGCTCGTGAACTTCGGAACCTCGACCTTGCCCTCGGATGCGCTCATGACGTCTAACGCGTGCACTTTCTGCTTGGGGGCAGTCTCGCTGAGCCATTTCTCCCTGAATTTGCTGATGTATAGGTTGAGTATCTGACCTGCGTTTTCGGTGTCCAGTTGCCTCTTGACGACGTTAGGGACATCGTCCTTGTGGTCGGGATCTTTCAGATAGTCGTTGAACGGAGGCTTCACCTTGTCGGACTTGAAGGTTTCGTCGAATATCTTCTTGGCGAGAGCCAGTATCTCCACTTCGGTCGGCGGGACGAACTTCCGAGCAGTTCTCTTCTCTTCAGATACTTTCGGCATAGACTTCGATATAGCGCCAAGGAACACATCGAAATTGTCGAACTCCTGTATCTTCTTCTTGTCGCCGGGTATCCACGGGCCTTCCTTGTTCTTGATTAGGTCGTCCCAGGGCGTCGCGGGCTCTCTCCACTTTTCCCTCCAGAGCGCTTCGAATCGCTCGTTGACCTGCGCTTCTCTGACAGGATCGGACTTCTTGCCGGAACGTCCGGAGATTTCAATAGTCTTTGTTACTTCCGCACGATAAATGTCGCTCTCTATCCTAGACGCGGTCTTCCTCGCGTCGGTTATCAGGCCGAGATCAGCCTCATTCTTCGCAATTTCTCCGAATGCGGCCGAGCGCCCTTCTACTGTATCGAGCTTGGATGCGATTTGCTTGCGCTGGTTCAGGTCAGTAGTGAATCCTTTCAGCACCTCTTCAGCGGCCTTCTCTTTCAGTTCCGACCTCATCTTGTCCATGGCTTCGAAATAGATGTCGCACCTCTGCTGGACAACCTTGTCGTCGCCCTTGCCAGTCAGGCCCCTCTCCGTGACCCTGTATCCTGCCTTCGCCATGACTTCGGAATAGATCCTGAAACCCTCTTCGAATTCCGCGTCGGTGGCCTTGACATAGACTGTCTTGCCGTTGAGGTCGCCCCTCCACTGGTAGTGGGTCCAGATGCTTTCTTTGGTGAAGTTGTTGAGGAACATGTCGAGCTTCGCGACCTCGCTGTAGCTCAGACCGCCCTCCTTCTGATACGATTTGCTGATGTAGAAGGCTGCGTTGTCCGGCAGGACATAGAGGCTCTTCATGCCGCTCTTGACCATCTGCTGGCGGAACTGCTCGACGCTGCCTATCGTAGCGTCCTTGAAGAATGAGGGCGGCAGTATCTGCACTGGCGGCCTGGCGTCCCGGATCGGTACGGGCATCTGAGTGAATGGTGGCATAGTACTACCCGCTGCTGCCATGATATACTATTCTCTCGCTGCTTTAATACGTTACCTTTGACCGCGCGTTTCTTCCGCATCATTCTCTCAGGCGCGCTTCGCTGAATCCGATATCGTGAGCATCCTCGTCTTGCCTTTCGGCTTGACGTCGATCTCCTCCGAAGCGATTATGCTCGACTCCTCGAGGCGCTTGATGTAGAACTGGAACATCCTCTCGCTCAGCTTCAGGCGATGCAGCTTCTCGTAGAGCTCGCCGCTCGTCATGGGGCCAGCCATGAGCGCCTCGACTATGCTCTTCTCCTGGTCGGTGAGCGTGGCGAGGTGCCTATTGACGAAATCCGTATCCACGAGCGTCTCGTTTATCGCCATGCGGACGTGCTCTATGGTGACTCTCGGGGCATCCGCCCGTTCTGCCTTGAGGCCCGCCTGGTGCAGCAGCGTGATCGCTACACGGGCGTCGCCGCCGCGCTTGGCGGCGTTGGCGGCGCAAAGGGCCACGACCGGCTCGTCTATCGAGGCTGGGAAGAAGGCGTTCTTCGCCCTGTCTTTGAGTATATTCTTCAACTGCTCCGCCCTGTACCTCTGGAACTCCATCCTCGACTGCAGCAGGGAGGAGCGTATTCGCTCGTCGAGCTTCGCCGGCAGCTCGGTATCGTTGCTAATCGCTATGACCGATGCCCTGCCGCCCAGTATCTCCTCCGACCTGCTGAACTGATAGAGCACGTCAGGCGAGTTGTTCGCGAGCAGCCGGTCCACTTCGTCCAGGACGAGTATGAGCACCTTCTTCTCGCCGTCGAGATAGCCGCGGATCCTGTCTATTATCTCGTCGGAAGCGATCCCCCGTCGGGGCACCGGCAGATGCAGCGCCTCCGCGATCTCGGAGAGCACCGCCACCGATGTCGGGGAGCGCCAGCAGTTCACAGTGACTGGCACCGCCGTCTTCGTGTGCTCCGACAGCTGGTTGAGGACATAACGGACGCACGTGGTCTTGCCTGTGCCCGTGCCTCCGGTGATTACGATGTTCCTCGGCCGCCTGCCGTCCGCGACCACGCGCAGCACGCCGGCCAGCTCCTGGAGCTCCTTCTCCCTGCCCGGCATGTCCGACGGCAGGTAATCCGCGCCGAGGGCTGACTCGTTCTTGAACACCCTCGATCCGCCCTCGTGGAACAGCTTCATGCCCTGAGTTGGGGATGGATTAATAAATCTGTACCGCAAAAGGGATGCATGGCAGAGAAAGTCCAGGTGAGCACGCCGGCAGGGTCGGCGGGCATCTTCAGGTTCTACGACACCGAAGGCAAGGGCATCAAGCTCAAGCCCGCCTTCATCATCGCCGTGACCGCGGTGTTCGTACTGGGCATACTCATCCTAAAGTTCGCCTTCGGCGGACGCGCCTGACGGCTGCCGCTTGCGTCGGTGCCTGAAGGAAAGGTTTAAATATAACTTTTCCTAGTTACTACTATGAGTTCTATCAACCTGCGGGCGATGGGGAAGAACGGAGTGGTCTACTTCGCAGCGGGCGATCTGAATGGCGCCGCGAAGTCTCAGTCTCAATCATACCACTCCCCTCAAACCGCCCCGACCCCACTCAACGTAAAGGCCGAAACACCATTGATCAAAAGCGAGGCTAAGACCTGGAAGGATATGGCATGGGAAATGACCGGAGCGTTCGCTGTTGGCACTGCATTGGGCGGAATAATGTCATACTCAGGTTTCAAGACGAACGGATACCCGATATATTACGCGTTCCCGACCCTACTCGCTTAATATATCGGG
>Ga0315274_10004553_pt1 | contig 20373 bp, 17 predicted proteins | sample YL17G02_20_MG_FD_203700 | JGI IMG/M metagenome (GOLD analysis project Ga0315274, IMG submission 203700) | Sediment microbial communities from Yellowstone Lake, YNP, Wyoming, USA - YL17G02_20 | ecosystem: Environmental > Aquatic > Freshwater > Lake > Sediment | place: USA: Wyoming | collected...
TGCAGGAGGGGAGCCTTCGCTTCGAAGCAAGTATTTCCCTCAAGCCCAAGGGTTCCCCGACCCTCGGCAATCGCGTCGAACTCAAGAACCTCAACTCCACCCGTGCCGTCCTGAACGCCCTCGCATACGAAATCGAGCGCCAGGCGGCCGCCCTCGACAGGGGCGAGCGCGTCGCCCGCGAGACGCGCCTCTGGAACGAGGATTCGGGCAAGAGCGAGCGCATGCGCTCCAAGGAGGAGGCCCAGGACTACCGGTATTTCCCGGAGCCGGACCTCGGACCCATCCGCGTCCTGGACGAATGGCTTTCCGAAATCCGCGCGGCCCTTCCGGAACTCCCCAACGTCCGCAAGTGGCGCTTCGAAAAAGGAATAGAAGAAGGAGGATACGGAACGTCCCCCTACGACGCGCGGGTGCTGACGCAGAAGCGCGCGATTGCCGATTACTTTGAGGCCGCCGTCGCCGCCGCCCGCGCGAAAATTGCCGACGAAAGGAATCTTGCCAAGGCCGTGAGCAACCTGCTAATGACTGCTGTATTGAAGGAACTCAACGAACGCAACGTCGACATTGCCGACCTCAACGTCCCTCCCGCTCACCTGGCCGAACTCGCGGCCCTCATTGACTCCGGCACGGTTTCGAGCACCATCGCCCAGCGTCTTGTGCCGCTGATGATCGAAACCGGCGACGGCCCTGAAAAGATCGCCCGCGACCGCGGCATGATTCAGGTGAGCGACGTTTCCGCGATTGAGGCGATTGTCGATGCCGTCCTTGCCGCCAATCCCAAGCCCGTCGCCGACTACAAGGCCGGTAAGACGAGTGTCCTCGCCTTCCTCATCGGGCAGGCCATGCGCCAGGCCAAAGGCGCCGCCAACCCCCAGGTCGTCCGCGACGTCCTTACCAGGAAACTGACTTAGGGCGGGCCCGGCACAGGCGGGTAGACCTCAGCCTGCCGGTTCCCTGCCTTTCCTGCAAGCGGCTTTCCAGCCTTGAACTCCCGCCCGGCCCTCGCTACAATGCCGCTATTGAGCGGTTGGGGAGGAATCATGAAGGCGTTTGTCATTTCGGGCAACAGGCACGAGTTCAGGGACGATGCGCCGCTGCCCATTCGCCGCGCAGGTGAGGCCTTCATCAAAGTCACCGTGGCCGGCATCTGCACCAGCGACCTCGAACTCCTCAAAGGCGACTCAGATTTCTACGGCATCCCCGGCCACGAATTCACCGGCGTCGTCGAAGACGCCGACGACGCCAAAGTCATCGGCAAGCGCGTCGTCGCGGAAGTCCATGCTTCCTGCGGCCACTGCCAACTGTGCCGCATGGGGCTCTGGCGCCACTGCCGAAGCCGCACCTCCATCGGCATGCACAAGCGCGACGGCGCCTTCGCGGAATACCTCGTCATTCCGCAGGTCAATCTCCATCTCCTCCCCGACGACATGTCCGACGAAACCGCCGTCTTCGTCGAGCCGACCTCAACCGTATACGCCATCCTCGACCACGTTTCGCCGAAGCCCGCCGACCGGTGCGTCGTGGTCGGCGACGACGCGCTGGCCCTCATCACCGCCCGGGTCATGTCGACACGCTGCAGCGCCGTCATGGTCGGACATAACTCCGCCAGGGTGGACACGGCCAGGGCCCTCGGAATAACAGCGGCGCTCGACGCGAAATTCGATGAACGGGACTTCGACATCGCCGTCGAGGCCACCGGAGTCGCCGACGCCGTGATGACCTCGCTTGCGATGCTTCGACCCGCGGGGACGCTCGTTCTCAAGGCGACCGTTCCAGGCCTTACGCCGCTGCCGCTCTGGAAAATCGCCAATAACGAGATCACCGTCATCGGCTCGCGCTGCGGCCCCTTCCTGCCCGCAATCGAAGCCCTCCACAGGGGCATCGTCAACGTCGCCCCTCTGATAACGGCCCGCTTTTCGCTCGATAACGTCTGCGATGCGCTGGCGAAGGCCGCCGAGCCGGATACCCTCAAGGTGCTCCTCTACCCCGCGGGCCTGCCGTGACGCCGGATGGTTTCCACTGGCGCGAAGCAGGCAGCGTACGCATCCTCGTCCCCAGCTTTTTTGACCTGCTCAACCTGTGCGGCGGCTACTCCACGAGGGCTTCAAGTACGCGCCGCGACCTCGACTGCGATTGCCGCGGCGGCAAGGCTGCCGAGCAAGTCCTCGAGAACAGGCGCCTCGTCGCCGCGGCAATGGAGGTGGATGCCGCGTCCTTCGTCTTTGCCGAACAAGTCCATTCGAACCGCGCCACCGCCGCCACCTCCGCCGACAGAGGCCGCGGCGCGCGCTCCCACGAATCCGCCGTCGCCGCAACCGACGCCCTCGTCACCACCGATACCGGCCTGCCGCTGGCAATCCTCGCCGCCGATTGCGCCGTTGTGCTCCTGGCGGACGAAAACCGTCGCGCCGTCGCCGCCGTCCACTGCGGCCGCCGCGGCGCCGTCCTCAACGTCGCCGCCTCGGCCGCAGCGGCGCTGGCCAATCTCGGAGTTGCCCCCGCCGGCCTCTACGCGTCAATCGGCCCGGCTATCTGCCAATCCTGCTACGAAGTCGGCCCGGAGGTCGCAGCCGAATTCGAACGGGCCTTCCCCCGGGCTTCATCGTTTCTTAAAATATCCTCCGGCCGCGCGCATCTTGACCTGTCCGGCATCGTCCGCAGCCAACTCGCCGACCTCGGCGTGCGCGCTGATCGCGTATTCGACGCCGGGCTCTGCACCGCGTGCCAAAACGAACTTTTCTTCTCGTATCGCAGGGAGCGCGAAGGCGCCGGCCGCTGCATGGGCGTTATCTGCCTTGCCCTGTAGCCCGGTGTCGCCCTCGCGCGAGGGCGTGGATTGAAACAGACTTGGAGGATTGACGCGTGAAACGAATCGGCTGGGACGAATACTTCCTCCTCTTGGCCAAACTGGCCGCCTGCCGCTCGACCTGCCTTTCCCGCCCCACCGGCGCCGTCATCGTCAAAGGCAAACAGGTCCTCGCCACCGGCTACAACGGCAGCGTCCCCGGCGGCAGGCATTGCATCGACGAAGGCGTCTGCTACCGCCGCAGCGTCGGCGCCGCCGACTCCGAAAAACTCTCCTGGTGCCGCGCCTCCCACGCAGAGGCAAACGCAATCGCCCAGGCCGCGCGCGCCGGCATCGCCATCGACGGCACGATCCTCTACTCGACCCTGAGCCCCTGCTTTACCTGCGTCAAACTCATCGCCTCCGCCGGCGTCAAGCGCGTCGTGTACGAGCACCTCTACGAATCAAGCGACGCCGCGCGCGACCGCCACTGGCGCGACGCCCTCAAGGAGGCCGGCATACAATCGAAGCATCTCAAACTCAGCAGAACCACGGTATTGAAGGCCCGCGAGTTCTTGCAGGCCGAAACCTCACGGCGCCGCCTCCAGAGCGAGTAGCAGGCGGCGGGGCGCTTGTCATTCAAGCCTGTGCTTTCTGCCGGCCGGCCTATCCTCGACAACCCGGCAAGTCCCGTCGCCGCCGTCACCCTCCGGTCGAAAAGGCAGAAAGTCCCCGCGGAGGCGTCCCGCCAGGATTCCTCCGCAAGATTCGTCATCACTCTCTCCGATGGCCGGATTGTCTGCGAGCATATCAGCCCCGCGGACGAACATGTCTCTACCCTCGCCGGAGAAACCGCCTGTGCAGATAACCTCTTGACTCGCGCCGGTGCGCTGTCGAAGATTGACCACGCCCTGTACGCAGAGGCGGGCTTTGCCCGCCAGTGGAGGGCACAAGCGGCTCGCGCCGGTCGATCCGCGCTAATCTGTGTTCATCCGCGGCTTTTCGGAAAGGAATTCTCATGGTCCTCGGTGCCGACCGAATAATCGAACTTGTGAAGTCCGGCGTCGAAGTCGAAACCCCCGATGGCGCGAAAGCCGTCAAGCCGCTCATCGAGGGCCTCTCCGAAGGCCAGGTGGCAGGCATCGAGGGGACGACCGTGGACCTGCGCGTCGGCGCGCTCTACAAGCCGGCCTCCGGGGCGAAACTCCACAATGATGCCCGCGTGACGCCGAAAATCGATTGCGTCGCCGACATCGCGAAGGGGGACCGCTTCTACACGATAAAGGCCAACGAGTACCTCCTCGCCCAGACCATTGAAACGGTGAACCTTCCCGAAAGCATCTTCGCGACGCTCTCGCCGCGCACGACGATGTTCCGCAGCGGCCTCTTCGTCGCGTGTACGTACATCTCGCCCAATTACCAGGGCAAACTCACCTGCGCCGTCAAGAACCTCTCCGAGTATGATGTTGAACTCGAACTCGGCTTCAGGATTCTCATCTGTGCCTTCTACGAAATCGCCGGCAAGGCCGTCCCCTACCGCGGCGTCTGGCAGGGGCAGCGCGTATCAACGGATGGAAAGGCTGAGAGGCCGTTCTGACCCGGGCGCCCGCGCGGGCTGATTGGAGGAGCCTCGCATGAACGACAAGGTACGTGCGGTTGTCCTCGTCGCGGTGCTCGTCGCCTTGGTGGCGGGACTCGTGTACTGGTTCAGGTCGCAGCCGCCAAAGCAGGCAATCCCTCCCGCTGCCCAGGCGCCGGTTACGACCACCCACGAGCCGACCAAGTCCGGCCTTCCGCTCTTAGTCGAAGTGGGATCGAGCGCCGGGCCCGCGGATCTGATGATGGCGGCCGTCCTCACGACGCTCAGGGAGGGCTTCGGCGGCCGGCTTGAGGTCGAGTTTGTCAACGCCGGCAGGGACCAGTCGCTCAAGGCGAAGTACGGCGTCTCCGTATTACCCACGCAGATCTACTACTCCTCCGAGGGCAAGGAACTGTACCGGCACGCCGGCTTTGCCTCCGAAGAGAACATCATCAAGAAATGGAAGGACCTCGGCTACGACCTCATGGCCGAGCCGAAGCCCAAGCTCCCGCCGGAGAACGCCCCCGACGCGGACGACGGTGTCTGACCGAATCCCTCATTGACGCCTTCCGCCGCCCCGCCCAACTTGCGAGCCATACTCGCCTGCGCCGTGAGATACTCTTCCCCTACGTAGGGCGGGATCGTATCCCGCCACTCCCTTATTCCATGTGCCACTGGCGGCTTGCCCGCCAGTGATGACAATAGGCAATGATCTCTGTCGTTCCTTGCCACAATCGTGGTCTCTTGGGGGAACAGACCAATGAAAACCGTCCTTTTCCTCGGGGCAGGTGCAAGTGCGGCGCAATACTGTAGTGAACTTCGACTGAGAGAGGACCTCCGTAACGCCCACAAAAAGCATGAGGCATTTCACCCTCCGATCGATGGTACTTTTGTCGATCTGGCCAAGCAGCAGGGCGTCAGCGAGTTTCCGGCACTCACGCAGTACTGCGAAAGATGCGGCATACCACGGGCTGACGCGGGAATGGAGCAGATCTTCGCACAGGTCTACCGAAATGTGCGCCGCAACCAAGGCGACTTGGGGGCACTGGAAGCTTGGCACAGTCTCGTAGTGACTTACAGGAAGCTCATAACGGTCTCCACAAACCGACTCACGCTGCCGAAAGAAAGTGACATTCCCAGGCTTCTCGACGAAATTGGATGGTCGCGCCCAGGAGCGTCTGTGTCGATCGTTACCACAAACCACGACCTTGTGATTGAACGATCTACTGGCTTGTTCAGTTCAGGACAGAGTCTGAATGCGCCAAGAGCCGTCAATTACCATTGCTTCGCCCTTCTCAGCAATGGGGGCTCGTATGAGTGTCCTGCCATCGACAACACAGGCACATACGCAATCCTAAAGAAGCATATGCCATCGTTAGAAGCGGAGTCGCCACCTCCTCGGAAAGCCGCAGGAGCTTTCAACGTTCCGCTTATCGTTAAGCTCCACGGGTCCTTTGACCTGTGGTACCTTTCTCACTCCTGTACAGACCCTACGCCAACCGCGGCAAGCCCGGATGAATTTGTCCTCTATCTCGGAGAGCACGTTCCAGAGGTACGGGGCTTCGTCGTGGAAGGGAACAGATTTCTTCATCCGCTGATTCTTCCGCCGGTACCGAGGAAGGCGGATCTCTTTCCTGGCTTCTTCCGGCACTTTACGCGTCGCCTTGATGATGCCAGAAGTCTCCTGCGCGAATGCCATGTACTCGTGGTTCTCGGGTACTCCTTCCCAAAAGCAGACCCCGAGGTCACCAATGCCGTTTTCTCGGCGATAGAGAACAACACAGCTCTCCGCATGGTTCTGGTAATCGACCTCTCCTGCGATCCCGCCTTAAAGGTGTTAAACAGCCTTGGTTCCTCTGTGTGCGTTGTATGGAAGCGAACCGTCGATGAGTTAGTCAGAGATAGGAATATAGGTAGCGAACTGGAGCGTATTAGCAGGACCAACTGACAGCGTTCCGCGTGGGCCAAGGCCCACCCTACGCCTTATGTAGAGACTTATCCGTGTTCATCTGCGCTAATCTGCGGCTCACTTGCTTGCATACCCTATCGGATCCCTCACCCCCGCCTCAGCAAACCCCTTAAGCCTCAACACGCACGACTCGCATCTCCCGCATGCCCGTTCGCTCTCCGTGTAACACGACCACGAAAGTTCAAACGGCGCGCCGAGCCTCATCCCCTCTCGCACAATGTCGGCCTTTGTCATGCTGATGACCGGCGTCACGATCCTGATGTAAGTCTCCGGCCTCGTGCCCACCTCGATCGCCTTCTCTAACGCGTCGAAGAACTCCCGCCTGCAGTCCGGGTACCCCGAATAATCGACCTGCGTCGCTCCTATGTAGATCTCCCCCGCCCCCCCCACCTCCGCCAGGCTCGTCGCTATCGCCACCAGGTGCGCGTTCCTGAACGGCACGTACGTCACCGGCACTGTGCTTGGCGTAGGGGCGCGGACTCCGGCCAGCTCAGTCGAGCCGCGTGCCGTGCCCGCTTGGAAAATGGGGACTGGCTCACAATTTCCGCGCTTTTCAGGAAATTGGTGCCTGTCCCCATTTTCGCAGATCCCTCTCCCACCGGGAGAGGGGCTGGGGTGAGGGAGACCCAGGCCCGTTTCATCCGATGTCGGTACGGGAATCGTCGCGTCCGTCAGCGCCGAACCCCCAATTGCCGCCAGATACCCGATGTCCGCGACGAGTGTCTTATATGGCTTGTAGAAGCGGCTTATCTCATCGAACGCGCGCCTCTCGCGCGCAGCCGTCCTCTGCCCGTATGTGACGTGCAGAAATGCGCACTCGCGTCCCTCGGCGACCGCCGTCGCCGCCGTCACGAGAGAATCCATCCCCCCCGAAACCAAGACCACCGCCCGCATCGCCGCACCGCTCCTGAGCCGGCGTATAGCAGTACCGCCGCTCGCCTTCTCCCTTTGTGTCGCTTAGTGTCTTTGCGCCTTCGTGGTGAGGGGAGCCCTGCGTTTCACACTCCCTTGGCATCCGGACCCCAGAGTAACTTGTGCAACTGTATCCCCAGTTTCACAGGCAACGCGTCCTGGAGCAGCCACTCCGCCACCGTTTTGTACTCGAGCCTTCCGAACACGGGGCTGAACGTCACGCGCTTCTCAAGGAGGATCCTTCTTGCCGCGAGTTCTCTCTTGGCCCACTCGTAGTCCGCCCGGTCGGCAATCACAACTTTTATCTCATCCGTGTCCTGCAGCCTGTCGACGTTTTCCCATCGTATTGCGTCCGCGTGCCCCGACGACGGCGCCTTTATGTCCATCACGATCGTCACGCGGCTGTCGACGTCAGTTATGTCGAGCGTCCCGTTGGTTTCGAGCAGTACGCGCCCGCCCATATCCGAAAATATCCTCGCCAGCGTCAGCGTCTCCGCCTGCAAGAGCGGCTCGCCACCCGTGATCTCTATCAGGTCTGCGCCCTTCCCCCGGACTTCCTTGATGATTTCGTGAACGCTCATCTCACGCCCGGATCCCGTGTCCTGCGCGTACATCGTATCGCACCAGGAGCACCTGAGATTGCACCCGGCCAGCCGCACGAAGGTGCACGGCAGCCCCATCAGGTACGATTCCCCCTGGATCGACCGGAATATTTCAGATACCCTCACGCCCCACCCTCTATTGCCATCTACCGCCAGGGCTCCTCGCCGTCTCCCTGCGTAGGAGCGTTTGCGCCGTCCTTCTCTCGTTTTCACTTAACTCTTCATCCCTGCGTTTCTTCGCGATGAACCGGGACTCTCACATCTTTTCCGGCGCCGTCACCCCAATCAGGCCGAGGGCCTCGCACAGCATCACCTTCAAGGCTGACGCTAAGTAAAGCCTCGCCTTGCTCAAACCCGTGTCGTCCGACACGAACCGGTTCTTCGTGTAGTAGTTATGGAACAGCCCCGCCAGGTCGTACAGGTACCCGCACAGCCTGTGCGGCTCCAGGTTCTCAGCCGCCTTCTCAATCACGACCGGCAACTGCAGGAGTTGCCTCAGTATCGGCTCCTCGTCCGCTCCGAGCGGCGCCAGGTCCACGTCCTCCGGCAAGTAGAGTCCACCGCTGAACCCGCTCCTGAAACGCTCCTCCTTCGCCGCCGTCTCAAGCACCCCCGAAAGCCTTGCCGACATGTACTGGACGTAATAGACGGGGTTATCCATCGACTGCTTCTTGGCCTTCTCGAAATCGAAATCAAGCGGCGAATCGGTCTTGAGCGCCGTAAAAAAGTACCTCGTCGCGTCTACGCCAACCTCCTCGAAAACCTCGCGCACCGTCACGAACTGCCCCGCGCGCGTCGACATCTTGAGTTTCTCTTTGCCGCGCCACAGCGCGCAGAATTGCACCATCATTCCCGTGAATGCCTCCACGGGGTGTCCCAGCGCCCTCATCGCCGATTGCATCGTTATGAGATGCCCGTGATGGTCCGGCCCCACCAACAGCACCGCCCTGTCAAATCCGCGGTCGAACTTGTTTTCCAGGTACGCCATATCCGGCGTCCGGTACGTGTACGCGCCGTCGCTCTTGATGAGCACCCGGTCCTTGTCGTCGCCGAAGTCGCTGGCCCTGAGCCACACCGCCCCTTCGCTTTCGCATACGACCCCCTTCTCCCGCAATCGTTTCATCAACTCGCCGACCGCCCCCGACGCCTCGAACTCCCTCTGAGAAAAGTACAGGTCAAAACGCACGCGGAAGTCCGCCAGTTCGTCCTTTATCCCCGCCATGATAAGGTCGCCCGCGAAAATCCCGGCCTTCGTAACAGCATCCGCTTCCGGCAATTCCAGGAGTCGCTTCCCCTCTTTCTCGAAAAGCGCCTTCCCGATCCCCTCTATGTAATCCCCGTGGTAGCCGTCTTCGGGAAAGGGGTATGACGCCCCCGCGAGCGCCGCGCAAAAGTGAAAGACCGACGCGCCGAGCATCTTTATCTGGCGGCCGGTGTCGTTCAGGTAATACTCCCGCGTGACCTGGAACCCCGCGTATTCGAGGATGCGGCATAGCGCGTCCCCTACCGCCGCTTGCCGCCCGTGCGCAACGGTGAGCGGCCCCGTGGGATTCGCCGAGACGAATTCCACGTTGTACCTGATGCCGGCGCCCATGGCCGAACGCCCGTAGCCGCCGCGGGCGATTTCGCCGACGATTCCCCGCAGGTAAGGCATGCCGAGATGGAAATTCATGAATCCCGGCGCTACGACTTCGATTTTGTCGACGTACCCGGGCATCGCCCTGTCGCAGGCCGCTTGCACAAGCGGCCCGATTTGCCTGCCCGCCGCAACCGGCGCCATTTTCAGCGCTCTCGCAAGTTTCAGGCACGCCGACGTCGCAAGGTCTCCGTGCGCCATGTCCCGCGGCATCTCCACCAACGCCGCCTTCTCGGCCTCCTCGCGCGGCACCCTGTCGCCGAACTCCGCAAAAATAGCCGCCGCAACTATCCGCCTCAACTCGGCCCTGATATCCATTACTTGCCTTCCCGGGAAAAACCCCGCCGCGCCGAAAACGCAGCGGTCCGTCCTTTGTCGCAGTTGACGACCCGGCGGATCGCCCGCCGTTCACTGTCCTCACCCCTATAGAGGGGTCGGAGTAAATGGAAACCGGCAGCCCTTAAGGTCTCCACTACTGCCCGTCATCGGGCTCCCGAAACCGTCGAGGAGACGCATTCGCGCCTCCTTGTTCGTATTATACCGAAATCCCCCTTCCGTGCCACTGTATGACGGTCGTGGGGGGACACGGCGTGCCACGCCCGCTCGCTTTCTGGAAGTTCTATGCAGCGTACAATTTCCTGGTTCGGAAGGCGCCTCCCTGCTATCTGCGCCGCGCCCCTCGGGCCCGTCGAACCCTTGTAAAATCTCTCATCTCCTGTATAGTAGTGTTTGTATCCGCAACCGTCCTGCGTCGCATTGGAGGGGGGTAACTTGCGAGACTCCGCCCGGAGCCATCCTGTCGAAAAGGGCCAGCCCGATCCCATCTTCTACAGGCATCTTGCCGCCTACAGGTTTGCGGCCAGGTTCGTGCCCGGCCGGAAGGTGCTTGACCTCGGTTGCGGCGACGGGTACGGCAGCGCGCTTTTGGCAGAGACCGCGTCGTCGGTGTTTGCCGTCGATGGTCACGCTCCTACCATCACCGCGGCTGGGAAACGCTACGTAATGAGTAACCTCCGCTTTGCCGCGCTGGATTTTTCCCGCGGTTTTTCCCTCGACGAGCGTTTCGACGTCGCCGTGTCGATGCAGGTTGTCGAGCAGATGCCGGACGACGCCTCGTTCGTCGCGAACCTCAAGGCCGTCCTCGCCCCTGACGGCGTCGCCATTATCTCCACGCCCAATCGTCTGCGCACCGTTTTCCCGAATCCCCTTCACTGCCGCGAGTATCTGCCTGAGGAATTCGCGCTCCTCTGCGCGACGGTTTTCCAGTACGTAGACCTCTATGGCGTCACCGGTAATCGGAAAGTCGAGGACTGGCTTGTGCGCAGGCACAGGGTCGCCCGAATGGGAGTGGCCCTGGGATTGTCGAGGATCCAGAGGGCACTGCCCACGGGCCTCCTTTTGCGGCTGTATGGTTGCGCCGAAGCCTTCACGCACCTCAACCTCTTTGCCCGTTCGGGCAGCGCGGCAAGTGCGATCGCAGCCAACGATTTCGACGTGCGCCCCGACGCGTTGTCCGATTCCCTCGATTTGATTGCGGTCTGCAGGTCCAGGTGACCCGCCGCGCGCCGATTCTGTCAGACGCCCATGGACTCGTGCGCAAAATGCTTGATTCCGAAGGGTCCATGCATATTATCATCGCCGGTGCGAACCAGGACACGCCGCACGACGCATAATGGAGAGATTTCGAAGTGGCTAAGGAAGATTTGTTTCAGGCGCCGTGGAATTTCCTCGGTCTCCCGGAGGACATTTCGTCTCCGGGCCGCGCCCGCGCGTGGGTGCTTTCCATTCCGTACGAGGCAACGACCTCCTACGGCGCGGGCACGCGCGATGGGCCGGCGGCGATCATCACCGCGAGCCGGCAGGTGGAACTTTTCGACCGTGAGTTCGGCTGCGAGCCTGCCATGCTCTATGGCGTCCACACCACCAGCCCGATGACGCCGGTCGTCTCGTCCCCCGACGCCATGATCGAGGCCGTCCGGGAGGCCGTTTCCGCCATCCTCGCCGGCAGTCCCCGGCCCGATTGCCTGGCAATCCTCGGCGGCGAACATTCGATCTCCGCGGGCACCGCCCGCGCGCTCGCCCGGGTCGTCCCCAAAGGGTCGCTGGCGGCAGTGCAGATCGACGCCCACGCGGACCTGCGTGACGAGTACGAGGGCTCGCGCTACAGCCACGCGTGCGCGGCCCGCCGCATACTCGAATCCTGCCCTGTCTTTCAGATAGGCATTCGCAATATCTCCGCCGGGGAAGAACCCTTCCGCAGGAGTTCCGGGCGTTTGAAGACTGTCTTTTCCGAAGAAGCCGCGGCCCCCAAAGCCGCATACCTCAAGGCCCTCGCCAGGTTCGTCAAGGGGAAACACGTCTTCCTCACCATCGACCTCGACGGACTCGACCCCTCGATAATGCCCGCCGTCGGCACGCCGGAGCCGGGCGGCATTTCCTGGGATCGCACTCTCGAAATCGTTCGCGTCGTCGCGAAAAACGCCGCGCGCGTCCCGGTGTTCGATGTCGTTGAACTCGCGCCCGTTCCTGGTTTACGTGCGCCGGATTTCCTCGCGGCAAAACTGGTCTACAGGATTCTCTCGTACATCCTCATGAACAAGCGTTCCACCAGATAGATGGGAGAAGGGGCATGGCCAAGGTTGAAATGCTCAGGAAGTTCAAGAGCAAGTACCCGCACAAGTTCGCCAAGGGCAAGAAGGCTTTCCTCTCGGGTAAACGCATCCTTCCCAAGCCCATCACGGGCGCCGAAACGCTTCCCGAACTCATCGAGAAGACGTTCCTGGCTTATAACGCCGCGCGCCTCAACGAGGCGTGCCACCTCTTTACCGAAAAGATGCTGGCCGCCGGCGTCACCGTCGGCATGAGCCTCGCCGGCGCCCTCACGCCCGCCGGCCTCGGCTCAGCCGCAATCATCCCGCTCATCAAGGCCGGCTTCGTCGATTGGATCGTCGCCACGGGCGCAAACCTCTACCACGACATGCACCACGCCATGAACCTCCCCCTCTACAAAGGTTCCCCCTTCGTCCGCGACCCCGAACTGCGCAGGGTCGGCGTTGTCCGCATATACGACGTCCTCCTCGACTACAACGATGTCCTGATGGCTACCGACCACGTCCTGAGACAAATCCTCCTCCAGCCGGAATTCCAGCACGAAATGGGCACCTCCGAACTCCACCACCTCCTGGGCAAGTACTATGCCGAGTTCGAGAGGCAGACCGGCGTCAAAGACGCATCGGTGCTCGCGGCTGCGTACAGGGCGGGCGTCCCGTGCTTTTGCCCCTCGCCGGGCGACTCGACCATCGGCATGAACATCGCCGGCCTCGAATTCCGAGGCAACAAACTGCGCGTCAACCCCTCGCGCGACGTCAACGAAACCACGGCCATCGTCCTCGACGCGCAATCCAGGGGCAAGAAAACCGGCGTGGTCCTCGTCGGCGGTGGCTCCCCGAAAAACTTTACGCTCCAGACGGAGCCTCAGATTCAGGAGGTCCTGCGCGTCCCGGAGGCGGGGCACGACTACTTCATCCAGTTCACCGATGCGCGCCCCGACACGGGCGGCCTCTCCGGCGCGACGCCCCACGAGGCCGTCAGTTGGGGCAAGGTCGACCCGCTGCAACTGCCTGACGCCATCGTGTGCTACCTCGACTCGACGGTCGCGCTGCCCGTGCTCACGCATTACGCGCTCGCGACTCACAAGGCACGAAAGCAAAAACGCCTTTACGACAAACTCCCCGCCCTCATGGAGGCGGAGGCCAAAGTATATTGGAAGCATAACAAGCGCCTGTAGGCGCGCCGCTTTCCGCGCCCACTTCCCCTCGCCCCCCGGGAGAGGGGTCGGGGGTGAGGGCGTACGGGTAATTGGTGTGCGCCCTGGCGCGCGGAATTATTTTTTGAAGGGGCAGGGCTGATGTCCGGCGTGACGTTTGCGAAGCCGGATGTCCTGTCCAGGATGTAGTTCGTCGAGAACTGTCTTGTCAGGAATGCATCGGCTCAAACACAGAGCATGGAGAATTTGACATATGCCTCCGGCCGCAACACTCGAAAAACTTGCCAAGGAACACGGTACACCCATTTTCGTTGTCGACCATGACGCGCTCAAGCGCAATTACGAAGCCTTCACGCGCCTCCTCCCGCGCGTCCAGCCGTACTACGCCGTCAAGGCCAACCCCGATCCTGAGATCGTCCGCACGCTCTATCGCCTTGGCTCGAGTTTCGACGTCGCCTCACTGGCCGAGTTCAACCTCGTCCACGAGAATATCAGGCGTCTGCCCGCCAGGGAGCGCCAGGATTTCATCTGGGACAAAATCGTCTACGCCAACCCCATCAAAGACCAGTTCACCCTCGAGGAACTCGACCAGTACAAACCTCTCGTGACTTACGACAATATCGAGGAAGTGAGGAAAATCCAAAAGCACGCCCCCCACGCCGGCCTGGCGCTTCGCATCCGAGTCCCCAACACCGGCTCCATGGTCGAACTCTCCAGCAAGTTCGGCGCCTCCCCGTCCGAGGCGGTTGACCTCATTGCCGCCGCGTTTGACGCGGGCCTCGTGGTCGAGGGCCTCTGCTTCCACGTGGGCAGCCAGTGCACGAACTTCGAAAACTACGTCCATGCCCTTGGCATCGCCCGCGCCATCATGGACGAGGCTGCGACGCGCGGCTTCAAAATGCGCCTGCTCGACGTCGGCGGCGGATTTCCCGCCCGCTATGACCGCGCCGTAAAGCCCTTCCGCACGCTCGCCCGCATCCTGAACTCCACGTTGAATCGCCTCTTCCCGAAGGACATCGAAATCATCGCCGAGCCCGGACGTTTCATGGTCGCCTCCGCGGCTACCCTCGTCGCCGAGGTCATCGGCAAAGCCTACCGCGACGGCCATCGCTGCTATTACATCAACGACGGAACTTACGGGACGTTCTCCGGCATTCTCTTTGACCACTGCCAGTATCACGTCAAGGCCATGAAGAAGGGGCCCAAGGAGATATCCACAGTTTACGGCCCAACCTGCGACGCCCTCGACATCGTATCGCAGGCCGAATACCTCCCCAACCTTGAAATCGGCGACCTCGTTTACAGCGAAAACATCGGCGCCTACTCCCGCGCCTCCGCCACCTCCTTCAACGGCTTCCCCCCCGCCAAGGTCGTCCACATATTGTAGGTACGCATCTCCCGATGCATCGGGACGGGACGCTCACTATTTACTCCCCTCGCCCCCCGGGAGAGGGGTCGGGGGTGAGGGCGTAGCGCCGCGTGGCGTGCGCCCGGCAGAATTCCCCCACTCCCGGGGGGAGAGCGTTGGGGTGATGGAGAGTCACAGGGGCGCTGCCCGCCACGGCCGGTGAACTTGCGTAGGGGTCATCATGCAGCGGCGACAGGCACAGCACGCCGCATCGCCACAATCTGATCCGCCTTCTTGTCATGGAGGCGAACAGCCGTTCACGTGCGGCGTCCCCATGAGCGATTGTTTTTGCCGGCTCATTCCCTGCGGATGTTTTTCCGCCGCAGCACGAAATCCACTGTCCCCGCGCTCGCTCTCATCCCGCGCCTGGGCTCCGCGCGCTCGGTTGACGCGTCGACGTAAGGTTCGACGTAAGACACCATCTCGAACGGGCTCTTGATCTCGTATCGCCCTTTGGCATCGGTCTTGGCCAAGCCCGAATACGTCATGCGTCGGTCCTCAGAACTGAACGTCGCCGCGACCTCGAGTCCGGCCGCGGCCGTCCCGTCTTCAAACGTAATCGTTCCGTTCAGACTGTACCTGCCCTCGAAACTGAGGTCCTCAATGGCCGTTTTCCCCGGCTCGAGCATGACCGTTTCAAGAATCACCGCAGGGCTTCCCGTGCCGGGCGGGTTTGCGCTCAACTGGTACGGGCCTTCAGGCACGTTGACGAACCCGTACGAACCGTCTGCTTTCGTCTTCTCCCCGAAGTTCGCGCCCCCCTCCCCGAGAATGCTCACCTCGTAACCCGCTGCCGGCCTGCCGTCCGGCCCGGTCACTTTGCCCGATAGGAGGGGTTTTGCCGCGCGCCTGTCGGCCGCCGTCGAGCTCATCTCGTCCCACTCGCGTTCCAGGCTGCCGTCCGCCGGCACCGTGACGGTCGCCGACTGGTATTCGAGCATCTTCGCCTGGACGCTGTAACTCCCCTTTGGCGAAGGTTCGGTAAGATACTCGGCGAGGCCGATTATGCTCATGTACCGCTCTCCGGGCCGTGCCCTCGTCATGCCCACGTCCTTAATCACCCGGACTTTCCTCTCGACGCCGTCAATGATAAGCACCGGATGGCGAATGATGTCCAGTGACCTGACCCCATCCGTAAGCCTCTTGTCCTCGGGAGTCGGCCCTGTGACGATGTACCCGACCAGCGGCATTGCCCTGCCCGGAGGCATGGCAACGGGGATAAGCCGGACTGTTGGCTCCTTTGCCGGGTCGAATTTCGAATCGACTTTGAACCTCGCCACGTTCGACACGCGCTTGCCGCTGTCGGTCACCGCCACGAGATACTCGCCGTCCGCAACCTCGCCGATCGTCCGGATCTGCTGCTGTGTCAGACATGAGTCCCCGAAACCTCCGCCGCTGACAAGCGGAATCCCAAAAGCGATTCGTGTCCGATTGTCAGCGGAGCGCATCTCCATCGTCAGGCCGCCGTATAATCCCGTTGCCCCACCCGCATATCAGCCGAGACCGCGCGGTTGAAGTCGGACATCGATTTCACGGGGCTCTTCACGACCAGCGTGACCCACTTGCCCGCCGCTGCCTCAGTCGCATCCTTGTCGGTTGCTGCCGTTCCGGCTTCGCCGGCAGGCGTCCCTATTGCCGCAACCCAAATAAGCGCCATTACTGCGCCCGGCAATACCCATGCGCGGCGAGACCGCCCGGCGCCGCCCTGCCTTGCCTCGAACATGGATGTCCTCCCTCCCCTGCTACCGTACCTGTCGCCGTGAAACTGCGTCTCCTTAGTCGGCGCCGGCACTCTCCGTGTTCCCGGCAAAGAGGTTCGCTGCATGCCTATTTCTTACTACGCGGTGCTCCGCGGCGCTTGCCGCGCGGCGGGGTGTGCCGCTTCGGCAAGAGCCGCGCCACTTTCTCGATGCCCCTCGCCATGTCCTCGATGTCGCTTGTCTCGTAACTCTCATCAAAGCCCACCATCACCATCTGGTTGAGCATCCGGTAGACATTCGGGCACATGTCCTCGGTGTACTCGATCTTCCTGTCAGTGTAGGGGCTGTCGTATGGGAAATGGCTGTCGCCGTAGGTTTTCTTTGAAACGCAGGCCTCCGCGCACATGAATATCGGCCTGCCTATGTACCCCGCCTTGGCCCAGATGCCCTCAGCCTTGAGCGCCTCGGCGAAAATCGTCGCGTCCCATTCGTGAACGCCGACCGGATAGCCCCAGTACGAATGCTCGCTGCCCGGCGTCACCGGCGCGGGGCTTATCCCCGCTATCCCGGAGATCAATTCGCTTAGTTTCGTCCCCAGTGCCATGCGTTTTTCGACGCGCCCGCGCACGCGCTTCACCTGCGGCAGCCCCACCGCCGCGGTCTCTTCGTTCATCCGATAGCACGGCGCGAGAAACTCGTAGGCCCTCGGCCCGACGCCTTTGCGGAGGTACCCTTTGTCCGAGAAAAGCCACATCCGCCTGTGCAGTTCCTCGTTGTTCGTAATCGCCATCCCGCCATCGCCCGTAGTCATGTGCTTGGATTGCTGGAGACTGTAGCACGCGACATCCCCCCACGTCCCAAGCCACCTGCCGTTGTATTTCGTCGCATGCGCCTGGCTCGTGTCCTCGATGAGCATGAGATTCCGCTTCCGGGCTATTTCGCTTATGGCGTCGATCCGGCAGGCATTGCCGAAAATGTGAACGGCGATTATCGCCCGCGTGCGCGGCGTGATCTTGCGCTCCACGTCATCGGGGTCCATGTTGTACGTGTCGTCCACGTCCGCGAATATCGGGATACAGTTCTGCAGGAGTATCGGCACCACGCTTCCGAGGTCAGTGATGGGCGCGGTGATGATCTCGTCGCCGGGGTTCGGGTCAAGCGCTCCGACCGCCAGGTGTATTGACGCCGTACCCGAGGTACAGCCAACCGCGTACTTCGCCCCGTACAACGCCGCAAACTCCTTTTCGAAGTCCCGCACGAAATGTCCGTCCCACGCGAAAAGGTTCTGTGAGCGGATTGCCTGCGTCACCAATGCGACCTCTTCCTCTCCAAATGGTGCGCGTTCGGGCCAGGGTTTCGTCCGGACCTTGGGTCCGCCGTTCATCGCAAGTTGTTCCATCTTTGCCGCTCCTTATCCGCCTGCCTCGATATCTCCATTAAGGGCTACCCGGCGGGTCGCCCGTTCTTCGCGCAGCCTGGGCTTCGGCCAAGGCGTACAATTCCCTCGCTGCCAGAAAGTGCTGACGTCCCGGAGAAACCCTCAGCGCGGAGGTGCCGCATACCGTGCCCTACTGGTTCTTCGCTTTTCAATGCAGCCCGCAGTCTACAGTCCACAGCCTAAAGAAACAGTCTCACGCGCCAACGCTATCGCCTCATCCCGCAGCCGTTCCCCTCCCCCCGGCGCCAGGGGCGACCAACGCCCCGGCGCCGACTCATACGCGTCCGTTCGAAAAGACAACTCCGACACTGCGTAGCCAAGGTAGCCGTTCGCGTACCCGACGACCCACGCGTTTACCCCCGGCAGCGCCCGGCGGATATCATCTGCCACGCAGGCGACCATTTCTCCCGGGACCCCCACGAGAACCAGCGGCCCTATCTTGAGTACCTGGACCTCACCATCAAGTGTGCTTGGCATCCGCGCCAGCGCCAATTTCTCACGCACGTCAAAAAGGCGCTCGTGAAGCGGGCCGTCGCGCGCCTCGCCGGCGGCTGCCGCCTCGAGTTGGCGCCCCTCGCGCTCCAATTCCTCTATGCACCCGGCGTCCCTGCGGGGGATCTCGATTCTCCGGCGCGCACCAAGCGCCGGTCCCTCACTCGGGCGCTCACTCGCAGTGCGCTTAGCAAGAATCTCCTCGACCTTCCCTGCGACTTGTTGGCCCGTCCATTCGAGGGCCTCGTAACTGCGCATCCGCACCGGGTCAGCGTCGCCGCACGCACCGTTGAGGAATATGGCCTGGTGCCGCGCCTCGAGCCGCCGGAGCGCCGCGCCGGGCCAGTCCGCCGAGATGAAGCCCTGGGTCTGAACGCATACCGGGTGGCACGCAAAACTGAATAGCGTCCCCAATATCGAACCATTCTCGCGGCAAAACGCCGCCACCCGAACAGTCTCATCAAGCGTCGCGTACCGCTTCCGCTCGGACTCACTAAGCCGCGCCATCCCGTCCTTGTTATCCCGCGCCGCGCGGTTCACTGCGACCCCCGCCAACTGCCCCTCACCGACAAACAGGCGGCACGGCGCCATGTTCGCCACGGCCTGCGTCGCCGCATCGGCCGCCCGGTTCGCCACCAGGTCAACCCATTGCGGATGAACACGGTGGTCCGTAAGTCCGATTGTCTCCGGGGTCGCGTGGGCGTGCGTGAAAGTGACCATCACCTGTTCGGGCCGCAGCCCCAGCGCCTCCCCGATGCGCTCCCGTATTCGCCCCGTAAGCCCGATTGCGTCACCGATGAGGTCGAGTGCCATGACGCACGCTGCTTGTCCCTCTGACCGCACGACAACAGCCCTGGCAAAAAGCCCGTCGCGCACCGGGCCGTACCGCATTGCTCTCGTGTGCCAGTAGCCCAATATCCGCAGGTCCAGCGCGCCGCCGCCATCAGCCCCCGGACTTATCTCCGCCTTCCCAAACCCCGCTTCCACAGACTCCCCGCCTTTCCCGCTCTCTGACTCCTAACTCTTGCCTTTATACTCGTTACTTCTTGCTTTCTACTTCGCGGCTGCGCATTCCCTGCTTTTCACTCTCGATTTGTCCTTGTCCTTACCGACCCGTCCGTCTGCCACATTATAAGGAGATTGCTGGCACGAGCGAAGACTATCCGCCTGTGGCGGGCTCGCATTCGCCCGATTATCTTCCCCTCCGCCTCCGCGAATTCGGAATTCGGGGACGGGTGATTAATTCCGGGGCCCCAGCCTCTCCGCACGCGCACAGTCAACCACGCACGCGCGTTGCAGTCTGTTGCGGGAATCAATGGTTCGATGTATACTGCGCCTCGGCTCGCAACGATACCTCGGCAGGGAAACAAGAGAGTGCCGGTGCTTCGCCTTCATAACGTCCGCGTCCGCTACAACGCGCCGATTGATGAGATCACGCGCGCCGCCTTCGCGAAACTGCGCGGCGCCCGCATCGATCTAACGGGGCTTCGCGTCGTCCGGCGCTCAATCGACACGCGCTCGAAGCCGCGCATCTTATGGTCGCTCGCGGTCGAATTTGAGGGCGACCCGGACCTCATCTCTCACCTTCCGCAGAACGAAGCCTCCGTAGTTGAGCCCGTTTCCGAACCGCTGCTTGTCCCCGGAGACGAGCCATTCTCCGCGCGCCCCGTTATCGTCGGCTCCGGCCCCGCGGGTCTCTTCGCGGCGCTTACTCTTGCCCAGCGCGGCTACGAACCAATCGTGGTCGAGCGCGGCAGAGAAATCCCGAACCGAAACACTGACGTCTCCCATCTCATGAGCGAAGGCCGCCTTGACCCCGAGAGCAATTTCCTCTTCGGCCTCGGAGGGGCAGGCGCTTACAGCGATGGCAAACTCATGACGCGCATCGGCGATTCGCGCGTCCGCTGGGTCCTCGAAACGTTTGCCGGCTGCGGCGCGCCGGAGGCGATTCTCATTGACGCGCGTCCTCACATTGGAAGCGACCTCTTGCCCGGCGTCGTAACAAACCTTCGCCACAAGATCGAGGCGCTGGGCGGCGAGTTCCGCTTCAACTCCAGAGTCGCCCGCCTTGAACTCGACTCCGCGG
>Ga0315274_10004554_pt1 | contig 20371 bp, 14 predicted proteins | sample YL17G02_20_MG_FD_203700 | JGI IMG/M metagenome (GOLD analysis project Ga0315274, IMG submission 203700) | Sediment microbial communities from Yellowstone Lake, YNP, Wyoming, USA - YL17G02_20 | ecosystem: Environmental > Aquatic > Freshwater > Lake > Sediment | place: USA: Wyoming | collected...
CGCGCTCGGATGCGCGGTGCTTCGCGCACTTGGGCTGCTGGATGACTTCGCCTTGCTGCTCACTGAAGACGGTCTGGAGATTCCAACCGTTCTCCTGGGCCTCTTCCTGCTGGCAGCCGCATCGCTATGGCTGTTGGCGTGCCTGCTGGCGACCCTGTGCACCCGATTGATTCTGCGCCGCAAGGGCCTTTAGCCCACAACCGAAGGCCGCGGCGGGGGCGAGACCGCTTCTGAGGCGCGCAGCCGAAGCAGCAGGGCACGCAGGGTGAATGAACCATGGGCCAAGGCCAGGCATCGACGCCATGTTTAGGCGCGCAGCATGATGACCGCCCTTGCCTCCGGGTTGCTGTTGGGCCTGTCCTGCGGACTTGCGCCTGGCCCCCTCATGACGCTCGTGCTGGCCCAGACGCTGCGGCATGGCCCGCGCGAAGGCTGCAAAATCGCCCTGGCCCCATTTCTCACTGACGCGCCGATTATACTGCTGGCTCTGGCACTGGCGGCGGGCGTGGCGGAGTTTCAGAAGGTCCTCGGCTGCCTCTCGGTCGCCGGTGGCATTTTCGTGTTGTATCTGGCCTGGGACACCTTCCGTCCAGCGCGAGTTGCGCCGGAGGCGTCAGACACGCCGCCGCGGTCTTGGGCTAAAGGTGTTTTGGCGAATCTCCTCAACCCTCATCCGTGGCTGTTCTGGCTGACCGTCGGAGCCGCAACCCTGGCAAAGGCAATGGCGGCGAGCGGGCTGGCGGCGGCGGCTTTCCTTGGGGCGTTTTACCTCATGCTGGTTGGCTCAAAGTTGCTGCTGGCGCTGATGGCCGGCCGCTCACGTGAATGGCTGGCTGGCCGGCCTTACCGGTGGGTCATGCGGGCGCTGGGAGTGTTGCTGGCGGTGTTTGCGGCGCTGCTTTTCCGAGAGGGCTTGAAGCATTTCGCGGTCACCTGAGGAATACCAGTGCCCGCGGCCAGCTTACCGCCGCCAACGGCCCTCCGCCACACCCACCCCGCTCAACGCTTACGAAGGTTCTCCTCTGACTCAGAGAGACTCTTTACGAACTTGCGGCAGAAATAGCCAGGCTGCTCGACAAGGAAAGCGCTGGATTGACGGACCAGGCCAACCGGCTCGCAGACGAAATCAGAGAATTGTCGGGTGAAGCGCCCGTTCGAATCGCGTAGTGTTTCCCCGGCCTGACACCAGCGCCTTCGCCCCGCTGCCATCCCCGAGGAAGGTTCTTTAATTGCGCCGAATGCCGCGTCTTTCCGTTTGCATCACGGGCAGCGGCGCGGATATGTTCTGTGCGGAAGCGCAGCGGACCTTCGCTTGTTTCAGGAGTGGTTGATGAGGTTCGTTGCACTCCTGCGCCGCATGGATTCAGAACGGGCAGACACGCTCCCGAGAGTGTGGCCCCAAAGCCAAGCAAGAAGCCGGTCGGCAATTCGTGCGCACGACCCGCCCGGGCGAAGACGAATGCGCGGCGGCCTTGCGTCCAGAGAAACTTAACACGAGGCCAGGACGGCAGCGCACCAAATGCTCAAAAAGTAACACGGCGAATCCGAGGTTGAACCATGAAACACATCGCCTTCATAATGCTGTTCATTCTGTGCAGTTGCGCCTCCGACACTTATCAGCACGGTGTTCCCAATCTGGCACAGGTTGAACCCGGCCTCTGGCGCGGCGGTCAGCCCACGTCGGAAGGTTGGCGTTATCTTTCATCCCTTGGCGTCAGACGTACCATCAAGCTCAACACTGAACACGAAGCTTCCGACGCGCCCGCTCACTCGAACGGAATTGAAGTGCTTCGTTTTCCGATCACTGCCACCGAACAGACCATCGGCAAGCCGGGACTCTCAAAGCTCAACGCTGCCGTGCAAGCGATCAGTACGAACGGAACCTACGTCCATTGTCAGCACGGACAGGATCGCACCGGTCTTGTCATTGGAGCTTACCGCGTAAGGATCGAGCACTGGCCTAAGGGCCAAGCCTACCGCGAAATGCTGACGAACCGCTTTCATCCCCTCCTCCGCGGACTCTGCTGGTCATGGGAGGAAGATGTTCGATGAGCACAACCAAAGAAACGACACCGCCAAGCCGCAGTGATGAGGGCAGAAACGGGCACGGAAAGCAAGCCAATCCCTGCGCCGGTTACAGGACTTTGCGGATATCTGCTTTGGTGACATCATGGTCTCGGTCGAGGGCCTTGCGGGGCGACGACACGCTGCGTGCAAGGACGCCTGGCGACACCCACTCCCTTTCCGCTGCCCATGAACCTGTAGTGGGGCAGGCTTCCAGCCTGCCGCCGGGGCTTCCAGCCCCCCTACGTCGTTGTCGGCAACAGACCCGAGTGGCAGGCTGGAAGCCTGCCCCACTACCCGGTGATCAATTCAAGGCCCCGATGCATGGCCACCTGGCCAAGGCGGCTCCCCCTAAACCGAACGTCAAACGCCCAACGCGCAACGTTCAACTTTCAACGAAGGCGTTGGTTGAACGTTGAACGTTGAGCGTTGAGCGTTGAAGGTTCATGGTCCCAATGCATGCGCAAAAGCGAAAGGGGGCTACCCATGAACCGGTCTGTTTGTTGTCCACCCATTAAGGTGTCGGCCGCGGAAACAGGCTAAAGCCTGGACAACAAACGCCGCCGCGGTTCGTGGTCCCAATGCGTGGTCCAAAGGCCAAGAGGGCTACCCATAAACTCCACCGGTAGGGCGAGACTCCGTCGAGCCCTGACTTTCCTGGCGGCACGTGATTCCAGGGCTCGACGGAGTCTCGCCCTGCCGGGACTCAAGAGTGGTTCATGGGCCGTGCGCAGTTCAGAAAGGAACAAGGAGCTTCCCTTGAAATCCGGTTCTGGTAGGCTCGCGGCACGATGGATCCCCAGGGCGCATCGGCCAGTCAGGCCCAAGTCGAGGCGTTCGGTCGCCGACATCGGACGGGTCTGGTCACGCTCCTCTTCACGGATATGGTGGGGTCCACGGCACTGAAGCAGGAGATGGGGGATCACGCCGGGGCGCAACTCCTGGAACAACATCATGCCCTGGTGCGCGCGACGCTGGCGGAGTTTCCCGATGGGCAAGAGCTGAGCACGGCGGGCGATTCGTTTTTCCTGGTGTTTGCCACGCCGTCGGTGGGGGTGAAGTTTGCCCTGATCCTCCAGCAGCGGCTGCGGGAACTGAGCCGCCAGGCGCCAATTCCAGTGCAGGACCGGCTGGGGTTGCACCTGGGCGAGGTGCTGATCCAGGAGGCCGATCAGCAACGGACGAAGGATTTGATCGGGTTGAATGTCGATCTGGGGGCGCGGGTGATGGGATTGGCCCAAGGGGGCCAGATCCTGCTGACACGGGCGGTGTTTGACAGCGCGCGGCAGGCGCTGAAGGGGGAGGGCATTGCGGGGGTTGGGCAACTGAACTGGCTCAATCACGGGCTGTATCAGCTCAAAGGGATCGAGGAGGCGGTGGAGGTCTGTGAGGTGGGCGAGGTGGGCAGAGGTCCGTTGCGTTCTCCGGCCACGACGGAGAAGGCGCGGCGGGTGGAGACTGCGGAGGGGGAGGCGGTGCTGGGGTGGCGGCCGGCGGTAGGCCAAACGGTCCCGAACACGCAGTGGGTGCTGGAGCAGAAGCTGGGCGAAGGCGGCTTTGGCGAGGTGTGGCTGGGGCGGCACCAAACGATGAAGGAGCGGCGGGTATTCAAGTTTTGCTTTCGGGCGGATCGGGTGCGGAGCTTGAAGCGGGAGATGACCTTGTTCCGGTTGATCCGGGAGCGGATTGGGGATCACCCGCATATTGTCAGCTTGCGCGAGGTGTATTTCGACCAGCCGCCGTTCTACGTGGAGATGGATTACGTGGCAGGGCAGGATCTGCGGGATTGGTGCGAGGCCCAAGGCGGCGCGGACAAGGTGCCGTTGGAGGTGAGGCTGGAGATTGTGGCGCAGATCGCCGATGCGTTGCAGGCAGCGCACGACGCGGGAGTGGTCCATCGCGACGTGAAGCCGGGGAACATCCTGGTTGGAAATCCGAGATCCGAAATCCGAAGCCCCAAAGAAATCCGAAGCCCCAAATCCGAAGTTGAACACTCTCAGCTCTCAACGCTGAACGCTCAACCGCTCGCGAAGCTGACGGACTTTGGCATCGGGCAGGTGGTGTCGCAGGAGTACCTGGCGGGGATCACGCGCACCGGGTTCACGCAAACGATTCTGGCTGATTCCTCTTCATCGAAGACGGGCACCCAGATGTACATGGCTCCCGAGTTGTTGGCGGGGAAGCCGGCCTCGACGCGTTCGGACATCTACTCGCTCGGCGTCGTGCTTTATCAATTGCTCGTCGGCGATCTCACGCGGCCCGTTACCACGGACTGGGCCAACGACGTCCCCGAGCCGCTGCTGCGCGAGGATCTCCATCACTGTTTCGCCGGCAACCCGCAGGATCGCTACGCCGGCGCCGGTCTCCTGGCGAAGAACCTCCGCGCGCTCCCGCAGCGCCAGGCCGCGCAGGCCGCGCAGCAGGTCGAGCTGGCCGCCCGTGAACGAGCGGCTTATCGGCGCGGGGTTGTGCGTGCCGCCACGATCGGCGTGTTCATCGCCGGGGCGCTCCTGGTGCTGTCATTAGCGGCCGTCCGGCAGTCAAGGCGCGCCATCGCGGAGAGGGAACTGGCCCGGCGCGAAGGCTACGCCGCGGACATGAACCTCGTTCAACAGGCCTGGAAGGGGCACAACCTTCGACAGGCCCGAGGGCTTCTGGAGCGGCACCGGCCGCGGGGGAAGGACTCTGATCTGCGGCAGTGGGAATGGCGGTATTGGTGGTCGCAGTGCAAGAGCGACGAGTCGTCGGTGGTGCTGGAGAATCCTGCGCCGGTGCCATCCATCGCTCTTTCATCGGACGGCAGGCACCTGGCTGTGCACCAGTGGACCAACATCGTGCTTCTGGACCTGGAATCGCGCCGCGAAATGACCCGCCTCCCGAACACGGGCATGAACCGCGCACTCGCCTTCTCCCCGGACGGGAGCGTGCTGGCATACGGGGGGGTGGATTCCCGCCAGCGGCCGGAGATTACGCTCTGGGATGCACGCCAGCGGGCGGCGGTCGGGCACTTGGCAAACACGGCGCGGGTGGCCCTGGTGGAGTTCACACGGGATTCGCGTTACCTGGCCTCCATTTCCTCAGATGGATTCGTGCGGGTGTGGGATCTGAAGACGCAGTCCTGTGCGGCCAGCATCCCGGTTTCCGGGGCCCACATCCATAAAGGGGCGGCATGCTTTTCTCCGGACGGCCAGTCCCTCGCGATCGGGGAATTGGACGGACGGATTCGTCTGGTGGATTGGCGCAACGGCAAGGAACGGTGGCAAACCCGTCTGCCCACCAGTGACGGTGTCACCGCACTAGCCTTCTCCCCCGATGGCCAATCTCTCGCCTCTGGCCAAGGCTATACCGAGGCGCGAGTTTTTGTGTTGGGCACGCGCACGGGTGAGTTGCGCCAGACCCTGGTCGGGCACACGGGCTGGATTAGCACGCTGATTTTTGCCGAACCGGGAGACCGGTTGTTCTCGGCCAGCGCAGACCAAACCATAGGCGTCTGGAGCCTGGCGTTGGGCAAGCCGATTCGTTTCCTGCGTGGGCACTCCAGCGAGGTCTGGCATTTACGTCTGAGGGCTGACGGACGCCGGCTCTATACCTGCGGCAAGGAAGGCTCAATCCGAGCCTGGGATGGCACCGTCCAACCATCTCCTCCCGCCTACCGCACGGCGCGGGAGGCCGTGCTGGGGTTCGGAGAGTTCACCTATTCCGCGCTTGCCTTCAGTCGCGGGGACGGCGTCTTGCTCACGGTCACTCCTCATGGGCAGGTGGTTTTGTGGAACACCGAGACGCTGGCCGTACGGGAGATGTTGGACAAGCTGGGTACGAACAACACCAGTCTGGCTTTGAGCCCCAACGACCGGTGGCTGGCCGTGGGCGACCGCTCCGGCCTCATGAAAATTTGGGATAGGCGATCGTCGCAACTCGTCACCGAGTTTCACGCCAGCACGCTCCCAGTGCTGGAGTGCTGCTTCGACGAGGAAGGCAGGGCGCTGCTGGTTGAGATTGCGGACGAGAACCGGACGTACGCTGTCGCCGAATGGGAGGTGGCCACTTGGAAACGAAAAGAAAACCTCTTCCGACTCCCCGAGATGGGAAAGATCGCTGTTTCGCCGGATGGACGCCACGTGGCCTGGGGGTCGGTCATCGTCGGGTCGATCCGGATGTGGGACCGGTTGAAGAACCGCCTGGCGATCGAGGCGTCGGTGCACACTTTCTGCGTCGATAGCATTGGTTTCTCCCCAACCGGCCTGCTTCTGGCTTCGGCGAGCCGAGATGGCTTCGTCAAGATTTGGGATGCCAGACAGCGCCGGCTGCTCGCCTCGCTGGCCAGCCAACCGCTCGGGGTACACTCCCTGACTTTCTCGCCTGGCGGTCAGCGGCTGGCCACGGGGAGCGTCGGCTTGGAAGCCATCATACTCTGGGACGTCGCGACTTTCCGTGAAGTGATGAGCCTGGAAGCCGGAGCGCCTCTGAGGTTGATTAGGTTCTCGTGGGACGGGAATACGCTCGTAGGGGCGAGCGACGATGGGACTCTGTTTGTTTGGCGCGCACCGTCTTTTACAGAAACCGACGCAGCCGAAAAGGCCGACGCAGCGGGAATGCGTCGTTGAGTTGAACGGACCATGAACGACGGCCCACCAACGCCGACGGAGGCCTCAGGGCGGCAGCCTCGCACCGAGTCGGTCACGCAACGGATCGCCCCCTCAGACCTGACCCTGGCAAAGTCCGGTCGGATGAGCTTGTTCCCCAACCCTGCCCTCAAAGGCAGCCTTCGGACGACTCCGCCGCCAGGCGCCGGGCCAGCTCCCGGTAGTCCGCCTTCCCCGTGCCCAGAAGGGGGATCGCATCCACCAGAATCACCCGGTGGATATTGTGCAGGCCGGACAGCCCCGCCTCGCGGATCACGCGATTGACCGCCTCACGGTCGGTCGCAACCGTGGTGAACAGCACCAGTTCGGGGTGGTCCTCGTCGGCCGTAGCCTGCACGGCCAGGACGGGGCCTTCCGCGGGGTGATCCTCGGCGAGGAAGTGTTTCTCCAGCTCGGTCTCCACGGCCGGCAGGGAGATCATCTCGCCGCCCAGCTTCACGAACCGTTTCAGCCGCCCGCGGAAGGTCAGCACGCCGTCGGCGTCCTCGCTGACGAGGTCGCCCGTGAGATACCACCGCTTGCCTTCGAAGTCCACGAAAGGCGGCTCGCCGTCGTAGTGGAGATATCCCTCGAACACGCTCGGCCCGCGGACCAGGAGCATCCCCTGCCGCCCCGGCTCGGCCCGTCCGCCGTTGTCCAGATCCATCACGACGTGCTCCACCGAAGGCAATGGCTTGCCGACGGTTCCCGGGCGCGGAGCGTTCTCGACGCTCATCGAGAGGATCGCCGAGCATTCCGTCATGCCGTAAGCCTCCAGGATGACCATCCGCGGGCAGCGCCCGGCCAGGGCCCGGTAGACGCGTTCGGTGCACTTCTCGGCCCCGGTGACGCACAGGCGGAGCGTAGCGAGCTGTTGGCCGGTCGAGGCGCGGACAATCCCGGCCGCGAAGGTCGGCGTGCCGCCCAGGATCGTCACACGGTATGCCTCGATCACCCTGCCCAGCAGACGGCCTTCGGTGGGATTGGGGTGATGCACGACCTTGACGCCGATGCACAGCGGCAGGACGAGCCCCGTCGTCAGCCCGCCCGAGTGGAACGGGGGCAGCATGCCCAGGAGCCGGTCGTTGCGGTACATGCGGGCTGCCGAGGCGAGGTCGCGCACGTTGGCCAGGAGGTTCCGGTGTGTCAGCGGCACGGCCTTGGGCAGTCTCTCCGAGCCGCTGGTGAACAGGATCACGGCGCTGGAGGCGACGTTCGCGCGGCGAAGCGGCGCCCAGCTCAGCCGCGCCATCAACGCCGCTTTGCTCTTGGTCCACAGAGATATCTCTTTGCCCACGTCATCAAGGAGCACCAGGCGTTCCGACAGATCGCTCAAGTCGATGCCCTGGGTTTTGAGTCGCGAGACCAGGGCGCGGGCCGTCAGCACGCGCCGACAGTCCACCAAGTCCAGGGAATGCCTGACGTTTCTTGCCCCGGTCGTCCAGTTCACCATCACGGGTGTCTTGCCGGCGAACAGCGTCGCCAGGAACAGGATATCGGCGCCCACGCTGGCCGGCAACATGATGCCCACGCGCTCGCCCGGCAGCGCCTCAATGACAGGACGGAGCGCATAGACGGCTGTGATGACGTCCCGGTAGGAGACCGCCCCGCGCGCCTGGTCGGCCGCGACGATGCGCGCCGCCCCGCGACCGGCCTGCCGGAGGAACAGATCCGTGATGGTCTCCCCCTCCGGGATGCTGACCGGCGGGTGGCCCGGGATGTCATCGAACCATCTGTGCGGGATGGGTCGCAGCTCGCCCGCCTCGGCGGCAATGACCTCGCCGCAGGCCGCCAGCATCACGTCGCCGACGGTCCGCAGCGACTCCATGTTACCCTGGGTAAAGCCGAACTCCCTCTCCAGCCAGACCGTCACCTCCGCCACGGCGAGGCTGTCGAGCCCCAGGTCCACCGCGAGCGACTGCTCGTCTCGGAGGTCCGATAGGCCGGTCAACTCCCGGAGGTGCTCCGTAACGATTCGTCGGGTGGCGGCCGGCACGTGGCTGGGGTCGCCTTCGAAGCGCTGCTCGGCCGGCTCAGGCAGTTGCCGGACCCCGCCACGCTCCCAGCGTCTGTAGGGGACGTACGTATTGCCGGGGGCGTCGGCGTTGTAGAAGTCCTCGATGAAGCGGTTCAGCTCGGCCCGCCCGGCCCGGCGGGGCAGGTCGTCGGGCTCGTGCAACTCCACCGTCACCTCTCGCCGCGGCATGAAGAAGAACAGGCCCGCCAGGAGGTCCTTGACCGCCTGGCCAAGGATGGGCCCAACCCTCGGCTCGCGTCCCGAGGCCCAACTGAAGCGGCTGCCCCACAACCCCCGCGTGCGAACCAGCACCACCCGCACGTCCGGCACGGCCCGGAGAATCTGCTCCGCGGCGCTGGCGCCGCGGAGGGTCTCCAGGCGGCCGCGGCATAACCGGCCCGCAGGAGACAGCAGCACATTCTTCCCGCGCCGCAACGACTTGACGATCTCGTCGAGGGCGGCTTCGATGCGGTCCCGCCCGGCGGTCCCGACCTTGGCCGGATCGGGAATGAGCAGGACGTTGATGCGCCTGGCCATCCAGCGAATGAAGAACCGATCGAGCGGGGTCTCGTCCCCCAACGGCCTCGGGTGGAATGTCCCCAGCAACTGGGAGGTGACGATCACGGGGTCGATCAGGGCGGGGTGGTTCTGCAGGAACAGGATGCCCGTCCGGCCGCGCTCGACGACTCCCTTCAGGCCCATCACGCGAACCCGGTAGCGGAGCCACAGCACCGAACGGACGAACCCGGCCAGGAAGCGGTTACCGAGAGGCACTTGCTTCTTAGGCACGGATGGGAGGGTAGCCGTCCAGAGGACTTGGGACAAGAAGAAAGCCGGCCTGGGCGATGCGTCGGTGGTGGCACCGGGGCCGGACTCACCTTGTGGCTCTTGACCCACGGAGGAGCTTTGGGCAGCCGATCATTTTTCCAATTCAGCGGACGCATGTTCTGAGTCGGGAGCGTGTTCAGCCAGCCGTCAGAAGGCGTGAAAAAATCGAATTCACGGCTCGCCGGGCGACCGACACATCGAGAAATCCCAGTGTTTATTGACTGCCGGTCATACTTTGCAAAGTATGCCGAAGCGGGCAGCCGCTTTTTTCACAGCTTCTCATCAATTCCCCGCTTGAGAACGTTGCGGAGCACAATCACGCCGAGGTTCACCGTCCGGCCCGACATGCCGGCGGCCTGACGCTTGGCGATGGAGCTTCCGTTCCGGACCCACAAGCCGCGAAGCGGCTGCTTGCGCCCGTCCAGCACCTTCTGGTAACTATGTCTCCGATGCTGATTCCTGGTGACAGCCTCATTTGCGGAAGTGCTTGCGGTTTCATTGGCTTTCATAGCCATGAAAGCTGTCGCAAGCTAGGTCGCATGTCGCAATGTCAAGCTCCGGGCGAGTTTCTCAGTGTCAGTTACTTGAGGGCAACAATGCCGGTGTGGCGAAATGGCAGACGCACGGGACTTAAAATCCCGGGACTGTAAAAAGTCGTGCGGGTTCGAGTCCCGCCACCGGCACCAAACCACAAATCACCAATAAACACAGGGCTTTCGCCGGTTGTGTGCCCGGACAGCAGCCTCTCGCATAACGTGTTGGCATAACAAAGCCACCCAAAAGCAAGCCCGCGCAAGACTGTTCAAGTGCGTCAAATCCGAGCCCAGACATAAGGCGGGATCGCCTGGGCGTTTGATGAATTCCGGGGCGGTCGAACCGATGCGCAGGGACGCGGGGCCGGCCAAAGTCATTGGCCTCTAAACGCCACCATGACGCGTTTTGTTCGCGTGTCCGCTAAATGTGTACCCTCGGCGGGCAGATCGTGGCAGGACGGGCGCACTGCCACTCGGGCTTTGCCTTCCCCGGCGGACTCCGCTCCCATCTCGGCCGGCTTGGTGGTGTCGTCTCTTCAGCGCGTTCCCTACGCGCAATCTCCTTGGCCGATGCCGCTAAGCCATCTTCTCACCCTGGCCCGGGATCCGCAGAGAGCGGCCGCGTGGTTCGCCGTGCCGGGGATTCCCCCGCGACTCTGGATCTCCCTGCGTCGCGTGCTTCAGGATCGAAGGCGAGCCGGGGCGTGTCTGCGCTCTGGTGGGACGCAACTCGGTCAGCAACCGGCGCCGTCGCCGCGCTGGGTCAAGGTTACTGTGAAAATCGGGCCAGGGGGGGGGGCCGGGGGGTGTGTTCCGTGCGCGACATACCCCCCGCGTCTCAACTTTGCAGGCCATTCTGAGGATTTTGGTGCGGTGAAAGCGGAAGGCAGCAGGAGCCACACTCAAGACCCGGGGCGCACGTGCTGTTGCATTGGGAATGCCGCGTGCCGGCAGTCGGACTCCACCGTAGCTTTGCTTCTCCCTTCCACTTCGCCAGGACCTCTCGAAACAGGCCCGGCATGTCCGGGATTTCCGGCTTGAAACAGCAGCCCGAAAGCGTATAGTGCCCTTTAGACCTATGGAAACCGCCCAGACGGTCCAGTGCGCGAAGTGTGGGTCGGTCCAATGCGCGAAGTGCCGGTGGATGAATGAGCCGGCCAGGGGGCTCTGTGAACTGTGCGGGCACCACCTGTATGTGCGGTGCTCATGCTGTGGCGCCCGGACGCCGCGGAGCGGGCCGGATTGCCTTGAATGCGGCCACCATTTGCGGCGGCGCCGTAGCGGCGGCTTCAATCAGGCCGTTTTCCTTGGGTCTGACATCCCGGCCCAGTCAGCCAACGATCTGGGTACCGCCTTGGCGGCGATCATCGTTGGGGCCTTGATCGTCTTGGGACTTGCCCTCTGGCCGAGCGTGTCTGAGCAGATGAGGGAGCGCCCGGACCCCAGCGATGAGCACCAGCGGATTATCAGCCAGCGAGGACGGTGAGGGGGCAATGGACGGCCCCGGACACGCTCTGCGCCAAATCCGAGGCAGGCAAGATCGACAAGGACGGGCAGCCTGTGGAGAAGACGGAGTAGTCGGATGAACAAGGGCGGCTACGGACTGGCTTGGCCGTCCGTGGATTTCCGGCTTGAAGCAGCAGACCTAAAGAGCATAGTTCACCGTTCGCCTATGGAAACTGCTCAGTCGGTCGAATGCGCGAAGTGCGGGGGCCTGAATCCGCAGGAGGCGCAGAAGTGCGAGGAGTGCGGTCATCACCTCTACATCATGTGCCCCGACTGCGGCCAGCGCATTCTCCGAGTTCAACGTCGCGGGCACCGCTTGCGGGAGCATCGGCTGCCGAAGCTTGGCGGGCAACGGCACTCATCCGCCTCAAGGAGACAAGACCTTAAGGTAGCGTTGGTGATGTTCTCATGGGTCGGGTTCCTCATCTGTTGCGTGCTGGCGTGGGTGGCGGTGGTCGAACCGCTTCGCAAGGAGTTCGCGGAGACGGGGACCATAACTGTTCTGGGCAGAGTCACCGGGCCGAGTGGCATCACGAAGTTGGCGTTCATCATTGGCGGCTGCCTCATCCTTGGCGTCCTGGCGTTGACAATGAGCCGACAGAACCCTAACGACCGGGAATGGGAGACTATCGACCGGATTGGGGAACCTCACTCAGGCATGCCTCCAGTCATCTCGGCGCCTGACAAAGGTTACTGAAGTATCGGACGGCGCCAGTGGCCTCAGCAGTTCCGCGTCCGGGCAATTCAGACTCCCTTTTCCTTTCTGACGATTCCGGGGCCAAGCCGGCCGGCAGCGCTCTGTTACATGAAATCTGAGGTAACACGACCGAAGACCGAACAGGGTTCTCCTCGAGCCAGCGCACACAGACAATGCGCCGGGGGTATCGCCCCGCTGCAACTGCTGAAGGCACTTCTCCAAACCGGGCCGGGCTGTCTTCGCGCCAGCGTGGAGGCTTGAGGCGTGCGTGGTTCGTGCAGTTGGGATAGTATCATCATTGGCCACCCAGTGATTGAGGCATCGAGCAACTTGCCAATGACCATGACCGTGAGACGGGCCACGCGGCCAGCGAGTTCCTGAGCCGTCGGGTCAGGCTTCACCACGGCGTAAGCCTGCTCACGAACCGCCCCCGACTTAATAATTCCAAGCTGCGTGAGCGAGTGGCGCTGAGTTCAACTCGTGGCGATGCAACCGCCATTGCGGCAGGTGTTCGGCCATGATGGCGACGAAGCGGGTGTCGTGATGTCGTTCGATCAAATGCACGAGTTCGTGAACGACGATATACTCCAGACATTGCGGTGGCTTCTTGGCGAGTTCGAGGTTCAGCCAGATACGGCGGGCCTCCACGTTGCAGGCTCCCCACTTGGTCTTCATTTTCTTGATCCCCCAGTCGGCGGCCTGGACGCCGAGGACGGCCTGCCATTTTACCAGCAGCGGCGGGACCAGCTTCTTGAGTTCCTGGCGATACCACCGCTGCAACACCCGGTCACGCTGGGCGGCAGTGGCGCCGGGCTGGGCGTGGAGTTCCATTCGGGTCTGATTACGCAGCACCACGGCGGAGGCGCCGGTCGCGTGAATGACCCGCAGGCGGTAGCGCCGGCCCAGAAAATGGTGGCTCTCCCCGCTGACCATCTCCCGTTGCGATTCCCGCGGCTGGCCTTCATAGCGCGCCCGCTGGCGCTTGATCCAACCCAGCTTGCCAATTACCGCCAACCGCACAGCTTCGTCCGTGACGCCAAGCGGGGTGGCCACGCGCACGCGGCCGTGCGGTGGGTAAACGCCGAGGTGCAGGTTCTTGATGGCCTTGCGGACGATCTGAACCGGCAGGCCGCTCACAGTGATGTGGTGTGGGTCAGTATTCATCCTGGTTCTTCACCAGCTCCAGCACCTGCTCTACCTGGGTGTTGGTCGCAGCCCGGTAGGGGACGGGGTCGTTGCTGAGGTTGCTGCCCCTCCCCTCTTTGGCTTCGGCTGCGGGCGGGACAGTCCACTCCGTCAAGGCGGTCTTGATGGCATTCTTCACCTTCTTGACCTTGAACGGATTGCCCCGCCAATCGTCCTGGCGGCTGGCTCGCACTGCTGCATCGACCGCCAGCGCCAGTATGTGGTTGTTGCCCAAATTGTCGTAGAGCGCTCGCTTGCCGGGCGTGTTCATTGATCTTGGATAAGCTCCGCCGGCTTCGGGGTTTTTCGCCTGCCGAGTCAACTCGACGATCTTCTTCAGATACTCAGCGTAACTCAGCGCCTCCGCCTTGCGTTGCTGGATGAGGTCATCGAGCAACTGCGACATCTTCTCGTAATACTTCGGATTGATCGGCTGCTCGTCGATGATGAGCTTGCGGACGTTGTTCTCGATGGCCTCGGCCACGGCTTCCTTGTTCTTGCGAATGCCTTCCGGCAGGGCCTTCACGGCATCGGCGCCACGCTCGACGATGAGCTGGACCAGCGACAGGTCGTCAAACGCCGACACCTTTTCGCTTTCGTCGGCGCGGATATAGGTGTCGATCAAGTGCCGCATGGCAGGCTCGTACATCTTCAGGTCGATGTAGTCGCCGCTGGCCAGTTTGACTTCGGTGCGGACCTTCTCGAAATGGTCCAGCTCCGCTTTGATGGCGGCAGCCTGCGGGGCGGTGTAGCCAGCGGCCTGCATTTCGGGCGCGAGGTTGGCGTAGGCGCGAACCAGCGCCGCGACGTACTTGTAGAGCGAGAGCCGGGCGGGTTCGTTGTCTTTGAGTTGCGCGGCGTTGCCGGAGTCTCGGGCGCAGAAATACCGCAGGTAGGCCGGGGAATCTTTGGGCGGTTCGACGGGTTCGCACAAGGCGCGCACCGTTTCCAGCACCTCCGCCAGGCGGTCGCGGCCCTCGCCCAGTCGGTCTTTCAGTAACCCCGCCACGTCTGCCTTGTCGTAGGCGTCGAACGCGCCGGACGTGTAATCGTGGACGGCGCCTTCCAGGCTCTTGAACAGGTCCTTGTAGTCGATGATGTAACCGTATTCCTTGTCGTCGCCGTCCAGGCGGTTCACGCGGCAAATGGCCTGGAACAGGCCGTGGTCCTGCATCTGCTTGTCGATGTAAAGAAACGTGGCCGGGGGCGCATCGAAGCCGGTCAGGAGCTTGTCCACCACGATGAGCAGCTTCATCTGGCCCGGCTCCTCGATGAACTTCTTCTTCGCCGCCTTCTCGAACGCCTCCACCTTGTTCACCGCCGTCTCCGGCGGTTCGTTGAACCAGTCCGCCAGCATTTGGCGGTAGGTCTGGTACTTCTCAACGTTGTCAGTTTCGCCTTCGCCGCTCTCCTCGCCTTTGATGTCCGCGGTATCGGGCGCGTAGGAGGTGACGATGGCGCACTTGCCCTTGAGGTCGGTCTTGTTGAACAGTTCGTAGAACTGGCACGCCTCGTAAATGCTCCCGGAGACGAGCAGGGCGTTGCCACGCCCGCTCACCAGCCGGTCGCGGACCGCCATGTCGATCAGGATGTCGGCGGCGATCTTTTCCAGCCGCGACCGGCTGGAGAGCACTTTCTGCATCGTGCCCCAGCGCCGCTTGACTTGGGCCTTGGCCAGGTCGGTCAAACCTTTGGTCTTGGCGTCGAACCACTGGTCGATCTTCGCCTGGGAAGTGATGTTCTGGTCGATGTCCCGCGCCTCATAGCGGAGATCGAGCACCACCTTGTCTGCCACCGCCTCGTCGAACTTGTAGGTGTGGATGTAGCGGCCAAAGACTTCAATGCTCCGCTGCTTGTCCGCTTTCAGGAGTGGCGTGCCAGTGAAGCCGATGAACACCGCGCCGGGCAGGAGGTCCTTCATCGCCTCGTGCAAGTCACCCGACTGCGTGCGGTGGCACTCGTCCACAAAGACGAACAGGTTGCCCTTGGCTTTGAAATCCGGCGGCAACGCCTTCTTCAACTCCTGGATGAATTCCTCCGCGTCGCCTTGCTCGTCCCCGTTCTGCTTGCCGCCGAACTTGTGGATCAGAGAGCAGAGCAACCATGGCTTGGTGGCGTTGAGCCGGGCGATCAAGTCCGCGCCGCTTTGGGTGCGGTAGATGTCCTCGTTCACACCCTTGAACACCTTCTCGATCTGCTCATCCAGCTCCTTGCGGTCGGTGACGACGAGCACGCGGGGATCGGGGACGTGCTCGCGAATCCATTTCGCCAGCCACACCATGATGAGGCTCTTGCCGCTGCCCTGGGTGTTCCAGATGATGCCGCCCTCGCGCCGCTCCACGAAAGGCTGCGCGGCGCGGACGGCGAAATACTGGTGGTGCCGGCAGAGCTTCTTGATGCCGGCGTCGAAAACGGTAAAGTCGTGGACCAGTTCCAGAAAGCGCCCCTTGGCGCAAAGGTGGAGGAGGGCGCGGTCGAGCGGGTTCTCGACGGAGCTCTCTTCCTTCCACGTCAGGTAATACTTTTCGGGTGTCTCAATCGTTCCGTAGCGCAGGCCCTCCGTGTCGTTGCCGGCCATGACCCACTGCAGGGTCGAGAAGAACGGCTGGATGAAGTCCTTCTTCTGGTTGTCGAGGTTCTGCCGGATGCCTTCGGCCACGGAGACGATGGAGCGTTTCAACTCCAGCACGCCGACCGCGATGCCGTTGACGTAGAGCACAATGTCCGGGCGCTTGTCGTGGGCTTTGGTGTTTGGGGCGGGTACGGTCACTTCCTCGGCGATGGCGAAATCGTTTCGCTCCGGCCGGTCCCACTTCACGAGCCAGACAGTTGCCATGTTCTTGCCCACGTCAGGGCGCACCTTCACGCCGTAGCGGAGCAGGCCATAGACGGCGCGGTTGCGGTCGTAGAGGCTTTTGCTGGTGTCACCCGCCGCCTTCTCCAGTTCGTAAAGCACCTTGCCGATGAGGGCGTCGGTGTGGCCCTGCTGCTTCAGCCAGGCGCGCAAAAGGTCCGGCTCGATGTTGCGGTTGCCCTTGCCGTCAACGCCTTCGCGCTCCTCCCAGTTGCCAAGGTAGCGGTAGCCCAGCGTGTCGCGGAACAGCTTCACCACACGCTGCTGGGTCTTCTTTTCGCGTTGGCCGATGGTGCTCATGGTTTCCCCCGCTTTGAACGGTCAGATCGGTCTGATCCATCGGATGCTTCCAGTGGCCGTGTGCCCTTGCACTCCGGGTAACCCGAGCAGCCCCAGAACTGCGATCCCGCCCGCTGGCCTTTGCGCGCCGTGCGCAAGGCCATGGGCTTGCCGCACTGCGGACAAGCGGGGGCTTTCTGCTTCTTGCCACTCTGATCAGTCACATCGGACCGATCCGCCTGATCCTGCTTTTGCCGCTCCGCAATGCGCGCCGCCGCCAGTTGCTCACTGTAACCGCCCTCCTGCACAAAATCGCGCTCCAGCGCGCTGATCTGCTGGTCGAGCAGGTAGTTCGTCTGGTGAATCAGGCAAATCAGCGCGTTGGCTACCACTCCGGGGTCAGCGTGTTCCAGCCAGCGGGCGTAGGCGGTCCAGTGGGCGACGGGATCGGCCCAATCTGCCTGATCCGCCCGATCGGTCGGGTGTTGTTTCCCCACCGCCCGCACGGCCAGCGCTTCAGGGTCGTCCTTCGCCCATGTCCGCAACTTCCGCTGCCGCAGAAAATCCTCATAGTCCAGCAGCAATTCCTCCAGGCTCGCCCGCGCCACGTTCACCAGGCGCAGTTCGGTTTGGCTGGTGGTGGCTGCGGCGCGGCTCCCTTCGGCGATGTTCTTTCCACCGCTGCGCGCCGCCTGCACCATTTGATCGTGCGTGCGCGAACGCTGGTCCACGAACCGGTCGCAGAACGACACCGTGCCATCGTAGATGAGCGTAGCCACCTGATAGCTGCGCAGCTTCCGGTAACCGCCACTGGGCCGCAATCGGCGACGGTGGTCAGGGCCGTCTGGTCTGTCCGATCCGTCGGATGACGGGCTGTGCGTGCTGCTCATCGTTTTTGGTTCCGGCAGTTACTGAACTTTCAATTTACTGCCCTTTACCACCCGCGCCGGCGGCTCGATTTGCTTGATCACCTTGCGCGTGCCGTTGGGGAACACTTCGTGGATGATGCCGTTGTCACTCACGAGCACGCTGTGGCCAGCGGCCAGTGTTCGCCGACAGGCCTGGGCAAATGCGACCCCAGCCATTTCGGGGATTCGCCGCTCCCGTTCATCGATTTCGTTTTCGCTAAGCATGATTCAAGCATGAGCAACCCGGCTGTTCAAATCAACCGCGTCCTCCCGGTCAGCAATTCCTGCATCATGCCCTGCTTGAGGGCGCGGGTCTTGTCGCGGCGCTGCTCCAACGCCGCCAACTCCGTGTCCATGTCCGCCAGCACCTCGGCGATGGCGGTTTGTTCGGGGACGGGTGGCAGCAGTATCCAGCAAGCTGAGAAAAACGAAGGCCGGAGGTTCGGATACGCACTCGTGGCAGTATGCTCCAGCAACTGCCGTGAGGCTTCACCACTCCTGAGCACATACGATAGAAACCTGCCTTGCGCTTTTGATTTAATCGGACGCAGCACCCGCACAAAGTTTGACGCAGCCACGTTTGTACGTCCGTCGCACCACCACACCTTCCCCAGACCGTTGCCGCTCGTTGTGATAACGAGATCGTCCAATTGGCACTTCGCTTTGGAAAACTCAGCCTCCGACAGGAAGCGCGTAGCCGTAGCCGTCAGCTTGCCCTCTGGTGAAATGTCTCCGGCTCGAATGATCTCTGCACGTCTCGGATGGTTGTCGTCGCAGTCTTGAGCGCCCCAAAAGCCCGTTGTCCTGACAACGATTTGATCAAGGCTAGTCAACTCCCACTCACCGTGCAAGCCGGGGAGGCGTTTTTGGCCTGTGAGGAGCTGCTGCATGGCGGCCTGTTTGAGGTCGCGCTTCTTGGAGATGAGCTGGTCCAGCGCGCCGATCAGGGTATCCACATCGCTCAACGCCCCCGCGATAGCGCGTTGTTCGGGTGGTGGAGGCAACCGCACAGGGATTTCCAACAGTTTTTTCGGAGACGTGTGCTTTACCTTTGTGCCCGCCGCAGTTTCTCGGACTTTCGCCCTGTAGCTCGGCGAGTTGAACACATAGAACAAGAAGCCCAATTCCACTTCCGACGAAAGCGTCTTCACTCTGCCGAGTCGCTGGTTGTGCAGGTAACCGTCAACCTTGGGAATGACCGCCGCACTTCCCAGCAAGCCGTCAGCTTGCTCGGTCATGGCGACGATCAGCTCGCCGGGGTGGAGCACATAGCCACTCGGCACGAGGCCGTTGTAGTGCTTTTGTTTCTCGCCAATGTCTCTGAAACCGCCTTCTTCGTAAAAGTGGCCGGGGGTAGTCAGGCGATACGGTCCATGACTGGAGAAGTGCTCACTTGAGAAAGGAAAGCCGTGAGAGATCGCGACCTTCCCTTTTAGTGATTCTGCCCTCCACTCTACTGGGATCACCCCCACCTCGGTCTGCTTGTAGCCGGGTTTCATTTCGATACCGCCCCCATCTTCTTGAGGTGTCCGTCCACGCGGGCGGAGAGCGTCGCCACTTCGCCGGTGAGCTGCGGCAGCGGCGTGGCGTAGCGTTCGGCGTTCACTTCTTTTCCTCCTTCGGCGGGCCAAGCCGCCGCACCGCCGTATGCGCGGTAAGGGTCTGCATCTGGCGAATGGCGATTTGATTCAGCCGCTTGAGCCGGTCTCCCTGAGGCAGGCCCGTGTGGATGAACTCGGCGTTCATGCCCTCAATGTTGGCCAGCACGAGCAACTGCTCCACGGTGGCATATTCGCGCATGTTGCCTTCGAGTTTGGGGTTGGCGTCGCGCCACTGCTTCGCCGTCTGGCCGAAGAGAGCTACGTTGAGAACATCCGCCTCGGTGGCGTAGGTGATGGCGGCCTGGGCCGGCGTGACCTCCGGCGGGATGAGGTGCGCCTTGATGGCGTCGGTGTGAATGCGGTAATTGAGCTTGGAGAGCGTGCGGTTGAGATTCCACGCGAGGGAGAGGCGGCGGTTCTCGTCCTCCTTGAGCCGCTGAAATTCCTTGATGAGGTAGAGCTTGAATTCGACGGAGACCCAGGAGGCGAACTCGAACGCGATGTCCTTGTGGGCGTAAGTGCCGCCGTAGCGGCCCGACTTGGAGACGAGGCCGATGGCACCGGTGGCGTCGATCCATTGTCGGGGCGTTAAGACGAAGCTGTTGAGTCCTGCCCGGTTTCTAAACCCCTCGAATTCGAGGGGTTTAAAATCGACGTTGTTCAAGCGCTCCCACACCCCCAAGAATTCCACCGTGTTGCGATTGCGCATCCAATTCTGGATGACGTGATCCGCGCGATCTGGTTCCTTGTGTTTGGCGATGTCGGTGATGCAAATGTAGTCGTCATCCCTCTGGGAGATGATCGTGATGGCGGTGCCTTTGACTTCGATGGTGGATTTCTTTGGTTTGCTCATGGTTTCAGGCGAATGCGGTTCTTAGATTCCGTCGAATTCGACGGGTTTAACTGTGGCGAATTCGCCACAATTAGGCACGGGATAGTTGCTGGCTTTGTCCTGCTCATGCCTTGAATCCCATCCTCTCCAAGTGACGAGTGACTTTGGTTTCCAGCCCGGCCACTTCGCCGGTGAGCTGCGGCAGCGGGGTGGCGTAGCGTTCGGCCAGTTGGCGGACGCGCCCGGTGAGCGTCTGCGACACGCGGTCCAGTTCGCCCTGCACGGCGGCGGCGAGCATGGCCAGCCATTTATCGTCCACCACCAGCGTCTTGATCTCGTCCTCGGTGAGCTTGCCATACTGCGCCGCGACTTTGGCCAGCAACGCTTCCTGCGCGTCGTTGGCCTTCGCGCTGGTGGCTGCTTCCTTTTCGATGAGGGCGAGGTA
>Ga0315274_10004555_pt1 | contig 20370 bp, 20 predicted proteins | sample YL17G02_20_MG_FD_203700 | JGI IMG/M metagenome (GOLD analysis project Ga0315274, IMG submission 203700) | Sediment microbial communities from Yellowstone Lake, YNP, Wyoming, USA - YL17G02_20 | ecosystem: Environmental > Aquatic > Freshwater > Lake > Sediment | place: USA: Wyoming | collected...
CCGCACGGATGTCGCGCGCCCCGCCGATGGTCAGGTCAGGCCGCGTGATCAGCAGTTGTACGGCCTCGGTGGTCTCGGCCTGGCGGCGGAGGGCCTCGTCAATGTCCCGTGTGGGGCGCAGGGCCAGAATTTTATCGCGCGAGGCGGCAAAAGATGCGTTAGCGGCGATACGCTCCAGGATCTTATCGTATTCAAGCGTGTGAAGAGTCTTATCGTCCATATAGGCCAGGGCGGAGTGTACCACAAGAAAACCGAAAAAACGAGGCTGCTGGACGGTGTACGCCGCCCAACAGCCTCGTTTTTTCATCTTTTTCCCCTCCCCCTTTTCGGGGGAGGGGCAGGGGTGAGGGTTCGGAATTTACTCGTCCTCTGATTCCTCATCCTCTTCTTCGCAAGACTGGCATTCTTTCTTACCGCCTGACTTTCTGTTTTTCCCACCGAAAGCGATCGCAGCCCCGATAATGAAGCCGAAGTCGTACCACAGCCCGACGTTATGGGTTTCGTACACCCGCACACCCGGCTTAAACAGGCTGATCAGGAAAGATAAGAGAGAAATGTTCCCGTGCCAGACACCGGCCCAAAAACCAGCCGGTTGTCCCTCGGGGGCCTGGTATTTAGAATCAGGCCCGGGTAAGGCTAATTTATTCAACATCATGCACTTGTCCTTTCAGTTATTAGGATACTTCTTCAGATTTGGTTGATTTATGCCTGATCCATTCGCTGGCTGCCATCCACAGTGCGCCCAGGCCGAGCAGGATGATAACGAGATTGATCAATTGGCCAAGGTAAAAGGGTATGGCAGTAAGGATGACGAAGATTACCAGCCCGAGCAACAGCGGCCAGATGCGGCTTCTCGCCCACTCCGGTTTGATGCGCGCCAGGATCAGCTGCCCGCCCAGGTAGCTGACGATTACCTTGGATACCAGTACGGCCGCGGTGACGTAAACGGTGACCAGCCCAAACAACGCCATGCAGCCCAGGATGATCTCGAGCGCCAGTAACCCGCTCAACTTGAGGATCCCCAGCAGGACGCCCAGCATCCCGATAATGACGATCAGGCTCAAGATACCGAATACCAGGGCGAAGAGGCTTACGAAGCCCCAACCCAGGCTGTGCAAAGGTTGGGCCTGCAGGTGTTCAGCGCTCTTACGGGTAATCTCGGGCACTACCCAGGCCAACAGCAGCCCGACCAGCAGCAGCGACAAGAACCGGCGGAACTGGTTCAGGAACCAGGCTTCCGCGCGGGAAACCGCGGATACTGGGTGGGCCTGCTGGATCCGGTCCCAGCGGAAATTCTCCTGGTGAAAGGTCACCTTTTCGCTGGCGATAACCGCCGCCGGGATGGTGACTTCCTGCGGGCTGGTATATTCAAGGGATCCGCCAATTTTGGCCTGCGGCCCGAAGGTCAGGCCTCCAGGGATCGTCTGGGCTTCGCTCAGGCCGGGGATAGTTCCAAAGGGTAACCGGTCTGCTTTTTCCTGGCCAACGTAGACCTTCAATTTTCCACCCACGCTGCCGTTCAGCTCCAACCCTTCGCCGGCCATATTCATATCCCCCGTGATGCTGCCTGAGAGGGATGCCTGCGACCCGGCGAATATCACATCACCGCCTGCCGCGCTGTCCGCCATTCCCACCTGGCTGCCCGGCTCCAGCTCCAGGCTGTACCCCGCGGCAACCAGATCCTCATCCACTTTACCGGTCGAGGTGACCATTAATACCCCCCCGGCAATCCGCACATCGCCTTTCACCTCTCCCTGGATGATGATATCCTGTCCTGCGCCCAGGATATCGCCCTCCACCACGCCGCTGGGTTCGATGGTAATCGTCTGGGCGGCGACAATCAGATCGCCGTGGATCGTGGCGCTCAAGGTGAAGTGCCGCGCCGCAGCGTATAAATCGTCATCGACATCGCTGGAAATGACCAGCACATCGTCCGCTTTAACGCCCACTGCCAGAGCGGGGGTGACGAAAATCGCCAGCAGCAAAGCTAGCAGGGTGATCACCCCCAGGAACTTGGTTAAACTTCGATTTTTCATAGCTATACTCCTATGGGACTATATTTACCACAGTCTACGGTTTTCCGGTGAAAAAGTTTTACGGGGATAATTTTATCCTTGACGCCGGTGGTAAAATTAACGGAATAGTGAATATCGTTATCGTTGATTGGAGGAACTACGGTGCAAGACCTGACTGAATCCATCCTTGAATTGATCCGCCTGGCCTCTACCAACCTGCCGCCGGATGTGGAGGCGGCTTTACGCCGTTCCCTCGAGCAAGAGGAACCCGGCTCGGCGGCGCGCGGCGCGCTGGAAACCATCCTGAAAAACGTTGCGCTTTCTCGCCAGCGCTCCACCCCCATCTGCCAGGATACCGGCACACCCATCTTTTACGTCTGGCATCCGGAAGATGCAAACGTTCTTGGTTTGCCGAGTACCCGCAAACTGCGCCAGCAGATCGAATCGGCAGTCGCCGAGGCCACGAAACGTTCGTACTTACGCCCGAACTCGGTGGACTCGCTCACGGAAAAGAACACTGGTAATAACCTCGGCGATTCGCACTTCCCCACCATCCACTTCGAGGAAGTGGATGGCGATACCCTGACGATTGAGGTGATGCTCAAAGGCGGCGGGTGTGAGAATGTCGGCGCGCAGTATTCCCTGCCCGATAACAACCTCGAGGCCGGCCGCGACCTGGCTGGCGTGCGCAAAGCCGTTTTGGACGCGGTTCAAAAGGCCCAGGGACTGGGCTGCTCGCCGGGCATACTGGGCGTCGCCATCGGTGGTGACCGCGGCTCGGGCTACCTGGCCTCCAAGGAAGTGCTTTACAAAAAGATGGAAGAGTCCAACCCTGACCCGAAACTGGCAGAGATGGAAACCCGCCTGACCGATGAGGCCAATCAGCTTGGTATTGGCCCGATGGGCTTTGGTGGCAAAACCACCGTGCTAGGCACGAAGATCACCAGCCTGCACCGCCTGCCTGCCAGCTATTTCGTCACCATCTCGTACATGTGCTGGGCGTACCGTAGACGAAAGATGATAGTTCGCGGGGAAAATGTGTTATACGAATAAAGAGTAAGGAGAATTTTATGCGCGAAGTTACTATCCCCATCCCCGATGTTGTTATCCGCAGCTTGAAGGTGGGTGACCCAATCAGCCTCTCAGGCGTGATGGCCACCGGGCGCGATACGGTTCACAAATGGCTGGCGGATACTTTCCTGAAGAAAATCCGTCCCCCTCAGGGCGACGATCTCGAAGTGTACGCCGCCCTCAAGCCCTTACTGAACGGCGGTGTGATCTACCACTGCGGACCGGTAGTCGCCGGACTGGATACCAAGAATTACAAGTTTTTGGCTGCCGGGCCGACCACCAGCATCCGCGAGGAACCTTACCAGAGGGATGTGATGCGCCATTTCAACGTCAAAGGCGTGATCGGCAAAGGCGGCATGGGCCCCAAGACTCTCCAGGCGTGCGGGGAGGTGCCCGGCCTGTACCTGCATGCCATTGGCGGCGCAGCTTCGTGGATCGCCCAGACTGTCACGCGTGTCTTGGGCGTTTACAAGCTCGATTTCGGCGTCCCCGAAGCCATCTGGGTGATCGAGGTCAAGGATTTCCCCGTGGTGGTGACGATGGACTCCTACGGCGGCAGCCTGCATGCCGAGATCGAGGCCAAGTCGAAAGCAGTCCTGAATAAACTGCTGAAAGATTGAACCTGAAAGATTGAACCTTGACAGGAACCGGTGATGTAATTACAATATAATATCTTGTAATTACGAGTGATTTAAATATGAACACAAGCACGAGGTCGAAAATTGTAAAAATCGGTAATTCACGCGGCGTGCGTATCCCGCGCGCATTGCTCGAACAGGCGCGGCTGGAAGGTGATGTTGAAATGTCCCTCCAGGGGGACCGGTTGGTGATCCGCTCAATCTCTCCATCAGACTCGGCAACCGGCGAGGTGCTGCTGGATGACCGTAATGTTCCAATGATTGCCGGCACTACGCTGAAAGTCATCCAGCTGGTCATCGAGCACCTGACTTATGGTTGGAGCCCGGAGGAGTTGAAATACCAGCACCCCTACCTGAGTCTGGGACAGGTTTACTCCGCACTGGCGTATTATTGGAACCACCAGGAGGAGATAGAACAGGAAATTGAGCGCCAGTCGCACGCAGTCGAACAGCTGCGCCGCGCCTCGCTCCATTCCCGGGCGCGCTCAACCCTCAAGGCTCAGGGGATGCTGTGAGTCTTGCCCTTTATATGGACCACCATGTTCCCCGTGTGATCACGCAGGGGCTGCGTGTCCGCGGTGTGGATGTGTTGACTGCCTACGAGGATGGGGCTGATCGCTTACCCGATTCTGAACTAATAGATCGCACTGCTCAGCTTGGCAGAGTGCTCTTTACCCAGGATTATGACTTCTTGGCGGAAACAGCCCGCAGGCAGCAGGCGGGAGAGTTCTTCACAGGAGTCATCTACGCTCACCAGACTCATGTGAACATCGGCGCCTGTATTCGCGATCTGGAAATGATTGCGAAAACATGCAGCCCGGAGGATTTGTTCAACCAGGCAGAGTATTTACCTTTAAGGTAAGTCGGAAATTCGGTTCATATGCATCATCAAAAACGGCTGATTTTGGCGGGTTTGCCCGTCAAAATCAGCCGTTTTTTGAGTTGAGGGCGATTTCTTATCAAAATCGCCGCCACCCAGCATAGATCAACGGTTGTCTGTTTGATCTTCCAACTCTTCCAGGATTTTTACATCCTGCTCGAGCTTTCTGCGCCTCAGGAACAGGCTGACCACGTAGATCGACATAACCCCTAAAATGACGATGTATCCGGCAATCATGTAATTGGTGGTTTCAGGAGGGGGAGAATAAGGGATGTACAACATAATCATCACTCCAGGTTTTTATTCCAAGACTTTCAAGCGCAGCTGTTCGATTTTATCGGTCAGCTGGCCCAGGCGCAGGCGGTGCCAGTACAGGTCTGCGAAAACGAACGAGAAGACGAACAGGCTGAACAGCAGGGTGTGGAGCATTTTGGGTGTCAGCCCCATCCCACCGGAACCTGACTGGTTGAGATCGGGGTGAATGGTGCGTAAAATCCGGATTGAGAAGAAGGTGATCGGAACGCTGATAAAGGCAATAATCGCATAAACCGCTCCGAATCGCGCCCGTCGGTCGGGATCCTCGATCCCCTGGCGGAGCATGAGGTAAGCGGCATACACCAGCTCGACGATAGCTGCCGAGGTCAGGCGAGGGTCCCAGGTCCACCAGGTGCCCCAGGTGCGGCGCGCCCAGATCGAGCCAGCCACGATGGCGATGAAGAAGAACACCAGGCTGACCTCCACCGCCGCCAACCCGGCAATATCCCACTTGCGCTGGTTGGTGATCAGGTAGGCGATCCCGGCGATCACCGCCACTGAAAAGCCGATCATCCCTACCCAGGCGGCTGCCAGGTGGAAGTAAAACACCTTTTGCACGTTGCCCATCTTGGCCTCCATGGGCGCGTACAAGAAGACCACCAGCGTGGCTGCCACCAGCAGGATCAGGGTGACAATATTCAGGATAACTAATTTACGGGGTTGACGATTCATTTTCTACTCCCAATGAGTTTGAGCGATTGGCGCTCGCGCTATTCTTCTACCACGTAGTCGAAGATCATAAAAGATACCGCGATGAAAATCACATCGTAAACAGCCAGCAGGTTCAGCCAGGGGGTGATATCGTCCATCCTGGCCCCCTCCAGGAACCCACTGCTGCCCTTGACGGCCGCGATCAACACCGGGATGGCGACCGGGAAAAGCAAGATCGGCAGCAGCACATCGCGGGTGCGGGCCTGGACCGCCATGCTGGCTAACAGCGTCCCCACTGCCACGTAGCCCACCGAACCGAGCAGGATCACCAGCAGCAGGCCGGGTTTGAACAGGTTGGTGCTATACAGCACACTGTAAATCGGCAGGATGATCGCTTCCACGATCAGCATGAACACCAGGTTGCCGGCAGCCTTGCCGAAAAATATCGCGCTGCGATCGACCGGCGCCAACAGTAAGCCATCCAGGCAGCCGCGGTCTTTCTCGGTTGCCATCGAGCGGTTCAAGCCCAATGTGCCCGCGAAGGCAAACGTGGCCCATAACACACCGGAGGTGAGGTTGGCTTTGGCCTGGGTGTCCAGCTCCAGCGCAAAGTTGAAGATCAGGATCATTAACAGGGAGAAAACCAGCATCGCCGATACCAGCTCACGGCTGCGCAGCTCGGCTGCCAGGTCCTTCCAGATGATAGCCCAGACCGCGTGGATGTAAGCTACTAGGGAGGCGCGTGGGGAGGGGGGTGTGAGAGGAGGAGTATCAGACATAGCAAGCCGCGGGCAGGGCTGTGGGATTGATCGTCAGCCAGTGACCGACCGCTATTCTTACCGATTTTGTCGTTTTTGTCAATCCGTGCGGGGATAGGGGTATAATCCTCTAAATTCAAACATTACGGAGGCAGCCCATGACATACCCAACCCCCGGCCCATTCATCAAGCGGATCCTGCTGCGCGCCGCGCTGTATGAGTTGGTCGTGGTTCTGGTAATCGGCGCGATCGGCTATTGGCAGAAATGGTTTTCCGCCCCGATCCACTACGAATGGTTCGGCAATGCCTTCTTCATCGCCGGCATCTTCGTACTGATCTTCGCGGGGTTCACCGTGGGCGGGACACGGCAAATGCCCCAGGGACAGGGTGCATTTATCGCCATGCAGTCTATCAACACCGAATCGGATGGGAACCCGGGGGCCCGCGCCAACCTGTGGGGTTTCGTGGGCTTTTTACAGACCAACTTCACCACCATTAGCCTGGCTTTGACCGGCATTGTGACGTTTTTATGCGGGGTGTTCTTGCAAATTGCGGCGTAAACTGAGCAGGTAAGGAAGAATGATCCCCCGCGCTTCGGAAAATAACAGAAATTCGGGTGTTGTGGATAGCCTCGCTGTTCATAATACCTGTATTTCTGCCTTTCTCTTCCTGCTGGTAGCCTTATGCCTGGGCGGCTGCCGTTCGTCGTTGCCCACCTCGACGGTTACGCCGTCCCTGCCCCCTTTGCACACACCAACCCCTTTATCTTCTCCAACCGCCACGGTATCTCCCACCGCCACCCTGACCCCGGTTCCCACGGCCTCATTCCCCAAGATTGACCGGTCCCCTCGCGCGGTGACGATTGAAGATTGGGCGCCCTGGGCAGGGCAGACCCTCACCACCACCCTCAAATATAATCCCGCCTCTCCCGACCTGTGGCAGATGGACCTGCGCACCCAGGACCTGTCCCAGCTGGATCTCGGGTATTCTTTGAACGATCTCCTGTTCGCCAGTTTCGATGATCGCACCCTATGGCCCGCGGCAGATAAGATGCCGTTCAGCTTCGACCCGCAGCGCATTATGGAATTGGGCAAGGATCCTGGGCTGGGAGTGCGATCGCTGCTTGCGCGCGGCATCACCGGAAAGGGCATTGGCATCGCCATCATCGACTTGCCGCTGCTGGTGGATCACCAGGAATACCGCGGCCAGCTGCGCCTGTATGAAGAGCTCTTCTTCCATGCGGAAATCAGCCAGCAGCCCGCCGGGATGCACGGCGCGGCCGCGGCCTCCATCGCCGTTGGCCAGACGGTGGGCGTGGCCCCCCAGGCTGACCTGTACTTTATCGCCGCGGATCTGGCCACCGGGCAGGATGCCAGCGGCAGCTACCAGTACGATTTTACAAAAGCGGCCCAGGCGGTGCGCCGCATCCTGGAGATTAACCAGCAGCTTCCACCTGAGCGGAAAATCCGCGTGATCGCCATGTCATTCGGCTGGGCTTCCAACCTCGCTGGTTATGAAGAAATTACCGCCGCGGTCGCGGAGGCCAGGGCGCAGGGCGTATTCATCATTTGCGCCTATCCTTCCATGGAACAAATTTACGGCTTCAAATTCTATGGGCTGGAACGCTCCCCTTTGTCTCCCCCCGATCTTTTTGTATCCTATTCCCGCTCGCATTTCTGTGACCTGTTTGGAAACGTCAGCCCCTTGTGCCAGGCAGGCCGCTTGCTGGTCCCCATGAGCAGCCGCACCACCGCCAGCCCGATGGGCAAGGATGAGTATGTCTTCTACCGCATGGGTGGCGAAAGCTGGACGATCCCTTACCTGGCAGGCATGTACGCCCTGGCTGCCCAGGTGGATCCCAGCATTACCCCCGAGCGTTTCTGGGAATTGGCGCTGCAAACCGGGCGCAGCGTGGATATCACCGGTTCATCTGGAAATTACACGCTGGAGCCAATCCTGGATCCAATCGCGTTGGTTGGGGTGTTGGAGAAATAGACAGGTACCCAGGTAGCAAGTAGCAGGTTACAGGTTACAGGTGGCAGATCGCCAGTCGCTAATCGCCAGTCGCATACTACCTGCCTACCTACCTACTTCCTACTCCTCCGGCCTGCTATCGGGCTTGTGTTTGTGCTTGATCTCGTCGATCTTGTCCTGGGTTAAATCGGGGATCTCGCGGGTTTCAAGGATGCCCAGGGCTTTGCGCTGTGCCTCGCGCCAGCGTGCCAGGCGGTCCACCACCGCCGCCTCGTAGCCTTGCATGGAGGGTTTATAGAAATATGTACCGAGCAGCGGGCGGGGCAGGTACTGCTGCGGCAGGAAATGGTCGGGTGTCTCGTGCGGATACTTGTAGCCGCGTCCATGGCCCAGGGCGGCCGCGTCGCGGTTGGAATCCTGCAGGTGCTGTGGAACGCCGGTCTTGCCCTCCTGCTCGATCAATTGAAATGCCTTGAAGTACGAAGTGGCCGTATTGGACTTGGGTGCGGTTGCCAGGTAAAGCGTGGCCTCCACGATCGGGTAGATCCCTTCCGGCAGGCCGATGTACTCGAAGGCCTGAGCGGCTGAAGCCGCCACTACGATCCCGTTGGGATCGGCCAGCCCGATATCCTCACCCGCCAGGATGATCAGCCGGCGCAGGATGAAACGCGGGTGCTCGCCGGCGTAGAGCATCTTCGCCAGCCAGTACAGGGCCGCATCCGGGTCTGAGCCGCGCACCGATTTGATGAAGGCCGAGATCGTGTCGTAGTGGGCGTCGCCGTCTTTATCGTAGAGCACGGCGCGGCGCTGGATCGATTCCTGGGCCACATCCAGGGTGATATGGATCGTGCCCTCGGCGTCCTGCGGGGTGGATTCAACTGCCAGCTCGAGGGCGTTCAGCGCGTTGCGCGCATCCCCGCCCGCCACGTTGATCAGGTGCTGGAGGGCGTCTTCATCAACCTGGATCTCGCGGTCGCCGTAACCGCGTGAGGGGTCGCTGAGCGCCCTGTCCAGCAAGGTGCGCACGTGCTCGTCGCGCAGCGGGTAGAGCTGAAACACCCGCGAACGTGAAACCAGCGCCCCGATCACTTCAAAATAGGGGTTCTCGGTGGTCGCGCCGATCAGGGTGATCGTGCCGTTCTCCACGTGAGGCAGCAGGGCATCTTGCTGGGCCTTATTCCAGCGGTGGACTTCATCCACGAACAGGGTCGTCTTCTTCTGGTACAGCCGCCGGCGCTCGAAGGTGGCATCAATCACCTGGCGCAGCTCGGCCTTGCCCGCCAGCACCGCTGAGAGCGTCTCGAAATGCGATTTCGTCTGGTTGGCGATCACCATCGCCAGGGTGGTCTTGCCCGTGCCCGGCGGCCCCCACAGGATGATGGATGAAAACAGCCGGTCCGACTCGATGGCGCGCCGCAAGAGCTTTCCAGGCCCGAGGATGTGCTCCTGGCCAACGTATTCCTCCAGCGTGCGCGGGCGCAGGCGGGCAGCGAGCGGGGCTTCGCTTTGCATACGTTCTTCTTGGGCGTGGGAGAAGAGGTCCATAGTTTGTAAGAAATTGTCAAGGCAAGATAAAATCCAGGTAATTGTTTGGGTGAATCACCTGGAATACTGCTTCAGGATAGGCTCCCGACCAGCTTTTCGGAGCAGAGGCCGACTTTTTCTGCGACCATTTACATTCATAACCAAAGAGCTTGCCATCTCGCTCTTCTACTAAATCAATTTCCTGTTTGTCATAGGTCCGCCAAAAGTATATATTGGCATACATCGGATAGTAACTGCGCCGTTTCAGCCTTTCCATGAAAATAAAGTTTTCCCAGAGTGCTCCCAAATCGTTGCGTTGATCCAATGGGTTGAACTGGGCTATAATCGCATTGCGAATGCCGTTATCGAGGAAATAGAATTTCGCTTTGCTGGTGATTTCCTGGCGAAGATTGCGGCTGAACCCCCCCAGACGCTGAAGCACAAAGGCTTTTTCCAGCAAATCCAGGTAACGCTGCACAGTTTTGACATCCACCCCAAGCTGAGCAGCCAATTCATTCAACGATACTTCACTGCCTACCTGAAACGCCAGTAGTTTTAGCAAATTGAGCAAAGTCCGTGAGCTTTTGACGCGGTCAAATGCCAGGATATCCTTCAAGAGATAGGCGTTGGCAATCTCGGTAATCGCTTCGATTTTAGCTGCTCGTGTGGGTGCTTGAATCACTTCGGGATATGAACCAAATATCAGGAAATCCGCTAATTTTTCAGACAACTCAAACCGGTTGAATGCAGAGAGCAGTTCGCTCTGGGCTAATGGATAAAGGATCAGTGTGCGTTTCCGGCCGGTCAGCGGCTCACCAACCTGCCCCGCCAGTTCAAACGAGGATGAGCCAGTGACAATCACGCGAATATTTGGCGCTTGATCGACAATAATTTTCAACCCCATGCCAATGTTGGGAATGTTTTGAGCTTCATCAATCGCCAGCAGTTCATATCCCTCAATATAAGAGAGTATCTGACTGAAATCTTGTGAGCTCAGGATTTGCTGAGTGCGGATGTTATCGCCAGAGTCGAGTTTGTATTTAAGGGGGGTATGGGCCAGGAGAGTTTGTAGCAGTGTGGTTTTCCCAACTCGCCGCGGGCCGTAAACAACTAATACTTTATTGGTCTGTAAATGGTCTTCCAGGGGTTCGTAAGATCGCCGGAACATGAATTCAATATACATCAACTCCATAAATTTGTCAAATTTTATGGAGACCATCTCCGGTGATTATGGCAATTCGCTGTGCAATAACCCGTTGTAGATTGCTTGCCGCTCGCAAGCTCTGACGAGCCTTATCCAGCAGTGCCTGTGTTTCGGGCTTCATACATCCAGCGGGCTTTAAGCGTTGTACTCAACGCCGAACCGCCCCTACCCCTCACCTCGTTTTATCACCACCGTCGTGAAATCATCCTGGTGCTGGATTTCTCCGCTGTGGCTTTGCACCGCCTGCCACAGCTTTTGGCAGATGATCCCCGCGCTTTTCTGCCGGTGGGCGAACAGCTCCTGCCTAACCCGCTGGAATCCAAATTCACGGCCCTGGGAGTCGGCAGCCTCACTCAGCCCATCACTGTACAGCAGCACCATGCCGCCCTGGGGCAGCGTGAACTGCTGGTGGTCGATTTGCACCTCCTCAATTACACCCAGCGGCTGGCCGCGATTCATGGGCACTTCAATAAAACTTCCATCTTTGTCCAGGACGATCGGAGGCACATGGCCTGCCCTGGAATACTGAATGATGCCGGTCTCGCAGTCCAGCACGCAGTACAGCAGGGTAACAAACATCCCTCTCAGGTCCATCTTGTGGAGGTGGCGGTTGACGTTGTGCAGAACCTGGTATGGGTCGGCGCTGCGCCCCGTTTCTGCCTGCACCAGGCTGAAGGTCAAGGCCATGAACAGGGCTGCTGGCAGGCCTTTATCGGTAACATCCCCGATCACGATCCCCAGGCGCTGCTTATCCAGGGGAATAAAATCGTAGAAGTCGCCGCATACCGCGCGGGCCGGGATAATGAGCGATCCAAAGTCATACCCAGGATAGCTTGGAAGCTGCTTGGGCAGGATGCTCTGCTGTGTCTGGCGGGCGATTTCCATTTCACCTTCAAGCAGGTTGAGCAGGCGCTGGGTTTCACTGAACAGCCGGGCATTTTCGAGAGACTGGCTCATACTGTTGGTCAGCGTGGTCAGCAGGTTGATGTCGGACTGCGAAAAGGCATTTTCTTGATCCAGGTTTTGCAGGCTGACGATCCCCTTGACCTCGTTGCCGACAAGCATCGGGACGCCCATCCAGGTTTTCGGCAGCTTGGTTCCTGGCACCACGTGCATCATGCGAGCCTCGATCACGCGGATAATTTCAGCCAGGTTAATCATAAACGGCTTGTGCGTGCGCACAATCTCAAAACGCGAACTGTCAATGGGCTCCCAGCCCGGAATGTGCAGGTGTTGGCCGCGTTCGATGGCATAATGATGGAAGATCTTATTGGTGAGTGGATCATACTGCGAGATCATCACCACCTGGGCGTTGAAGGTATCGCGCAGTTTGTCCCCCACCAGGTCATAAATGGCCTGCATCTCTAATTTTGATGAAAGGCCCTCCTGCACACTGTTGATCAGGGATAATTCTGCGGCGTGCTGCTCTGCGGCTCTGGCGTAAAAATAGGCAGACGTTTTCCAATCCCCTTCAGCCTCGGCTTTTAGGGCCTGGGCTTGAAAATCTTGGGGCTCATTGTCGGTTTTTGGGAGTACAGCAGAATTTACTTTTCTCCCATCGGGGTGCGGTTTTCGAGGCATACAAACCATCCTCTCAATATGCCGGGTGTAGTTTTATTCTATTCTATTGTACCCTGAACCCCTGCTTTACTCTTTACCGCTTCGTTGCTTTTCCTCTTTTTCGCCGCATTTCTGGCTTGTGTTGGTTGGCCTTTTGGTTGTACAATCAATACATATCCGCCTATCAGATGGCGATTTTGACCTGACAGTGTGCCTTAAATTCCAAACAGCCAGGTTTCGTTTCTAAGATGGCTTAGTTGAACTCGGATTGATGTGGCGGCAGACTTCGCTAGCCGTGCGGCGCGTTGAACCGGGCTTCGGCATTGGCTCCTCCCGCCACATCAACCTTAATTCGTTAGAAGGCTTTGCCAGGTAAATTTCCATGTATGTTGATATAAATGCTGCGGGTTGTTCCGATACATGCCGTCACTGTTCAACAGATGGGCATTTGCCTTATGGTGGATTGTTTTCCCTCGATGAACTCCGCACAATCAAAAGTGAATGGGGTGCACTTACTATTCGTTATGAACCAACAACGCACCCTTATTTTCCTGAAATCTATAATTCAGACATAGCAACTGAGCATGGCGGTTGGCTTGTTACTAATGGTTTTGGGTTAGCCCATCGCGACGATTATCGTTTCGTGTTCGAAAAAATGCACGCAATGGGAATACATACGGTTGCTTTCACATTGCATGGCTTACAACAACATCATGATTGGTTTGTATGCAGGAAAGGCGCTTTTTATGACATCTTATTGGCAACCCGGCGGGCAAAAGAAACAGGATTTTCTATAAATTGGCAAATCTTTGTTGACAGTATAGGTATAAATGATGTTCCAGGCTTGATTGACTTGGCACTCACCGAATGTGGAGAACTCCCATCTCTCAGCCTCCCTTATCATCGAGTGGGCGGACGGTTATGGCATTACGAGAAAATACGTTTGACGTTGAAAGATATTGAAAAACACCAACTTCACAAATTGTTAGATAACCCGGACAAGAATTTTTTTACCGAGCCAAAATCTCTAACTTCACTCGCATGGCTTGAAAAATGGATTAAGTCTCCCGCTTCTGATGACTTCAAACATCCTTATGAGCCTCGTTTCTGGCCTCCAAAATCATCATACGAAATGTTATCTATTCGAATTGAGCGTGACCGAAAAATCTATTTTGACCCTATGTGCAGTTCTCCTATTTTTCTAGGGAAAATCTCGGACCGCAAAGATGTAATCATTGAGCGATTGGAAAATCTACAAAAGCCTTTATACTCTGACCTTATGCCGTGTGATATAAAGTTATCGCCTGATGAGCAAGAGCAATTGCATCCTATCGGTTTCAGCTTGCGGTATAAAGAAATATCAAAAAAACGTCATGCAAAATCCGGCACCTAACAACCACATGCACTTGACCGCCTTTGGCGCGGGTACGCGTGTTTCTTGGGGCAAGCTATCGTTTTGGTGATTGAAAGTGACCTTGCTAGAACCAGGCGGCGGCTTACCCAAGCAATCGAATTCTATGACAGACCAACAACAAAGCACATCAAACTGGCCGCCCAGAATTGTAGCCTGCATAGGGGCGGTAGTTCTTCGAGGGAATCGAGCTCTGTTTGTGCGTCAGGCTAAGGGACACTCTCTCGAAGGACAATGGAGCATACCTTGGGGCATAGTAGACCCAGACGAGTCACCTGACGCGGCAGCGCTACGTGAGACGCAGGAAGAGGGGGGCGTCATAGCCAGGGTTGAAGGGTTGCTTGGCATCCAGAACCTACGTCGAGAAGGTTGGATAGGTATTGTCTTCTTGTGCCGACACATTAGCGGCGCGCCTGTATCCGACGGTGGCATTGAAACCGATAAAGCAGCCTACTTCTCTTTGGAAGAAATGGATGTATTCGATGAGCCTTTTGAGCTGTGGTGTGAATGGTTGGCACGTCGCGTGCTGAAAGGGAATTATCATCTTATTCCGACTGAGTCAGATAATCCCTATCAACCACATCTTGCCTTTTTGTGAAGGGGCCCATGAGTATCCTCAGTGCTTGCTCAAACCTTTTGGCAGAACTAGAGATCATCAATGGTAGTGCCGCCTAACATCGGCTCCAGGCGGATAGCAACTCCGCCGCTCGCGACCGCAGTGCATTTTTTGAAATGGCGCGATAATCAATGATGGAGTCTCGCCAGTTCCGCCGCTGCCGCCATCTTCAACGCACTCTGGCGTTGGGCAAAACGCCGACACCCGAACAAAGGCGCTCGTTGGGTAAGACAGAAATACTTCAAGACTGTTGGCAACCGCCATTGGGTCTTCAGTGGAGAAGCAGCCGGTAAAGACGGCAACCCCATGACCATACGCCTGATTTCTGCCTCCCATACACGCATCCGAAGATATATCAAAATCCGGGCCAAAGCTAATCCCTATGATCCTGCCTGGGAACTGTACTTTGAAGATCGCCTGAGAATGAAGATGATAGCCAGGTTGAAAGGAAACCAACAGCTACTCAACCTTTGGAAAGCACAGAATGGCTTATGCCCTCGTTGTGGACAATCCATCACCCTTGAAACTGGATGGCACATACATCACATCATCTGGAAATCAAAGGGTGGTGGTAACATTATGAGCAATCTGGAATTGCTGCATTCCACCTGCCACTGGCAAATTCATAGTCGAAATTTATCTGACGTGAACCCGCGTCCTGAAGAGGACGTTTTTGAAAGGCTTGAGCCGGATGAGGTGAAAATCTCACGTCCGGTTCTTAGGGGAGGGGGCGGCAGCAATGCCGCCTCCTTACCCGACCCGTATTCGTTAGCCGCCTAGAAACTATGATCATTGATGCACATCTCCATCTACCAGTTGTATCTGAGAGCCGTACATACGAGCAAGCGAAAACGCAACTTCTCGAGGATATGAAGCTGGATCAAGTGGATTATGCGATACTAATCCCGGATAACTTGCCTGGTTCCCCGATTGGTGATGTACCCACCTGTCTTGAGCTAGTGAAAGATACCCCTGAACTCTTTCTCATGGGTACAATCGATATTCAAACGCAGGGGAAAGAGTGGGTCAAGGAACTGGAGAGGATGATCATTGAACGCCAAATCGTTGGCATGAAGATTTTTCCGGGTCATGATCCCATCTATCCAACAGATCGACGATTAGATCCGGTTTATGCCTTGTGTCAAGCCCACGATATTCCAATGGTAATTCACACTGGCTGTAATCCGAGGCATCCAGAAGTGGCCAGATATAATGATCCGAAGTATATTGTGAAAGTAGCAGAGCGGTATGCAAGAATGGCAATAGTGATAGCGCATTTCTTCTGGCCGGAAGTAGACTATTGTTATGAGATGACGCATGCCTGTCCTCGTATTTACTATGATACATCTGGATTGGCGGATGGTGAGTTGATTGAGGCGGTTGGTTTGGAGCGGATACGATCGGTGTTGTTGAAGTTACTGCAAGAGGACCCGAAGAAAATTGTCTTTGGGACCGATTATGCGATGTGTAATCGAAAAGATCATGTGGAGATGATCGAACAATTACCTATTGCAGTGGATGTACGAGAAGGCATTTTCTGGCGTAATGCTGTAGAATTATTTCACTTGCCAATCAACGGCGGCTAACCCCTCGCTGAAGCGGACAGCGGCTTTGCCGCCTCATGGTATGCGGGCTTCGCAAGCGATGTTTTGGGCAGGCAAGGGTGCTTGGCCTGGTTCGCCGCCGCCGCTTAGCTCGAATGTTGGGCAGTCGAAATGGCTTCACCAAGTCGCAATAATAAAGAACGTAAAAGATAGCCCTGGCGGGTGGCCAGGGCTATCGAAAACCAGATCACGCTAAAACAGCGACCGAAAGCGAAGTTTCCGCGCTGTTCTGACTCAACAGCCTTCTTGTGCTGGTCGTAGAGTGAAAAGACTCCGGCCCTCTCGCCTGGGACGGTTCCCAGGCGGTAGGGTCGGAAAGAGATGGGGTTAGCTGTTTACTTTTGGAGATGTCGGTATAGAATCAAAGTGAACAAAGGATGTGAACCATGAAAGACAAACTTCTTGAGCAGGCCAGTCATGAATATAGTCCAAAACAGCGATATGTTGCGCTGTTGTTCTTAGCGCCCATTTTCCTGTTTGTATTGCCCTATCTTTTCATCCGACTGGGGGCAAGGCTTGACCGGTGGCTGCAGTGGCCGCCGATTCTCTCCCTACCATTCAACCTGATCCTTGGATGTCTACTGATCCTGCCTAGTTGGTTGTTCGCCATGTGGTCCATTTACAGCCAATTTACCATTGGGAGAGGAACGCCCGTGCCGCTGATGGCAACGCAGAAACTGATCGTCGGGCCTCCCTACACCTATTGCCGCAATCCCATGGCCCTGGGTGCCTTTGGCATGTATCTGGGCGTTGCCATCCTTTTCCGCTCAATTGGCGCTGTGATCCTGGTGCTGCTTTTTGCGAGCGGGCTGCTGATCTATATCAAACGCGTTGAAGAAAAAGAAATGGAGATCCGGTTCGGTCAGGAATACCTGGCCTACAAACAACAAACGCCATTTCTGATACCCCGCTTTTGGAACCGGCCCTAGTGTCTGCATACAGGGTCGCCTGACCAATCGGAGGAGGCGCATGATGGAATTAATACTTGCGCTCAAACTTGGATGGCTCAATGGGTGGATTCTTCTTGTAGTTGAGTTCTCGATTCAGGGTTTCTTGTTGCTGGTCTTTCTCAAAGATGTGGTGGCTCGGCTGTTTGATCGATCTGGCTGGAGCGTGAAACAGCACCCAGGCGATACGGTTTCCTGTACCCAGGCCGAAGCCATGATCCGGGCTGCCGAAGCCAAGACCGGTTTACGCCCTTGGCGGCGCACCGATTTGTTGAGCGGGCGCATCCGCAGCCTGGAAGACGAGTGCCAGAAGTACCAGTCCAAGGCGCAGGCGTGTCAGACCGCTCGGGAACAAACCCAGGTCCGTCTGATGGAAACCCGTCAGCAGTGGCAGGGGGCCCGTGCAACGGTTCTACAGCTGGAAGCCCAGTACCAGGGACGCAAGCGACGCGAACGGCCCTACAGCGCTTTAGCCAAGGCTCGCCAGCGGTTGAGCATGTTGGAACGGCGGCAAGGGCGGCTGGATAAGCAGATCGTGGCCTTGGAGAAACAACTGCGCCATCGACAACAGCAGTTACTCGACCATCAAGCGCAAATCCACCGGCTGAAGAAGCGTCTGGAGCACTTCGAAGCCGAAAACCGCACCAACCACTGCCCCATTCAGGCTGATTATCGCCTGGATGCTGGGTTTGGCTCTCGGGAAAACGTCGCCTTGTTGATCGAAATGGGCTATGAAACCTACACCAAACCCTACAGCGACTGGCTCACGCCGTGCCTGAAGAAACGAGTGTGCCCATTGACCCAATAGACACGCGTGGGAGGCAATGCCGCACTGGTGGCCTGGAAAACCGAGTGCTTCCCAGATTTCCCGTACCCTATCGAGGTTGCCCTGGAGCGTTTCCATACGGGCCAGACCCAACGTTGCGGCACACTTCTGCACTTCGGCAGCGATCCGGTCACCACCGACCTTCCCAGATGGTTTCATCGCTACAACGCTCGCCAGATCATCGAAGCAGGGATCAAAGAAGGCAAGAATGTGTTCGCCATGCACCATCTGAAAGTCCGCTCGGCCCCGGCCATCTTTCTCCAGGAGCAGTTCGCCGTGTTTGCTGCCAATTTCGTGCGTTGGGCGGCGCACTGGCTGGTGGAACAGTGCCCGCAAGTCCCTTACGGTTGGCAGAATTGTACCCAGCCCAAGGTGAAACTAATGGTTAAGGTGGCCGCTCACACGTCCGCCTGGGTTGATTGGCAAGATCAAGGTTGCTTGTTAACGTTCACGGATCACAGCCTGTTCGCAGGCCGATCCCTTGCTGTGAAAAAGCAATGGGTCGTGCAACTCCCGTTGCCATTTTCAGAAAATGCACATTTTTGACGTTTTAACCACTTTGTGCTCTGATTGCACAAAACCTACGTTAGGCTGTAAAGATCGCCCTTGGGCCAACTATTCTTATGGACAGTAGTCGAAATCACCCCTTCACCCCTGCCGGCTGATATAATAACCTCGCGATAACCCAATCGACTCCTATCCAAAATGGGTTCCTGGACACCTGCCTATGTCCCTCTTCGATAACAAAATAGCCTTAATCACCGGCTCTGGGCGCGGCATCGGGCGCGCCATCGCCCTACAATTCGCCCGCAATGGCGCCGACGTGGTGATCAATTTCTTTCGCAACCGCGCCCCGGCGGAGGCTACCGCGGCCGAAATCCAGGCCCTGGGCCGCCGCGCCTGGGTCCTCCGCGCGGACGTGGGCGATCTGGACGATATCTCGCGCCTGTTCGACGAGGTCGAGCGCCAATGCGGCGGGCTGGATATCTTTGTTGGCAACGCCGCCTCCGGCTACAACCGCCCGGTCATGCAGCAAAAGCCGAAGGGCTGGGACTGGACGATGAATATCAACGCCCGCTCGCTGCTGTTTGCCGCCCAGCGCGCCGCGCCGTTGATGGAAAAATGCGGCGGCGGGTATATCGTCAGCGTCACCAGCCCCGGATCGTTCCGCGTGCTGCCTGATTACATTGTGGTGGGAGCCAGCAAAGCTGCCCTGGAAGCCCTCACCCGCTATCTCGCCGTCGAGCTGTCCCCCAGGAACATCATCGTTAATGCGGTCTCGCCGGGCATCGTCCGCACTGCCGCGCTGGAGCATTTCGACATCTTGAAAGACCGCGGACTGATCGACCGCTACGCCGCGGCCACCCCCGCCGGGCGGTTGGTAACCCCCGAGGATGTGGCCGGGGTGGTGGCATTCTTGTGCACTCCGGCTGCCAGCATGATCCGCGGCCAGACCCTCATCGTGGACGGCGGTTACACCCTGCCCTACAGCATCGACGCCCTGAATGTAGAGCATTAGCTGCCCCGTTTTGCAGGAAAGGGCAATTTTGGAAGTATAAGATGGCGAAGCCATCTTATACTTCCAAAATTGCTGATCCTCATGAATTTATGCTATCATAGCCCCTATGCTGCGTATTACCCTTGCCCTACTTAAAACCATGCGCCCCAAGCAGTGGGCCAAGAACGCCTTCCTGTTCGTGGCGATCACTTTCGACCGACAGCTGGATAACCTCCCCGCGTTAGCCAAGACCCTGGCAGGGTTTGCCCTGTTCTGCCTGCTTTCTTCGGTGGTGTATATCGTCAATGATCTGGTCGATATCGAAGCCGACCGCCAGCATCCCAAGAAGCGCAACCGCCCGCTGCCGTCCGGGCAGCTGCCGGCGTCGGTAGCCATCACTGCCGCGGTGATCATCCTGGTGGCGGTGATTCCCATGGCCTTTCTGCTCTCGCAGAATTTTGGTTTCCTTGCTCTGGGGTACCTGCTGCTCAACCTGGCCTATTCCAAGTGGCTCAAACACATCCCCATCCTGGATGTGCTCGTGCTGGCCAGCTTTTATGTCATGCGGGTGGGGGCGGGCGTCGAGTTGATCCATGTGACCCGTTTTTCCCCCTGGCTGTACATCTTCACCATCTTCCTGGCGCTCTTCCTGGGGGTGGGCAAGCGCCGCGCCGAGCTGAACCTGCTGGCTGAGGCGGCTAACTCACACCGCCCGGTGCTGGAAGGCTACACCCTGCCCCTGCTCGACCAGCTCATGACCATCGTCTCGAGCATGACGATCATCACTTACAGCCTGTACACTTTCTCTGCCGAGAACCTGCCCGGTGGGCATGTGATGATGCTGACCATCCCATTCGTCATCTACGGCATTTTCCGCT
>Ga0315274_10004556_pt1 | contig 20368 bp, 15 predicted proteins | sample YL17G02_20_MG_FD_203700 | JGI IMG/M metagenome (GOLD analysis project Ga0315274, IMG submission 203700) | Sediment microbial communities from Yellowstone Lake, YNP, Wyoming, USA - YL17G02_20 | ecosystem: Environmental > Aquatic > Freshwater > Lake > Sediment | place: USA: Wyoming | collected...
GCTCGCGGCGCTTCGCGGAATCGATCCGGACCGCTGGCATGCCCAGGATGTCCGCAAGTTCGATGGCCCACGCCACCCACTGCACGTTCAACTCAAAATCCCCGCCGCTGAAGTCGCACACTGTCAGGAACGCCGTCCCGCGGATACCGAGACCGTTGAGATGCCTTTTGTAAGCCTGCGCGTCTCCATCAGAGGCCAACGTAATCTCCTTTCTCGAGTCCATCGCGCAGACCTTGAGGTCGTTCGAAAGCGCAATCTCCATGGCATCCACACCGAGATACCGCATTCCTTCGGCGGGACTCGAGAACTCGTCCAACATCACCATGCAGTCTCTGACGGAGCAATACATCAATGGGCCTCCCTATTGTATCCCCAGTTTCTTCAAAATATCGGGATCGGACTCATTCCATGCGAGCACCGCGTGACAAGCGTCGCAATCCTGGCCCACGGCATGATTGTCTTTGTCCACGAGCACGTCATCGTGGCATCTGAAGCAGCCGGGCGACCGTTCGTGGCCGAGATTATTCGGATGTACGCCCCACGCAACCTTCATCTCCGGGAAGATATTGCGGCCGTAAATAGCTTTGATCTCTTGTATCGCGCCGTCGATGCGGGCCTGATCCGACGCCACGCGATCCGGGTAGCGCTCCTTATAGAAATCCCGGACACTCTTCTCGATGCGCTCGAGGTCACCCTCTTCGCATGCAACATCCTTGAGCGCACCAACGGCAACCTTCTTGATGTATGGCAGCGCGCGGTCGATCCGTCCCGCCGCAAGGGCCGCATCGACGGCTTGTGCGGGCATCTCGAAGATGTGCGTTGGCCGGTTATGGCAATCGATGCAGTCCATCACCCGCTCGTCCGCCGCGGCGACCGCCTCGCGCGGATACTTGTCCTCGGGCGCCTGGAATTCACGGATCGTTCCGTCGGACCTTTCGACGCGGACTTCAGCGATCTGCTGGCGCTGCTTGTCGACCGCCCGGTACACCGTTCGCTTGTCGGGATCGATGTGCCAACTGTGGATCCCCTTGCTGCCCGACTGCCCTCCGCCGATGTGCATCAGCAGTACGGTCTTCGTTGGGGTATTCGCCTCATCGTCCTCAAACGCATCGATCACCTTGAGCCGATCGCCCGTGAACCTTTGGGGCCAATGGCACTGCTCGCACGTGTCCCGCGACGGACGCAGGTTGTCGACCGGCGACGGTATCGGCTCTGGATACGTATTGAAAGTGACCGCGAACACCTGCCCGAGGCCGGACATCTTCGACTTCACGAACCACGGCGCGCCCGGACCGATGTGGCACTCGACGCATTCCACTCGGGAGTGTGGCGACCGTTTATAGGTTGTGTACTCCGGCCGCATCACCGTATGGCAGGTCTCGCCGCAGAACGGCACGGAGTCCATGTATACCACCCCTTCATACGAGGCCATCGAGACGATCATCAGATTGACCACCGTCAAGGCGACCACGACGACAGCCACATGCCGCGTGTGCGAGTTGTTGAAGTCCACCACGGGGAAAAGGCCCCGGATCGCTTCCCTCGGCGCCTCGCCTCGAGCGGCGCGCCGGTGCGCGGCGAGGATCTCCCAAGCCGCGCCTACGGGCACCAAGACAAGCCCGGATACAAAGACGACCGGCAATATCAGGAAGGCCATGATGCCGATATAGGGCGAGTCTGTAAGTCCCAGGGCGCCCAAAATCAAGAAGGCCACGATCAGCAGCCCGCTCACCCCGGCCAGCGTACCCCCGAACAGCGTGATCCAATTCCGTCCGAAAAGCGTCATCAATGCGGCGGACAGCATTCGTCTCGGTTTAGCCATAGGTGGCGGACTCCCAGGATGGAAATACTTTTCCCTCGGAACAATACGGAATATTACCTTAGACCGGACACCGATTCAAAGATGGAGGAACAAAAGTCAAGCCCCCTGAAACGAAATGCCTTGCCTGCGTTCGCCTTCGCGTCCACCTATCTTGCGGTGTGCCACGACAACGTCTTACCATAGCGGCGGAGGCGGAACGAGGATTCAGCGTTATGGGACAACGCATTCTGGTCGTCGAGGACGAACCCGCAATCGCCGACAACATCACCTACGCCCTGAAGACGGAGGGCTTCGAGGTGGCCTGGTGTTCCACCGGAGAAGAAGCGCTGCGAATCCTGGGTGAAGAGCACATCCATCTCATGATCCTGGATGTAGGCCTACCCGACCGCAACGGCTTCGAGGTTTGCAAAGAGGTCCGAAGGACTTCCGCGGTGCCCATCATCTTTCTCACCGCCCGTGCGGATGAGGTCGACCGCGTGGTCGGCCTCGAGATCGGCGGGGACGATTACGTTCCAAAGCCGTTCAGCCCGCGGGAGCTTGCGGCCCGCGTGAAGGCCGTGTTGCGCCGCCTGCCGCCGGAGGATTCCGCGTTGCGTCCTGAGCGCGCATCGTCGCCCTTCACTGTAGACAAGCAGCGCCTGAAGATCTGGTATTTCGGACAGGAGCTCGAGTTGTCACGGTACGAATTCCGAATCCTCGAGGTGCTTCTCGAGAGGCCCGGGTGGGTTTTCTCCCGAGAAAAGCTGATGGATCGCGCCTGGGATTCCCCCGAGGCGAGCATGGACCGAACGGTCGACACCCATGTAAAGACGCTCCGCGGAAAACTGCACAAGATCCGCCCGCACATCGATCCCATCCAAACGCATCGCGGGCTCGGATACTCGCTGAAAGAATCATGGTGAAGATTCGCACGCGCTTGTTCATCGCCATTCTGGTCCTGGTCAGCTTGGCGCTCTATGCCATTGTGTATTGGATTGTCGATGACCTGCGCCCGCGATACCTTGCCACGATGGAAGAGTCCATGGTGGACACGGTTACCGTCCTGGCGTCGCTGCTCGAGCATCAACTCTCCAATGGCGAAATCCGTACCGACGATCTGCGCTGCGCATTCGACAGCGCCCAACGGAAGCAATTCGCCGCCACTATCTACGAGGTAACAAAGACGAGCATCAACATGCGAGCCTACGTCACCGATCGCAAAGGCATCGTCGTGTTCGATTCCGACAACGGCAAAGATGAAGGCCGGGACTACTCGAGGTGGAACGATGTCCGGCTCACGCTCGAGGGCCGTTACGGCGTCCGGGCGACCCGTAGCGATCCCGACGACCCCATGACCTCCGTCATTCACGTAGCCGCCCCAATCCGTCACAACGGCGAGATCATCGGCGTAGTGACCATTTCGAAACCGACTTACAGTGTTGCCCGCTTCCTGGCGACCGCCCGGAGAGACATCGCCGTCGCCGTCGGAATTGCAGTCATCGGCGCCATCGTCCTGGGAATGGCCGTGTCCATGTGGATTTCACGCCCGATAGAAAAGCTCACCCGCTACGCCAAGGCCGTCAGCGACGGGAAGCGTGTGCCGCCGCCCCGCCTCGGAAAAGATGAAGTGGGCGTGTTGGCCGCGGCGTTCGAGGAAATGCGCGTCGCTCTCGAAGGAAAACGGTACGTCGAGGAATACGTCCAGTCGCTCACCCATCAGATGAAGAGCCCCCTCTCGGCCATCCGGGGCGCCGCCGAATTACTCGATGAGAACATGCCGCCTGAACAGCGCAGGAAGTTTCTGCTGAACATCCGTGCCGAATCCGCCCACATACAAGATCTGATCGAACGGATGCTCCAACTATCGGCCTTGGAAAGCCGCAAGGAACTGCGGGACGTCGAAGAAGTGAGCATGAGTGATCTGCTGGCGGACGTGCTCGCCGAAATGACGCCCATGCTGGACGCAAAACAATTGCACACCAAATTGCAGCGCCATGAATCGGTATCCGTAAAAGGCGAACGGTTCCTGCTGCGGCAAGCACTAACCAACTTGCTCCAAAATGCCATCGATTTCAGCCCGCAGAACGGCCACATTTCCGTCGCCGTCGATGTGCAGGACAAGCGCGCCGCCATTTCCATTTCCGACAACGGCCCCGGAATCCCCGACTATGCCCTCGACAAGGTCTTTACTCGGTTCTATTCACTGTGCCGTCCGGGTACAGGAAGAAAGAGTTCCGGATTAGGCTTGACGTTCGCGAAAGAGGTCGCCGATCTCCACGGCGGCCAGATTCACATCGCCAATCGCCCCGAAGGCGGAACGGAAGTCAAACTGACTTTACCCGTTTAAGTCGAAGCTATCCCCTTTTGGAAGGCGCTTTCCCTCCACCCCCGTCCACTCTGTCCACACCGATTTCACACCGATTTCACGCCCACTTCAAACCCTCTTCACATTCACTTGCTACTATCCACCCGGGTGACACAGAAGCCGCAAAACACCAATCAAGCGGCATGGGAGGACGGGATATGAAAAAGGCAGTCCTGGCAATCGTGCTCCTTGTTGGCTCTTCACTCGCATTTGCCAATGAGGGCGTCTATATGCCGTGGGAGGAGTTCAAGAGCTTCTACAGACAGATCGTCGAGAGAGAGTTCCAAACGCAGGCCATACCTGCGGAGAAACCGCGCCTGGTTTACTCTCTCGATCAGGCACACTACTCACTCACCGTCTCAGATGACGAGAGCGTCACGGGCGAGGCGGCATTATCGGGAACCATTGTCTCAGGCGAACCGGAGTTGGTTCAGTTGCTGGGACGGGATACGGTGATAGCCGGCGTCAGCAATCTAACCGGCGGCACGCTCCTTTGCGCGTCTCAGGACAGCGGCATTTGCTTCTTGCCGGAGCCGGCCGCGAAGAAATTCCAGCTAACCGTATCATTCCTGATGAAGCCCAAGGACGAAAACGGCATCCGGGTCCTCTCGTATGCGATACCGGCGGCGCTCCAAAACTCGCTCACACTCAAATTGCCCCCGGGATCAAAGCTTATCGAATCACCCGGCATTCTCGGCGCCGATGGCGTCTACCATTTCGGGATCTCGCCTGCCCTGACAGTTCGCTATGCCGGCAAGACCGCCGCATTGCAGCCGGACGTGATCGAGATTGATGCCCTGTCGCGCGTGCACATTCAGAAGAACCTCCTGCTGATAGACACCCTCCTGATCCCCACGCGTCCATTGCCGAGCTCGCTGACCCTGCTTGCGCCTCAAGGTGCAAAGCTCACGGGGGCGTCTCTCAAGACCGAACGTCCGAACGACGCCGGGGATCGCTACCAAGTCAGCGTGCCGGCCAGTTTCGACGGGCCTTTCTCCGTAAGTTTCATATTGGACACGCCCCCGGATCAGGCTGACATCTCATTCACGCTGCCCGAGATCGAGGGCAACACAGAACAACACACCCAATTCCTCGTATACGACCCGGACGACGGACAGGTTTCCGTGAGCGCCAACGGCCTTGTCTCGCGATTACCCACCAGCGCATTGAAAGATGCCTTACGACAGGATTTGGCGGGGGATCCTTACTTCATGATTGTTCCCACAGGGGAACGCATCACCCTCGCCGTCAGACGTTTCCAGGCCGTCAGCGCCCCGCCGACCATTCTCGATTCGCAGTTTCTCTACACATCCTTCGACGAGAACGGAACCATGCTCTCTGTGCTGATCCTGGATGCACCGCCCGAGTTGGGCTCGCGCCTCGCCCTTAAAGCAGTGCCTGAAAGCGAGCTCTGGTCTTTAACCGTGAACGGGGAGAAGAAAAGCCTCTATGCCGGCGGCGACGGCACGTGGGTCATTCCGCTCGTGGCCGGCCAGCCATCGCACGTTGAGCTCGCCGTTCTCCGAAAAGGCCCAAAACTCGGGTTGCAGGGACAGGTCGAGGTCATCATGCCGGGAAGCGGTCTCCCCTCAAAGAGTCTCGGGATCTGCCTCGCACTGCCCCAGCGGGTCGATCTCCTGTCTCTTGAAGGCCCCGTCAAACCAGCCAAGCCGGACGAGTTCAAGCCGCCTGCGGAATTCGCGGGCAAACCCTATTATTTCTCGCAATCCTTCTACAAGGGAGAAGGAATGAGACTGGCCTTGACATACAAAGAACCTGTGAAGATCAACCAATAGGACAAGTAAGGGCGGTTTCTCTGAAACCGCCCCTACTTGAGGAAAGGAGGTTGCGCCATGAGTATCAAGAGAATCGCCGCCATTGCCGCTATATTTCTGCTGGCCTGCGCCGGGTGGGGAATCCTCGGCTCGACGACCATCATGCGAACTATGCAGTTCCAAGGCCGGTTAGGAACGGAAGTGCAGGAACTCTGGGGCAAACCCCTCGTGCAGCAGGCCCCCTCGTTTGCCGTCGAGGTGCCCGGCGCCGATCAAATGCGTCCCATCATGCCCGCAAAGAATGAAGCCAAAGTCGACCTCCGGACCGACTACCGAAAGAAGGGATTGCTTTGGTACCCAACATACACCTGCCGATTCGACGGCACGTACACGATCCAAAACACAGACCCCGTTTCCCAGAAGGTCCGCGTGCATTTTGAGTTCCCATGCAAGACCGGCACGTACGACGCCTTCGCGGTGTTCGTTAAGAACCAGCAACTGCTCACGCCGGTCGATGCCGCGGGAGGCGTGAACGAGTTGATCGAGCTTGCCCCCGACGAGACCGCCGAATTCCGCGTAACCTACTTTACGCGCGGCATCAACCACTGGCTCTACCGCCCTGCTCCGCAAATTGGCCGCGTCCGGGATCTCAACCTGCAGGTGACAACCGATTTCTACAACGTTGACTATCCGGACGGATGCTTGTCTCCGATGACGGCCGAGAAATGGCAGGACGGCTCTTTTCTCATGGCATGGCAGGCCAGCGACCTCATCACACAGCAGAACATAGGAATACTGATTCCGGAAAAGCTCAATCCGGGGCCGTTGACGTCGCGCATCACGTTTTTTGCCCCTGTATGCCTTCTCTTCTTCTTCATACTCGTGGCTACGATCAACATCCTCTACAAGGTGAACATCCATCCCATGCACTACCTCTTCGTCGCGGCGGGATTCTTTGCGTTTCACCTGCTGATGACCTATCTGGCGGGCGTCATCAACATCCACGCCGCTTTCCTGATATCCGCTGTGGTCTCGGTCGCGTTAGTGACAACTTATTTATCGGCCGCGCTCAAAGGAATGCTCCCATGGAAAATCGCCGCCGCAGGGCAAGTGTTCTACCTCGTGCTCTTCTCTTACAGTTTCTTCCTAAAAGGCTATACGGGCCTCACCGTAGCCATCGGCTCAGTCGTGACCCTCGCCGTCCTCATGAAAGTGACGGCCCACATCGACTGGAACACCGTCTTCACGCCCAAAGCAGAAAAGGGATCGGCCTCCGCCTTACTCGGCAGTTGAATCCACCGTGTCATTGCGAACAAAGTGAGGACCACCGCTACGCCGGTGCACTCAAAGCTTAGAGCGCGCCCGCCGGAGCCTTGGCGTGGAACCTGTCCGTCATGATAGGGATCGCCAGGTGCAGCATCCAGGAGAACAGCAGCAGGCCGAAGGCCCAAATCCCGATGCAAACAAGGCCCTCAGTCCATGTGGGCATGTACTCGAGAACGGATCCCTGCGGCGTAGGCACAAAGCCCGGCACAACCATTCCGATGCCTTTTTCGATCCAGATGCCCACGTTCGCGAGAACGCAAGCGATGTTCAGGAACATCAGCCGGCGCGCCACGGGCGGAATGATGAGGATGATCCCGGCGATGGACTCCATAACGATGGCCGACCATACCCACGGAACGAGGTTGCCGTAATATTGCCCGTGGTGGATCAAGCCGAAGAAAAGAAATCGCGCCGAACTGCTGTGCTCGGAAGCGGCGTAGAACTCCTTGAACGCGTCGCACGAAAGCAGGAAAAGGTTGACGAGCAGCGATGCCGTCACGATGTTTCGAAGGACGTACAGCGCCTTTGCGCTGATCTGATAGCCGGAGAAATACCGGATGATCTGGAACGCGATGATAAGGAAGCCCGGGCCCGCCGTAAAGGCCGAGCCGAGAAAACGCGGCGCCACGATAGCCGTGTTCCAGAAAGGCCTGCCCACCAAAGCCACAAAGAGGAACGCCGTTACGGTGTGGATGCTGATGGCCCAGGCAATGGACAGGATCACGAAAGGCATATAGAAAAGAACGGTCGGTTTGCGCCCAAGATACTTCATATAAAGAAGGTATCCGCAGATGTGCATGTTGACGAGGAGATACCCCATCAGAACGATGACGTCCCATGCCAGCATGGACCGCGGAAAGTTGAGCTTGCCGACAAACGGGATCAGGTGCCAGAAACGGTCGGGCCGCCCGATGTCCACCATGACAAAGCACATCGACATAATCATGGCCGCGATGGCCAGCAGTTCGCCGAAAAGCACCACGTCGTGCATGTCCCTGTTGCGGTATATGTACGCAGGGATCACAAGCATGACGGCCGCGGCGGCGAGTCCGACCAGGAACGTGAAGTTGGCGATATAGATTCCCCAAGAGATCTGGTCCGTCATGCCCGTGATGTTGAGGCCTTCGACGAGTTGGATGCAGAAGGCGCGCCCCCCGATGGCCGCAAGGACGGTGAGAAACGTCATCCAAACATAGAACAGCGCGTTGCCGGAGAAACTCAGCACGAACGCCCGTCTCAGAAAGACCAGATAGTCGCGGATCATCGGTTCACCGGCGCGCCTTTCTCACACGTCAAAGAAATAGTAGAACCGGGGAATTGTCCCCGCGTCCGCCTTGAGGATATACACCCGCTTGTGCTTCAAGATGAACTGAATCTTGCCGTCCGGGTCGAGTACGTTGCCAAAAATGCGCGACCCGGTCGGGCATGCCTCGACACACGCGGGGTTCTTGCCCTGCCGGGTCCGCTGCAAACAGAAATGGCACTTCTCGACTACGCCGCGCAGCCGAATCCGGTTGCCAAGATAGCTCATCTCCGGGTTAATCTCCTCGGGCCGGAACGCGGGCTTGGTCCAATTGAACCGGCGCGCCTCGTAGGGACAGCCCGCCATGCAGTACCGGCACCCGATGCACCAGTTGTAATCGACTACCGTGACGCCGTCGGGCTCGGTCCATGTCGCCTGGACGGGGCACACTTTCGTACAGGGCGGCTTCCGGCACTGATTGCACTGGATGGGCATGTAGTACTTGCCCTCTTTAGGTGCCGGGTCGGTCGTGTAAAGGACGTCGCCCTGTTCCAGGTCGAGCGAATCGATATCCATCTCGAGCACCCGGATATACGCCATCTCGGGATGGTCCAAAGGGATGTTATTCTCCTTCATGCAGGCGTACACACACCGGCGCAGCCCATTACACCGCCCCAGGTTCAGCGCGTAAGCGAATTCCACGCCCGTCATCGGTTTATAGTCCTTGACATCCACCTCGGCCCCGTAGTCCCGCGCGATCTCCTGCTTGGTGCGCTCTAAAACGCGCTCCATCATCTCCGGCGTGAGCCGCGTATAGTGCTGCTGCAGGAATTGGCTCAGAGACGGCCTGTCTTTGAGTCCCCGCAAGGGTTCGAGCACTCCCCCCATCGCCGCGAACGCAGCCATGGTCCCCATGCCCGCCTTTAGGAAGCCGCGCCGGCTCGCAGGCGGTTCCGCGGCATCGGAACTCCGGTTCGTGTCCTTCGCTTCAGAATCAGTTTCAGGGCCCTGCATTAGTGGCGCCTCCTTCTTTCGAGAGCAGATCAAACCGCGTCAGTACGGGCGGCGGCTCGGGCGCCAAGAGCTGGAACTTAGGCCGATGCGGGTTATGACACTGGATGCACTCAAGTACGACCTGTTGACCGTACTTCGGGCTCCAGGCCCCGTTGACACGTCCGTGAATCCCCAACTGCCACTCCCGATACAACGGCCCATGGCACTTCGCGCACAGGCGCGTCGGCTGATCGGCGGGGATTTCACTCCCGTCGTGGTTTACATACGCCATGCTGTTCTTCGGATTGTGGCAGTTGAGACAGAAGAGGTTGAGGCCGTGGTTGAAATCGATGTCCTTGTGCTCATCTTTCAGGGCGGCTTCCTCCTGGCCTCCCGGAAAGCCATCGTGGCACGTCGTGCACTCATATGCATCGCCATCCCGGTGAAGACGGAGCAGTCGCACGGCGCCCCGCACGGGCGCAATATCGTAAAGGCCTGCGGATACGTCTTTCGTGTATAGAGGGGCCGGCGAGCTTGCAGGTCCCCCGGAACAGGAGACGAGGCCAACCAAAGCGGCCAAGACCCACGTACCGGCTATCGTTGCGCCCGCCGTTAGCCCTCCACGTTCTCCACACATGAGCATTACCCTGCAATATAAGGCCTTACCCGGGGGAAAGTGCGCCGCTACCCTTGCCCGAGACTACATACTCCCCTTTTATGATATCGTAACACCCGATCCGGGAGCTACATTCCGCAAGTCATTCCCAGCGTTCATAGTGAGCAGCTCACCCGTCGGACCGCCGCCCATGCAGCCGTTACTCGTTGACGCTCGCCGCAGCGCCTGACCCGTCTTCGTGAAGCGGCAGGATCCGGTTGAAAACCGCAAGGAAAATGAATGGAATAAGGAAAATGGCCACGGCCACCGCGATGCCTTCTTTCTCAAACAGACCCGGCACGTAGCTCTCGCGGAAACCCCGCATGCTCTTCGAGAAGATCTGGCCGCCTATCACGACGTTCCAACGCATCGCGAAGACCTGGATCAGCAGGATTAGCGACGCAATGAACGAAATCGTGTTGCGCAGCGGATCCGTCAGGAACGGTCGCATGAGAACCACGATTCCAAGCAGCAAGATCGGGATCAGGGACCCGAAAACGAGCTGAACTCCGATAAACGAGAACGCCAGCTTGCTGCCCAGCAACGGCGCGATCACAAGCCACTCTTCGTTTTTCTCGTAGGCCAGCGTGATGATCTCGAGCAGCTCGATCGACACCGTGAGGATCGTGAACAACCACAGCCATTGCGCAAGCGACTGCACGCAGTCCCCATCGATGCTCTCCCCGCTGAGCCGCATCAGCGCCTGGTACAGGATGATGATAACCGCCATGCCCGACATCACCGCTGAGAAAAGGAAGATGATCGGCATCAGCGGCGTGGACCACCAGTAGTTGGCCTTCACCGAACCGAACATGAACCCGACATATCCGTGAAGAATGCAGGCCGCGGGAATGCCAATCGAGGCCAGGACGGTAATGGTGCGCCGGTCAATGCGGTGCGCCTCCTCAGACGTGTCGTAGACCCCGAGGGCAAGCAAGGCAAACACAAACCGCTTGAGACCGCGGCCTCGGGCCGCGAGACCGATTATCTCCCTGCGGTACACCAGCCACACCTCGAACAGCAGCAGGATCATGTACAACGTGTAGATGAGCCCGAACGCCGCCATGGCCGACGTGAAGTGCGGCGTTATCACGATATTGAGCGCGCGTTCAGGATGTCCCAGGTGAACCAAGAGGGGCAGCGTGGCTACCAGAAGGAATGCCAGAGACGCCACCATCGACAGGCGCGACACCGGACGCAACTCCTGCCGTCCGAACACGTGGTAGAGCGAGGAGACGATGAACGCCCCGGCCACCAGCCCCGTGATGTACGGATACATCACGATCATCAGGCTCCACATGATGTGGATGTCATTGGGAAAAGAGTAGCCCGATACTTCCGGCGGCATTACCGCACCTCCTTGCTCGAACCGAGGTAGTAACAGTTCGGCTCGGTCATGAGCTCGGGTTTCAGAACAAAGACCTGGCTCGTCGCGATGATTTCCGACACCTTGTCGTGCAGTTTGCGCGTGTCCCCGAACTGGCGTGCGCCCACCGGACAGGCTTGCACGCAAGCCGTCGACATCCCCTTGGTGATCCGGTGGTAGCACAAGGTGCATTTCGAGGCCGTGTGCGTTTCCGGGTGAATGAAACGGGACCCGTAAGGGCATGCCTGGACGCAGTAGCTGCACCCGATGCACCGCTTCTCATCCACCAGCACCACCCCGTCCGGGCTTCGGTAGGAAGCGCCCACCGGACACAACTGAACGCACGGGGTGAGCGTGCAGTGATTGCATAGCTTCGGAACAAAGAACGCCTTGGCGATCTCCTCGTCCGTCACGAGCGGCGCGAACCCGTTCCTCCCTCCATTCGGCGAGTCCACGTTCGCGTGTCCGGACGGGGACACCTCGTAGCGCTCGACCCAAGTCCGGAAGAAATTCTTGGGCACACTGTTTTCCAGTTCGCAGGCCCGCACGCACGCCCCGCACCCGATGCACTTCGTGATGTCGATCAGGTACACGTAGCGATGATCTTCAGGACGGTATACGGGGGCGTCTTGCGAAGACACGCCTTCCTGCGATGCCGTCTGCGCGAACACGAGCGTGCGCTTGCCGAGGGCAACGACGACGGCAACTCCCGCAACGCCTTGCGCCGCCCGCACGAAAAACTCCCGGCGGGTAGGCTTGCCTGCTTCGACCTCTTCATTCATGGTTCTACCTCTATCGATTTGACACGGGACCCTAACTGGTCCCGGGACTATGAACATCGTGACACGTGGTACAGGCATTCTTCGGAATCGGATCTCCGGCTGAGATGACGCCGTTTTTCACCAGGTGTTCCGTGACGTCGATCTGGGGGAACGTCTGCGGTCTTGCCCGGAGCTTGCCGTGACAATTGGCGCACCATTCGTTGGACCCCTTCGACGGCATGTCGGCGATCTTCTTATTGTCCGCAACGTGAACCGACAATGGGGCGTGACATCCCTCGCACGATTGCGACGCGTGTTTCCCCTTGATTTCGCTCTCCACTATCGGTTGATGACACTCGCGACACGCGTTCGCCGGCCCGTGAATAACGGGCTTGGCCATGTATTCCGCAAGACTGTCATAGCGATAAAAACCTTGGGTGCCAAACGAGGGCGGGATCAGGAAATGTCTCCCAGCCACCGCCGAAAGTCCAAGGAGCAGCAACAACAGAACCGCTCGCCAGATATGTTTCGTGTGCTCCATCTCATTTCCTTGACGTTGAATCCGGGCGCTCAGACTCGGAACCTGCGGGTTCACCACGGCGACCTTGCGAGGAACCGCCAGGCACTGGTTCCCATGAAAGGAGATACCCGAGAAACCGCCGCGGCCCGTGCGGTTCTTCGCGGGAGACTGCCGTCGGCAATTCCTCACGCCTCATCAGCCAATTCAGAAAGTGCTGCTTTGGTTTGACGTCGTTCGATGAACGGGAAGGCGGAGAATCCTCGATTCTTTCAGGCGCCATTATCCATCTGAAGAAGTCGAAGACGTTCCGTGCGGCGGACCAGACAATACCCAAACTCCGTTGCGCCATCCGTGGGCGAGGCCCTCTTTGGTCATACCGAGAACAAACACGGGGCTCAAACGCAATTGACGTGCCAACGTCCGCACCCCAGACTCAAACATGCGCCTGCCTCCGGTTGGACACTACTGCTTCAAGCCAACTATATGGGTGGGGCGCAGGTTACGAGCCGGGAACGGAGACAACGTTCCGGGGGAGCATAGGGCAACTTGGGTCGTACTCTTGCGGAATCCCGGAAACCCATATGCGGAAATCCGCAGCACGAACACATTGCTCCTGAGGCGGTTACTTCGAAGCTGCGGGAGGCCAATGGACGACCCGATCGTCACCCGCAGGTTGCGTCCTTCCTTCGGGAATGACTCTGCCCCCGTCGTCTTGGCCGTCGATGCCGAGAGAGTAAAGCTGGTAATCCTCGCCAACGCGCTTGTATATGAGGGCGTTCCCTGTAAACGGATCCCCAGGTATCGAGTCGATGTATTGGGGGGCGAGTGCGTCCAAAGTCTCCGGATGCGAGCCATGGGACCGCCGATAGAGTTCCAGGGCAACCGCGAGCGCGGCCCCGTCAAAGGCGACGTCGGCCTCGGCTCTCGAGTAAGCAAGGCGTTCGACCTGCGACGCGAGCTCTCCGCCAACACCCCATCTCGTATTCTCCTTCCAAGTCCTCCTTTCCCATTCGCGAACCGGACGATAGGGTCCTTTGACCAAGTCAAACATCTCATCCCGGTGACGCTTGGCCCAAACCCGAAGCTGTCGGCGCTGCAACGAGTGCACCACCCTGTACACCTCCCTGTTCAATGGATTGGAGTCATCTGAGTAGAAACGGGCATATCCCCCATGATCCACATCACGAAGGATGAACGTGAGATTACCCACCGGCGGCCCGACCTCGGCGTGGAGTCCTCGGATTTCCGCAAACGCCCGATCGAGGGTAGCATTCGAAAAGGTTTCAACCGTTCCGCACAAACAACGCAGCGTCATGACCAAAACGGTGCTCGAGAATCGGGGATTTCCGCCGTCATTGCGGATAAGCAGTGCGAGGCGGACTGCGTCAAGGAAACCGGACAGGCCCCCGGCTTCATCGCCCGCACGGAGCGACCGGAGCCCCTCTGCAGCAAGGATCCCACCAAGCGAGCGGAACCTCCAAAATTTGTCCAGCGGGCTGTCGGTGCTCGTCTCACTGTTCCGCGTTTTCCAGTCAACGGGAAGCAGGAAATAGGGACTTTTCAATGCCTCGCGAGTCTTCGTGGCGGCATTTTCACAGGCCCTCAGATAATCGAGCAATTGCTGGTCATCATCAGGGCGCTGAACGTTCAGCAGCCAACCCAGCGAGCATTCCTCAGGCTCATACTTGGCAATCAGCTTCGGGTCATCCCTGCTAGGGCCCATGATAAACGGCGGCGCCGGCGGCAGTGAGTTCACTGCTTCGATCAAAAGAAAGAAAGCGTTCTCCGGCGCGTGCCGTTTGGCGATCGTCTCGGGAGATTCCGGCGGCACGATGGGTTCGCGCCGCAGGAAAGGCACGATGACGACAAGCGCGCCCGCGCACCCGAATAACACGATCAGGATCACCAGATTCCCGAGTACACGCCTGTTCTTCACTCTGTTTCGTTCCTCCTGCGTGAAAGACCCACCTGCTCATCGGCCCCCGCCCGTATTCCTGTGGCACAGGATCTCGGAGTGTCAGCCTGTCCCTGTGCGGGGCGAGTGAATTGACATATCGTCGCTCCCCCGATAAGGCCTCTCTTGGGGAACCGATACGCCCCCATCATCCTTCTGGTTCCTGCCCACCGAATAGAGCACGTAATCCTCACCGACACGCTTGTACACAAAAGGATGCCCCGAAAACGGGTCCTCGGGCACCGCCGCCAGCGTTTCGGGCGCCAGGGCATCGAGTGCCTCCGGGTAGGCACTATGAGCCCGCCGGAAACGTTCCAGGGCGACGACCAGGATCACGCCCCTGAACTCAGTCTCAAGGCTGGCTCTCGAGTCCACCAGTGAACGCACCCGGGTTAAGAGATCAATTGCAGAGCTGCCGAACCCGGGTCGCTGCACCGCTTGCTCCCACCACGCCATGGCTTCCGGAAACGGGATCTCAAGACTTCTGAGAAGACCATCAAGATTGCGCCGGGCCCATGACTTCATGACCCGGAGCCTCAGGGAACGCTCCGCCGTTGCGGCGATTCTCTGAAGACCCCCACGCGGTATTCGCATGAAGGGAAACGCCCCTTGGTCTATCTGGCGCAGAGTGAATTCGAGGTCGCCTGTCGGTGGTTTGAGCTCGCTGTGGAACTCCAAGATATCCGCGGAGATCTCTTCCAGGGCCGCACTCGAAGTAGACTGCGCAACCTTCTTCAAATAGTGAGTTACACGGTAAAGGATCTTGTTAGCCACATCCGTGCATTCACGTTGACCCTGAATAAGCAGCCCCAGGCGGGCAGTGTCGCGCATCCAGACCCAGCCGCCCGCTTCGTCGCCCGCCCGCAGCGATTGCACGCCTCGCGCGGTGAATACGTTTCCCAGCCGGATGATCCCTTGTGGGGCGCCCACGGGCATCAGGAAATACGGCCGCCCCAGGGCCTCCCGCGTCTTTGCTATCGCCTTGTCGCAATCGCGCAGGTATTGGACCAGTTCCGGGTCGTCATCAGGTCGCCCGATACCAAGAATCTCGCCCAGGGAATCCTTTTCAGGTCTGTACTTCACCATGGCCTTCGGCACCTCGATGTCGGGCACTGACACAGGAGAAGGCGTCTTCGGCAGTGCCTCCACGGCCTCTATTAGGACGAAGTAGGCATTATCGGGCGCGTGCCGTTTCGCCGCAATCTCGGGCGACTCCGCCGGCATAGTCGGTTTTGAGCTTCTCACGAGCGGAACGAGGCCAATGAGCGCGCCTGAAAGAGCAAACATGCCCAAGATGATGAGGACATTGAACGCTACACTCTTTCCCTTCGCCATTCGATCTCCACTCAGGTGGGGACGGGTCTCCAACCCGGCCCCCGGCGAACCGAAATCTCAAAACACTTAGCAGCCTTCACTATATCCTGTAAGAAGGTTTGCCCGCAATGCTTTCCGAGAATACCCTTTACGATCGCCCCAAAACGACAACAGCCCTCGACGTTACGTCGAGGGCTGCCATCGGGGCCTAACGTTTCGCATCCTGGGGGGGATGTCTTCAATAAAAGAGCAAGCCATGTGCCAGTGCTCTGCAAATGGACCCTGGATCGTGCAACCCGTTGCTATACAATCTATTAACTTGTTTGACCGCCAACTGACTTATAGCCGCAGAGTGACCAAAATTGGACGCCAGGTTCAATTCTCGTCACATGGTCTGTCGAAACCCTAGTGCCGTACGTGCTACGATCCTTCAAAATGCTATTTTCCTGTGAAGGATTGCTCCACAAGCCGACACTCACGAATGATTTGTGACACTGCTTTCATCCCATGGCCATAGGGGGGTAGTACTGCCTGTCCGAATGCAGAAGTCTTTACAATTATCCACTTGAGGAAACCCCAGGACTGGGGTTGCTTATCCCCGGAGGGGATTGATGTGAATAGCCGTGGGTGAAACCCACGGGACCGGCCACACGACACAGCGACCCTGAAGGGGTCGAACCCGCTGCGGCGGTGCTGCGCTCTGGTTTTCGAGGCTCGACACAGGTGCCGGGAACAAAGCCTGCTCCGGTCGGAGTTTACATCTTTGGCACTTCTTGGTATACTGATACTGAGGTTGCTGAGGTCGTTTTCGAGGCTATCATGGGTCAGGCCACTTTGACCGAGTTGCGTATATACTGCATCTGCGGACAGAAGATGAGGGTGTCGGAGTCCATGTTCGGACTCCCGGGGAAGTGTGTGGCCTGCCGCCAGAAGATACGCGTGCCTTTCCGCAATGAGATCCCGCCCGATACCACCGAGATCCACCTGAAAGACCACCCGGAGCTTCTCCGGAAGGCCCGCCCGGAACTCGCGGCCCGTGAGGAGGCGGCCCGTGGCGCCGCTCCCGTCGAGGAACCGGCGGAAGTCTCGCTCGGCGAATCAATCGAGTCCTCCACGCCCCAGCCCTTGGACATATGCGAACCCCTCAGAGCCTTGTGCAGTATCGAACACAAGATAGCGCGTCAATTGGATACTTTGACGGCCGGTCAGACCGATGGCGTCGAGGCTAACCGGGCGGCTCTCGAGGGGTACTTGAAGCGCGTGCGCGACGGGCGCGCCGGGTTGGACGACGAGCTTCGCCAGCGCCTGATGGAGGTGGCCATCGAACTGGCCAGCACCCAGGAGAAGATCATCCAGGCGGGGCTTTCCGCGCGCATCGGGGAAATGGAGTTCTCGACGTTCCGCGATACGGTCGACCGGTTGCGTCACCGCCGGGAGTACCTCGAACGATTGCAGGAGAACCTTCGGGCGTGGCTTGCCGTGGATGGTCCGCACGCCGCGGGCGGCTACACGAACGTATCCTTCGATGCCATTCCGAGTGAAGGCGTCGAATTGATCCTGCCTCCGGAGCCGTTTGACCCGCGAACGCTGTTCGATATCCATATAGACGGGCTCCGGGAATCCCTGTTGCGCAGAGAGCGCGCCGAGGTGCGGCTCAACGAAGTCGGCCGGTTCAAGGCCGAGGCCGCCATGTCGCCCCAGGTAATGGCCGATTGCCGCGCGGACTGCCGGGCCGAGCGCCTTCGCGCCGAGGCCGAAGTGTCATTCCGGCGAAAACGCCTCGAGCAGGTCTCAGCCGACTGCGCCGGGGACGTGCAGACGATTCAGGCATGTCTCGACCACATTCGGAAACGTCATGCGTCCGGCGCGATGGACAAGGCTCATTTCACGGCGGCTGAACGCGAAATGGCGCGCATCCAGCATGATTCGGCGCGCGTGCACGGGCTGGTGGCGCGCGCCTTGATGGCGAGCAACGCCGAGGACGTGCCTTACCCGAGCGGCTCACTTCTCAAGCGCATGGTTCGCCCGGTGGCCATGGGACCGGCCACCCTCGGTGTGGATTCCTGGATAGCTTGGGGCAGTGCTCTTGCGCTCGGAATCTCCGTGTTTCTGCCGCTCACGAGCGACTACTCGCCCATCGGCGTGTTCCGCAGCGGCGCCTACCAGGGCCAGGCCGTCAGTTGGGTCCTTCTCATACCCATTCTGGCGGGGGCCTGTGCGACCGTCATAGGATCGTTGCCGGAGAGGATGTCGCGAGGGCTCGGGCTGAGTCTTGTGTGGCTTGCGCTCACGCTCTCGGGCGCTCTGCTCGTTCATGAAGCACAGTTCGGCATACGTCCGCTGGCGGTGTGGTTCCGTGCGGGCGGCCCTTGGTTTGCCCGTTCCGGCATCCTCCTGTTGTTCTTGGCCGACCTGGGTATCTTGGCGGCGGCATGTTTGGCGCTCGCGCCTTTGCGGACCGGCCGCGTTGCCCTCTGCATTGTGGGAGGAACCTGCCTGACGTTCCTGCTCGTGGTGTCTACGAACTTTGCGGGCATTTTTGTTCCCCTGCCCGAGATCGGCGTCTCGTGGAACGCTATCGAGAACGGACCAGCACGGGCTGACGGTCACGTCGCCTACGACACTTCAGTTACGGTGCACAACGCGGGACTGCGAGCGCTCTTGCTCAGTCCGGTTCCTATGGATCCGCGAAACTCGTATCAGTACCTGCTCGAAAGCAAGACCACGCAGGGATCCTGGCAGGATGCTGCCGAGTCACGCGCCAAGGATATCCGTGAAGTTCCCAGAGGCGGAAACACCGTCTTCCGGCGGGAACTGACGCCGGGCAACTATCGCGTCCGGCTCATATCGAATGCCGGCGGGAGGGTCCTCGAGAAATCTTTCATGTTGCCGGAACCGCCGCCCGAAATCGAGCCCACGGCGGCCACCGCCGCTTCTGAGATACCGCAGCCTGCCGTGCCGGCCGGACAACCGCCCTCCGCAGCGGCTGAATCAGAGGAGGCCAAGCCAACGTCGGCGGCGACGGCCCCGCGGCGAACCGCCGTGACGGGGCCGGTCCCCGATGTTGAACTGCGGGGCATTGTTCGAAGCGAGAAGTATGGGCCGCGCTTCTCTGTCGCAGTGTATCCGCCTAATGCACCCGAACGTGACCTCGACCTCAAGATCGGCGATACCGTCTATGAGCCGTGGAAGATAACCGAGTTTAACACGGAACGGCAGGCTGTCACGCTCTCCGACGGCGGTCACCTCCTGATTCTCAACCGCGGCGAGCGAATCCCCCTCGAGTAATACGCCGCATTGCGAATGTGCCATGCGGTGCGCGTCAAGTCGCCGTTCATAACAATAGGGGCGCCGCATTCGTGAGAAACCTCGACAAGAAAATCGCACTCGTGACGGGCGCGGCCAGCGGCATCGGCCGAGCTACGGCGCTTGCGCTTGCGCGGCAAGGCGCGCAACTGATTCTCTGCGACAAGAACGAGTCCGATCTGCGCTCCGCTGAGTCGGAGATCAACAATGCTTCAAGTTGTCTTCTGGCTCGCGCCGTTGATGTGTCCGACCGGCACGCAGTCGAGGAATTCGCGCGCCAGGTTCATGAGGTGGTCCCCGCCATTGACGTACTCGTCAACAGCGCGGGCGTCTACCTGACAGGGACGGTGCTTGACCTTTCCCTCGACGATTGGGAATGGTCTCTTGGCTGCAACCTCTGGGGCCTGATCCACATGACGCATTTCTTTATCCCAAAAATGGTCGAGCATCGCGTCGAAGGGCACGCGGTCAACCTCGTTTCCATGTACGGCTTCTGGGTGAGCCCGAGCGTGACCGGGTACCTCACGCCGAAATTCGCCGCGTTCGGGTTTTCCGAAGCGCTCCGTGAAGATTTGCGCCGTCATCGGATCGGCGTGTCCACGGTCTGCCCCGGCATTATCCGGACGGGCATCGTCCGGAACATGCGCATCCGCAACGCCCCCGGCAAAGAGGACCTGGTTCGGTCCTCGCTCGAGCAGGCATACAGGCGCAGAGACTACGGACCCGAACGCGTCGCCTCGGCCATCGTAAAGGCCATACTCAAGAACAAAGGGCTCGTCCTCGTTTCACCTGAGTCCCAATTGATGTACCACATCAACCGCTTTTTCCCACGTATCAGCCGGTTCGTAGCCCGCCGTGCCGCCGACCGCCTCTTCCGCCCCCGAGACGCCGATGAATACTGATTCGGGCTCAACAGACCTCGTTCCACGAGCTTGTCGAAGAATGTATCGAAGAATGTGGCACAGCCGCCCTCGGCTGTGTAACGGGGT
>Ga0315274_10004557_pt1 | contig 20367 bp, 13 predicted proteins | sample YL17G02_20_MG_FD_203700 | JGI IMG/M metagenome (GOLD analysis project Ga0315274, IMG submission 203700) | Sediment microbial communities from Yellowstone Lake, YNP, Wyoming, USA - YL17G02_20 | ecosystem: Environmental > Aquatic > Freshwater > Lake > Sediment | place: USA: Wyoming | collected...
TCACCGCGCAAACGCGCTACGCGCAAGACCAGACTAGTCCTGGCGGGGACAGCTGTCAACGGGAATAGAGAAATGCCCCTAGCCTGACTCGAACAGGCGACACACCGCCTTCGGCAGTGCTAGCAAAACCGGCATGGATTAGGAATGCGATTCGAGAACTGGCATCCTTCAGGGGAAGAACGGGTTTTCCCCATATGAATTGCGATTTTCTTTTACGCACCTTTAGTCAGAATTAAGCGGGTTTACGCATTATTTGTGACACGGCGGAAAAATCGAGTCCGGCAGGAAACCAGGAAAAGCTTGTAACTTCAGGATTATCAGTGAATTAGTGATGGCGTGCCTGATAGAATTCGAACCTCCGACCTTTGGATCCGGAGTCCAATGCTCTACCCTTCTGGACATATGGGGAAAACCCGATTTCCAGGGGGAAACTTCTTATTTTCCTTTACGCACCTTTAATCAGAATTAGGCGGGTTTACGCACTTTTTGTGACACGGCTGTGACATCGGGAGGTGGTCTGCTATTTCTTGCCCGCCGGCACCAATCGCTTGAGTTCCTCGAACCAGTTCTGGATGAGGATCATTTCGGTAACGGGCGTGGGCGTCCTTTGCTCGAGCTTCATCATGAGGAATCGCTGCGAATCAAGGGACAAGTCATAGCTTCGTATGGGACCGCTGATATAATATCCCGGATGCTCAACAACGAGACGCGGCTTGCTCGTCGCAAAAGCGCCGTCCGTCCTGACATCGACAACCCAGACCTGATCCTCCCACCGATAGAATAGCTGTCTGCCGTCTCGTGCCCACAGCGGCTGGACGCCCCCTTCGCTCGATACCGGGTATTTCGTTCCCGGGCCGGGGAAGGGCTGCACATAGACCTCGGGGCGCTTTGACTCGTCAGATGTATAAGCTAGCCAGCGGCCGTCGGGCGAGATCTCCGGGTACCGTTCTCTGAACGGCGAATTCAGGAAAGGCGTCACCCGCCCCGAACCGACGTCCAGCACTGCGATGTCGTCGCCGGTGCCCGGGTGCATCTCCACCAGAGCGACCTTTTTCGCATCCGGAGACCATGATCCGGGGAATTGGTTGAAATCGCTTGTCGTCAGGCGCTCCATCGGTGAGCTTCCATCGTAAGGCTGCCAGAAGAGGTTCGTCACCAAGGATTTTTGCCATGTGAAAAGAAGCCGTTTGCTATCGGGACTCCAGATCGGGACTTCTGCGGCTCCCTCGTCAGTTAGCCGACTATTCGTGCCCGTGCTCAGGTCATACACCCAAATCTGCCATTCCCATCCATCAGTCCCATAGGCGATCTTCCGGCCGTCAGGAGAAAGCCGCGGGTCCAAAAAGGGATGCTGCAAGTCCATGACGGGTTGCTCGATCCCTTTATGATCCACCCATACCAATGAATTTTTTAGGTCCGGGATGACGCCTCCCGCCGCATAGAGGAGGCAACCCGTTTCAGAGACGTCGAACTGACCGGCGCCAGTGTTTCTGCTGATACTCAACCTGAAGGCCTGCATGACATTTTCCACAAGCGCGACCGGTTGCCCGATAACCTCCATCCGGACCGGATCGAAACGAACGGCCATGAGCGTCCCCTGTCTCAGGAAAACAAGGTGTCCCGTGGGAACGTACTTGGCGTCTGCGGCGTTTTCCAGCAGAATACGATGCTCGCGAGTATCCAGCCGGAGAACGGCGACCCGGGGCTGCCGATCAAAGTAGGCCCTCATCACCGTGAACAAAACGGCTTTCCCATCGGGAAGCCAGCACGGCAGCCGGTGGCTTGATTCCTCTCGCTCAGGGTCGGGCTTGGTCAAGGTCTCGGGCTTCCCGCCCTCGGCCGACACTCTCGAGAGCCCGACATCATATCTATCCGCGAACACGATGCTGTTATCGCGACCCCAGCTCGCCCCGTATATTCCAACAGCGTCACAGATCTCTGTGGCTACGCCGCCGTCGACTGGGATCTTTTTCAGCTTGCCGTCAGCCCAGAAACCCACAGACCGGCTGTCGGGCGAGAGAAAAGGATTGACGCCGCCTTCTGTCCCGACGATTGGCTTGGCGTCGGACTGGTCCATTCTTCTCAAGTACAAACGCGCCTTTGCCTGGAGGTCAGGGTCCTTCGAGGTCGCGCTATAAACGATGAATTTCCCGTCATGGGAGATGGCCATAGCAATCCGGCTCGGATGCAGCATCTCGCGAGCCCCGCTAAAGCCTTCCAGCCGGAGCCCCGGCTCGACCTTGATGGTCGCCGTGACAACTGAGGGGGAAGGAGCGGACTGGGGATGCCGGATCAGCAATCGGTCGATCAGGATGCCCGCCAGAAGCATGACAGCCGCACAAGTCCCCAGCCACACGAGTGAGACTCTCCGGAGAGCGGATTCCGCTTCGGAGGGATAAGCTACAGGTGCTTCGATCTCGAGCCGGGCGTCGGCGATGTCATGCAGGCGTTTTTTGGGGTCTTTCTCGAGGCAGCGGCGGAGGAGAACCTTGATGAGCGTCGGCGTTTCCGCGGGCAGCCTGCTCCAATCTGGCTCGCCCTTCAGGATGTGCGCGAGGGTGTCCGACACCGTTTCCCCATGAAACGCCCGGCTTCCCGTCAGGCACTCATAGAGCACGCAACCGAACGCCCAGATGTCGGACCGCCTGTCCACGGCCCGTCCCCGCGCCTGCTCAGGACTCATATAGGCGGCGGTCCCGAGGATGACACCCGGCTCGGTCATCTTGGCCGTGATCGTAGGCGACTTCTCGATATCGACAGCGGTCGTCTCTCCTGCGTATACCTTGGCCAGCCCGAAATCCAGGATCTTGACCTTGCCTTCCGGGGTGATCATGATGTTTCCGGGCTTCAGGTCGCGATGGATGATCCCCTTCTCGTGGGCAGCCTCGAGCCCTTCGGCAAGCTCGCGGCAGGTTTCAAGGGCCTCGTCGACGGGGAGGGCCCCTCGATTCAACCGCGCCTGGAGCGTTTCCCCCTCCACGAGCTCAAGAACGAGGAAACGCCGCCCTTCAGATTGCTCGAGTCCGTGTATTGCGGCGATATTGGGATGGTTCAAGACAGCAAGGAGCTTAGCCTCCCGCTCGAACCGGGCCATTCGCTCCTTGTCCTCGGCGAAGGCCGAAGGAAGAACCTTTATGGCGATGTGGCGACCGAGATTCTTATCAATGGCCCGATAAACCTCGCCCATCCCGCCTGCGCCGATTGGCCCTAGAATCTCGTACCGGCCGGCGAATACGGTTCCCGGGGCGACAACGCGGGCAGGCGACTCGAGGGTTTTCGTGAGGGAAGGCAGGACGGCTTTAACCGGAGTCAGCGAGGTTGCACAATTGCTGCAGAATCGTGCCGTGTCGGCGTTTTCAGAATGGCAGGTCGGGCACTTATTGGCCAAGCGAGATCCCCTTCTATAGCTTGGCTTCAGGTTAACAGAGGGATGGGCGGAAAGTCAAACGTGGCGTGCCTGATAGAATTCGAACCTCCGACCTTTGGATCCGGAGTCCAATGGTCCATATGCCCGAAAAGACATTGCGCGCACGAGAGCAGGCAGTCAGCACGGCAAAATCGGATCGGGGGATGATGCCTAAAAGGCGGATTTCTCGAGGAATAAGGGAGCGTGCCTGGAGAGACTCGAACTCCCGACCCGCTGCTTAGAAGGCAGATGGGCCTCCTGTTTAATTCATGCAAGATGAATGACTTAGAGGTTCGCCACCGGATGATGTGCTCAGAATTGTGCACAGGGACGACCCTGAGTGGGCCTTCATCCCCGGAGTGCAGCTATCAACTGCCCGTCATCAGCTCGGCCAGCCGCCTTGGGCATCCTGGACTTCAGGCAAGCCCGGATTGGCATCCTTCCAGAGGTCCAGTAACTTGCTCTACTTCTTCGCCGGCCCCCTGAGCGCTTCGAGTTTCTTCTGTGTGGCCGGTTTGTTCTGGGTGTCGGCGAACTCGACTGCCTTCTCCGCGGCCTTGATAGCCTCGGGCCTATTTCCCATCTTCGCGTAAACGTCGCTCAGCGTCGTCCACATATAGTAGGTCCAGGGCTCGAGCTCGACGGTCCTTTTTGCCGCCGCCAAGGCGCTGTCGAGATTCTTCCCCTGCCGCAGCCAGAACGTCGCATAGCTCCTGATATCCTGGGCTGTCGAGCCGGCGCCGCTCTTTTCGAGCCATGCCGGCCCGTAGACCTCCAGGGCTTTGGTCTCCTGGCCGGCCACGCAATAAACATAGGCGACCCTCCGGATAAAATACGGGTCGCCCGGCTTGATCCTGGCGGCCGTCTCGGCCATGGCCGCCGCGCTCTCCAGATTCTCTTTTTTCTCGGCCCAGTAATCCGCGTAGGCGGCGAGGCTGGACGCCAGGCTGTCGACCCGGTCCTGCATGAACGTTCTGCCGAAGGCGGCCTCGGCCTTGTCCTTATCTCCCGCGAGGTCGTAGGCCTGGGCGATCATCTGGCTGATCCTCGGGTCGGGAATGGCAGCCGACAGCTCCATCAGACGGTCGGCCAGTTCGACGGCCTTCTCGGCCGGGCCATTGTCCCGGATCACCCGCAGCAGCCACATCGACGCCGGCACCCGGTCGTCGGGAAAACGGGTCGTGTATTCGGAGAAGAACTTGTCGGCTTCCTCCTTCGATGCGCCGCTGGCGTAATAGTTGCCCATCTTCATGTACGCGACCTTGACGAGTCGGCTCTTCGGATTCTGCGCGATAAAGGCCTTGACAGGAGCCACGTCCGGATTGTGGGCTCTGAGGTTCACCATCGCCAGAAAGAGCCGGGCGAACTCCGTAAATGGCGCTGTTACCCACGAATCTTCATCGGTATACGAACCGGCTTTGCCCTCAGGGTCAAGGGCGATGACCTCTTTGTATTTTTCCTGGGCCTTGGACGCATCGCGGTCTTTCCATTTTTGGCCGAGGCCGAAAACCACGGCCACGTCCTTGGGGTTTGCGGCATAGGCCGCCTGAAGGGTCTTGAACGTGCCCTCGCCTTTTAAGATATTCTCAAGTTTAGCCTGGTAATTCTCGGGCGGCGGCTTATAGCCGACGACCCAGTCGACCTCGTCGCCTTCGCCGCCTAGAACGAGCGTCGTGGGCGTACTGGGGTTCGCGAACCGCTTGAAGATCGCGTCTCCCGCCGGCTCCCCGCTGTCGGCCAGAACGAGGACGAAATTCTTGTCGAGGAAGGGATGAAACTTGGCGTTGTGGTAAAACTGCTGACCCAGCAGTCTACAGCTGCTTCAGCCACCGCTGTAGAAATCAACGAGGACGAGCTTGTTCTCACTCCTGGCCTTGGCCACGGCCTGCTCCAGTGTACCGTTGAACCAGTTTTGGGCCGAAGCGGCGGAAGCGAGAACGAGCAGGAACGAAAGAGCAAAAGTCTTCTTCATGTCCGCCTCCCGGTTTCACTATAGCATCGCCCCGGGAGGGTCGTCAAGCACGGGGGCCTACCCCTCTTCTAATCGGCCCAGGAATGGTGTTAAAAGGATAGTGACCCGCCCCCCTATACTCTTCGCTATGACTACACTGCATCCCATCTTCCCCGGGTGAACGATTGGGAAAGGCAATGGATGTTAAATAACGGTTTTTTGGAATAACATGATAATTAACGAAATTATGTAACACAGAGAAATAATCATAAAGACTGAAAGCATTCCGTATTGGAGACCTGGATACAGTGAACCTTGTGGGTAAATAACCTGAAAAAATAACCTCGTCAGCCACAAAACACATGTTGCCGCGAGTATGACGATTATTGAATATCTATTTGATTTGTCTCCATAAATCAATAGGATGTTGACTATTCCAAACAATACTAAGGACAAGGAGAAGAACGCATTTATGGCCCGGACAGCTAGGACCAACTCTGTCGCATTGATATCAATATATGAATACCACTTCCATGCTTTGGGTACAAAAAAGTGCCATATACCAAAACCAATAGAAGCGCTGCTACCAATCATCACTAAAATCTTAACTCGTAGATTCAAAGCCATCCCTCCTGGCAATTCTTGAGTACGCCCAGATCTGACACCAGCGTTACGCCGACTGCCAATAAAAAGCCCTCTCGAGAACCAATCAACAGTAATGGGTTATAAATCATAAGTCCTGCTTGCGCTTTTCATAGCATCCGAAAGCGATTTTACCATAACTAATGAGAAAGCTGACTCATAGAGGCTCCCCATGTTTCTTATATAATAGCTTGATCTTGTTATTGGAAACCATAGCTTAAGAGAGATCAATCCCTGTCCGAATTTCGCTGACGTCAAGCAGAAGACTATCCCAATGATTTACGAGCATTAATTGGGAGCTCTGTAGCCAAAAAGTATTTTAAGGGCGGCAGCGTGGTTATCACTACGCCAATGCGGCTTAAGTTTGAAAAATATAAAGTATTTCAGACGGTGACTGAATTCTTAAGTCACTTTCTCGATCTTCTGTCGTATCGCAGGAGCCAGTCGTAGATCTCCTGGCCCGGATAGACCTGCCAGTGGATCCCGTGGCCGAGATCCGGTTCGGCAGAGAATCTCAGGTTCCGGTTCTTCCCCTCCAGCCTCCTGACGATTCGCTCCGTTTCTTCGAAAGGCACGACAGTGTCCAGCTTCCCGTGGAAGGCCCAGACAGGCATGTCGAGCAGCTTGTCGATGTTCTTGTCGATGTAATCGAGATGGCTCGTGAATCCGCTGGTCGGCGCGATGGCCGCGAACGTCTCGGGATACCGGGCGGCGATGTACCAGGTGCCCGAACCGCCCAAGCTCGGCCCGGTCAGATAGACCCTGTCGGCGTCAATTCTGTACCGGGCGGTCACTTCCTTGTAGAAGTTCTCGAACCAGTCATCGGTCGACCACCTGAGATGCTCGGGACATTGCGGGGCGAGCATGATGAACGGAAACTCCCGTCCCCTGTATACCTGATCGGGGATCCCGGATGAGTACAGCTTCTTCAGATCGGTCCCTCGATCCGAACCTCCGTGCAGGTAGATGACGAGCGGCCACTTCCTGACGGCTTCCGCCTCGTAGTCCTTCGGGAGGTACGACAGGTATCGATAGCTGACGTTCCTGCGATGCTGGTTCATGCCGTGCTCGAACGTCGAATCGAACTGCAGGTCTCCTTTCTCGGACCAGTATCTGACCCGGCCGTGCAACTGTCCGTTGAGCCAGTTCAGCTCCGCTTCCTTCTGCCCGCTCTCGTACCAGTCGGTGCTCGCGCCGTTCAGCCTGCCCCGCGTGAAATGGCCCTCGAATCTCATGCGCCCGTTCCGGTGCCATTCCGTGTACGGCCCTTCCTTGGTGTTCGAGCGGTAGTTGCACTGATAATCCTCCTTCACCCGTTTGTCGAAGGAGGCGTAGAAGGCGTCCATTTGGATTCGTCCGTCCTCGTAGTAGTCCTGGACGTGGAACAGGTGCTTCTGGTCGTCGAAGCGGATGACGCGCGTGTAGACGATCGTCTCGCGATTCGAGACAGCCTGGTGCAATACGTAGGTTTCGGTTTCCTGGGCTTGCACCGGCCCCAGGCAGAACAGGATCGAGAGTACGGCGGCAGTTCGTTTCATGTCGAGCCTGTGAACCCCATGAGGCCAGTCCGTCTTGCGTATGGCCTTCTCGACGTCCGCGCAGGCCCGTTTCCACTCAGCCGATAAGGAAAAAGGACCCTTGGTAAGAATGTCGAAGTGCTCGGTAATCTTCATCTTGCTCAGCCGTGCCCCAGATTATGCAACAAGAGGACGGGACAAGCAACTTATTGAGCATATACATTTAGTTCCAATCGACAGAAGCCAAAAAACTCCATTTTTGGCTGGATCAGTTTTCGGGTGAGACCCAATTGGCTGGAAAATTCACCCAAGGGCTGGTACATTGATCGGGAGCGGGTCAGCGGTCGGCCGGCTCCCTGGAAAGTTAGGCTGGAATTTGGGATAATGAATGGCCGGATGATGGACGGCCCGAGGGACTATTTCAAGCTCCTTGAGAGAGCGGCGCGCCGCGCCACCGGTGAACCGGAGCGGCGGGCGCGATGCGTCCAAATGAAGCTCGGGGATGCCGTGTTTTCGAGAAAGAAGTGATTAAAGTCCCCATTGAAAGATAGACTGAGAATGAATAGGAACGGAATGGAACGCACTTTATCAGGAGAGTGACATGAAACGAAATGACTTCATGAAAACGTGCGCCGCCGGCGTTTGCAGCTGCGGCGTGCTGGGTTTGTTGGCTCCTCTTTCGGCGCGGGCCGAAAACGGGGAGGGGCAGACGGCGACAGCGCAGGCCGATAACAGCCAATTGAAGCAGGAGCTCGATGGATCGCGCGAGCGCTTCGCCAAATTGGTGTCCATTATGGGGGAAGATCTCGACGGCGCCACCCGCGACAGGATCCTGGCGCGCTTGGGCCGCGAATGCGCCAAGGCCTACAGCACGCTTTTCCAGAAATACCGCGGCGACCTTCAGGGTTTTCTGGCCAAGGTCAAAACGGCCTGGCTCGAAAAGGCCGAGTACGATGAAAAAACCGGCATCCTGCGTGTCATCGGAAAGCCCAGCCCGTGCGCCTGTCCGCTGGTGAAAGTAGGCCGAACTCCGGCTGATTTCTGCAACTGCACTCTCGGCTGGCAGCAGGAGGCTTTCTCGACCGTAACTGGCAAGCCGGTCACCGCCGAGATCGAGGAAACGGTCCTGCGCGGCGGCAAAAGGTGCAGCTTCCGCATCACGGTCAAAGCGTAGACCCGATTTCACGCTTGCCCGGCCTGTTTGCCAGAATTCTGCTGACAATCGCAAGCCTGGTCTCGACGGGATTCGTGATATGGCATTGTTCCGTCCTCAAGGCCTGGAAGTCGAGTCTTTTCTCGGGAAGCTCCGGGATGAGCTTCTCAAGGGTGAGGTGCTGGACACATTGATGGAAGCGAAGGTCCTTGTCGAGGGCTGGCGAAAGGAATACAATCGCTTAAGGCCGCATAGCTCTTTAGGCTATAGGCCGCCGGCCCCGGAGGTATATATGGCTAGAAAATTCGCTCAAGGGCTGGCCCATTGATCGGGGGCAAGTCAGGTTAATAATTCGTAATGACAAATAGAAAGGGCATAGTATGAAAGCAATTGTCCGCACAAAATACGGACCGCCGGAGGTTCTTCAACCCGAAGAGGTTGAAAAGCCTGTTCCGAAAGACAACGAATTACTTGTCAAAGTACATGCTGCCTCCGTCAATGCTCTTGATTGGCACATGTTAAGAGGAAAACCGTTTCTTGTTCGTTTGCGATTCGGGTTTTTCAGGCCGAAAAACAGGATACTGGGCTACGACATCGCAGGTCGCGTTGAAGCTGTCGGCAAAAAGGTGACTCAATTTAAACCGGGCGATGAGGTGTTCGGAGGTCTGGGCTTCGGTCTGGGCGGCTTTGCCGAGTACGCCTGCATTGCCGAAAATGGATTTGTAGCGCTGAAACCATCAGGCCTGACATTTGAGGAAGCTGCAGCAGTTCCCGTCGCTGCGGCTACCGCGCTGAAGAATATTCGCGACCGGGGAAATATACGATCCGGGCAGAAGGTGCTCATTAATGGCGCAGCCGGTGGCGTGGGAACCTTCTCGGTGCAGATTGCCAAATCTTTCGATACGGAAGTCACCGGTGTCTGCAGCGCGCAGAATATGGAGATGGTTCGTTCGATCGGAGCGGACAAAGTTATCAACTACGCCGAAGTGGATTTCACCAGGAATGGCCAAAAGTATGATTTGGTTTTAGATAATGTCGGGAACCTCCCGGTATCAGACCTGATGCGTACATTGAAACCAGAAGGGAGGTGCGTTTTAGTCGGGTTTTCCTCGATGAGACTTATGCTGACGAACTTCATTCTGGCACCTATGGTATCCAGAGCCGCAGGCAGAAAAGTTCTTCCTTCTGCGGACGGGCATCCCGGCAGGGAGGAAATCACTTTTTTAAAGGGACTTTTAGAGTCCCGTAAGGTCGTGCCGACAATTGACAGACGGTATCCGCTCCAACGGCTTGCCGAGGCAATTGGTTATGTCGAGACAGGACATGCTCGGGCGAAAGTAGTCATTACCATATAGAGCAGAATAGTGGGAAGAACCCCATACTTAAACCTTATCGAAATGAAGAAAAGAGAATGGCAACAATAACAATGTTATTTCAGAGCGCACAGGGGGAAATTTTATGAAAGCCGCTGTATTTACCGAATACGGACCACCGGAAGTTCTTCAACTCAAAGAGGTGACGAAGCCTAGTCCAAAGGACAATGAGATTCTAATCAGGATTTATGCAACACCCATCAATTTCGCGGATACGTTAATACGAAATTTCAAGGCAATCTCCCCTAAAAAATTCCACATGCCATTCCTCTTCTGGCTCATCGGGAAAATAACCTTTGGTTTCAGAAAACCAAAGATAACAATACTGGGGAATGAATTTGCCGGGGAAGTTGAAGCCGTCGGCAAGACTGTGACAAGATTTAAGATCGGTGACCAGGTTTTTGGATATTGCGGTCCCCGTATGGGTGCAAATGCCGAGTATCTATGTATGCGTGGAAATGGTGTGGTGGCGATCAAACCGGCTAATATTAGCTATGAGGAAGCCGCCGCCGTCCCCTATGGGGCGATCATGGCATTGAACATACTCAGAAAGATCAATCTCCGGCCAAATCAAAAAGTCTTGGTGAATGGAGCTTCGGGAGGGATCGGTCCGGCAGTGGTACAGCTTGCCGGGAATCACTTTGGAGCAGCCGTGACCGGTGTCTGTGGGACGTCACGATTGGAATATGTAAAATCCTTAGGAGCGGCCCAGGTCATTGACTACACCAAGGAGGATTTTACCACTAGCCAAGAGACCTATGATTTTATTATCGACATATTAGGAAAAAGTCCGTTTGCACGGTGTAAACGCTCGCTCACGCCGGGCGGACGCTGTCTTTACGTCAGTTTTAAGATGAAACAGGTTTTCCAGATGCTTCAAACGTCAATGATCGGTAGCAGGAAAGTTGTCTGTGTGCTGGTAAACGAAAAGAGCGAGGACCTGATTTTCATTAAAGAGCTCATTGAGGCGGGAAAGATCAAATCGGTCATAGATCGGTGCTTTCCATTGGAGCAAACTGCCGAAGCCCACCGATATGCCGAAAGCGGAAACAAAAAAGGAAATGTCGTCATAACAGTGAAATAACAATCACATTCATTAATCAAGGAGTGACCTGCCCCCCTCATTAGGGATCCAGCCCCTGTGATAAGATTCTGCTGGATCGAGGGAGGAAGATATGGCCAAGGAACGCTTTTTTCCAGAGCAGATCATCATGGAGGAACGTCTAGTGGGTCAGATCGTCAGCCTGGCAACTCAGGACAGACGGTTGTCAAGGGTCATCTAATATTTACCCTCTTCGGTCATCTAAAAGTTACCCCCCTGTCCATGTTTAGGACTCTTCGACCTCGGGCTCTTTGATGAGCTCGGCCTTCCTCGCCCTTCAGCCCGGCAAGCCCGCTGTGCTCAAATGTGTGCTCAGCGGATGCCTAAAACGGTATATACCAGTACAAATCATGCGACAATTTTCGAGTGCCGAGGATGATGCCCAAATGGCCATCTTCTCGACGAATAAGAAAGCGCGCCTGGAGAGACTCGAACTCCCGACCCGCTGCTTAGAAGGCAGCTGGACTACTGTCTCAATTGATGCGAGATGAATGGGTTGCGAGTTCCTTGATTGAAGGTGTGCTCAGAATTGTGCACACGGACTGCCCCGAGAGGGCCTTCGGTAGGTCATAGAGTCAGAGGTTCTCAGGAAGGAACGCGCCGCACAGACAGGGCAATAAGCAATCCGCCAGCTTGGCCGGGTTCTCGAGAAGGCTAGAACTTCAGTATGGCCTTGATCTGCCCCCATCGCGGAAGTTGCCGTCCCCAGACCTGCCCGAGCATCTCGTTATCTTCTTTCATATAAGAAACGGGTCTCTGGCTGTTCAGAAGATTGTAAACATTCATTCCGAGCCCTATCGTCATCCCCTTTTTTAATTGAAGTTCTTTTTCAATGGTGAGGTCGACATACATATGGGCCGGCGTCGTCCTCCCGCCGCGGCCCTCGGGGAAGGTAAAATAATTCCCGTAGCCCGGTAGCCAGCCCTTCTTTTCCCAGTGATATCCCGAAAGATATTCGATCCCCGAAGAAACGACGATTCCGTAAGGCGCGAAATAGGTCCCGAGAACCTTGACCACGTGGTCGATGCTGTAGGGCAAGAAGCCATACCAGCCCTCATCGCCGAAGCCGGGCCCTCCGAGCCCTCCCCAGAGGTAATCGATAACCTCCTTGTTGGGGTCACCCGGCAGCACGAAGGGATGATCGCCGAAGAGTCCGGCGTCATACCCGCTACCACCTGGCGTGGCGAAAGTCGGCGTCTCCACGGAGTTCCCCGGATCCGTCCCTTTGGCCTGTGACCACGTATAGGAAGCGTTCAGCATGAATTGATTCGCAACCCGTCCGTTCAATTCGATTTCAATGGCTTTGTAATTCCTTCGTTTCCGATCATAATTCGTAAAGACGTACTTATACAGTCCAAGGGATTCCGGATCATAGATGGTGATGTCTTCGGTAAGGTTCTTGGAATAAGAATAAATTCCCCTGATCTTTAGAGCCCAATTTCTTCCCAGTTGCCGGTCGAATTCCAGAAGGAATTTGTTCGTGCCGCTGGGCTTTATTTGGGAATCGACCGTCTCTGGCGTAGCTGCGGCGCTTTGTTCATAAGCAAATTGCCAGTTGGCCGGATCTTTCAGCTGTAGATCGGTGGGGTTTTCGCCGCCGATCCAGGAGTAACCCCTCTCGCTCCAAAAATAGCTCTCGTTGAAAAACCCCAGCCATTGAATGTTAACCGGAATGGCGTAACGTCCATATCCGAATTTCAGGACGTCGCGCCCGTCGCCTGACAGGTCTACGGCCAGCGAGGCCCGGGGCTGCAAAAAATCGCCGAATCCCCAGCTCCAGATCTGTTCGCCGACGTCGTTGAATATCTTCTGAGTCTCAGACCGGAGTCCGGCCATGAACGTAAAACGCCCGATAGTCAAGGAATCCTGAAAATAAAGGCCAAAACCGCGGGTCGCGTCGTTGCTCAGACCTATGCCGAATTCGCGGAGGAACGAGGGTTGGCCGGGAGCCGTCCATTCGAGCCGAGCGCCACCTTCGAAGCCGTTTCCCTTCCAAAGGTCGAAATCCGAGCCCGTATACCGCACTCTGCCTTCCCAGGCATTTCGATAGTAGCTTAATCCGGCCCTGATCTCGTGGTTTCCCCAGCTTCCCAGGTCCAAATAATGGGTCAAGCCAAACGACAGGTCCGTTCTTCGCTCTATATCCGTTTGATGAGAAAGGGCGTTGTTCGTAATCTGGGCGATGTCCATCCAATAATATTGAGGCGTTCCATAGTCCCCGGATACGGGAACCGTCTCGACCGACCGTCGATAGTGGCCGGCGTCTGCGGTCAAGAGGGTATTTTGCGATAAGATCCCCCGATAATTCAGGTGATAGTAATATTGGTTTGTGACGTTCTTCTCATAGGTCGCCGGCACGCCGATCCCTCCGCTCTGGCCGAGAAAAGCGTCCAGCGTTCCGCTCAATGAAAGAGTATTATTCAAGATGGGTGTGAAGGTCAGCTTGCCGAAGGCATTGTTCGTCTGGACCAACCTTTCTCCGGCCGGGATCGTCAGCCAGCCGATCGACTGCTTTGTCGTCCGATCGGCCGTCCGATGAAAGTCGTTGGATAGAAAAAACCACAGCTTGTCCTTGATGATCGGGCCGCCCAGGTTCCCGAAATAATCGGACAGCGACGTTTCGGGGACGCTGGCAGCCGAGAGCTGCTCCTGCCTATCGGCCCGAAGATGCCGGTCGCGGATCAAGACGCCCAACTCGCCGTGAAATTCGTTGCTTCCGGATTTCGTAATAACGTTGACGAAGCCTCCCAGCGACTGGCCCAAGTTGGGGGCGAATCCGTCGGAGATAACCTGGACCTCCTCCCAGGCGTCATAATTGACCTGGATTCCGGGAGTATTGAATAAAGCCCCTTTGATCGACAGTCCGTCGATGAACCAGTTGTTCCCGGCATTCCCTTCTCCCCGAAAGCTGGGCAGACCGGTGTCTTTGCCGGTTTCTGTATCCACTCTCACGCCGGTGACGCCCGGTGTAAAGCCAACGACCTCGGCGATCGTTCTCGCCTGGGTGGGGATCCGGGCGAGGTCAGCACTTTGGAGCCGGTAGCTGTCGTCCGCGCTGACCTTATCGATCATCGGGTTCGGGGCGATGACGGTCACATTCTTTTTGAGGGCGGAGATCTTAAGGGCAACCGACAGACTCGCCGTAAATCCCAGACGGACGTCCTGACGCTCGAGCGTCATTTTCTCGAACCCGGGCAGCTCGAAGGTCAGCGAGTAGGTGCCGATCGGAAGCAGGGGAAGCCGGAAGAACCCGTCCTTATCCGAGACAGCCGTGCGCAAACCCTGGAGATTCGGGCTTTTCGCGGTGATAGCGACACCTGGGAGGGCTTCGCCCTTCTCTTCCGCGACCCTGCCCCGGACCTCGCCTGTCTGCTGGGCCGCCAAGGTGCCGAAGAGCAGAATGAGAACAATAAAGGCAGCCGCGGCTCTCAGGGAGATTTTCATTTCCGTGCCCCCTTTATCGGACCGGGCCGAGGTACCGGTCGAACCACTCAAGATTCACCTTGATGACGTCCTTCTCGAAGCCGGCTAGCGTATGGTCGCCGTTAAACTGCAGGAACCGCTTCCGGTCGGGCGGCGTCGCAAAATGGCCCAGGATAAACTCCTGGCCCCAATTGTCGGAACGGCCGTTGACCATTTGGACCGGCATTGCGATGTGTTGCGAAAAACCCACCAGGTCCTGGTCGCGCGACGGGACTCCCCAAAAGCCTCCCCCCAACAACACCGCTGCCTTGATCCGCTGTTCCATGGCGCAGACCGCGATAGCCCGGTCAACTCCGCCGCTGACCGCGAGCAACCCGACGCGGTCCGCACGGATGTCCTTGCGGGTTTCCAGGTAGTCGATGGCCCGGAAAATGTCTTTCGCGGGCGAAATGGCTCCGGCCATGCTGGGTTCGTAGACGGGGTTCGGGCGCCCGCCTCGTTCGAAGGCACCCTTGAAAATGGGAAACACCACGGCACGCCCGTCCAAGATCAGGTAGTTCCAGTAGCTGCTGTCCTGGGTATTCCTGCCGTCCTCGCTGCTGCTCACAGCTGATCCGATGGGTGCTGGAATGAAGATTACCGGTTGCCAGGGCGGTGGCACGTTCTTGGGAAGGAACAGGTACGCAATCACCCGCTCATCGGGGTAGCCGGCATTGAACGTCACTTTCTCCATCCGCCAGCTTGGCATGGTGTCGTCGGTCCACTCGGTCTTCTCGTAGAGCGGCCCCTTAGCATAGGAGAACAGGCCCTGCCAGGTCTTCCATGCATCCTCCGAGAATCCTTTCACCTTCGCCCAGTCGGTGACCGGTTTCCTTTCGACCGGCCGATCGAGTTGCGCGTCCTGCTGGTCGGGCCCCACAGGCTTAATGCACCGGAATCCGGTCATCGCGTTGCGGTCGAATGGGGATCTTAGGTTGATCTCCAATTCCCAGAACATGTAGGCCGGTCCGTTGGCCGCCCCGCCGAGCGCGAATCGCTCACCGCCCACGGTGTTCCAGCACCACTCCCGAGCGTTGCCGGCCACGTCGTACAACCCCCAGTAGTTGAGGCTGCCGGGGAAGCTCCCGACCGGCGCCAGCTTGCCGCTGAAGTTCGATCCCGGCAGGAAGTCGCCGCCCACGGCCCTGGCGCTGGCCAGGGCGAAGTGGTAAATTGACGGTAACCTCTTGCCCAGGAACTTAGCGTACGCGGCCGCCTCATACCAGCTCACGCCCGTCACGGGGAATTCGTCCGTGCTTGGTTCGTACATTCCCACCTGCCAGCCAGCCGGCCCCGGACGCCCCGTGGCATCCCGGAAACTGGCCATCGCCTCTTCCCAAGTGAGGATCTTCCCGTCCTGTTCGAAGGGCTCTTTCCAGTATTCCTGCCGCTGGTAGCCGCCTGCGTCCACGAACTGCCTGTACTCCTTGTTGGTGACCTCGTGCGTATCCACGAAGAAACTCCCGATCCGCCCCTCCGATGCCATGTCCAGGAGTTCGATCGATTCCATGTTGAACTGGGCGCCATTCGCTGGGGTCTCGATCCGGGCCATGCCTTCTGGCGCCTCGCCGCGCCGCTCCAGCGCCGTGACGCCACCGATAGTTTGATAATCCCAGTTAAACGCGGTGACCGACATGGCGAACTCGCGCGGTTCGAACCCCGGTGCCTGCAGCTTGAACCCGGAGTAGCCGAGGGGTGAGGGAATGGGCTTCCCTCCTTCCTCACCGAGTTCCACCCAGTCGGCCTCGCCGCCAATTCCAGGCCGGGCCAACACCTTGGCGCCAACGGGCCTGAACACTCTCTTGAGCAGCCCGGTAAACCGCGGCCGGAGCTTTTGCACCGTTTGGTCGCCGGGCACGATGGCCTCGATTTTTCTCGCGAGCAAGAACGCCGGCCAGTAGTCCCGGGCGTCCGCCAGACGCACGAGTTCCGGCACCCATTGGTTACGGGCCATACGCTGGCGGGCGCCGCGGATCCCAAACCAAGTGGCGCCTGCAACAGCCGCCATCAATACTAGGACCGCAGGAACCGCAAACCGGGGATTGCGGATCAGGGCCCGCAGGGAGATACGGTGATGCACCAGCTTGTCCAGGCAGGCCGCAAGGTCCTTGGATAATTCGTCCGCCGAAGGATACCGGCGTGCCGGGTCCTTCTCGAGGCACCTCTTCAGGATGCGGTCCAGCTCCGGCGGCACACCCGCAAGAAGCGTACTTGCGGCCGGGGGCGTCTTCGTCAGGACCGCGGACAGGATCGAGACCTGAGTCTCCCCATCGAAGGCCCGACGCCCGGTGACCATCTCGTAGAGTACAGTGCCGAACGAAAAGATGTCGGTCCGTGCGTCGACCGGATTACCTTGGGCCTGCTCCGGGGACATGTATGGCACTGTGCCGATAATGGCCCCAGCCTCCGTCACCATCATCCCCGTCGATGCCTGAAGAGTCTCCTCTGGACGCGGTTTGTCTGACCGGAGCTTCGCCAACCCGAAGTCGAGGATCTTGACCAGCCCGCGCCGGGTGATGAACAGGTTCTCCGGCTTGAGGTCCCGGTGCACGATCCCCTTCTCGTGGGCCATCGCCAGGCCCCGGGCGATCTGCGCGCCGTAGTCGATCGCTGTCCGCATCGGTAGCGCGCCCCCCGAAAGTGTCTGCCTTAGTGATTCCCCTTCCAGAAGCTCCGTCGCCAGGTAGGGAGCGCCGCCTTGGCTGCCTACGTCATAGACAACGAGGATATTGGGATGGTTCAGTTGCCCGGCCGCCTTGGCTTCCTGCTCGAACCGCCTCAGCCGCCCCGGGTCGGACGCAAACTCGGCCGGCAGCACCTTGATGGCCACGTCGCGGGCCAGCGATGCGTCATGGGCGCGATAGACGACCCCCATACCCCCCCGGCCGATCTCGTCGACGATGCGATACTTCCCGGCGAGGAGGCTCCCATTCAACAGGGCCTGAACCGGCGTCTCCAGGGTCTTGGTCAGCGAATCGGGGAGTTCACCGTCGCCCGTGAGCCGCGTCGCGCAGTTGCTGCAGAACCGGGACGTGTCCGTGTTCTCGGAATGACACTTCGGGCATTTCATGGTCCGAAGACCCCCATCAATAGATGGCCGAAGGATAACGCCATTTCGGGGGCAAGTCAACCAGATATGGGGAATAGGAGAGCGCGCCTGGAGAGACTCGAACTCCCGACCCGCTGCTTAGAAGGCAGCTGGACTGGCTCTTTTATTGAAGTAGGCTGAATGGGTTACAGGTTCCATATTTGACGATGTGCTCAGAATTGTGCTCAGGGAGGGCCCTGAGAGGGTTTCTCGGCAAGATGGAATAGCTGTCTTTCAGCCTCGCTAGCCACCTCTCGCCGTGGTCAAACTCGCGATGGCGGTAGCAGTTCGCTTCTTCCCTTGAGGGAGTAACCGCCTGATTTCCTCGAACCAGTTCTGGCCGAGGATCACTTCGGTGACAGGAGTTGGCGTTCTCTGCTCGGGCGTGACTATGAGAAGCGCAACCGACCTCTCGTGCTACCCTACAATCCGTTGACTTTATGAATATTGTAGGGTAATGTGCGTACATGGAAGACCTCAAGGACACCCTGAACGAAAACGCCACCTTCTATCGGGAACAGGAACGCAAGATCACGGCGCGGCTGGCCCTGCTGCCCAAGGGCCGCATCCGGTCCAAGACGATCGGCGGCGCGGCCTATTTCTATCTCCAGTACCGCAAGGGCCGATCCGTCAAGACGGATTACATCGGCAGAATCGTCCCTGCGGATCTCCATGATCGCCTGGCGGAGAGAGATCGATTGGAAAAGGAACTGCTCGCCGTCCGCGAAGCCCTACGGCTCCTCAGGTCGAGACGAAAAGAGGAGGTCGACCTCACGGAGCCCATTCTGGCTATACTGCGCGCCATGACCCAGCATCAGCTCTGGGAGTCCGGCTTCGAGATCATCGGCAGCTGGTGTTTCCTTCTCTATCAAAAGCACCTGCCGATAGAGCGGTACCCGCTGAAAACGGAGGACCTGGATATTCTTGTGCCCCGCCCCTTCAGGGGGCGAGCTTTCGACCTCCCGGGAATGATGCTGCGTTTGGGTTTCAGCCAGCATTTCAACGCCGATGGTTCCATGTACTTCACGGGCAACAGGATGAAGGTCGAGTTCGTGACGAAAGAGCGGAGAGACGGGACGCGTCCGCCGCGCCCTATCAAAGAGATCGCCCTCACGCCGCAGGAATTGAGGCACCTGGATATCCTTCTGGCCGATCCCATCGTGCTGAGATTGGGCCAGGGGATTCGTGCCAAGGTGCCCAGCCCGTCGGCGTTCCTCCTGCACAAGCTTTTCCTGGCCGCTCGCGCCGAGCGGCGGGATAAGACCGAAAAGGACATCAAGCAGGCTGTCTATACAGGTCAATATGCTTTGGCGGAGAAGCCGGAAACGGCCCGTCTCCTGGCTCTCTGGGAAGGACTGCCCAGGAAGTGGAAATCCCTCATCAGGAAGTCGTTGGCCAGGGCCAAGGATATGATGCCGCTCGAGCAGGGCGTCATCGAACGGCTGATGGGTCTTCTGCGCTGATTTGCCCTACGCCTAAGAAGATCGGCGTTTTATGTAGGGTAAGGCCACGGCGGCCATAGCCAGAACATGACGGCGTCGTCCCCGCCCCGTCGACCCGCTGCTTAGAAGGGAGCTCGACTGCCCCACTACATTATTAGGAATGAATACGTTACAATAGTGGAGGAAGATCTTATCCTACAGGAGGACTCCATGCTCAAGTCGGTCGCATCCGCCCAGTCGAGGCGGGATTTTCTCTTCCGTGACCTGCCCCTTTGCGCCTTGTCCGGCCTGGCCCTGGCCAGGCTCCCTCTCGCCGGGCAGACGTCCGCCCCGGCCCAGGCGCCGGCGCAGGCTCCCCATAAGTTCGACGCCGAGATTCCCCGCAAGATGACCATGCGCCTGGCCTTCCGGATGCAGTATGTGGCGGCCTTCATCCCTTATCTCGAGTTCTGCGCCAAGACGGCGGGACGCGATGCCGTCATTGCGACTCTCAAGGCCTACGCCGAGGACGGCGCGGGGCCGGGGGCCGCGGACAATGTCCGTCGTCTGGGCGGCAACAGCTTCGCCCATCTGAAGAAGCTCTTCGACCCGAAGAATGCCATGCCCTTCGGCCAAACTCTGACTTTCACCCTGACCGAGGATTCCGACAAGGCCCACGAGCTGCGCGTAACCGAGTGCCTCTGGGCCCAGACCTTTCTTGCAGCCAAGGCGGGCGACCTGGGCTATGCGGGCGTCTGCTGGGGCGACTACGCTTTCGCCAGGGCTTTCAACACGGCCATCGAGATGGTCCGGGACAAGACCCTGATGCAAGGCCACGACTGCTGCAACCATCGCTACGTCTGGAAGGGCTGAGGGAACATGTCCCATCCGTTGAGAATCGCGACCCTCCTCTTAGGTTTTGCATCTGCCCCGTTCCTTTCGACCGCCGCGGCCGAAGACGAGTTCCGAGTCACACGGCTGGGAGAAAGAGCCGCGTTAAAATGGCTGCTTCCTCGGGGAACAAAGAGCGCGCCTGGAGGGACTCGAACCCCCGACCCGCTGCTTAGAAGGCAGCTGCTCTATCCACCTGAGCTACAGGCGCGTCTTGGAGGGCGGAACGCCTATCGGGGAGAGCGGATTCGAACCGCCGACCTCCTGCTCCCAAGGCAGGCGCGCTAACCAGGCTGCGCCACTCCCCGTCCCGTTCAACTGTCAAATCTTAACAGAGTCGGAAGAGGGGGTCAAACCTACC
>Ga0315274_10004558_pt1 | contig 20364 bp, 15 predicted proteins | sample YL17G02_20_MG_FD_203700 | JGI IMG/M metagenome (GOLD analysis project Ga0315274, IMG submission 203700) | Sediment microbial communities from Yellowstone Lake, YNP, Wyoming, USA - YL17G02_20 | ecosystem: Environmental > Aquatic > Freshwater > Lake > Sediment | place: USA: Wyoming | collected...
TCAGTGTCTGGTGGGCGATCTCGATGGCGTACACGTTGCCGCGATTGGTTGCGTCCTTGGCGTAGGTGATCTCAACCTTGTATGTGCCGGGCTGGACCGTGGCTTCCCAGGTGACATACGTGTCCTTCTTATTCCAGAAGCCGATGTTATCGCGGTCGGGGCCTTTCTCGTACCTGGCGTTCGAGCCGTGGATCTTGGCGTCGGCGGCCTTGACGGTGATGGTTTTGGCGGCGGCCGGCGCGGGGGGCGCGGGCTTCTCTGGCTCGAGGCGCGCCGGAGGTGGCGGAGGCGGGGGTGGCTCCTTCTTCTCCTCGTTCGGCAGCGCGGGCGGCGCGACGGGCTCCTTGATGCTCTCCGGCGGCGCAGGCGGCGAGGGTGCCGGCGGCGCAGGCGGCGAGGGCGCCGGCGGTTCGGGGACGGGCGTCTCGAGCGCCTTCTCGACCTTCGGCGGGTGCGCCTGGTCAACTCCGGCCGCCGCTGGGTGCTCGGGCCCGACCGGCGGCATCGAGCCCGCCGCTCCCGCGGCGGGCTCGGCGGCCCGCCCAGGCGGGGCCGAGGCCAAGTCGCCACCCGTCGCCGCGGCGACCAAGTTCAGATACAGGACCAGTCCGCCGACCACCAGGGCCGCCAGGACCAGGACCGCGAAAATGCAGACCAGCAGGACGTTGCGCTTTCGGATCTTGCGGGCGTCGGCGGATCGAGTCGCCGGCGCAAGGCTGCGGGCCGCCAGCGCGCCGGAAGGTTGGCCTTGGCCCGTACGGGTGGCCTCCCCGTACGGGCGGCGCTCCGACACCGGCATAGAAGCGATTTGCGCCGCGAGGGCCTGCGGCGCGGGCACCGCCGAGTCCGCTGCGGGAGCGGCGGGGCAGCCCGGGCCGAGGTACCCCGCCGCTCCCGCGGCGGGCTCGATGCCGCCGTCGACGGTCGCCGCGGCGACCTCGGCCCGGCCGAGCGCCTCGGCGGCCTCGCGCTCGCGGTCGGGCTTGCCGCCGCCCGCCGGCGCCCAGTACGGGCCCGTACGAGCGAACAACTCGTCCAGCGCCCGGATGAAGTCCTCGGCGCTCGAGTATCGGTACTCGCGGTCCTTGGCCATCGCCCGCGCCAGCAGCCAGCAGACCGCCCCCGGCAGGTCCGGCACGTACTGCCGCGGGTCAGGCACGGGGGCCGTCAGGTGCTTGCGCATGACCTCCTGCGGCGTCGGAGCGGTGAACGGCGGCACTCCCGCCACCATCTGGTAGAACGTGGCGCCGAGGGAGTACAGGTCCGTGCGGACGTCGATGTCCGGGTCGCCGCGCACCTGCTCGGGCGAGATGTAGTAGGGCGTTCCGTAGGCCTTGCCGACCTGGCCGGCCTCGGCGGCGGCAGTCGCCGCGGCGACCGCCAGGCCCAAGTCGGCCAGTTTGACGATACCGCCCTGCGTCAGGAGGATGTTGCCGGGCTTGATGTCGCGGTGGATGACGCCGCGCTTGTGGGCGTAGGCGAGCCCCTCGGCAGCCGAGCGGATGATGCACGTGGCCTCCGAGAGGTCGAAGCGTTTGCGCACCGCCAGGAGGTCGGCCACCGAGCCGCCGTCCACGTACTCCATGACGATGTAGAAGGTCTCGAGCGGCTCACTTGTTGAGGAATCGTGCGGCAAAAGCGCGGCCTGTGACAAGCGTCTCCCTGAAACGCTGCCGCCGTTGGCGGCTCGCCGGCCGAGCAGCCGCAACGGGGCGATCCGGTGAATGGTGACGATGTTCGGGTGCATCAGTTGGGCCGCGTGGCGGGCCTCGCGGATGAATCGGCCGCGGGCCTGGGGGTCGCGCGCGGCGCTCTCGAGCAGGATCTTGACGGCCACGATGCGGTCCATCGAGATCTGGCGGCACTTGAAGACCACCGCCTGGCTGCCGCGGCCGATCTTTGAGAGGACCTGGAGGTCCGAGGACGCCATGGCGTCGGCCGCGCTGTCCTCGACCTGGGCCTCGGCGGCGCCGGCGCCGGGAACGTTTTTCTGACACGCCAATGCGTGGTGGACGTGGGCGACACGGGCGCCGGCCTGCATGAGGAGGTTAAGAACCGAGACGGAGGGCGGCCGGCCGTCGCCGCGGCGACCGGCCTCGGCCAGGAGACGGCGGACCTCGGCCACTTCCTCCTCGGTCGCCATACCCTTGGCCAGGAGGTCCTGGAGATACGGCTCGTGCGACGATTCGGCCATGACGCAGGAAACTATGGCTTATCCGGGCAGGGGAGTCAAGGGCGAATCCGGCCCCGTTCGGCTGCGCTCAGGGCAGGGTTGACGCACGGCCCGCACGCGGGTTATAATCCGGGTTCTTTAGAATCGGTAGGGGGCTGTTTGCTCGCCGCCATGCGGTAACGGCGGTTCCAAGTTCCAGGTTTCAAGTTCCAAGTTGAAAACGGCGACGCAAACGGGCCGTTCACTTGGAACTTGGCACTTGAAACTTGGAACTCTCTCGCCAAGCCCTGCATTGACCCCCTGCCAGGGCCCAAATGGACTTGTACTCCCCATAATGTACCGTTCCCTGCCGGGGGTGTCAAGGCCGAGGTCGTTATCTGGCCGAGGTCGTTATCTGAAGGCAGAAATATCTGTTGACAGCCCCACAAGCGTCGTCTTATCCTACCCTTATTCTATCAGTGCTGTCGTGGGGGGCATGTCATGGGCCGCAAGGGCAAGTACCACGAACGAGACGTATCGCCGCAGGGGTCGAGGAGGCCGCTCCCACGGCTGATGCTGCTGGCTTTCTGCATACTCTTGGTTGGTGGCATCCTGTTTGCTCTTTCAACCAGGAACCCACGGGCAACCGCCACCCGCCAACCTTCGCCAGACGTGGTGCGTTACGCGCAGAAGGCCAAGTCTCTTGACGAACTCCTGAAGATGTCGTCTGAGCAACTGGCCGACGTCGACATCGCCGAACTGAACCTCCTGTGTGCCACGGGGCTACCGGGCGGAGAGAACCTCGACATCGCCAAGTGCCTCGCGCACCTCGATGACTGGGCGCGGCGCGTCAAGTTCGACACGGACCGGCATCTCTACAAGTTCGACAAGAACCCCGCCGAGTACGAGAACTCCGAGGGCTACTTCCGGATGCTCATGCTGGTAACCATTCTCCAGCAGGATTGCGGCGTCCACTACAACCTGGAGCGGATACGCAACATCGACTTCACCAAGTCCAAGGACCTTTTCATCCATGGCATGATCGACGACCCCAACGGCGGGACCTGTGTCACGATGCCCGTGATGTACGTCGCGGTGGCCCGGCGGCTGGGCTATCCGGTCAAACTGGTCCTTACGAAGGCCCACGTGTTCTGCCGGTGGGATGCGCCGGGAGAGCGGTTCAACATCGAGGCGACCAACCAGGGCATGAACTGCTTCAGCGACGACTATTACAAGACCTGGCCTGAGAAGTGGACCACGGCCGAGACCCAGTCCAACCGCTACCTGATTTCCCTGACGCCCGCCGAGGAACTGGCCTGCTTCCTGGGTTCGCGCGGCCACTGCCTCCTGGATACGGGCCGCACGAAGGATGCCTTCGACTCCTATGCGGCAGCCCACCGGCTGGCGCCGAGGGACCCGGCATACACCGGCTGGATGCGGATGGCACAAAGTCGCCTTCCGGGCTACCGCGACCCGCTGGCCGAGGCGGAGTACCTCTCCGCCCGGCAGCAAGAGGCGGCGCGGCGCGAGTGGCTATCGAGTCAGGGCCGCAGGCCGCCCGGCGTGCCTCCGCTGTACGGACCGCAAGCGCCTCAACGCTACGCGCCGCAACCGCCGTATCCGTCCGGTCCTCACACGCCAGCGCCGTATGCCCCTCAACCGCCAATGCCGTATCCATCGCCGTATGGGCCGCGACCTGGAACGGCGGGGCAACCGTTGATGCCCGGTCAGCCATGAAAACACTTGACGTTGCCTGACAGAAACCGAGAATCACTGTTGAACGAAAGGGGATATCCATGAGAGGCAAACACGTCTTCGCCGTTCTGGCGGTCTTTGCAGCCGTCACCATGCTCGCCGCGGATGCTTCGGCCATGTACCACCCGACGGTGGGGCGGTTTATGGAACGCGACCCTGGGCCGGCTGGCCCTGTGGCACCGCGCATTGGGCAGTATCAGGACGGCATGAACCTGTACACATACGCCGCCTGCAGTCCCGGCACACGCCTTGATTCAATGGGGACTGCTTCGGCATCAGGGTTTGAGGTGGCTTCTCAGAGGATCGATCTGCCGGGTAGTGTGAAGGAGAATGCTTACAGGGACGCGCTGCGCCGTGCTGGCCGTGTCACGGAGCTTTCCACAGGAGGTCTGCATCACGATGTGTACTACGATGGCAAACTGATATACGTTGGCTGGCTCGGTCCCCCACCGCTCGGCGGCGAAGGATTAGCCCCAGGCGAACATAGGTGGGAGTTAAAGCAGGTCGATAAAGGAACCCTGAAATGGGGCAAGAAAGCCGGACTCGACTGCAAGTGCGCTGACGCTCCCATGATCAAAGACTGCATTCAGTCCGCTCCCCGCCCAGTAAACGTGTTTGTCCCCGGCATTAACACTTGCCAGCAGGATACTCAGCATGCCATCGAGGGATGTTGCCTCACGGGCTATCAAGCCATTGGCCTCCCCCCCTCGGGGGTGTTCTATCCACAAGAGATGTGGCAGCATGCGAAGGAGGCCGCAGATGTCGTTATTGATAGTGCGCGTGCCGCGTTGGACCGGGCTCGGGATTGGCTTGGTCTGTAAGGTGTGGCCCTTTACGCACCCAAGCGGAGCCACCAGCCAGACAGCGAGCCGTTGGCGGCAAGCGAGCGACGGGTGTTGCCGCCTTATGTGCAGCATAGGGGTTTGGGCGTGAGGAAAACTCTGATCTATGTTGTACTCGTGGCACTATGCATACTTATTGTATTTGCGACCGTGGCTGGACTTCTCTTGTGCTGGGAATTTTACAGGCACTGGCTTGCGGTAGAGCAATGCGTTGGATTGGCGTACAAGGTGGCCGTAAACCTGGGGGGAGAAGAGCCTGAGACGGAGGCTGGCCTGGAGCGCGCAGTGGCGCAGATTCCCGAGAGTTGGAATGTGTTTGTAAGGAACCGCCAAGGCCAGCTTGTTGACGCATGGGGTACCCCTTTTTCTGTGCGCGTGGTGCACGATCAGAACCATTGTAAGATCGTTGTGCGCTCCGCAGGTCCAGACGTCATCATGGGCAACGGTGACGACCTCGTGTACGGTTCGCTTTTCCTCAAGCCACGTCGCGAAGGGAAACCTGCGGATGTTGGACCCGGTACGGGAACGGACTTACCTTAGCGCTCTGTGCGCAGGGTGCATGCCCTGGCCCGTGCAGCGTGCGGCTTGATCAATTCCGGTCAATTCCGGTGACGCAATACTGTTTTCCCCTTTTCTATGCCATGAAAGAAACCTGGGGACGCTTCCCCTATATTCCATAACTCCTTGCAGCACAAAGAGTTACAAAACGTGGCTGGGCGGCGAGGGCACGGGTGTCCCCAGGTTTCCGGTTCCCCGTTCCCGGTTCCCCGTTCCCCGCTTTTGGGAGTTATCCACAACGGCGTATGCCCATCTGTCCATGTAAAAACCATCAAATTCGGGTCAAAATCGATCAAAAAGGCGACGTTTTCCGTCAAAAAGGGATCAAAAAGGCGCGCGTTTCGTCATGCCCATCTTAACATTTTGGGGGGTCACCCCCTCTGGCGCTAGCGCCAGGGCCGTTTTTGCCTGCCCAAAGGGCAAAAAAGGCGCGTTTTCGGGCGCTCCGGGGCGAGTTCCAAAGTTATCCACAATTACGTGGCGGTTGTGGATAACGCCGGGCCATTCGGGTCGCCCCGGCGACCGAGTCAACCTGAATCCGGCCCCGTTCGGCTGCGCTCAGGGCAGGGTTGACGCACGGCCCGCACGCGGGTTATAATCCGGCTTCTTTAGAATCGGCAGGGGGCTGTTTGCGCGCCGCCATGCCCCGCCTGCCGGCGGGCAGGCCGTGCCGGCGCAAGGGAGTTTGTGTTTCCGGCGAGGCTTCGGGCGACGCGGCGCGGTCGCCCAGGCGACCGCTCGCGCAAAACGATGGAGGCGAGAGAAACACGTGTATCTTGGCATCGACATCGGGTCCGTCAGCCTGAACCTCGTCCTGCTGGACTCTCGAGTGAAGGTCCTGAAGGAACGGTACATCCGGACGCGCGGGAAACCCCTGGAAACCGCGCTGGGGGCCCTGGAGGAACTCTTCGCCGAGGTGCCGCCGGCCCAGATCGACGGCGTGGCCTTCGCCGGGGCCGGCACGGCCGTGCTGGGCGAACTCTACGGCATCCGGCCCGTCAACGAGGTCGTGGCGCAGGCCAAGGCCACGATGACCCTTCACCCGGACGTGCGGACCATCATTGAGATCGGCGGCGAGGACTCCAAACTCATCCTCCTGGAGGAAGACCCCAAGAGGGGCCGCCTGCGCATCCAGGACTTCGGCATGAACTCGCTGTGCGCGGCCGGGACGGGGTCGTTCCTGGACCAGCAGGCGTCGCGCCTGGGGATCAGCATCGAGGGCGAGTGGGGCGAGATGGCCCTGCGGTCCAGGCACGTGCCGCGCATCGCCGGCCGCTGCTCGGTCTTCGCCAAGAGCGACATGATCCACCTCCAGCAGGAGGGCACGCCCGACTACGACATCGTGGCGGGCCTGTGTTTTGCGATGGCGAGGAACTTCAAGGCCGTCATCGGCAAGGGCAAGGACCTGCAACCGCGCATCGCCTTCCAGGGCGGCGTGGCCGCCAACGCCGGCATGGTCCGCGCGTTCACCCAGACGCTGGAACTGGCCGACGGCGAACTCCTGATTCCGAGGCACTTCGCCTCCATGGGGGCCATCGGCGCCGTGCTGGTGGCGCGGGAGCGCGGCGAACTGGGCCGCATCGCGTCGGCCGAACCCCTCAAGGACTACCTGGCCACGCGGCGCTACGGCGGCGGCGAACTCCACGTGCCGCTGGGGGACGACCCGTACCCGCTGGTGATCACACCCGAGCCGTTTGCTCCCGGCGACGGGCCGGTGGATGTCTTCCTGGGCGTTGACGTGGGCAGCATCTCGACCAACGTCGTGGCGACCGACTCCGGCGGCCGGGTCCTGGCCCGCGAGTACCTGATGACGGCTGGCCGGCCGCTGGCCGCCGTGACGGACGGCCTCTACAAGGTCAGCCAGACGCTCGCGCAGAACGGCGGCGGGCGCGAAATCCGCGTGCGCGGCTGCGGCACGACCGGCTCCGGCCGGTACCTGACGGGCGACTTCATCGGCGCCGACATCGTCAAGAACGAGATCACCGCCCACGCCACGGGCGCGGGCTTCGTGCGGCCGGACGTGGACACCATCTTCGAGATCGGCGGCCAGGACTCCAAGTACATCAGCCTGGAAAACGGTGCGGTCGTTGACTTCACGATGAACAAGGTGTGTGCGGCCGGCACGGGGTCGTTTATCGAGGAGCAATCCGAGCGGCTGGGCGTGGGCCTCAAGACCGGCGAATTCAACCGCCTGGCCCTGGCCGCCGACGAGCCCCCCGCCATGGGCGAACGATGCACCGTCTTCATCGAGACCGACATCAACCGCAACCAGCAGCGCGGCGTGGCGGTGGACGACCTGTGCGCGGGCCTCTGCTACTCCATCGTCCAGAACTACCTGAATCGCGTCGTCGAGGAGCACCGCGTCGGCAACGTCATCCTGTTCCAGGGCGGCACGGCGTACAACTGCGGCGTCAAGGCCGCGTTTGAGAAGGTCCTGGGCAAGAAGATCATCGTCCCGCCGCACCACGACGTCCTCGGCGCAGTGGGCATGGCCCTGCTGGCGCGGGACGCCTGGGACGGCAAGAGCCTCTCGACCTTCAGGGGCTTTGACCTCCGGGGCGTCCAGTACTCCTTTGACACCTTCGAGTGCCAGGACTGCGCGAACCGCTGCGAAATCCACGTCGTCGAGATCAAGGGCGACCAGCCGAAGACGCTGCACTACGGCAGCCGCTGCGGCAAGTACGACGAGGCCAAGCGCGAGAGCCTCGGGCTACACCTGCCGCGCCTCTTCGTCGAGCGGCAGCAACTCATGGAGGCGGCGTACGCGAAGAAGCCCGCCAAGCCGAACGGCAAGCGCATCGGCCTCCCGCAGATGACCAACCTGTGGGAACTCCTCCCCTTCTTCCGCGCCTTCCTGACGGAACTGGGGTTCGAGGTGGTCCTGTCGGCCCGGACGAACCGCCACCTCATCGCCTCTGGGCTGGACCAGACGGCCTGCGAGCCGTGCTTCCCCGTCAAGGTGGCCCACGGCCACGTGCGGGACCTGGCGAAGAAAGACGTGGACTACCTCTTCCTGCCCGCCGTCATCGACATGCCGCGAGCCAGCGACAGGTGGAAAATCGTCAACTCGTACGTCTGCCCGTACGTCCAGGCGCTGCCGTTCATGGTGCCGGCCGCGATGCCCGACGTGGACTGGCAGAAGCGGCTGCTGCGGCCGATCCTTCACTTCTCGCGCGGCCAGGAGTGGGTCACGCGGGAACTGGTGGCCATGGCGAAGGGCCTCGGCATCGGCCGCAGGCGCGCACGGCAGGCCGTGGCCGAGGCGTTCGCGGCCCAGAAACGGTTCACGGAGAACCTCAAGGCCCGCGGCCGCGAGGTCCTGGAGTCGCTCGGCCCAGACGAGACGGCCCTCGTCATCATCAGCCGCCCCTACAACGGCTGCGACCCGGGCCTGAACATGAACATCCCGGAGAAACTGCGGGACCTCGGGTGCCTGGCCATCCCCCTGGACATGCTGCCGGTGGACGAGGTGGACATCTCCAAAGAGCACCCGCACATGTACTGGAAGTACGGCCAGAAGATCCTGGCCGGGGCCCGGATTATCGCCAACGACCGCCGCCTGTACCCGGTGTACATCACGAATTTCGGCTGCGGGCCCGACTCGTTCATCATGAAATACGTGGGGGCGGAACTCAAAGGCAAACCGTGCCTGGTGCTGGAGGTGGACGAACACTCGGCCGACGTCGGCGCTATCACGCGGTGCGAGGCGTACCTGGACAGCCTCAAGGCCGTGCGCGGCCGGGACCTGCGGGTGGAGAAACGCCTGCGCGTGGCCAAGTGTGACTACAGCCGCAAGACCTTCGGCAAACGCACCATCTACATCCCGTACATGGACGACCACGGGTACGCGATGGCCGCGGCCATGCGGGCCAACGGCGTCGAGGCCCGGCAGATGCCGATGAGCGACGACGACACCATTGCCTGGGGCCGCAAGTACACCTCCGGCAAAGAGTGCTACCCGTGCATCATCACCACGGGGGACATCCTGCGGCAGATTCATTCGCCGGGGTTCGACCCGGCCCGTTCGGCGTTCTTCATGCCGACGGCGTTCGGTCCCTGCCGCTTCGGCCAGTACAACAAGTTCCAGCGGATGATGCTGGATGAACTGGGCCTTGAGGACGTGCCCATGGTCCTGCTGGACCAGGACAAGGATTTCCAGGGCGACATCCAGAACCTGGGCGCGGACTTCCGCAAACTGGCGTGGGCGGGCATCGTCTTCGTCGATACCCTCCAGAAGATGCTCCGCGAGATGCGGCCGTACGAGGTCAAGAAGGGCGAGTGCGACCAGACTTATGAGAAGTTCTTGCGCCGGTGCGAAGAGACCATCGCCGGCCGCGGCGACCTGGCCGCCGTGGCGCGCGAGGCGCGGCGGGAGATGGAGGCCGTCAGGACGGACCGGTCGCGCCCGCGGCCGAAGATCGGCATCGTCGGCGAGGTCTTCGTCCGCTGCAACCAGTTCACCAACCACTTCATGGTCCGCAAGATCGAGGCCCTCGGCGGCGAGGCCATCCTGCCGCCGTTCGAGGAATGGGTGAACTACATCGGCTGGAGCCGCATCACGGATGCCAAGATGGACCGCCACTACAAGCGGCTTGTCGTGGAGATGATTACCGACTTCGTCCAGCGGCGCGAGAAGAGCCGCATCCTGAACGAGTTCCGCGGCGCCGTGCGCCAGTTCTTCGATGAGCCGCCCAGCGACCACGTCATCGACCTCGCGCGCCCGTACCTGGACCCGGCCATCCGCGGCGAGCCGATCCTCTCCATGGGCCGCTGCATCGAGTACGTCGGGGCCGGCTGCGACGGCGTGATGAACCTGCACCCGTTCAACTGCATGCCCGGGACGATCGTAAACGCCCTCCTGGCGAAGTTTTCACAGGACTTCGACATGCCGGTGCTGAAGGTGGCGTACGACGGCCTCCAGCAGGCGACCGAGATGATCCGCATCGAGGCCTTCATGCACCAGTGCCGCGAACGGTTCGAGGCGCGCCTCCGGAAGGCCGGCGACGGCGCCGGCCTGGGCGTCGGCGGTGCCCCCGGCACGCCCGCCCTCGGGCGTGCAGGCGCAGCCGAGGGCGGCTGTGCCACCCTGAGTACCTGAGTGCCTGAGTAAAGACACGAACAGGCACCGTCGTTTTTTGCCGTTACTCAGGCACTCAGCCACTCAGGCACTCAGGTACTTTTATGAAACCGATTCTGGTCCTGGGCATCGGCAACATCCTCTTGAAGGACGAGGGCGTGGGCGTCCACGTCGTTCGCGCGATCGATACCGCCGGTGTGCCCGATGACGTGGAACTCTGCGACGGCGGAACGTTCGGCATCGATCTGCTCGACACCCTTGCCAACCGCCGCAAGGTCATCGTCATCGATGCCGTCCGGGCCGATGCCGCGCCCGGGACCGTCCTGCGTTTCACGGCCGCCGACCTCGTGCGGCCAGGACGCCCCGACCTGTCGCTCCACCAGGTGGGCCTGTTCGAGACCCTGGCCATGGCCCGCCAACTGGGGTGTGCCCCGGAGGAGGTCGTCATCTTCGGCGTCGTACCCATGGCCCTCGAACCCGGCCTGGAACTCTCGCCCGAGGTGGCCGCCGTCGTGCCGCGGGTCATTGACCTGGTGTTGGCCGAACTGAACAACGGGGACAAAGGGGCAAAGGCGCAGAGGGACAAAGGCAAGGGAGATCCGTGAACTCTCTGTCGAAGGAAGTGGCGGCCTCGGGCATCCGCGTCAATGCCATCGCGGCCGGTTCGTTAGTGCTTCGCGCTCGGCAGCCTGCGGCCGACCTTGCGGCGGCGCCGGAGGACGGCCCGCCCGCCGCGCGTCTTCATCCGCTTGCGGAACCCGCAGCGCTTCTTATGCTTATGGCTGAATATTTTACGGCCCGCGATACCCATGGCCTTGCCCCTTCAGGGAACGCGCGGCGCAAGCGCCGCGGCTGACTTTGAACCGGGAACTGCCGTCAGATCGGCATTCCGGTGATGCGCGCCTCAAAAACCAGCCGGTCGCCCACGACGCCCTGCGTGTCGAAAACGGCCCGCCGGCTGCGGATCTCCACCGCCTGGCCCAACAGGAGCAGGCGGTCGCCCGGCACCACCTGGCCGCGGAACTTGACGCCGTCCACGCCGCCGAACCCCAGGAACCGCGGGTCCTGCTGGACCTTCTTGTAGTACAGGCTCGACATCTGGGCCGCCGCCTCGATCATCAGGACGCCCGGCAACACCGGTCGCCCCGGAATGTGCCCGCGGACCCAGAACTCGTCCGGCCGCACGTCCTTGAACGCCACGATCTGGCCTGCCGCGACATCCAGGTGGATGACGCCCGTCAGTTGCTCCATCTCGTAGCGGTGCGGGATGTACTGGCGGATCTCGTCGATCGACATGACAACCCGCCCCAGATCGATCTTCGAAAGGTCCACCACAAGCGGCGGTGCCATACGCTGCGGTTCCCTTGGCGGTGGTCGCCACGGCGACCAGAGGGACGAAGCGACGGGCTTCGAGTCCCTCTGGTCATCGGTCTGGAGAAACGTGCGGCGCTTTGGCCCCTGCCTCACGCCGGGGGCGAACGCTGCTCCAGCACCTTCACACGGACCTCCTGGGCAGCGGCCTTGATCTCCTGCATGGTCTTGCGCAGACGGGTGCCTGCGGCCTTGTTCCCGCCGTCGACCTTGATAACATCCTCTTCCGCCTGGGCCACCAGGACCTTCAGCCTCTCAAACGCCTCCATGACCTGCTCCTTGGAAAGAGGTCCGAATAATGCCAAGGTCGCCATCAGGTCTCCGGAGGCGACTCGCCTTGGCGAGCTGGGCGACCAACGCCTTCTACTCTACCAGGCAGAGATCGGAACTGTCAAGGAAAACGGGCCCTTCGGGTAATCCCGGTCGCCCAGGTCGAAGAGCCGCCGTGGCGGGCGACCCGGCAGGAGGGCTCGTAAGGGCTGCCTGCTACTCCAGAGGCTGCCAGACGGCGTGCTTCCCCGTGTGCTTCCCCGTTGACCGCAGGCTACGCGACCGATACGATTGAACCGTTCCGGGCCGGCAGGAGTCATCACGAGCATGGCTGAAACGTCGCAACAGGCAACCATGATGGACCCCGGCGGGTCGCCTGGGCGACCACCCTGCGGCGCGGCGCACGGGCGGACCTGGCCGCGGGCCTCGGCGGCTGAGAAGGCCGCCCAGGGAATCCTCGCGGCGGTGATGGCGGCGAGTCTGGCCACCGGCGTGCTGCTTACGGCGTCGCCGACCGGTACGGGCACGCACGCGGTCCTGGGATTGCCGCCCTGCGGCATGCTGGTCGTAACGGGCCACCCCTGCCCGACGTGCGGGGTGACCACCTCGTTCGTCCTGGCGGCGCACGGGCGGTTCCACGAGGCGATGGTCAATCAGCCGTTCGGGCTGGTTGTCTTCTTTCTGGCGGCCGGCGGGCTGATTTGCACCGCCTGGGCGCTGGCAACAGGGCGCAGTTGGCTCCCCTTGCTGACGGTTTCTAGAAACCGCGTCCTGGCCCTGGGTCTCATTTTGACGGCGCTGGGCCTGGTGTCGTGGGCGTACAAGTGGTCGACGATGTGAGATGAGTGATGAGTAATGAGTGATGAGTGATGAGTGGCACGGCCCGCGGCCTCGTGTTTTTTACTCATCACTCCGCACTCATCACTCATCACTTCGAAGGAGGGCGTATGCCCCGAATGCGATGGCGTAACATGGCCCTGGTGCCCGCCATCCTGTTGGGCGGGTTGGGCGCCCTGGCGGCGTGCGGATGCCCGGCAGCGAACTTCTACGCCTGGATGTTCGCCCCGCGCCACCCTAAAGAGACCATTCCAGCCGAGTATCCGCTGAAGGCCGAGCGCCTGGTCATCGTCACCTATGCCGGCACGGAAATCCTGTTCGATGACCCCACGGCGCTGCTCGAAGTCGGCAGCAACCTGGTGAGCGAGATCCTGGGGTCGCTCGGTTCCCGTGTTAAATCCATCGTCCATCCGGTGCAAGTGGTCCGCTGGCAGGAGTCGAACCTCGAGTGGCCCAACATGTCGCTCGTGGACATCGCCAAGACCTTCGAGGCCGACACGATCCTCTACGTTGAACTCGAACGGTACACCATGATGGAAGACCGGTCGGCAAACCTCTATCGCGGCCGCGTCCGGGCCCGCGTCCAAGTCGCCGAAACTAGAAGCCAACGCAACCCCGTCTACGAAACCGTCGTTGAAACGGTCTACCCCGAAGAAGGGCCGGTCGGCGTGCTCGGCACAACCGAGCGCGTCGTCCGGACCTATACGAACCTCGCCTTTGCCAGGGCGGTCATCAACAAGTTCCGTGATTACGAGGTTGAGGTCAAAGGAGGCCGCTCGTGACCGCCCACGATTGCGGATTGCGGATTGCGGATTGCGGATTGAACAACAACGAATCCGCCGCCGGCCATGCTTGCGTTGCCGTAAATCCGCAATCCGCAATCCGCAATCCGCAATCGTCTTCCTGGCGGCGATACCTGCCCCTGTGGACCGTGCCCCGTTGCCTGTTGCCGGCTTTTGGCCGTCGTGTTCCATCCCGGCTCGCCAGGGCGACGCCCCGCCAACAGGCGGGCAGGCTGTGGCAAGCCCGGTTCCCCGTTCCCCGTTCCCTGTTCCCGCTGTTCGTGCTATGGCTTGCCGCTGCGGCGGCGGGATGCCAGCCGTTCGCCTGGATCCTCACGAAGACGGTCGGCCCCTTTATCCCGGAGGAAACGGCCCAGGCCGAGTTCGACCTGAAGACGAAGAGCGTCGCGGTGCTGGTGGACGTCAAAGACCCGACTCTCCGCTCGGGGTTCCCACGGCTGGAGTCGGCGCTTTCCTTGCGCCTCGGCAAGGCCCTGGCCGAGCACAAGGCCTGCGGCCCGCTCGTCCCCGCCCACAGCATCGAGGCCGCCCGCCTAGGCGACCCCAAGTTCGCCCAGTGGTCCGTCGCCCAGGTCGGCAAGTACTTCAACGTGGATTACGTCCTGCACGTCGAGGTCGTCGAATTCCAGCTCCGCGACGCCCCCAGTTCAAACGTCTATCACGGATACACCGAGGCGGCCGTGCGGCTGGTTAGCCCTGATACGGGCCAGCAGGTCTGGCCCGTCCTGGCCGCCGCGCGCCTCATGACGGCCGAATCGCAACCCGACGTCGCGCCGGAAGAACCGGGCGAGCAGGAGTCCACCCTCATCGACGGCTTCGCCGACAAGATCGCCCGCTTGTTCTACACCTATAAGTTGGAAGACTTGCCGATGCGGCCCAAGGTGAAGTGACCCTTAAGAAATGATGAGTGATGAGTGATGAGTGATGAGTGGCACGGCCCGCGGCTCCGCGTTTTTTACTCATCACTCCGCACTCTTCACTCATCACTCCCTGCGGCGGCTCGCTTCGCGCTTCTGGCTTTGGCGTTTCTAGCCGTCGGTTGTGAGACCGCCCCGCGGAGCCAGCCGGTGCGCCTGAGGCCCTTGCCGGGGCGAGAGGCGCCCGCCGCCGCCCCGATGTTCCACATCCGCATGGTAACGCTCTCGCACCGCATGAGGCCCGATGCACCCGTCGAGGACATCTGGCGCCTGCTGGGCACCACGAACGTGCCGTACGAGAAGCGGACCCTGTGGGAAACCAATGACCTCCGCCTGGGCGACGGGGCCCGCCTGGCAGCCGACCGCATGAACCAACTGGCCACGGAAACGCCCGACCGTGCAGCCCACGTCCAGGTCCTTTTCGTGCGAGAGAACTTCGATTTTGCCATCCCGGCGGGCGGCGAGCGCGACGCCGTTGACATCCTCTGGACCGACGCCGCCGGCCGGATGGCCGGGCGGCACTTTGACAGGGCCATCACCCAGTTCCGCTGCGTCTGCCGCAGCGACCCGGAGGATCCGGCCGCCCTGCACCTCGCCCTGATGCCGGAAGTGGCCTACGGTCCGGAAGCGATGCGTTGGGTCCAAGTCGGAAACTCCGTGACGCAGAAAATGCTGCGCGCCACCCTCCCGCTTACAGACCTGGCGGCCGAGGTGCGCCTGGCGCCGGGGCGGCTGCTGGTCATCGGCGGCCGGACAGTGGGGACTGGCAAGGGCGCGGCCGGCCTCAGCCTGGGCGGAGTCTTCTTCCATGGCCGCCGCGGGCCCGACACGTGGTCCGAGACGATCATCCTGACCGCCGAGCGGACCGGACCGGGCCAGATTCCCGAAACCGGAACCATCCCGTTCATGCCGGACCTGAAGCCTCAACTGCCCGCGAAGGCCGGCGCAGCGCCGCCGCCCGCTGCCGGAACTCAGCCGCCGGGCAAGGCGCCGCCGGCCACGACGACGCAGCCTCCGGGTAAGGCGCCGGCCGCCGCAGGGAGTGATGAGTGATGAGTGATGAGTGGCACGGCCCGCGGCTCCGCGTTTTTCACTCATCACTCCGCACTCTTCACTCATCACTCCCGGCGGGCGGCACTCAGCCCCTGCCGCCGAAGTAAATCGCCCCCCGCGCGGCGCCTCTCCTCGACGGTCACCCTTGAGCGTGGATCGTAAACAGCCACCAGCGGGCCTTAGGGCTCTTGCCCCTGCGCGGCTGGCGGTCGCAGTAGATCTGCATCTCCTCGCCCGTCGTGGTGCGCACGGTGAACCAGTGCTTGCGGACGTAGCGTTCGGGGCCGCCGCTCGTGCAGGGGCCGAGTTCCTTCCAGGTCCTGAGGATCGCCGCCACCCGGTACTCGCGGCCGCGCCAGACGAAACGGGCCGGCAGGCCCGGGGCGCCCTGGGCCATGGCCCGCGCGTCGGCCGTGCCGGCGACGGGGGTGACGGGTTCGCCGACAAAGTCGCCGCGGGGTGTTGGACGATCAACCATACAGCGCTCTCGCCTTCGGCTCGCGCCTAGACTTGTGCACCGGTTTCGCGGGCGACGAGGGCCTTGTAGCCTTGCGCCAGGCGGCGAGTGACGGGGCCGGGCTTGCCCAGGTGCGCCTCGTCGTCCTTGGGGCCGAATTCGTGCTGCTCGATGCGCGCCACCGGCATGACCTCCATGATGGAGTTCGTGAGGAACACCTCGTCGGCGTCCAGCAGGTCTTGGACCGAGAGGCTGCGCTGCCCGGCCGGAACGCCGACCTCGGCCGCCAGTTCCAAGACGGCCGCGCGCGTAACGCCGGGCAGGAGTCCGTCCTCAACGGGCGGCGTCAGGAGCCGCCTGCCGGAGACCAGGAAGACGTTGCTGATGGCGCCCTCGGCAAGGCGGTTCTTCGAGTTAAAGCGCAGGGCCTCCGTGGCGCGGCCGCGGTGCGCATCCTGCAAGGCCAGGAGGTTTCCCAGGAAGTTCGTGGTCTTGTGGAAGGTCCTCGGGTCCGTCTCGTTGATGCGGACATCTGAGACGATGACCGCGGCGCCGCGCTCGTAGAGTTCGGGCGGGTAGAACGCCTGCCCGCCGGCCGTCACCAGGAGGGTGGCCCGCGGGGCCTCGTCGTCGGCGAGTTCCTCGAAGATAGGGCCCCGCGTGGCGGTGATGCGCAGCCGAGCGTCCGAGACGCCGTTGGCCTCAAGCAGGCGCCCGATGATGCCCTCAATCTCATCGTCGGTCTCGCCCACGAAGATGCGGAACACCTGGCCGCTGGACCGCAGCCGCGCGAGGTGCTGCCGCAGGCGAAACGGCCGGCCATTGTAGGTGCGCAGCGTCTCAAAGAGGCCCGCGCCCAGGAGAAGCCCGGCATCGAGCGCCGAGACGAGAGCCTCGCGCTCCGGCACGATGCGGCCACAGGCGTACATCATTTGCGGCTTCTCTGCCATGAGCGAGAGCCCCCGAACGCCGTGGTGACTAGGTGACTGGGTGGCTAGGTGGCGGCGTTACCGCGCCGTGCAACCGACCCAGCACGCGGTTGTCTCGCCATGCCGTCACCCAGTTACCTAGTCACCTAGTTACGTGTTTTGATACCGCGGATCGTCCACCCGCACCACGCCCCCCTCGATGCGCAGCCGCCCTTCGGCAAAGAGCCGTATGGCCTCCGGGTACGCGATGCATTCCTGCTCGAAGACCCGGGCCGCGAGGGCGTCGGCCGTGTCTTCGGCGTAGGCGGGCACGGACCGCTGGAGGATGATCGGCCCCTCATCGTACTCGTTGTTGACAAAGTGGACCGTGCATCCCGAGACCTTGCACCCCCGCGCCAGCACCGCCTCGTGCACATGGTGGCCGTACATCCCCTTGCCGCCGAACGAGGGCAGGAGGGCCGGGTGAATGTTCATCACGCGGCCCAGGTATCGCTGGGGGATGATCCAGTAGGAGAGGAACCCGGCCAGGAGGATGAGGTCCACGCGGGCATCATCCAGGAGTTTGACCATCGCGTCGGAGTAAGCCTCGACAGTGGGATACTCCTTCGGCCGCACAAGGTGCGTGGGCACGCCGGCGGCCTTGCCGATCTCGATGCCGCGGATGCCAGGGCGCGAGGCGATTGCCACGGCCACTTCGGCCGCGAGTTTCCCCGCACGGATGTGGTCGAGGATGTTCTCGAGCGTCCGCCCGCCGCTGGACAGGAGGACGCCCAGACGAATCGGTTTGGCCATCGCTGCCCTCCGCAACCGTATCACATCATGTGGCACGGCCGGCTTGGCCGGCCGTGGATTAGGCCGCGCGGTTCGCCACGGCCGGGCAAGCCGGCCGTGCCAACACTTGGTCAATCCGCAATCCGCATTCCGCAATCCGCAATGGGGTTACGGCACGATCTCGGTCCCCACGCCGCGGTCGGTGTAGATTTCCAGGAGGAGCGAGTGCGGCACGCGGCCGGAGACGATGTGGCATTTGCGGACGCCGCCCTCCAGGGCCTCCAGGCACGTCTGGACCTTGGGAATCATGCCGCCGGAGATGATGCCGGACTTAAGGAACCGCTGGGCGTCGCCCTCCGAGATGTGCGACAGGAGACTCTGTTCATCGTCCGGCCGCTCGCGGATGCCGTGCGTGTCTGAGACGTTGACGAGTTTTTCGGCCCCGAGCGCACGCGCGACGGACGACGCCGCCTCGTCGGCATTGCAGTTGTATTTCTCGCCGCCCTGGCCCACGGCGATGGGCGCGATGACCGGGATGGTGCCCAGGTCGCAGAGGCCCCTGAGGAGCAGGGCATCGACGCTCGTGACCTTGCCCACGAGGCCCAGGTCCGCGCCGCCCGCGCCCGCCATCTTTTCGGCACGAAGCGCGCAGCGGGTCTTGGAGGTGAGGCCCTCGGCCTTCGCGCCGGCCTTTTCCAGGAGGCCCACGATCTGGCGGTTGACGTCGGTGGCCAGGACGTCCTCGACGATCCGGAGTTCCTCCGGCCCGGTGTAGCGCAGGCCGCCCACAAAACGGGCCTTGAGGCCCGCCTCTTCCATAGCCCGCGTGATGGCCTTGCCGCCGCCGTGGACGACCACGGGGTCGATGTCCACGGCCCGCATGAAGGCGATGTCGGTGCAAACGGCCTCGAGGTCCTCGGACACGTCCATGAACGAGCCGCCGAGTTTCACCACGACCGTCTTGCCGCGGAACCGGCGGATGTACGGCAGCGCCTCGATGAGGACCGCCGCCTTGGTGATGGCATCTTGCATAACGGAAGTTCCAGGTTCGAAGTCCAAGTTCAAAGTCAACGGCGACGGCCCGCAATCGTACCCGGCGTGCAGGGCGCGTCAAGCGATTCGCGAATCATAAAGGGTGCGGACGCGCAGATGCTCGGCGATCCGGCTCCCCCCAGGCGTCGATAGCATCGAATACTTCGGCGATTCTAACATCTGCCGCGCGCGACGCCTTCGAAAAACCGCGTTCTCGATAGCGCCAGCAGGGTTTGGCGCAGGCGCGCATAGGCCCGGAAAAAATCCGGTGGAAAACCGAAATCGCAAGTCCTTCCCGCTGCATGCCTTGCGATTGCGGCCCATGCCGCAAAGCCTCCGAAGGCGGCGCAAGACGATGCCGCGCATCCTTTTGTGGAGGGACCGCTCAAGTGCGGATTACGGATTGCGAATCGCGGATTGAGGGATGCGTCTGAAACGGCCCCGCGTCGCGCCGCCTATGAAGGGGTCGCCGGCTTAGGCGCCGCACGCCGCCACGTGCAGAGGAGACGCCCTTGAAACTGGACTTCACAAACTTCCGAGACCCCGAGTTGTCCGAACCGCTCCTGGAGTACCTTGTCCAGGAGAGCGCGCCGGAGCGGGCCCTGCATCTGGCGCGCCTGTGGTCCTACTACAGGAACGACCTGACGCCGCTGGGCGCGGGCGTGCCGGAGGCCGAGCGCGACGCCGACTGGGCGGCCTCGGCCCGGCCGTACTACCAGGCGCAGGAGTTCGGCCTTCCCGCCCGGATCACCGGTTGCTCGCACCTGGGCTACGGCGGCGCGGGCGAACCTGCGCCGGCCATCCGCCGCAAGGAAGTCGTCATCGAGAACGACATCGGCTGGCGCATCGACACCGGCGTTCACTTCCTGGCGGGCAAGCCTCTGGGCATCGAGAGCCTGGCCCGCCGCCCGGAGGATGCGCGGCAGATCGAAGTCGCGCTGCGGGCCGTGTGGGAGGCAAGCGGCGGAGTGGCGATCCTCCAGGAGGTGGCGCTCCTGGGGGCCGTGTATGGCTTCGTGGACCTGGTAATACGCGTGCGCCCGAATGGCGGCGACGCGGCCAAGGCCGGCAACCGCGAGGGCGGCCGGGAGGGCGACACCCTGCCGGCCGCCCTCCGCGCCGGACAGACGCTTGCGCTCGATGCCGTCGAGGCGCCGCGCATTCTGCCCATCCTCGACCCCGACGACTACCGGCGCCTGTGCTACTGGGTCCAGGCGTACCGGCAGGAGACGAATCGCGTGACCGGTGGGGGCTTCCTGGGCCGCCTGATGGGCCGCGGCCCGCGCCGCCTGGAGGAAATCGAGGTCCTCGAGGTCATCGGCCCCGCCTGGTGGCAGCGGTACGAGGACGGGGCGCTCGTGGCCGAGGGCGAGAACCTCCTCGGCCGCGTCCCGGTCGTCCACATCCAGAACCTCCCGAACCCCATGCAGTACGAGGGCGCGAGCGAAGTCGAGCCGCTCATCCCCATCCAGGACGAACTGAACGCGCGGCTGTCGGACCGCGCCAGCCGCGTGACCTTCCAGAGTTTCAAGATGTACCT
>Ga0315274_10004560_pt1 | contig 20363 bp, 25 predicted proteins | sample YL17G02_20_MG_FD_203700 | JGI IMG/M metagenome (GOLD analysis project Ga0315274, IMG submission 203700) | Sediment microbial communities from Yellowstone Lake, YNP, Wyoming, USA - YL17G02_20 | ecosystem: Environmental > Aquatic > Freshwater > Lake > Sediment | place: USA: Wyoming | collected...
CTGGGACTGCGAGGTCACCTCGTCGGCGTCACCTCGGTCCTCCCGCTCCTCCTCGACGATGCGCTCGGACTCCAGCTCACCAGGGCTCACGTAGCGGATGCCGCCGTTGCCTCGGCGCCGCCGGCCGTTCATGCCGTTGCGGAAGCCGTTGATGGCTCCGGTGGCGGCAAAGCCGCTCACGGCCGGCTGGCCGTCGATGAGGCCGACGAGACCGGGCAGGTAGGTGGAGAGGAGCGACTGAAAGAGCGCGATGGCCGAGCCAATGAGCGCCGGCTCCTGGTACTTGCGAGCCTTCTCCCACTTGTGGGCGGCGTACCAGATCGCGAGTAGGGTCGCGATGCTGCCGAGGGGACCGAAGTGCTTCTCGAAGCGGCCACCGGCCAGGCGCTTGCCGAGCAGCACCCGGGCGAACTTGCCGCCGAGCCGGGTGGCGGCGTAGCCGCCGATGCCGGGTCCGACCATCATGGCCAGGCCGGTGGCGGCGTCGGCCACGTTGGCGATGGGTCCGCCACCTGGGCTGTTGCGCTTCGCAACCGGCTTTCTGGCGTTGCGAAACGAGGCAAGCTTGCTTCGCGACGACGCAGACTTTTTCTTGGACATGAAGGGCTCCCCGTCGTGACCCCAGCGCCCGGAGAGACGCACGGGGGATATGGGCCTGAGTCTACGCGGGGTTGTGGCGGTGGGTCAACTACTCCAGGTGCCGCAGGTAGCCCTCGTGATCGGGGAGCTGGACGAGGAGGTGGAGCGCGAGCATCTCCTCGGCAGCGGGCACCGAGTAGTCGTGGACGCAGAGCGGACGCTCCTGGTCGAGGTCGTAGAGGCTCCGGTGGTAGCCAGCCAGCTCGTCTCGGGCGTGGCGGCTGGTGACCATGTAGCGGGTGCCCGACACGCCGACGGTCATGAAGCGGTTGTGCTCGTGGAAGTCGGCGAGCTGCTCATCGTCGAGGAAGACCTCCAGGACCTTGCGAGCCTTCAGCTCCGCCTTCACGAAGTCGGGCTCGGGGCAGCCGAGCGTGGGGCGGGCGACGGCGACGCCGGCCTCGACCTTCTCCTTCTTCTCGGTCTTGGCCACGGCGTGGTTCTCGGCGCCCTCGCGGTACGGGCCACCACCGGCCTGCGCCACGGCGTCGGGGACGAGCGGTAGCTCGGCCTCCTTGACCTCCTCCATCACGCCCGAGGCGAACTTGACCACCGTGACCACCTGCCGCCCCGGCTTCATCAACTTCATCAGGGCCTTCTGCACCTTGGCCATCGGCGCCATGAGCGAGTGCGTGCCGGCGTCGAGGAACGCGCTCTTGGCCAGCCACTCCTTCTTGACGGCGAGCTTGGTCAGCTCGGCGAGCGCCGCCTTCTCCGTCGAGTTCAGCTTCTCGGCGAAGAGCTTGGTGATGGTGTTGTCCTTCTTGTCAGGCTCCAGGCGGATGTCGCCGTAGAAGGACGGGATGTAGAGCACAGGGATTTCGATCAGGTTGTCCATGAGAATCAGCCTCCGCTTCCGATGGGCACTTGGATGACGGGCATCGATGTCTCGACCGGCGCATGCCGAGGCACAGGCCCCGGATCAAACGCCTCTCCTGTTGCGACTCGCACCGACAACGCACGGATGCGGGGGCGCAGGTTGTCGGCGGCCTGGGTCATGTGGTTCTTCTCCAAACCGTCGAGGACGCCGACCAGGCGCTCCAGCTCAAGGAGCGGGCTGTCCGCGATGAGCGGCTGCACGGACAGGGCCTCCTTCTTGTCGTTGATGCGCTGGAGCTGCATCAGCGACTCGCGCAGGATGTCGGCCATGTCGTTGCCGACCGGCCGACCGCCGCCGGCCATGACGTAGTTGTTGCCGCCGTCGAGGTTGATCTCCTGGTCGTCCCCCTCGAAGCCCGGTAGCGGCTCAAAGCCCCCACCATCGATCGCGGCACCGAGCGACACACCGCCGTTGGCGCCGCGCCCTGACACGAGCTGGCCCACCCGCGTCGCGTAGCGTTGCCGGATGGCCTTGGCGATGCGGGCGATGGCCTCGACGCGCGCGTAGTGCGCCGGGTCCTTGGCTGCCGTCTCGACGGCGAGCAGGGTATCGAGCGCATCGGCGGCGGCGTTGGCCGCCGCGTAGATGGCCGGGTCGAGCTGGGCTGCCTTCATCGCTTCTCCTTGTATTTGCGGGTCGCAAGCGGGGTGTCGTCGAGCACATAGAGCCGGCCAAACTTTCTGGGGAACGTGGTCGGCCAGCAGAGCCACGCGTAGGCGCAGTTGTCGTTGCCGCCCTTGACGAACGAGGGCCGGTTGGGCAACACGTAGGCGTCGGGCGGGTTCGCCTTCATCCAGGCGTTTCGGGTCTCCGACTCGATGAAGTTCGTCCGCATCAACATGCATACCACGTCGGCCACCGCGAAGCTCTGCTCCAGGATCTCCATGGCGATCGAGTAGGGTGGGTTGGTGATCACGAAGTCGTAGGGCTTCTCGGCGTACCGGCCGTTGTAAAGGGTGCGGAAGTCGCCGATCTGGATGTGGGACGGCTCAACAACCTCGGTGAGCGCCGGAACGTACTTGCCGTCGATCTCGACGGCGTACCAGTCGGGCTTGGCGATGTCGTTCTCCAGGAACAGGTTGTTGGCTGCCTGGATGATCTCGCCCGAGCCGGCGCAGGGTTCAAGCCAGCGCGAGGCTCGCCCGTCGGAGTCGTCGGTGTCGATGTTCAGGATCTCGAACAGCCGCTCGACGCACCAGTGCGGCGTCGGGTACTGGTCGAGCGGCTCACGCTCCGAGCCTCGGTTGGTGGCGCTCATCAGTCGGAGGCCAGGAGCGTCTTGATCTTGGCGACGAACTCCTCCCGCTCTCGTGCGGTGGGCCACTCCGCGCCCGCGTCTTCGATCCAGGTCGTGGCGACGCAGCCGACGCTGGCGCTCATCAAGACGACCGACGGCACCACCAGGCGGTCCTCGTGATCCACGAACAGATCGACCGAGTTCTTCATCATGCGCCGGAGCACCTTCAGCTCCACCGCCGAGAAGCTCATGGCGTTGAGCCGGAAGTCCTCGAACGCCTCCCACGCGAGCGGGCAGCGGTCCTTGACGAAGAACGCCATCGCCTCGGCGAACACCCGGATCTCGTACTGCGCGTGCTTGTCGAGTCGCAACCCGAGAAAGTGGAACAGGTTGTGGAGGTCGAACTTTTGGTGCCAGCGCGTGTAGGTCGACAGCGGCAGGTTGATGCGCGCCAGCTCCTTGGCCATGCCGGCGTCCAACCGTCGCCGGTAGCTCTCGAACGCCGAGTTGGCGTCAATGTTGAAGTCTCCCGACTGCTCGGCGGCGTCGTCCATCACGCCCGAGCGGCCTTGCTTGTTGGTTGTTGCCTGGTACTGCACATGCTCGGGCATCGGCGTGTAGAACTCTTGAGGCAGCTCCGTGTAGCGGGCACTCACCTCGTTGATAGAACTCATGCGATGTCGCACCGCCTGGCGGGCTACGAAGATAGGCATCTTCATGTGAAACACGAACACGACCGACTCGAACGGCGTCGTGTGCCGCATCCTCATCAGGTAGCGAATGAGCGCGCGGTCATCCTTCGCTGATCGCACAACCTCTTCCTTCGCGTAGCTCACCCGAGCCGCGCGAAGGATCGACTGGTCATCACCCATGGCGTCGACCAGCTCAACAAAGCCGTGATCAAGGCACTTGATGGGATCCATGAGCGGCCTCCTTCACGACCACGGGTCTCCAGTTATCCGAGTCGCTCATTCATCAGCTCCTTCCGCGTCTTCTTCGGCTCGGCCTGACTCTGCGGGCGCTGGGCGGCGCGGTTCTTCTTGGACCACGCCTTGACGGACCTCTCCGCCTGGCGCTTGGCGGCACGTTCCAGCTTTCGCGCCGCCGCCTTTCGGATGCTCTTCTTCATGTCTGTCCCGACCTTTCCTTGTTGGGCTTGCTCAAAGGCTGCCAGTCATCGGCAACCAGATCCTCGGCGGAGAAGCGGTAGGTCCAGTTCTTGTCCCACCGCACCCAGCCTCCGTAGCCACGTACGTTGTCGTCCCGCTGAAAATCCTGGCCGGTCTGCCGGGAGATGAGCAGGGCCTCGCGCAGGGTCACGGCTTTGCCTTCTTCTTGTGGATCGCAAGAATTTCTTGTCCGACCTCTTTTACGAGATCGTCCGTCGACCGCTGCCCGTCGAGCACCTTGATAAAGCCGGTGCTCCGAGTCGCCAGGCGTAGGAACCGCTGGCGCTTTTCCTCCAGGGCTTTTTCGTAGATGAGGTTTCTTGCCTCGCCGGTCGTCTTGTTGCGGGCGTTGATGCGTGCCTCGGCGACCTCGGCCGGGATGTCGACGAGGTAACACTGGTCGGGGCGGATGAACTGCGGCGGCTGGATGATCTGGTTGATCACCGACGGCGGCCGGTCGTCGGTCTGCTGGTAGGCGAACGCCGAGAGGCAGGTGTGCCGGTCGCAGAGCACGAGGTGCCCGGCGTCAAGCGCCGCCCGGATGTCGGTCTGGGCATCGAGGGCGTCGGCGACGAAGAGGTAGAGCAGCGTCTCGGGTCGACAGAGCACAGGGTCGGCGAACACCTGACGGATGATCTTGCCGGCGGGCGTCTCCCGGGTCGGGAACGAGAAGACGAAGTTGGTGCCGAGGAAGACCGCCAGCTCGCGCACCAGCGTGGTCTTGCCGCCGCCGTCGATGCCGTCGACGACGATGAAGGTGCCTGGATCGGAGACCGTGTTCATTTTTTCCTCACGTTGAATGGGCTCACGAAGATAAAGCCGTTGGCGCAGGCCGCACAACGACACACCTGATCGGTAGCGATCACCGTGACCACACCCGACCCACGGCACACCTTGCACTGGTGCCAACCTCGCTTGGCGGTCTTGCCCGTGCGCCGGCCGACCCGTGCCTTGGTTGGCTGCTCCTGCCGGACCACCGCCTCGGCGACCGTGTGCTTGGCCTTTCGCCCCCGCGTCACCACGATGGCGTGCCGGGCGTGGAGGTCCTCACGCGGGCAGCGGTCGTCGCGACACATGGCGCCGAGATCGTTCAACGGGTCCTTCTTCTTGGTCATCGCTCGGTGAGCGGGAGCTTCTCGACGTAGCGGCGGAGCAGCACCCGCGCCACGAGGTCGACAGGGGAGGTCACCGTACGGATGGCCGTGATGTTGGTGAAGCCCGAGGGCTCGAAGCGCGAACCAACGAATCGCTTGGCGAGGTCTTCGAGTGGCATGCCCTGCTGGAGCAGCATCGAGAAGGTCTGGGCGAACTGGTCGGCCCAGCCCGAGGTCTCCGAGCCCTGCTTTGCAATCCGCAAGAAGATCTCACCCACGTCGCCGCTCGGGTAGAGCCCCACCATGAGGTAGATGTCTGCGTCACCGATCATGAGGTGGTGGGTCACGCCTGACCGCTCGGGCGGCAGTTTGACGCGGCGCGGCAAAGCCGCTGCGGCGGTCAGGTCGGCCACCCGGCTGGTGAGGGCCTCGTTCGAGCCCTGGGCGTCCCGCAGGAGGCTCCTGGCGTCGGTCAGGTCCCGCTGGAGGTTGTTGGCCCGGCCCCGCTCCTCATCGAGCAGGACGCGCCTGGCGTTGCTCTCGCGGCGTACCAGGGCCAGTTCCTCCTCTACGGTGGGACTGAAGCCCCCCGGCTTATAGGGCGGTGCGGGGGTCGTGCGGGGGGATCTGGGGGGTCTCGGCACGGCCCGAAGAGTGGCAAATGCAGGGGGGCGGCGTCAACAAAATTTTGTTGCCGGGGAATTAATTGGATTTACTTGTCCCAACCCTACGCATTTGAGGGGCAACCCTACGCATTCCGTGAGGTGGCCTAGAGAAAGTGCCAGTGGTCGCCAAGAGGTTTTCTAACGCACTGTGTTAATTATTTCGGGACCCGTCTCCGACCAATTTCTGGTCTGACCACAAACCTTTTGGCCCGCAACGACTAAAGTCTAGTGCACCTCACCAAATGCGTAGGGTTGGGCCTTTCGGTGCGTATGGTTGAAAAAGACGAATACGTCAATCGCTGCCCGTGTTTAACACCATGCGTATAGTTGAGGGGGTGTTTCAGCTTTGCGTGACGCGATGATGTAAATCGTAATTGAAAAATAGGAAATAGATCTCGGACCTGGGTTTCCGACCAATTAAAGGTTTCGCGCGCGTGTGAATTATATTCATTTTTTATACTGAGAAAAAAAGGGGGTCTAACTATACGCATCGATTCTTTTCTTAGAGGTTTTTGGAGATTTTACGATTTTCTTGACCTTCACCCACAGCATGGCGTAAACCATCGGACCACTCGGGTAGTACGACATCTGGGCGATCCCTGGGCGTAGGGATCGTGAAAGGGAGCGGGGATGCTCGAAGAGGCGCGCAGCTTTTTTAAGCTGCTCTGGCCAGACACGTCGCTCGTGGACCACCTGCGGCTCACGCTGTGGCGGCTCCCAAGCAAGACCAGTCTCCACGTACCCCCCTCGGGCGCCTACGCGGCCCTGGAGGGCTTCGCTGACCTTCCGGTGGCCACTGGCGCGTTCGACGAGCCTTACGAGCCCGCCACGGGGCCGCCACGCACGCACGCGATGTATTACGGGGTCGGGCTGCGTGAGCCCGGCGTCACCACCCGAGGCGGCGACGCGCAGGTACACGCATGGCCCGGGGTCTGGGTTGACCTCGACTACGGCAAGGTCGGTCACGCAGGTGAGAGCTACCCGCCGGACGACTCGGCGGCTATGGAAATTGTCGATAAGTTTCCACTGCTTCCGACCATGATCGTGCAGTCGGGGCACGGCTTCCACCTGTACTGGCTGTTCGACAAGCCCTTCCTCGGCGACCGCAAGCACTTCGCCAGCATATTGACGGGAGTGCAGAAGAAAATCAGGGAGTTAGCTCACCCGTACGCGGTCGACAAGACCGACGACGGGGGTCGGGTGCTCGGCATCCCCGGCCTGTGGAACTGCAAGGCCCTCGTGCCGCCTGTGCGAGTCGCAATTTTTCTTGACGACGGACCACGTTACGGGATTACTGAGCTGGAGCAATTTCGCGGACGCCCTGGGCGCCCGGCAAAGTCCCCGCCGCCCGCCGCCGCCGGTCAGGTAGTTGAAGGACGCCACCCTTTAACCGAGACGAACCCTGCCGGCGGTGGTGGAGGCACTTTACCCGAGACGGTGGACGCCCCCAAGAAGCGGGGGCGTCCACCAGCGGCCGAGCTGCCGGCGTGGGTCGCGGGGGTGCACCGCCGCGTCAAGAACACGACCGATGCCGAGAAGAGGCGGCGCGCAGAGCTTCTGCTTGCGGGTGAGCCGTTCGCCAAGGCGGGTGAGCGCAACAACGTCTGCAACAGCATGGTCGGGCTCCTCACCAACTATGTGTTCAAGGAAAAGCCCACCGCGACGCCCGATGAGATCTACGACACGCTCTTTGCCAAGGCCATTGTCGCGATGGCGCTCCTCGATGACGACCCTTCCAACCCGGCCCTGCACAAGGACGAGGTGCTGGGGCAGCTCCACCGCATGTGGGCGCTGGTGGTTGAGGAGGACGAACGCGACAAGGAGCAGACGCAGCGGTTCGCGGACGCACTTCGCCGAGGGGCGCTGCGAAAAAAGGGCGGGGGCAATGGTGGCTCGAACGGCAACGGGCATGCGAACGGCAACGGCAACGGCCACAGCACGTCCACGGCGCTCGTGGTCCGGGATAGCGGCGAGGACGCAGAGCCCGCCAACGGCGCGTACAACACGCCCGACGGGTTGCCGCCGGTTCCGCCTCCACCAGATCATGCCGCTATAGCCGAGGCTGGTGATCCGCTGGAGCTGCTCATCGTGCAGTACGAGGACGCGTACTTCGTCTGGCGCGACGACCAGTACCAGTCGCACGTCTCGTCGAAGGCGCTGGAGACCAGCCTCAAGCGCGATCTGGCGTTCGCACCGGGCGTGTCCTGGTACTACGAGGACGCCAAGGGCAACGACAAGCGAAAGACGATCCAGCAGTTCAAGAACGACTACTGCACCGTGGCCAGGCACCTCGTCTTCGACCTCACCAACCCCGACACCGAGTACGATCCCGAGAGCGAGACCTTGTTCGTCGCGGCGGCCCCGCTGCGGGAGCTAGAGCCGACGTTTAGCGAGCCGATCCACGAGTGGCTCATGCTCTTCGGCGGTGAAGAGCGGTGGCGGCTCCTCGACTGGATCGCCACGATCACCGACCTTCGCTACCAGAGCTGTGCGCTCTACGCGTCCGGGCATCCAGGCACCGGCAAGTCCCTGCTCGCGCAAGGGCTCGCCAAGCTGTGGAACCCGTTCGGGGCGCCCACGACGCTCAAGAACATCATGGGCAACTTCAACGCTGACCTCCTCAAGTGCCCGCTCATCTGGGCAGATGAGGCGCTGCCACCCGGGTGTCACACCACCGACCTTCGCGATCTCGTCGGGTCGTCGAGTCGGGCGGTCACGCAGAAGTACATCCCCAACGCCGACTTGCGAGGCGCAATCAGGCTGCTCCTCACCTCGAACCCGTCCACCATGTTGTCCAACCGGGATGAGCACCAGGGGCAGGACGACGTGGCCGCCGTGGCAGAGCGGTTCTTCCACATCGATACTCCGCCGGCCGCCGCCGAGTTTCTCCGCAAGCTGGGTGGACAGAGCGGCGGGACGGAGCACTGGGTGGATGGCGACTTGATCGCTCGTCACGCCCTCTGGCTACGCGACCACAAGCGCGACGACTTCAAGCCGGGGAAGCGTTTCTTGGTGGAGGGCACCAAGACCGAGGTTCATCGTGCCTTGGTCATCGGCGGGCCTGTGTCGTCTCTGGTGCTGGAGTGGTTGGCGCGTTTTCTCCACAAGCCCATCCCCAACATCGCCAAGCTCGGGCTCGTGCTCTACGGCAACGGAGAGCTGCTCGTCAACACGTCCGCCATCACCGACCACTGGGAGCACTACATCAACTCCCACACGGTGTACTCGACCACGCGCATCGGCACGGCGCTGCGATCGATTGCACAAGGTGTGCGTAAGGGTGTCGGCGAAAACCGCAACAGAAATTACTGGATCGTCGACCCACAGTACGTGCTCGACTGGGCGACGCAGAACAACATCGGCGACGCCGTGGACATGAAAAAAGCGGTCGACCGTGAGCAACAGGTCGTCTCGGAAATCTGACAAATTTTTGTTGACACGCCATTTGCGGTCGGCTTAAATACCCTCTGCGCTGGAGCAATTTGATGACCGCAGAAGAGATAATCTTGCGTCGCGTTGTGGAAAGCAAAAAAGAGCGGGCTCGTCTGTATATGAAGTGGTATTCGCGATTGCCTGCTACCAAAGCAGCGAAACGCAAAAGCCGCAGCACTTTGCAAAAAGCCATTGCGTATTTGGAGAGGAGTAAAAATGGTATCCGGTGAGGCGGGGGCGCGAGTGTCCGCCTCCCAGGTAGAAGCCTTTCTCCGCTGCAACAGGTATTGGTATCAAAAAAGCGTCTTGAAGCTATCAGAGCCGTTTTCTCCTGCCGCGCAGAAAGGTACGAGAGTCCATTCCATTTCGGAGTATTGGTTGCGGTCGGGCCTGCTCTCCAGCCCACCCGGCACCAGCGATGAGGATCTGGAGATCGCCCAAGCGGCGATTGCCGAGATGCCGCCTCGCGGGCCGGAGCTGCTCATCGAGCACGAGTTCACGCTACCGACGTATCCCGGGGGTCCCATCTGGCTCGGCTACATTGATCTCGTCGATCCTCGTGGCGATCTCGTCGCTGTGTTGGATCATAAAACGCGATCGGATCTGCGGTACGCCCTCAAGCCCGATGACCTTTTGAAATCGGTGCAAATGACCTCGTACGCGAAGTGGGCAATGGACCACTTCAAAAAGGACGAGGTGCTGGTAGGGCACAAGTACGTGTGCACCAAGCGCACCAAGACGCCGCCGCACTACAAGACCCTGCTCGTGACCTCCATTGCGAATCGCAAGCAGGTGGAGACGGTGTGGGCGGAGCTGATGCCAGTTGTAGCCGCCATGGTCGAGTGGCGGCGTTTGGCGCCAGAAACAATTGATACCGTCGAGCCAAATTCGGCTTCCTGTTCCATGTATGGCGGCTGCGCCTTTAAACCACAGTGTGGTTTCGGTCCCAACCCCAGCAAGAACACCTTCACGATCAGAAAGGCCCCTACCATGAGCGAGACCCCTTCCAACGGCGAAACCAAGAAGCTGTCCTTGTCCGAGAAGCTGGCGGCCAAGAAGCTGGCAGCCGGCACGCCTCCGCTGAATCCGCCGTCTGTTGCGGAGGGAATGGAGAAGCTGGCGGCCAGGAAGGCGGCTGCTGCGGCGATCAACGCCGTTGTTCCGCCCGACGCGCCGCCGGACCTTCCTCCGGGTGTGCCGCCCGAGGAGAAGCCCGTTGCCGCCGAGAAGCCGGCCAAGAAGGCCAAGAAGGGCGCCGCCGAGCGCGACGCCATCCTCGCGGCGGCCGGCGGTGACGCGGACCCGCCCGGCACCGACATGAAGAAGGCCGCCGAGCACGCCGTGAGCGACGCCGAGCGCGGGGACATCATGGCGCGTACTGCACATCAAGCGGCTGTTGCCGCTGCCACACCGCTTGTCGTTGGTGAGGAGGGGGACGCAGCGGATGTCGGCACGGTGGCTGTTCCGCCGCTGGTCACCGTTGCCAACCCCAAGCGCCGCGCCCTCACCATCTTCGTCGGGTGCTTTCCGGTGAAGGGCTGCAAGGAGTTCACCCTGTTCGAGGATTGGGCGGCGCCACTCTTCGAGCGGATCGCCGCCGACTGCGGGCTGCCCGACTACCGGCTGATCACCTTCGCGGGGTGGAAGGCTCACCTGGCCGTCGCCATCCGCGCCAACCTCGACACGCTGCCGGCGGTGCTGGTCATGAGCGAATACGGCCCGGGTGTCCAGGAGGCTCTCGACGCTCTCACGCCCCACGCCACCATGATCGTCAAGAAGCTCGGCTGATGCCCGTAGCTGATCGCGGTTCGCGCAAGGTTAAGTCCCTCATACAGCGCATCGAGGAACTCGTCGCGTACGACGGCTGCACAACGCCACCCGACTGGCGGCCGTTCCTCGTCGAGCTGGCCCACGAGCTTGGGCAGCTCCAGCACGACGTGTACGTGCTGAAGAAGAAGACCGTCGAGCTGCTCATGGCCAAGGTGGAGCGATGAGCAAGAAGCCCTGGACCTGGGAGGATACGCTGGTCGCCACCGCGCTCGTCCTCATCGTGCTGCTCCTCTGCGGCCTGCGTGCTCACTTCGCCTACGGCGATTGGAAATGCGGCATGCCCGGCGTGCACTGCATGAAGGTCAAGAAGTGAAAAGGCCCATCGACATCACCTGCAAGATGTGCGGCGGGCACGGCACAGCGTACCTGACGAAAGGCCCGTCGGGTAAGGCAAGCTGGCCGGTCGTTGGCGTGTTGCCACCCAACTGGGCGCAGATGGCCGAGCCAGAGGCGGCGACCTACGTGACTACGGTCTACTTCTGTTCGGACCTCTGTCGTCTTCGCTATGGTGCGACTCACAAGTTGGAGGCGGTCGATTCCGACGCTCAGTGAAAAGTTGCAGGCGAAGTACGGCCTCAACCCACACCCGCGCTCGAAGGCCGGCGTGGCGCTCAACCAGCAAGGTGTCTGCCTCTCTTCCGAGCTGGCCCGCGTCCTCGCGCTGCCGCGTCGCCCCTACGAAGGCACGGCACCCGACCTCACCGAGGTGTACGCGAAGGGCATAGCCGACTGCGGCGTCGAGCACTGCCGCGTGTGCGTCTCCGGGTCGCCGCGCATGCGCCCCATCCAGAACCAGATGCTCTGGGAGGCTGACCGGCGGCAGGGACTCTTCGGCATGGCTCCCATCGGCTCGGGCAAGACGCTCACGTCGCTCCTGCTCCACGACGCGATGAACGCGACGCGCACGGTGTTGCTCGTCAAGGCCAGCCTTCGCAACCAGCTCATGAACGTCGACATCCCGGCCTACGGGCGGCACTTCAACCTGCCGCCGATCTACTCGGCCAAGGACGTGAAGAACTACGAGCGGCCCGGCGTCTACGTCATCTTCTATTCCGAGTTGTCGGACTCCAAAAAGGGCCACTGGCTAGAGCGCATTGCCCCTGATCTCGTTGTCGCCGACGAGGTGCAGGTGTTCCGCAACAAGGGCTCGGCTCGGTCCAAGCGGTTCTTTCGCTACATGGAGGATCACCCGGAGTGTCGCTTTTGCGCACTATCAGGCTCGATGGCCAAGCGGTCCATTCGCGACTGCGGCCACATCTGCGAACTTGCGCTTCGCAAGGACTCGCCGTTTCCCAACGGCCGGACGTTGTTCGAGTGGTCGTGTGCGCTCGATCCGCGTGTGGAAAAGCCGCTGGCCCCTGGCAAGCTGCTGCTCTTCTGTGCGGAAGGGGAGACCCACCACGACGGCTTCCGTCGGAGATTGGTGGAATCCGAGGGCGTGGTCGCGTCCACCAAGAACGCCATCGACACGGCGCTTGAGATCGAGGTCTACGCACCGCCCGCCTCGCCGGCCATCGTCCAGGCGCTATCGAAGCTTGACTCGTTGTGGCGGTGGGAAGAGGAAGAAGTCTCCGACGCCCTCCACTATGCGAGGTTGGCAAAGCAAATCGCCCAGGGGCTATACTTGAAGTGGGATTGGCCCAATGGTGAGAAGGACTTCGAGTGGCTGGAGGCACGCTCGGCCTGGCACAAGGAGGTGCGCGAGTACCTCAAGTACCATTCCGTCCCCGGCATGGACTCGACCCTTCAGCTCGCCAACGCGGCGAGCCAGGGCCGCTGGGCCTCGAAGACCTGGGCCGCCTGGGCTGTCGTCAAGGACAGGTACAAGCCCGAGCCGCCCACCTACCCGGTGTGGATCGACGACACCTTCATCCCCCGCACCGTCGCTGAGTACGTCGCCAAGATCAACGCCTCCGACGAGCCCTTGGGGCGTGACCGTGGGCTCATTGTGTGGTACGAAACGGTGGCGATCGGTGACCTCCTGGAGAAGACCTACCCCAGATTCGGTCCCGGTGATCGTGACGCGGCCCTGCTGGACACGATGCATCCGAAGGACCATCCGGTGATCGTGTGCTCGCGGCTGTCGCACGGCGAGGGCAAGAATCTCCAGAGCTACACCGACGCACTGGTCATCACCAGTCCGGCAAATGCCATTGACTGGGGACAGGCAATAGGGAGAGAACTACGCCCCGGCCAGATGGCCGACACGGTGCGGGTGGGCTGGTACGGGCACACAGTTGATTTGGCCAAAGCCTTCATAAGTGCGGTTCGGGACGCCGAGTTTCTTCAGCGGACTACCGGAGAACAGCAGTTTTTGCTGATGGCGGACGGGGTGTCTTTGTGATGGGCCTCCGTCTGACCAGAGGTTTGATCGCTGTGGTGTGCGACGTTGAGCTGGCGGCGGCCCGCGCTTACGACAAGGCTGCCAAGCAAAGGTTTGGTCCGTTTGCCAGGTTGAATTTGGCTAGACGCTAAGGGCATAAGCCCTTTGGCGATTTGCGGCTCGCAAGGGCCGATTGACAGGAGCGACAACATGGGTCGATTTGGCGGAATCAAAGACGCGAAGATGAGTCTCGGTGGTGTGTACTTCCTGCCCGGCAACTACCTCGTTCGGGTGGATGCGGTGAAGACCGGCGAGACGCGGAAGAAGGACGAGTTCTTCGTCGTCGAGTGTACGGTGCTCTTCAGTGACAATCCCGAGCGCAAGAAGGGTTCGTCGGTGAGCTGGATGACCCTCAACTCCTTCGACAGCTACCTTGGCCACATCAAGCACTTCATCTCGGTGGCCCAGGAGTTGGAGCCGGACGAGGTGGATGAAGCCGGCGTGGAAATGGTGGTCAGCGACGACAACCCGTGCATGGGCATCATCCTGCGCGTGCAGGCCGTCAACGTGCTCACGCGGGCGAAGACGGACTTCACCAAGGTGACGTTCCGCTGGCCGGAGCCCGAGGACTTCGTGAGCATCGGCTACAACGCCGACGGCACGCCCAAGAAGGCCGCCGAGCAGAAGTCGGCGTAGTGGTGTAGGCTCCCGACGCGGTTGCCGGCCGACCACCAACTCCCTCACCTCCCCCGAGGCAAAAGGAGTGGTCCGCCGGCAGCCGCGCCAATTTTTGATCCGCAATTCTGGAGGCCGCGATGTACTACCTAGCGCCGATACAGCCGACCGACCCGTACATCGCCGCGTTCGATTGCGAGACCTTCCTCATCCGCCCCGGGCTCCTCATCCCCAAGCTCGTCTGTCTCTCCTACGCCGACCATAAAGAGGTCGGGCTCCTCGCGCGCGAAGACGGGCTCGACTGGCTGGAGGAGCAGCTCCATCGCAACACGATCCTGCTCACCCACAACGGCCCTTACGACTTCGCCGTGTGCGTGGCCAGGCGTCCGCATCTCCTCCCCCTGGTGTTCAAGGCGTACGAGGAGGGCCGCGCCCGCGACACGCGGATCCGGCAGAAGCTCCGCGACATCTCGAAGGGCGAGCACAAGTTCCACTGGGATCAGCGAAAGGCCGACGCAGGTGAGCCCGGCCGGCAGAAGACCGGCTACGCGCTCGACCAGCTCGTGTGGCGACACTTCGGCCACGTCTTGCCCAAGGGGCCGGTTCGTCTGCGCTTCGCCGAGATGGATGGCCGGCCGATCTCGGAGTACCCGGAGGACTTCTCCACCTACGCCAAGGACGACTCGGTGTGGACGCGGCGCGTGCATCTGTCTCAGGACACGTTCGTCACGACCGACCCCAACGAGACCGTGCCCTACATGCCCAACGAGCTGCCGCAGACGTGCGCCGCCTGGGCACTCCACCTCATGAGCGCGTGGGGCCTGCGCACCAACAAAGAGTCAGCCTATGCGCTGAGGGACAAGCTCAAGGCCGAGGTAGATGTAGCGTGGGTGAAGCTCAAGACATGGGGACTGGTGCGATCGAACGGCACCAAGGACATGAAGGCGATCCGAGCCCGGGTCGAGGCGTGTTACGTAGAGCGTGGACTGCAAGTACCCCTCACGGCTGGTGGTGACACCTCTACGGACGCCGATTGCCTGGCCGAGATCGAGGCCGATGAACAGATAGCGGTACTTGTCGAATCTGCTGAAGCAGATCACACACTCACGAGTTTCGTGCCGGTGTTGCTCTCCGGTGCTGATCATCCGGTGAACCCCAACTTCAACAGCTTGGTGGAGTCGGGCAGAACGAGCTGTTTGAATCCAAACATTCAGAATTTGCCTAGAAAAGGTGATGTACGATCGTGTTTCGTACCCCGTCCTGGCTTTGTCTACGTGTCGTGCGACTACGACACGATCGAACTACGTACATTGGCCCAGTGCTGCCTAGACATTCTCGGTGAGAGCAGCATGGCGGACGCGATCCGGAGGGGCGAAGACATTCACTCCTCCCTCGGCGCCGACTTGATGCTGCTGGATTATCCGGCCTTCGAGGCCCTCATGAAGGAAGGAGACAAGGCAGCAGAGGACATGCGGCAGCTCTCCAAGCCCGCCAACTTCGGTTTCCCGGGCGGTATGGGGGGCACTGCATTCGCCGCCTACGCGCGTGGGTACGGTGTGAGCATCACCACCAAAGAGGGAATTGCGCTTCAAAAGGCGTGGTTAAAGAAGTGGCCCGAAATGGTCAGGTACTTCCGGCACATCAGCGCGATCACGTCAACTGGCGACGGGGTGGTGACCCAGCTCTTGTCGGGCCGAGTGCGTGGAGGGCTTAACTACTGTTCTGCCGCTAACACGTACTTTCAAGGACGTGCCGCAGACGGTAGCAAGGACGCGCTGTGGTTCGTGACCAAGGAATGCTACCTCGGTTTGACACCGGAGGGTAAGCCGAGCCCGTTGGCCGGTTGTCGGCCCGTGGTGTTCCTGCACGATGAGATCATCATAGAGGCGCCGGACGTGCCTGGTCGCCCCGAGGTCGCGTCAGGGGCCGCCAGGAGACTCAAAGAGGTCATGGAGGCGCGGATGCAGGTGTGGATACCTGACGTGCCCGCCAAGGCCAGCGCAGTGATGATGCGGCGCTGGCTAAAAGGCGCGAAGCCGGTGTATGATGACAACAAGAATATGTTGCCGTCCAAACCTGTGAAAGTTGTCGGCAGCGACGGCAAGGAGAAGACCAAGTGGGTGGCGGACTCATAGGTGGGCAGTGCCCCTGCGGGAAGGTGTTCGAGACGTACTATCTAAAAGAGTTTTGCTCTTACAAATGCGTGCACGTTTATCGACCTAAAAAACAACCGTCGACGGCTGAGCGCCTGTGGCGGCGCGTCGACAAAAGTGGGCCGTGCTGGTTGTGGCTCGGCAGGAAGAACGACCAGGGGTACGGCATTTTCAATGTTAGACGAAAGAACATCCGTGTTCACCGGGTAGCCTGGGAGCTGGAGCACGGACCGATTCCGCCTGGCAAACGGGTGTTACACAAGCGTGGCTGTTTCAACCGCAACTGCGTGCGGCATCTGTACTTAGGCAACGCAAAGCAAAACACTGCGGATGCCGTAGCGGACAATAGACACGCTTGTGGAGCGCGCAGCAACAGATCCCTTTTGACTGACACGAATGTGTTGGCGATCAGAAAGTCATCAGAGACGCAGAGTGTTTTGGCTGCTCGGTACGGCGTGTCTCAGTCCAACATCTGTATGATCCGAACTCGGAAGTCTTGGCGCCACCTCCCCTAGTTCACATGTTTGTCGGTGAGGTTTTGCATACTTCGATCGGGACTTGCAGACCGCAACTTCTCCCGCCGTAAGAACCACAACCCCAGCGCGATGGCGTCGTAGATGTTGTGCTCCAGCGTCTTGCCGGGCAACACCACGTTATCCAGCTCCCGCAGATGGAGATCGGCTAAGCAGCGGTTCTTGATAGGGTTATGCCCGCTCGCCGTTTTCTTAGGCGCGGCGCCTTTCCATTGAGCCGGCAGCACGAACTCCAGCTTCGTCTTCTCGTGCGCGTGCAGCGCCAGATGCGCCATGGCTCCGCCGGCCACGGCAGCCACCGCCAAGAGGTCCGCTGGGTCGGCCACTGACTTGTCCCGCGTCAGGATCTTGGGGAATTCGATGATGACGGCCTCCAGAACGTGGCCGCCGATCGCCACGCCGCGCGAGACGTTCACCACCGACATGGCCAGGTCTTTGGCGTTGTTCTTCACGAGGTGCGCTCGGCGGAGGTAATACCGGCCTTGGTGATGGTCCCAGACGGCGATGCCGGTGGCACGGAGCCCGGGGTCGATGGAGACAATCACACGACGCCCCTTTTCACACACAAGGTGCGCTCGGGGGAGCGCGTTCTTCCTTCCGCGCGCTCCAGGTCGTCTCGGGAGGCGTTGCCCTGGGCTCTGAGGTTGTCCAGAGTGAGCTGTATCATCTCCGCCGCAGCTTCGGCTTCTTCGGGCCGAACTAGCCCATCCTCTGGTCGCACGTCACCTGGCGCAACGAATCGGTACTCGAATACTCCGTGTAGCTTGATCATGGCCGCTCCTTGGGGATGCGGAGGACGGGTAGCACGAGGATGACGACGACGGTGGTCTACACCGCCTTGGCCGATTTTTTCACCAAGCGCCAGTCTAGCCAGGACTGCATCGTCACCACACCTCCCGTCCAGTGCTCGATGGTGGCGGCGAGGTGCAGGCTCGGCGTACAGCTCTTGGCGATGAGCATGTGGATGTACGCCTTGGTCTTGCCGAGCGCCTTGGCCGCCGCCTCGGCGTCGATGTCTTTCTTCTTCAGGTAGGTCTCGAAGTCCATCCTACGTGGGTAAACAATTTTTTGTTGCTTGTCAAATCGATAGCCGAAAAGGCGACAGCCCCCGGGATCAATCGGGGGCTGTCTAGTTGCGCGCTGGCCAGGTAGGCGTTGGAGGACGACTTATCCGGGGGGGCGCTGACAAAGAGAGTAGCAAGCGCGGGTGGTTACGTCAACACCATTGCACTTGCGGATCGCAACCGTTCGCCCCTAGACTAGCCGCATGCCTGCCAAGCTACGCTACCTGATTCGCCGCATGGCTGACGGCACCCAGCGCACCATCATCGCGCAGAGTCCGAGAGGCGCGATGCAGCTCTTCGTCGCCGGCTACGGGCCACCCATCGGGGAGGACTTCGGCGTGAAGATTCGCGGTGAGGGAGGCTGGGAATACTTCCGCGTCACGTCCGGCGGCATCCGAAAGCTCGCCGACTAACCTGGAGCGAAAATGTCCGACGAGAACAACTTCGAGATCATAAAACAGTTCCATTCCGATGATGGCGTGCTCGCTGTCATCACCACGCGTATGCGCAACGGTAGGAAGAACTACACCTACAGCTTCCGAAAGTCCTACGACAAGGACGGTGCCGTCGCCCAGACACCGTGGCTTCAGAAGCAGCACATCGGTTCGGTACGGGAGTTGCTCACGCTAGTCGAGGATTGGATTCAGGCAGCCGAGGACGTTGATCGGGCTGCGGCGCGTCGTGGCAAGCAGCTCTAGGGGACGCGCTTCGGGGTATACTTCAGCCATGGCCAAGACGGAGCACAGGAGCGTGGTCGGCGGAGCCGAATGGCGACTCGAAACCGAGCACGGCGTCGTCATGGTCTTCCAGCCCGACGGCTACGCCGGCCAAGGCACCGTGGTCTACGACCACGGCTACTACGACACCGTGGAGACGGCCTGGAAGAAGGAGCGGCTCATCGAGCAGTTTCTCGCCAGCGGGGTGAAGGCCCTCTTCATCGCTCCCGAGGCACCCAAGGCCAGCGGTGAGGCCGTCAAGTGGGCCAGCCTGTCGTCGCTGCTCGACACCGTGGCGATGATGACAGGCGTACGACCGGCGGACCCGGTGGTAGCCGTCGGCCACTCGGCGGCGTTCGAGACCATCGCCAAGTGGCTCATCGAGCCTCGTCTTGTCCACGTCACCCTGCTCGACGCTTTGTACGGGTACGCAGGGGCTTTTCGCGACTGGGCAAACCGCTCGGGGCACACCATGACCCTGCTGGTCACCAAGAGCGGCGCACCGAAGACCAACTCGGAGAAGATCCTGCCCACCCTCTTCTCGCTCACGCGCTGGGCCGGCGTGCCCGAGACCTACGAGGACTTCTCGCCGGCCGCCAAGTCCGCCAAGACCCTCTACATCGTCGCCAACGAGGCGCACATGCAGCTCGTCGAGGGGCGCCCCGGCAAGCCGATGACGAGCTGGGTGATCCCCATCCTCCTACGGCGCACGCCGCTCGGGGGCGGACTCAACACGCTCCTCATCCTCGGTGGTCTGGCGCTGCTCGGGCTGGTAGTTCTTCGCGGATAGGAGATGAAGATGACCTTGGTGACCCCGCACTTCTCCCTGGAAGAGTTCGTCCAGCCGGCGGGCCGAGGTTGTCCAGCCGTGCCGTACCCGGCCGAGTGGGTCGACAGCCGGCTCCGGGTCCTCTGCGAGCAGTTGGAGATCCTCCGGGGTGCGCTGCCGACTGGAGCCTCCATCCACATCGGCTCGGGCTACCGGAGCCCCGCCTACAACACGGCGCTCCCCGGGACCGCCAAGGCCAGCCAGCACATGCAGGGCCGAGCGGCGGACATCCAGGTCAAGGGCGTGACCCCCGCTGCCGTACACGCGTTGGTGCTGGGGCTCTACCAGGCGAAGAAGATCATCATCGGCGGCCTGGGGAGCTACCCGACCTTCACCCATGTCGACGTGCGACCTGGCGTGCGACTCGCAACCTGGACCGGCTCACCGGCCCGGGTCGACGTGGGCTAGGGCGTCCAGGGGGAGTCGAAGCCCTTCGGCCGGTCGTTGGCGTTGCGGCGCCGGCGCCGGCCCGGGTTCTTCTTGGCGAAGAGCACCAGGCGCTTGTCGAGCATCTTCTGATCCGGGACATCGTGGATGGCGTGCAGCGCCGGGGTGAGGTCGTCGACCGAGAACGGGTCGATCTGTAGGGTGTTCACGAACTCGATCGCCCTGGCCACCTCGTCGGCCTTCATCGCTGCATAGCCGCCGTGACCGGCGTTGCCCACGTCCCAGCCGGGTAGGCGGTTCGCCTTGCCCTTGATCTGGACGATCGAGGTCACCTTCGGCGGCTCGTCGACCAGTTCACCAGCAACGAAATGCGAGTTGAAAGGCCCCATCTTGGCCTCGATGGTGAACAGCGGCTTGCCCGACGGCCGGCGTAGCGAGAAGATCTTGGTCTCACCGCGCTTGACCGCGCTCGTGTAGCCGTACCGATCGTCGCCGACGCAGATCCCCATCGCCTTCGACTCGTCCTTCAGCTCGGTGGAGAGCAAGTCCTGGACGTAGAAGCCGTCGGCGAAGCGGTAGACCACGCGCTGCTCGGGCGGCGTGGCGATCTCCTCGACGACGCCGACCTCCTCTTCCTTCTCGTTGAGGATGTCGTCGACGGCCGTGTCCACCTTGGGCCAGTTGATGTCGGCGTGGTAGTACAGGCCGCAGTCCACATAGACTTCCAGGCCGTAGGG
>Ga0315274_10004561_pt1 | contig 20357 bp, 28 predicted proteins | sample YL17G02_20_MG_FD_203700 | JGI IMG/M metagenome (GOLD analysis project Ga0315274, IMG submission 203700) | Sediment microbial communities from Yellowstone Lake, YNP, Wyoming, USA - YL17G02_20 | ecosystem: Environmental > Aquatic > Freshwater > Lake > Sediment | place: USA: Wyoming | collected...
AGGATCATCAAGAAAGTGAGCACCTGCGAATAGGCCTGGAGTGCCTTGCCAGGGGCCGATGTCCACATGCCCAACAGCAAACCAAGCGCCACTGCGCTGATAATGATGCCCTGATATTGTTTGCGGATGAACTCCGCGAAGGTCAGAAGACGGTTCATATCAACTCCAATTTTTTAGTATCAGCCGCAGGTATCATTCTTGTCCGTTGTGGATTCCGCCTGGCAGAGAGGCTGAAGCAAATTCAACGCGCCCGCCAAACGCGCCGCCGATGGCCGGATAGATCACGCGCACTTGCTCTTCGGGCAGGCCCAAGGCGTGGGCGATCTGTGCCCGATCGGCGTGCGGCCACTGACCGCCGCATTGAACCGTGACACGGCCTTCTTCGTCCAAGTAAGCCAGGCCTGCTTCAGGTTGCAGGTAAGCGTGTTCCTGAAAAGGCAGATGGTATTCACTCTCTACAACCACCTCTGCTTCGGCAAAACCCGCGGCGACATCGCCCTTGCGGATTTTATAATTGACACAAATGTTGCTGTCGCCCCGCTCCGGGTGGATGAGCGGCGAATCGGGGTCCATCGCAGCGATCAGGTCCATAACGAGCGGCAAGTCTTCGAACTCGATTTCGATCAGGGCACGCGCCACGGCAGCGGCTTCCTCCGTCTCAGCCACGATCAGTGCAATCTGATCGCCAACAAAGCCGACTACATCGGCGCCAGGTTTGTTGGAGCTTGGACCGCACAGGACAGGTTGATCGGGCTGTTGCAAGCCATATTCATTGACAGGCACGTCTTTGGCGGTAAACAGACTCACCACGCCAGGGCAGGCTTCGGCTTTGGAGCTTTCCAGCCGCGTGATGCGTGCATGGGGCCGCTCGGCAAATAAAATCTTCATATGGAGCATACCTGGCATGACCAGGTCGCCAGGGAAGAGCGCCTGGCCACCCACTTTGGCCAGGGCATCAATGCGGGTCATTGATTTTCTTACGACTTTTAGTTTTTTATCCATCACCGACCTCCTATTCCTTGCCGACATACCAGTCCACACGTGTCAAAGGCAGACCGCTGCTCCCGCCCACGCCGGGCCGGACGAACAACGCCTGGTAAACATTCAGTCGCCCGACTTTAAAACCGTAGGCTGAGCCGGACATAAACAAGTGCCAGACCCGGTAAGTCGGCTCGTCCACGTATTGCAAGGACTGGTCGTGGTACGCTTCCAGGCGGCTCACCCATTGGCGTAACGTCAGCATGTAATGCTCGCGCAGGCTTTCCACGTCGCGGACTTCAAAGCCGGCCTCTTCAGCCGCCCCCAGGCTCGTGCTGATGGGCGTCAATTCACCATCTGGAAAGACGTAGACATCGGAGAAAGATCGTTCATTGCGGGGTTTCTCGCCGGCCCGGTTGGCAATCCCGTGATTCAGGAAGACGCCGCCAGGCTTGAGCAACTCCCAGGCCTGAGAAAAGTAAGCGGGAAGTAGCTTTGCGCCCACATGCTCGAACATGCCTACACTGACCAAGGCATCAAAACCGCCTGGATCCTCCATCTCCCGGTAATCGCGCACCCACACGCGGCAGTGGTCGGACAACCCCGCTTCGGCAATCCGGGCGTTGGCCAGGTCGGCCTGTGGCTGGCTGAGAGTGATCCCGGTTGTCTCTACGCCATAGTGTTGGGCAGCATAGATCACTAACCCGCCCCAGCCGCAACCGATGTCCAGCAATCGCTGGCCGGGCTTCAGGCGTAACTTCCTACAGACATTATCCAGTTTGCGCGCCTGGGCAGTGTCCAGGTCGTCATCGGGGGAGTGAAAGTAGGCGCACGAGTAGACCATGCGCTGGTCGAGCCATAGGGCGTAAAAGTTATTGGAAACATCGTAGTGATAGGTAACAGCCTGCCGATCGCGCTCGACGGAGTGCTGCTTTCCGGCCAATCGAGCCGGGCCGCGTTTGCCAGGGTGATAGTTGTCTCTGGACGGCAGGCGCAATAGGTCGCTGGCGGCGCGCAATTTTTTGCGCCCGCCGAGTGTTGTCTCATTTAGCCTGTCTGCCAGTTCGAAGACGGATTCAATATCGCCTTCGAAGTCGAAGTCGTCGTAGAGATAGGCTTCGCCCAGCCCCACTTCTGTGCCTGGCAGAAACATACTGCGCAGGGCGCCGGGATGGTTGAGCAGGAGTGTCGTGGAGCGCGGATTGTCGTCAGGCCAGTGAGTCCCGTCCCATAAGCGGGCGCCCACTTTCAGAGTTCGATTGCCGCCGAACAACTCATCCAGCAAATGAAGAGTCAAGCGCCTTGCATCACTGGATTGAACATCGGCTGTATTTCTCCCTGCAGACATAAAAACCTCCTATGCTTATTGTTTCCTACTGTAGCGTTGCAAAAAATTGTCACTTGTCATCCATATTTCGCTACGGTGCAACCACAGCAGGCGTCGCCGTTGAAGGCTGGCTTCATTGAAAACCCACATGATCGCCCAGGTGTAAAGATTTTCCCAGAACTCACCGAAGCGTCCAAGCGGGTTGTGGTGGGGGCAAACGGTGAAGCCCAGCCGCTTAAAAAGTTTGGCGCCTCCCGGGCTGTAACTGGAAAAGGTGAGCACTGTGACTCCTCCGACGGCCTGCACACCAGTGAGAGATGAGTCGCGTTGCATCTGACGAGCCAGCGTGCGGAAGGACGTTATCAACCTGCGCTGGATCTGGAGCGCCCAAGACAGGTCAGCACCTATCGATGGTATGGACGGGATGTGTTCATTCCACAAGTGCAGCTCCAGGATCGGCGCGCCAGGCGGGATGCAGCGATCTGGCAGGGTTATGGCATGGGCTGCCGTTGTCTGCCGTAACCGTAACAGGCAGCCTGGCTGTTCACAAAATTCAAACACACCCAAGGCCCAACGCAGGAACCGGTCAAAATAGCGCAGGATGCTTTTCATTAGACATCATCTCAATGCGGAAAGCGCAACCACCAGACGGATTGCTTCTCCTGGCTGGGTGCTGGCTTCATTCGTCCATCGAGCTGCAACACGAATTCTTCGCCGCGCCAGGCAACCCGTCTACCCAGCCCGCCTACGATCCAGGTCAGCGCGCTCAAGACATCTCGCAGCGGCAGCCAGATTAGCCAGCGGCGCGACTCGTGGTCGCCCAAGCGGCCACTGATCAGCCAGGCCACTAGCCAGCGCATGATCAATGACATTTCCAGGATCCACCGGCTCTCCGGGGCGAAGCCCAGCAGTAAGACCAACACGAGCGAAAGCAGCGTGGTAAAACTAATCAACAAACCGGGATATTCGAGCATCCGGCTGATGTGCGAGCAGCGCATCCAGCGCACCTCACGCTCCCATTGGTCTTGAAAACGGGTGGCGCCCAAGAAGCAACTCATTACATAATCTGACAACCGCACCTTCAACCCCAGGCCCGCGATGCGCGCCCCCAGTTGATAGTCATCCGCCAAGTAATCGGCCAGGGCTGCGAAGCCGCCGATACGGGCCAGGTCTCGGCGGCGCAGCGTGACGCTGGCGCCCATCGCAAAGCGCATGTCGATAACTTTACGCGCCACCACGATGGAGGGCAGGAACGTGACGCCCATGTGCAGGGCTTCCAAGCCGGCGGTGAGGTTGAGGGCTTCTGCCCCTAGATAGGGGCTGGTGACCAGCCCGACGCGCGCATCAGCTAATGGTGCAACCACCCGCTGCAGGTAGTTGGGCGTTACCCGCATGTCGCTGTCACTCACCACCAGCGTTTCGTAGAGGGTCTGTTCTTCCAGGTGTTGCAGCAGGCTGGCCTTGCGGTTTGTGCCTGAGGGTTGGGTGATGAACAGCCGGATTCTGTGCACCGGAAAATCCCGCTTCAAACGTTCGATGATAGGGATAACCGGATCGTCCGGGTCAGCCACCCCGAACAACACCTCGTACTCCGGATAATCCTGCTGGCAAAAGCTGGCAAAGTTTTGATACGCCTGGAAGTCCAATCCTTTAACAGGCTTGAGAATGGAAACGGGCGGCATAAAGTCGCAATGGTTGGGCCGGTCAGGCCGGAAGAAATCAAATACCAGCAGCAAGGCCACCAGCCAATAAAGCCAACTGATGAAGATGAGCACCATGAACAACTTCGCGATCATCTTACCACCTCCAACGTCGGGTAGGTCGCCAGATGCAAACCACGCTCGGCAATCACGCGGCGCACAGCCCGGCTGAGCAGCGTTGCCAGGTCGCCAGGGTTCGGTCCCAGGGCTTCGCTCTGTTTCTCGAGAGAGGGATGGAAATATAACTCAACCGCCGGTCCTTTTAAACGATGCAATATCTCCATGACATAGGCTTCGTGCATCTGGCCGCTTTGCATCACACCATACACCCGCCGGGTTGCCAGTAAGTGGTGACCATACATGCGGCTGGCGCACCAGCGGCATACTAGGCCAAGGGCAATCGCCCAGCCTATCTTGGTAGCTGCTTGGCGGTGGTCGTAGCGCAAAGCTGCCCATAGATCGTCCTGCGGCAAACGCACGCCATACGCTCCATATTGTTCGGCCAGGGGAAGTAGCAAGTTGAACACGACCGGATGCACGTGCAAGTGCCCATGACCGTCCACGTGGGAGAGCGACAGGCCGGTGGCGGTAAAGCGCTCGAACTGAGCGGCTATCTCCCGCGCCAGTTCCGCCTGGGCGGCGCGGTCGAAGGCATAGCACAGGCCAACTCGCAGGGGGTCATCGGGAAAGCGACCGCTGCCATCCACCAGGTGGGGGATCTCTTTGTGAGGCAAGGTGGCCCGCCCCCTCACTACCACCAGATGAAGGCCCACAGCCAACGTTGGCGTGGCGCGCGCCAGTTTCACCGCTTCCTCAAAAGCGTCACCGGTGACCATCAGGCTGGCGCTGGTCAACACGCCGGCGCGATGTGCCCGCACGACCGCTGCATTGATCTCAGGCGAGCGTCCATAATCATCGGCGTTGAAGATGACCTGTGTAGCAGCCATAAGATTCATCCCATAACGATTTGTCATGATCAAGTGATCGAATGTTGCCCGACACCGTTGACGGGTGTTGGAAGGCTCGCTTCCCATCATCGATCTTGGCAGGTATACATCGAATCGCCGATATCAATAGCACTGATACCCCGGCGTATCTGGCGATATTGTGGCTCACACTGCCGAGGAATATTTCGCGGATGTAGCCTCTGCCCTGGCTGCCCATGAGCGCCTCCACGATGCCTAACAGCATGAAAGTGATCGCCAGTCCCATGGCGAAGGCCAACGAGATGGTAAAGGCGCGGCGTCGCGGCAGATCGTGCGAGGCGCCCACGTACCCGACGATGAGCGGGATGGTGGTGACGTTGCACGGACCCAGGCTGGTAAGCACACCGCCCAAAAAGACCAGGGCGTATGCCAGCAGAGAGGCGGTATGGATGATAGTGATGTCAAACGGCATGGCTATTGATCTCTTGTGAGTTCTGCCAGCGTCTGTCGCAGTTGCAGGGCTTCCAGAACACCCACATACACCTGGTGGTTAACCGTCTGATCGTAGAAAACCAGGGTAGGGATGGATTGCAGTCCCTCACGGCGCAGAAGGTTGGTGTTGCGCTGATCGTACACGTCCACGTCTATCAGCACCACCGACTCTTGAAATTCGGGGTAGACCTCTGCCACCACGTTCATCATCTCTTTACAGGGGATGCAGTCGAGCGAGTGCAGAAAGACGAAGGTGGGGTGTCCGTCGCGCAGCGCCTGGTCGAGTTGGGCTTCGAGCAAAGCTTCGGTGGGAGCAGAGTCGCCGCTTTTCAGGGCAAAGATGGCAATCAGCAACAGGCCGACGCCTGCCAGAATCAGCAGGGTGGGCGGTTGTGTGTTTGTGGGGCGTTTGCGGACAGGGCGTTTATGTTTCGTCGGCATCGTCGCTCTCCAGGCGCAGGGCGCGCAGGGCAGGGTTGAGACTGAGCAGCAGGAGCAGGGTGATGATGATGGCGGAGGTGATGCACCACATGCATACAGCTTTGATGACAAAAGGTTCGAGATAGGTCAGGTAGGTTGAGAAGATCGTCCCAAAGAAAGCCATGCCAAACAGGGCAATCGGTGCGTACGAAGAAACCCAGCCCCATTTTTCCCGTCCTACCCACCAGGCGGCGAGAATAGCAATGTAACCAAAAGCGCCAAGCACGCCAACGGGCAGGAAACCCCACAAGCGCGCGTAGCGGCTGGCTTGCACCGCGTTGCAGTCGCCGACCGGTCCGCAGGCGGCCTGCGAGAGTCTGACTTCAATGTAGGATAAATAACCAGCCACGCCTAACCCAATCACACACAGAATGGGGACTATCCAGTCTTGCCATGCGGATGGGGATACAACGAGACTGTTCTTGAGCAAACTGAAAATCAGCCGTCCAATGGCATAAACCAGAGCGAGGGAAATGCCAATCAGTACAACGATGGCGAGGGCAAAGCCGTTGTCGCGTTTGGTCACGGCAGGGGCGGGCGGGGTGTTGGCGAGAGTGGGAGACGGCTCGTTTGACGGCGAGGTAAGTGTTGGGGGGATGAACCGGGAGGGCAAAGCCGGCGTCTCCACCCCGCCGACAGACAGGTATCCTTCCACCAGTCCCGGCAGTTCAGCGGCCATCTGTTCGCCGATGAGCACGTCGTTCCCAATGATGAGCAGAGGCAAATCCACTTGCTCACGCGGGATTCCGTAGCCAGCCAACACTTGGTAAAGGTATTCCACGTCTTCAGAAGTGACGATATCAATCGTGCGGTACTCGAACTGCGCGCCGTACTTTTCCAGCACGGGCGTCAGCGCCGCCCCAGTCTCGAGCTGGCAACTGTGACAATCCAGCGTGGTGAACAAGATGGCGTGCACGACTGCACCTGAAGCGGCGCCGCCGGATGTCCCCATAGGAATCGCTGTTCCCGCTGGCTGCGGAGCCAGTCCCTGCGGCCAGTCCACGCCGCCTTGTACAAGATATTGCTTGATGAGGCCGGGCAGTTCGGCTGGGATTTGGGCTGACCCGATCAGCACGCGCTCGCCGATGATTAAGAACGGCACGACCACGCGCTCTTTGGGGATGCCGTAGGAGGTGGCCACCTCGTACAGGTGGTTGAGGTCTTCGATAGTTACGACCTCGATAAACTGGATCTGCAACTGCGAGCCGTATTTATCCTGCAAGGGAGGCAGGACATCTTCGAGCATATGGAGGCAGTGCGGGCAGCCATTCATCCAGAACAGCACTGCGTTGACAACGGGCTGGGGTGTGGCACTTTGGGCGTAGATGAGGGTGGGCGTAAACAGAGCAGTGAGCAAGACGAGCAGACAAACGGCTTTATGCATCAGTGCAGTTTTTCCTTGTGATTCGTGATTCACAAGTGTGCCGTTCGCAGCGGCTAGGACAGCCTCATCAATATTAGTTAGGTCAGTAACAATTGGTCGGATGCCCGCCTGTTCCATGCTGTAATACGCGCCGGCGCGAGCCGGGTCACTGTCGCAGACGACCAGGCGATCGGCGGGGACGCCGGCGGCTCGTAAGCGTTCGAACAGGATTCGACCGATGTTTCCGACCCTGATCACAGCCAGGTGCTTCTCACTCAGCTTCATTCATTCTGCTCCTTTCCAGCAAGGTTATGCTCAGTCTTCACTCATTTTCAGCCTGTTCTAGGAAGGCAACTATCCCCTGCCCGCAGTTACCGCACTCGAACTGGATGGTGGTGTGTTGGATTTCAAAGCCCTGATGAAGGGTCTCTTTGAGCGCGGACATCACCTCGGCGGTCTGGCTGAGGGATTGGTCAAAAAGGGTGACGTGGGCGCTCAGGGCAATGTAGCCGGACGCGACGGTCCAGGCGTGCAGGTCGTGAACCTGGCTCACACCCGGCACTTTGCGCATCGAGTCGGCGATGGCGGAGGCGGTCATGCCTGCTGGCATGCCTTCTGCCAGAATGTGGACGGACTCTTTCAGCACGCGCCCGGAACTGACCAGAATCAACAGGCCAATCAGCACGCTGACCAGCGGGTCGAGCCAGGGCAGGTTAACGAATAGTAGGATCACTCCGACGGCAATCACGCCGACCGAGGCCAGCGCGTCGCCCAGCACGTGCAGGAAGGCAGCGCGGGTGTTCAGGTCGTCGTGGTCGTGTCCGCTCAAGGTGAAGGCCACAATCAGGTTGATGGCCAGACCAATGACAGCGATGACCAGCATGGGTCCAGCCAGCACGGGTTCGGGGTTCTGAAAGCGATTCCAGGCTTCGCGTAAAATCTCAAAGGCAATCAGGAACAAAGTCGCGCCGTTGGTGAGGGCAGCCAGAACCTGCATGCGGTGGTAGCCGTAGGTGTGTTTGTCGTCGGCGGGCAATTTGGTGGCGCGGATGGCGAGGTAACTCAGCCCGAGGGCAAAGGCGTCCATAAAAACGTGCGCCGAATCCGAAAGCAGCGCCAAGCTACCCGTCCCGAATCCGCCGATGAACTCGGCCAGGAAAATCAGGCCGGTGAGTGTGAGGGCGAGGACAAAACGTTTTTCTTTGATTTCGTGGGTTTGGTCGTCAGACATGCGTTCCTCTAATGGGTGAAAAGGTCGCTCATCTCGCCGTCCACAGTGATGGGACGAGCCAGAATGAAGTATTCGTGACAGGTCAATTTGCCCGCTTCCTCGACGGGGTCGCCGGGGTAAGGTGGATCCTGGCTGGCATGAGCCTGCATGGCGCGCACTTTGGCTACCAGATATGCGCCAATATCAATCGTCGCAACCGGCCCTCCGGCAGCCTCGTTAGACGGCGGAATACCACAGCCCTGCTGGGTTGCTTTGGAGGGCATGAGATAAAACAGACGCCCCGGCAGATGGGCGCGCTCGAAGGCTTGCGTAACACGCGCCGAAAGCGTGACGTGGTCGGGGTGGCCGGAAATGCCGTCCGGACCAAAGGTCAGCACGGCATCGGGTTGGAGTTCGCACAGCAGGTCGGTCAGGCGGCTAATGAGTTTTTCGGCATCCACCTGCGCCAGTGTGCCATCGCGGTAATCGAGAAAGCGGACTTCGTTCAGCCCGAGGGCTTCCGCCGCGCGGCGCAATTCCCCTTCGCGGATTTTCCCCGCTTCGTCAGCAGAAACGCCAGGAATGCCCGTTTCGCCCCGTGTGGCGCAGACGAGCGTAACGCGGGTCTGATGGGCGGCATATTTCGCCAGCGTGCCGCCCATCGGGAAACTCTCATCGTCAGGATGGGGGAGAATAACCAGTAAAGTGTGATTCATGTTCTACATCCTACAGGAGTTTGCCGAGGTAGCCAAAAACAAGCACGGTGATTAGCGCTCCTGCCAGCGCGCCAGCGACCAGTTGCGTTTTGTCATGTTTGCGCCGATGCCAGCGCGCCCAGGCTACCAGCGGCAGGGAGAGAAAAGCCCACAGCGCCGGCGCGCCGAAGACAAAGACCAGCGCGGTGGAAAATCCGCCTACCCCGGCCATGTGCATACTGATTTTCCAGAAACTGGAGATGCTGAACATGAGGATGGCGAGGCAGAAATAAGTCAGCACGATGACAGTCAACAGATGCGGGCCGCCCAGAAAGCGTAGAACCAGCAGCGCCAGCACGTCACTGCTCATGCTGACAAGGATAAAGCGCGGGCGTTCTTCGCGGTGTGAGAGTTCCATGTCATTGACCCAGCCGCGCTTGCAGCCGAGAATCAGGTAGGCGAGCGGAATGCCCGTCACGATGAGTAATGTCAGGAAAGCCCAAAGCAGGCCCGAGGTCCGCGCCGATGCGTAGCCAAAGGCAAGGAAAATCGGCAGGGACAAAATCGAACTGTCGAAGAAGACGGAAATCCAGCGAGCGAGTCGATCAGCCATGAGATTCTCCCAAATGCTACGGAGTGTAAAGATGATGCGGAGTGCAAAGTCTTCGCGAAGCATCCTGTAAGGGCCAGACTTTGCCTCCAACGTCAGGAGACGTTGGACACCATTTTCTAGTCATCACTCACCAACTCGCCCTGGGGGGTAAGGCCGTTGATGACGGTATTCGTGACCGTGCCCCATTTGACGCACAGGTCGTGCAGTTCGGCCAGTTTTTCGGGCGCTTCAGGGCTTTTGAGAATCAGTTTGTAGCGGATTTCGGTCAGGGCGGGCGGTTCGTCGCGGCGGGCGGCGTCAAATTCGATGCGCGCCGCGTCAATTTGCAGGTGCATTTTTTCGCCGATGGCATTGACGTTGGTCAGGATGCAAGCGCCCAGCGCGGCCAGCAGCGTCTCGGCGGCGTTGAAGCCAGCCTCCCCCGCGCCTTTCTTGACATTGAGCGTGAGGCGGTGTCCGCGCGCTTCGGCCAGAGCATGAGAGTCCTCTTGAATGGTGACGTTGACGTGATAGTTCACAATGGTTTTGTTCCATCATAAATCTAAAGTTTGTTTTCGCTGACCAGCGTCAACCCGTTACGACGGATTAAATCGCGTACTTCGGGAAGGAAAGCCTGGATATCTTCCTGCTCGGTCGAAGTAACCTCGAAGGACATGAACGCGGGCGTCTTTTGCGTTGCGCCCTGCACGGTGGGCACTTCCAGGCGCAGGTTGACGAAGTCATACGGTTTTTCCTTGATGGCTTCCTCCATCTGGACCAAAAAGCGTTTTTCGCCAAATTCACCAGCCACTTCAAAGCGCACGCGCGTGGTCAGTTTGGCCACCGCGTCTTCGGCGGCGGCACGTGCCTTGAGCGCATCCTGCTTCGCCATCTTCTCTTTGGCTTCCTGGCGCACAACTTTGAAAATCTTGTGCTCGCGCTCCAGTTTCCAGATCAGGTCACGATCGGGGAAGGCGATGGCCTGCACCGGGCAGACCGTGCCGCAGGTGTTGCAGCCCACCATACAACTCATGGCGTTGACCGGCACAGCTTTGTTCTCATGCATTTCATACACGCCGCGTCCACAGGTGGTGTAGCAAAGCGTGCATCCTATGCAGGTATCGACATCTACGGACGGGAACCAGGGAATATCTTTGCGGGATATCCCATGCCACATTTCATCTTTTGCCATTTCAAGCCTCCTTCCAACTAATGCAGCTTCTCGACATGGTCTTTCAGGTTGCCCGCCAGGTAAGCCTGCACGGCCTCGTCAATGTTGGCTATATCCGTCACCACTGGACGGATATTGGCCTGCTTCATGCTTTCGTAGGCTCCCGCGCCCATGCCGCGCGCAAGCAGCACGTTGCAATCAGTGATGGCAGCCGCCATGCGGAAGTGGCGGTCTTGCTCGGCGGGGGCAAAGCCGTGACCGCGCGGGTCTTCACCGTGAGATTCTTCTACGTGAGTCTCCCCGGCGAACTGGGAGTGGCCCATTTTGTCGCGCGTTTCGTGGGCGACGATTTTGCCATCTTCGACGGTCACAACCACATAAAACGGGGCACGGCCAAAATGCTGGCTGATGGTCACGCCGTCTTCGGAAACTGCTGCGATTTTCATTTTGCTTCTCCTGTCTCTTGAATTTTAGCGATAATCGCCTCGACCGCTCGCTCCAGGTCTTGCTGCGAAAAATCCAGCGGCTTGAACGGGCCGATCTTTTTGATCTTGAGATCCTTGCCCAGGTTGATGTAGCCATCCATCCGGGCACTAGTCTGCTCCACGATCCTGCGCACGCACGCATTGGGGCAGCCGTCAATCACGATCACCTTCTCCAGGCTCTGCATGGTGCGAAAGTGTTTGGGCACGCCGGCCGCCAGGGCCGACACGCAGCCCATGCCCACTTCTTTGGAGCCCAACCGCTTCAGTACCTCGAACGCGGCCACACCGGTCAGCTCGCCGGCGCTCGACATGGCCCCGCCGCAGTAAAAGATGCCCACCCGGGGTTTTTCTGCGTCCTCGTGTTCTTGACTCATGATTGCCTCCTCTGACTGAACGTTGGGTCTGCTTCTGCTCCGGCCTCAATGAGCGTGACCAGGGCATTGGCCACTGCCTGGACCTCCTGGTCCGTGAACTCAAGGCTTGTAAAGGGGCCGCTCTTGGCAATCCCCAGGTCCTCCTCCAGGTTCAGGTAGAATGCCGACTCGATGCCAACGCCGGCCAACAACTGTCTGGCGCATGCGTTGTGGCAGCCATCTACTACGATGATCTTCCCGATCTTCTTCACCAGAGCGGACTGTCTGGGGACCTCGCTCAGGACAGCCGGCAAGGAACAGACGCCGACCATGTCGCTGCCCAGACGTCTCACCACCTCCAGGGCTGCCATCCCGGTCAGCGAGCCGGTGTTGGAGCCGCCGCTGAAGCAGGCAAGGAGCCCTACGCGGGGTAATTTGGGAACCGGCTTGGTTGCCATAAAATTTTCCTTCCATCGGGGGAGTGTTGCGCGCCCAAGGCTTGCATGGCGGCTTCCGCGGCGCGCAAGCCGAGTGGCATGGCTGGGCATTTGTGTCCGTGCAGTGCCAGACCAACTTTGTAAACTTCATCGTTGCGATTTATGCTGAAAAATCTCCTTTAGACTTCCGAAGTCCCCGTGACTTCGGAAGCCTGGAAGGTTTTACCGCTCAATCAACACAGACTTTTCATAGCCAGAGCACGGGATGCACACCGGCTGTCCGTCCTTCATGCGCACATAGCGGTCAAAAACGTACTCGCCGCACACGCTGCATTTGGTTTTATTGAACGAGCCTTTGACCGGCGTATACTTGAAATCGGGCTTGGCTTCCACTTTGAAGATGGCTTCATCGGGTTGGTCATACATCCATTGGATTACCTCCCGGCGCACGTTCAGCGGAATGTGAGATGGTTCGATGCCTTTCTTGCGATAGACAAAGAACTCGAACTTGCCCATCGCGTCGACGAAATCGGGCAGGAGTGAATAGCGCACCGCGCCCTTTTGCGGATGATAGAACGTGGCCGCCAGTTTGCCGTAGAAGGTCATGGCCATCAGCACCTTGCCGTAGGTGGCGCCGGTGGCGATTTGCATTCCGTCCATCATGCAAGTTTGCGGGTGGCCTTCGCCCAGTTCGGGGAAGACAAAGAAACCGTGGTCGGCTTCTTTCTCAATGCCCAGATACTCGAGCGCCAGTTTGCCCATGCGGTAGCCAATGGGCATGAAGGGACATTCGTGGGCATGAAATTCAAAGGCCCATTCGGGGTGAATATGTTGCTTATTCATGTGAAATCTCCTTTTCATTTTTCCCTTCTCCCAGCGTCCCTAACGGGATGCTTCGCGAGGAGATGGGTTGGGGGTGAGGGTCATTCGACCAAATCGAAAATACTTTTCGCGGCAATCAGCCAGAGCAGAACGCCGATGATTTTTTTAGTTGCGCGCTCGTTATTTTTGAGCGGCTCCTGTTAACTTCATGGATTGTGCCTCAAGCCAGGATTACATCTAAAATTAGGATCAAGGCCGCAACGCCCAATAAAAGTGCGCCAAATACAATTTTGATACTGCGCGGTTTAAGCCGGGTAGCCATTACACGCGAGCCAAAAGAACTGCCGAGAAATACCGCTACGACGCAATAAAGCCAGATGACCCAGTCGGGTCGTGCCGCTGTCGCAATATGAGAGATTACACTTGATACCCCGGAGGCTGTTACCACAAGCGCCGAAGTAGCGGCAGCCACCTGGGCATCCAAACCGGCCATATAGAGCAAGGGGACAGCGAAACTACCGCCGCCGCGCCCGATCATGCCTGCGATGATTCCAAGTCCAGCGCCTGCAAGCAAGCCCATCACCACGCGGCCCCGGGCGGATATATCCCCTTTATTGGGCTTCCAGCCAGAAATCATCAATACACCTGCGGCGGCGGTAAACAGGGCAAAAAAGACCAGTAGCGGTTTGACCGGCAATTGCACATTGAGCCACACACCCAATGGGGCAAATACGATCATGGCGATTGCAAAGGGGATGGCGACGCCCCAGGATATTAAGCCTTTTCGCCAGTAGGTGACTGTCGCCGTAGCGCTGTTGACCACATTCAGCAGCATCCCCAACGGTACGGCCTCGGTCTTAAAATCCATGCCCATCCACATGAGGATAGGGATGTAGAGTTGGGAACCACCCATGCCAAGCATGGAAAAGACAAAAGCGATGGCGAAAAAAATCGGCGGAGCCAGATAAAAAGGGTTCATTGTGTTATTTGAGCAAATCCCAAATCATCTTGGTGGCGATCATCCACAGCAGAATGCCGATGATTTTCTTGAGTTGCGCATTCGTTACTTTAGTTTTCATCAGCTGCGAGCCGACCATGGAGCCGAGCGCCGCCATCAGCGCGGTAACGCCTACTAAAACGGGATCCAGCCCACCCATCGTGGCGGAAGGTCTCGTCATCGGGGTGAGCAAACACAGCCAGGAGCGCTAGGGCGCGGTCTGTCACGTCTTCCTCACGATAGCGATTGCACTGCCAGCACGCACAAGTGGTCGCGGGCGGCAATGCTGCGCACCGCGCCGGCGTCGCTGCCTTTGATGATCAACAAGCAGGTCACCGTCATTCTCTGTTCTCCACTGTTGGAGCCTGGGGCTCCGGTTCGGCAGATGCTGTTTCCGAACAATCCTGCTCTTCTTTCTGGGCGCGTTTTTTCATCGCTTGAACAACCAATACAATACCGGCTAACGGCCAGATGTGGAAAATCATCGGCGTTCCACATTCCGGACAGGGTAACATGCCAACGCCCAGCAAGCTGCCTGTCATAAGCCACCATTTAGCCTTGAACCTGGTAAGCCGTTTATAAATGCACCTGATCATGATTCTTTACCTTGCATTCATCTGTCAACCACAAAGCGAAGTTATATCGGGCCGGGTCTTCTGGACTATCAATGCAATCGCTCCGTGTGATCCACCAGACGGCCTTCTATATAGGCTTTCACTGCTTCATCAATACTTGCGATGTCCGTAACCACAGGGCGGATATTGGCCTGCTTCATGCTTTCGTAGGCTCCCGCGCCCATGCCGCGCGCAAGCAGCACGTTGCAATCAGTGATGGCAGCCGCCATGCGGAAGTGACGATCTTGCTCAACGGGAGCAAAGCCGTGTCCGCGTGGATCTTCGCTGTGCGGTTCCTCGTGTGGTTCGCCGGCAAACTGGACATGGCCCATCTTGTCGCGTTTCTCGCGCGCGACGATTTTTCCGTCTTCGACGGTCACTACTACATAAAACGGGGCGCGGCCAAAATGCTGGCTGATGGTCACGCCGTCTTCGGAAACTGCTGCGATTTTCATTTTGCTTCTCCTGTCTCTTGAATTTTAGCGATAATCGCCTCGACCGCTCGCTCCAGGTCTTGCTGCGAAAAATCCAGCGGCTTGAACGGGCCGATCTTTTTGATCTTGAGATCCTTGCCCAGGTTGATGTAGCTATCCATCCGGGCACTAGTCTGCTCCACGATCCTGCGCACGCACGCATTGGGGCAGCCGTCAATCACGATCACCTTCTCCAGGCTCTGCATGGTGCGAAAGTGTTTGGGTACATCGGCAGCCAGGGCTGACACGCAGCCCATGCCCACTTCTTTGGAGCCCAAACGCTTCAGCACCTCGAACGCGGCCACACCGGTCAGCTCCCCGGCGCTCGACATGGCCCCGCCGCAGTAAAAGATGCCCACCCGGGGCTTTTCGGCTTCCTCGTGTTTTGAGCTTGTCTGTTCTTTTGCGTCCATCGTCATTCTTCCTCTCTGTGTTTCACGCTTTTGCTTGCCGTGCCTGTTTCCAACCTCCCAGAAAGACGGCAAAGGCCGGCATCCCGGCGACAGGAATGATGGTAAAGGCCGTCTCCAGCAGTTCCTGCTCGCTGACCCCGGCGTGCAGCGCGCCGGTGACGTGCATGGCCGTCGCCTCGCGGTCGTGCTGGGCGGCGGTGATCGCGGCGTGGATCAGGAACTTGAGTTTCTTGGACACGGTGCCTTCGTTTAACGTCAGTTCGTGCAGCCGCAGAAACGCGGCGCACAACTCGGGGTTTTTCTCGTTCAGAAAAGCCACCGGGTCCATCACTTGACCAAACTCCTGGCCAAAGGTGGCCAGGCTTTCGCCGATTTCGCTTGGACTTTCGAGTTTCATCTTGCGCCTCCTGTTTTAATATCTCAATTTTTAATATCTCAATCGATGCTATCTTTCGTCATCGCCAGGTTTCTCGAGAAGACACCGACAATGATCGGTTTCAAGATGATAAAGGCGGACATGATGGCCGAGTAAAGTGGCTGGGCGATCAAGCCTGACGAAAACAAGAGATTTTCGCTGACCACGCTGGTGCTGAATTTTGCCGTCAATCCCACGCCCATGACGAGCGACTGGCGCTTGCCAAGAATTTTATGGAATAACAAGTAGGATACCGACAGGCGCGAAAGCAGCGAAATGGCAATGATGATGAGTATCAGCAGCGGGTAGGTTAAAAGGGCATCCAAAGACATTGCGCCGCCCAGGCTGAGAAAGAAGAACGGCCCCAGGAAAATGTTGCCCACAAAGAAAATGGGCTTCTTGTACTGTTGGACGAATTTTTCCGGTAGAACTTGCTTGACTGCAATGCCGCTGAAGATGGCCGCGATGACCCCCATGTTTTCGAACCCTCGTGAGCCAAAATAAATAAAGGCGAAAATAATCATAAAGATCAGGAAGGGGATCACGAATGATTCGTTTTGCACTCTTTCCAGATAACGGCGTGTAACCTTGCCCACTTGAGATAAGAGAATCATTACCAGCAATATCCCAGATAGAGTCAGCACGATGGTCAATGAACTCTGTGAGGCAGCGTTGTGAGAACCCCCGGTGGTGAGCGCAGGTAAGGCGATAACAAGCGCCAGGGCTAGGACTTCAAAAATGTCGTCGAACACCCCTATCCCCAGCGCCAGTTGCCCAAAGCGAGTCTTTTCGAGTCCAAACTCCTTCAGGATGGCGAGCAGCACTACTTCGCCCACGGTGCCAAAAGCAATTCCGGCTATCAACGCGACGATAAAGGAATGGCTCACGAATTCCGGAAACACAAAGTAGAAAAATAGGGCTAGAAGGAAGCCTTCCGTCAACGTGAGCAGGATGTCACCGCCCACGATGTAGCGCCCTAATTTTTGGATTTGCTCAAGTTCCAGGTCAATGCCGATAGTGAAAAGGAAAAACAACATGCCCATTTTTGACAAGAATCGGAACGTTTCGCTTGTCATCACGCCCTGAAATAGACCCAATCCAGAGAGAACCATCCCAAACACGACAACGGTGAACATCCACGGCATGCGCAGGTATTTGTTGATTGCATACCCAATCGTTGCGATCACAAGACAAGTCAAAGTTGCAAGCAGAAAAATATCCATCTTCGAAATTCCTTTTCACAGCACCAAATTGAATAGATAGCCAGTGATAATGATGGCCAGTACCACCACGACGATGAAAATGGCAATGAGCTGCGGTTTGAGAACGCGGCGCAGGCAGATTGCGTTCCAGGTCCGACATCAATGACTTCAAGACATCCAGCATACCAGCCTCATTGGGTCAGGATGAAGCTGCGAGGGAGGAAATCAGTGCAGCCTCTCATGGTGATCCACGATGGTGCCTTGCGCGGCTTGCAGGACGGCTTCGTCGATGCTGGGAATGTCGGTAACGATCGGGCGGATGCCCGCCTGTTCCATGCTGTAATACGCGCACGCGCCCATGCCGCGCACCAGCAGAATCTGGCAATCGCGGATGGCTTTGGCCATGCGGAAGTGACGATCTTGCACAGCGGGAGCAAAGCCGTGTCCGCGTGGATCTTCGCCGTGCGGTTCCTCGTGCGGTTCACCGGCAAACTGGGCGTGGCTCATCTTGTCGCGGGTTTCGCGGGAAATGATCTTTCCATCTTCGATAGTCAAAACAACGTAAAAGGAGACACGGCCAAAGTGCTGGCTGATGGTCACGCCGTCTTCAGAAACAGCTGCGATTTTCATGGGTCACCTCTAGATTTTCTCGGCGCACGGCTGGCAAACGATTTTGCCATGCTTGACACGCGCGTAGCGCTCGACAGTCACTTCACCGCATTCGGCGCAGATGATCGTGTCTAAGGTATGCGGAGCCATCGGCGGGAGTTTTATCCCCTTGATGGGTTCGACCTTGAACAACACTTCGGTCTTCTCGCCCAGCACTTGGTCAATCAACGGCTCGACCAGCGTTGGGTCTACCTGCGAGGCGGGCATGCCCTGCTTGCGGTATTTGATGAATTCCGATTCCTGGCTGCGGTGCATGGCTTCGGGCTTGGCGAACACACACACGCTGCGCCCGGTCTTGTTGTCGATCAGCGTCAGGGCGAACTTGCCGTAGCCCAGACTGCGGATGTTGCCCTTTCCGAAGGTGCAACCCGTCACGACCTGCACACCATCCGCAAAGCAGGTGGAACAGTGATTGCGGTCAATCTCGACCAGGGCAGTCAACTGGCCATCCGGCGCGTGCTGCACATCCAGGGCTTGCATGGCGGCTTCCGCGGCGCGCAAGCCGAGTGGCATGGCTGGGCATTTGTGTCCGTGCAGTGCCAGACCAACTTTGTAAACTTCATCGTTGCGATTTATGCTGAAAAATCTCCTTTAGACTTCCGAAGTCTCCGTGACTTCGGAAGTCTGGAAGGTTTTATCGCTCAATCAACACAGACTTTTCATAGCCAGAGCACGGGATGCACACCGGCTGTCCGTCCTTCATGCGCAGGTAGCGGTCAAAAACGTACTCGCCGCATACACTGCACTTGGTCTTGTTGAACGAGCCTTTGACTGGTTTGTAGGTGAAATCGGGTTTGGCTTCCACTTTGAACACGGCTTCATCGGGTTGGTCATACATCCATTGGATTACCTCCCGGCGCACGTTCAGCGGAATGTGAGATGGTTCGATGCCTTTCTTGCGATAGACAAAGAACTCGAACTTGCCCATCGCGTCTACGAAATCTGGCAGAAGCGAATAGCGCACCGCGCCCTTTTGCGGATGATAGAACGTGGCCGCTAGTTTGCCGTAGAAGGTCATGGCCATCAGCACCTTGCCGTAGGTGGCGCCGGTGGCGATTTGCATTCCGTCCATCATACAGGTTTGCGGGTGGCCTTCGCCCAGTTCGGGGAAGACAAAAAAACCGTGGTCGGCTTCTTTCTCAGCACCCAGATACTCGAGCGCCAGTTTGCCCATGCGGTAGCCAATGGGCATGAAGGGACATTCGTGGGCATGAAATTCAAAGGCCCATTCGGGGTGAATATGTTGCTTATTTATGTGAAATCTCCTTTTCATTTTTCCCTTCTCCCAGCGTCCCTAACGGGATGCTTCGCGAGGAGATGGGTTGGGGGTGAGGGTCATTCGACCAAATCGAAAATACTTTTCGCGGCGATCAGCCAGAGCAGAACGCCGATGATTTTCTTGAGTTGAGCATTCGATACTTTAGTTTTCATCAACTGCGAGCCGACAATGGAGCCGAGCGCCGAGATACTCGAGCGCCAGTTTGCCCATGCGATAGCCAATCGGCATGAAGGGACATTCGTGGCCGTGAAATTCAAAGGCCCATTCGGGTGGGTTGTGTTGCGTTGTCATTTTGAAATCTCCTTTCGTGAATGCCCTCTCCCAGCGGAAGAGGATTTGAGAGTGAGGGCTACATCAAACCAATATTGTGCCCAATCAACTACATTAGGAAACCATTTTTATCCCAGGAGCTTAACCAGGAGCTGTGCTGCAAATGCCAACATGATTAAGCCCAGGCCTGCCTTGATCATTTTAATTTTGATCTTCATGCTGACCCTTGCCCCAAGGTTTCCACCGATGAGAACGGCAATGCCGGTCACAGCGATCAAGGGAATGTCGAAACGGTGAGAGGTCAGATGACCTAATATTCCTGAAAGTGCCGAAAAGGAAATGATCAAATGGGACGATCCCGCCGCGATTTTCGTTGGGCATTTTAAGACGTAGACCATAAAAGGTACGACGAAAATACCGCCGCCAATTCCCAGCAGACCAGAAAGGAATCCCACAGCAAGACCAAAAAGTGCGATGAACACGTATATGGCCGTGGACAGGCTTTTTGGTGGTTCCTCCTCAATCTTTTCCTTTTCCCAATAGGTATAGATCATCCTCGCTCCCACACCTAGCAGGAAAACCACGAACACCCACAGCAAAATCGTCGTATCGAAAGATTTGGACAGGGCCCCGCCCGCAAAGGCGCCAATACTGATGCCCGGCGCAAATATGAGGGAGATCTTGTAATCGATCATCTTTTTACGATAGAAAATATAGCCTGCTGATAATGAAGTGATGAGATTCAATACCAGGGACGTGGAAGTGGAAAGCAAAATCGAATAACCGAGCAGGATCAACAGCGGCGAGTACACTGATCCCCCACCCTGACCGAACATCGAAAATATAAAAGCGATTAGAAAGGAAAAAATGATAGCAGCCAGCAGCGTAGAATTAATATCCATAATGATTGATCCTCCATAACCTGCTATTTGCGTGTCCGGTCCTGACTTCACGAAGACCGGCCATGACTCCTGTACCTCTGCACACGCAGGAG
>Ga0315274_10004565_pt1 | contig 20347 bp, 18 predicted proteins | sample YL17G02_20_MG_FD_203700 | JGI IMG/M metagenome (GOLD analysis project Ga0315274, IMG submission 203700) | Sediment microbial communities from Yellowstone Lake, YNP, Wyoming, USA - YL17G02_20 | ecosystem: Environmental > Aquatic > Freshwater > Lake > Sediment | place: USA: Wyoming | collected...
CATCCACCCCTGTTTTCGATGGCAATCGTACGGTAGAGCTCCTGCGGGCCCGTGAAGGGCTCTGCTCTCTCCAGCCGCATGAGCCGCATGGCATCCTGGGCACAGGCGACGGCGCATACCCCGCAGCCGGCGCACTTCTCGGCATCGACCACCGCCCGGCCCTCATCCTCATCCAGGGTGATGGCCTCGAAGAAGCAGCGCTCCGCGCACTCACCGCATAGGACGCAGTCCTCGTTCGCACAAGCAACGAAGTTGGAGGGGGCGAATGCGGCGGGGTTATCCCACCGCGTCCTGCCGCGCAGGATGGAACAGCAGCATCCGCAGCAGAGGCATATGACCATGTGCCTGGGATCGTCGTAGTTCTCCGTGACCCCCACCAGGCCCAGCTTTTGCATCTCGTCGAAGTAGTCCTTGGCCTGCTGCGCCGCGACCTTCTTACCCACCCCTATCGCCTCGAAGTAGGGGGTCGATATCCCGACCATAATACAGAAACCGATGGGGTATTCGTCTTTGCATTCCCTGGTCTCCAGCTTCTCGGTGCGCACGCGGCAGGGGCACGGCACCAGCATGAGGTTGTCGCAGGCATCGATGATATCGTGCGCTTCCTCTGTATCCAGGATCCTCTGGTCGTGTTCCACCGCCGCCCGTACGGGGATGACGCGCATGATGGGCGTACCCGCCTCCGAGCTCTCGTAATACTTGTAGAAGCCGTCCTCGATGAAGAACCGCTGATAAAGGCGGGCGGCCTCCAGGTCGTCGGCCTCGATCTTTTCTTTGAAATTATGCATGTTGACGATGGAGGCGATGACCGGGAGGGTGTATGCACCGCCGAATCCCATCACGCGGCCCTTTCTCGCCAGGCCGTCCAGGATCGCCCTCACTTCGTCCTCGTCCTTGCCCGCTGCCTCCGCCACCTCCGCGGCGCTCTTGAACTTCATGGGCATCTCGAGATGTTGCACCAACTCCGCTTCCTCGGGGGTATAGATCAGCCCGAGGTAGGCGATGAAAGCCTCGGAATAAGAACTCCCCGCCTTGGGCGCCCTCAATGGGCCGGAATCGATCTTGTCGGCAATGCGGTTATAGGTATCGATCTCCATGATATCCTTCCCTCCCAAACGAAAACCTGTTTCTTATGTCTATCCTACCCAGCCGCCTCGCGAATCGCTTTCTTCAACCTCGCCTTGTAAGCCAGGCCCGCCAGGAAGGACTTGGGCTCGAAGCCGAAATAATGACCGTACCACATGGCCCCCATGCTTAGGGCGTCCCGGGCCATCTCAGCCAGGCTCGGTTTTGGCATATATTTCCTGCGCATCTCCAGCGCCTCCTCGAAGCTGCCCACCCTGGTCATAAGGCCGTCGGGACCCGGGACCACGATGCCCGATTCCACCAGGGTGCGGTAACGTTCCGCCGTCTCCTTGATGTCAGGCCCGCACACCAGGGCGCAGTTGCCGCAGGTGAGGGGGTAGGCGTCCCTGAGCCCTTTGCTCACCCCGATGTAGCGCTCGGCGTGGTCGATGAGGTAGCGCGAGAGCTCCAGTTCGCCCTCGGGCAGGTTCTCGGGCGCCACGTACTCCAACATCTCCTCGGGGTAGAGATTGATGGTGAACCTGCGGATGAGGTCGTAGCGCGGAGCGGAGTCCCCGGCGGTGATGGACTTGAGGGTGAGGAAGGCCCTTATCCTGCGGCGTCGTTCCGGGTCCGGCGGGCTCATGATCCAACTGTTGATCCAACCCCTGCCCCAGGTGGACCACTTGAGGTCGGGGCTCAATGCGTGCAACCCGAAGCATGAGGTGTTGCAGAAGTCTATGTTGCGCCGCTTGCCCCGCGGGTGGAGTTCACCGTTGAGCAGCACCTGCTCCTCTTCATCCTCCTCGAACATCCTCGAGACGCAGGTCCTGGCGCACAGCTTGCACTTCGCGCAGTATTCATCGACGAAGTAGCGTGGAGGAATGGCAGGGTCGCTCTCGAGCACCGCGTCCGTCACCACCGTGCCCAGATACATGGCCGCGCCGTATTCCTTCGTCATCACGTTGCCCGACCAACCCTGTCCCGCTATGCCAGCGGCGACGGCCCCGAAGCGATGGGAGAAGCTGGGTAGGGTCGCCACTACGTCGGGATGGCGGCGGTAGGAGGAGTTGGCGGGGACCTCCTTTGCGCGAAACCCCTTGGTTACAAGCCAGTCTGAAAGACCCTTGCTTATGCGGTAGGTGCGCTGGTTCATGCGCAGCTGGTCAAGCTCGTGGGGAGCCTGGCCCTTCTTGGAGAACCAGTCGTAGATGGCGCCTTTATCCATGGGCAGCGCGAAGGAGACGATGGACTTGGCTCCCGGCATGGTATAGGTAGGGTCTAGCGATGGCGGGCCGTCCAGGCGCTCCGGTCCTGCTACCCCCATCACATCCACGCCCTCGGACTTAAGGAAATCCTTGATCTTCGCCTCTGTGGCCCCCATGGCATGTACCCCTTTTATCGGTTGCGCAGCAGATGCCCGGTACTCCGCTCAGGCCGACATCGAGCCTGGACAATGATTTTAACGACTGTTAAAATTATAACCGAAACGCGTATGATGTCAAACCCCGGCGCACACGCCGGTGTCTTCGACAGTATGAGTCAGCAGAGCGTCCTTCGGAGCACCGTTACGGCGACCGGGCTTACAATCATAGGTCATGAACAGGGAAAAGCAGGGTTCTATGGGAATAAAAAGCAAGAATGCTGCAGAGACTTCCGCACCTGCCAAGGCCTCCAAGAGCGACATCACACGGGAGAGGATCCTGCGGGCGGCCCGCAGCGTCTTTGCCGAACATCCCTACAACGAGGCCAGCTTCCGCATGATCGCCAGGGAAGGCGGGTTCGACCATCCCCTGATCAATTATTATTTTCCCTTAAAGCCTGACCTATTCGAGGCGGTAGTGGCGGAGATTTGCGATGAGTTCTTCCAGGCCAACATCGCCTGTCTTGATGGGCTGGAGCGAATGACCCCGCGCGAGGGCTTCCCGCTCTATGTAGACCGTTTTCTTGACTTTAACGCTCGCAGTCCAGAGCCCATGCGCATCATCCTGCTCAACGTAGCTCATGTGGACCGCCTGGAGGAGATCCCGGGTTATCAACACATCCCCGATGTCCTGGCCCGCACCAGGGGCACCTTCGAGGAGAGGATCCCCCTGCGGGCATCCGGGGAGGAGATCGGCATGTTCCTGAACAGCTTCAACTCCCTGGTTATCTGGTTTCTGGGAGCCGACACCTGCCAGGCGCAGATATTGGGTTTAGAAACGGGGAGTGCCGCCTATCTCGCCTGGGTCAAACGTACCCTCTTATACCTGTTCCTCCCTCTTCTGGAGAGGCTCATCGCCGGAGAATGATCTACAATGGCATCGGCAAGATAATCGGCATGCCCATCGACCGCCTGGTCATCGACATCTCCCGCCGGGGCACCGCGGAGTATTTCAACACCCTCATTCCCCCTGAGGGGTGGACATGTCCGGGGCTGACCCCTACCTAGGCTTGGGGCTTCGCGCGAGCGGGGATGAGGGAACGGAAGAGCCGCCGGTCCTCGACGTCGAAGGTGCGCAGCAACAGCAGCGCCACTATGTACACGAGGAAGAAGGCGATGACCATCTCCGGCAGGGGAAGGACATTGCGCAGCGGCAGCATGGCCAGGGCGGAGGTCGCGGAAGCCAGCAGTGGTTTCCAGAGATTGAAGATGCGCGGGCTGATGCGCAGGTGTTTCCAGGAGAAAAAGATGGTCATCCCGAAGAGGCACGCCTCGGCCACCAGGGTGCTCACGGCCGCGCCCACCAAACCCAGCAGCGGGGCGAGGATCAGGCACATCCCGGTATTGATGGCCGCGCAGAGCAGGATGGCGATGACCGAGAAGCGCTGCTTGTATTGGGAGTTCATAAGGTCGATCAACGGGATGTAGGCGAAGCTGAAGAGGGGAATGGCCGCGAGTATCCACAGGGCCGGGGTGGCGCCGGTGTAGGACTTTCCGTAGACCGCGGATATGATCTGGTGGGCGTAGATCGCGAGCAACCCCGAGAAGGGCAGGCTCAGGCAGGCCAGGTATTTCACCACCAGGCGGATGGCGTCCTTGTGCCTGCCGTCGGATGATTTGCCTATCCTGGCCAGGAAGGGGAAGACGGCGGTCATGCACGTAGCCGGGATGACGGCCAGCATCCAGATCACGCGGTAGGCGGAGCTGAACAGACCCGCCTGTTCGTCTCCTTTGAAGATGGAGAGCAGCACCGTGTTGGAATACCCGAAGAGGAAGGTCAAGACCCCGATCACACCGAAAGGCAGGGCTCCTATGACCATCCTCTTCCAGAACGCCAGGTCGAAGGAGAACACCGGCTTGCCCAGCTTGCGGGTGAGGATGATAAAGTCCATGGCCATGGAGATGGTAGCCCCTACCATCATCGCGAAGGCTATCCCCATCAGGCCGTAGCCGCTGAAGAGGAGAGCCGTGCCCACACCGAAGGTCAGCAATATATCGACCATGTCCACCAAGGCTTGGTATTTCATCACCTCGAAGGCCTGGAAGATGGCGTCGAAAAAGCGCCTGAGCCCGGTGAAGACCAGCAGGCTGAGCCCGATGAGGAAAAGGGGTATGCGTGTATCCGGCGCCCGGGGAGTGAACGCGATGATCAAGGCGATTATCCCCATGCTTGCAAGGCCGGCGATGAGGCGCAGGATGGTGAGGTCCCCGATATACTTGGCCACGTCCTCCTTGTGGTTTGAAAGCTCTCTCACCACCATCTTGGGCAGGCCCATCTCTCCCACGATGACCAGGATGGAGGCCAGGGCTAGGGCGAAGGAGAAGGCGCCGAAGCCCTCGGTACCCAGTTCCCTGGCGATGAAGATGGTGAAAAGGGGCATGAGCACTGCCCGGAAGACCCCGCCCCCTACGATCAAGGCTATGTTTTTCGCTATCCTCTTAGCGTCGTTCAGCAGCTTTCCCTTCGCTTATTTTCCGGGGGTCAGCCGGTTGCATGCCGGATATGGGATCTACCGCATGCAAGCCCTGACCTCCGTCTCGATTCTTGTCCTTCGCACCCATTCCGCCAGACATGCCAACCAAGTATGGGCACGCCTGTCTTCTGTGTCAATCGGAAGGATAAGGGGAAAGCCTTAGGTGAACCCGGCCTCCGTGAATATCAGATTTATAACAGACAGCTCGCTCAAGGTCTCTTGCGACGCATGGGATCGTCCTTCTTGGACACCACCTTATCCACGAAAATACCGATTTCGTCCTGTGCCATGCTCATGGGCAGGAACCGCCTGTCGAATCCGTCTCCCTTCAGTATGAGCGTGGGCACTTTCATTCTCTTCATCATCTCCCTGCGCAGATAGGATACGGAGCCCTCCGCATGCTTGCATGCGTGATGACCCAGGTAGATACAACAATCCGCTCCCAGGTCCTCCACGGCGTAGGCTATATCCTCGAGCCAGCGTACGGACATGAGATCAGCTCCCATCTGCCTGGTCATGGGCATTTCGAAGGCTATCTCGGAGAGCGCCCGCAGCATGCCTTCCCTGCTGGCCATATCCACGCGTGGGAAGAATTGGACGGTGAGCATGTCACCGAGCAGGGTTATGCCCCTTTCCTCCGTCCAGGTGTACATGCCGTGGAGATCGAAGAGATAAGGGATGTAGCTGATGTAGACGCGCGCGGCTTCATCTCGGGCGGCATACTCCCCCCGGCGCATTCCCTCCTTACAGACCTCTACCATCCTGCGCATTATCTCCACCGCTTCCTGCGTGCCCCATAGTTGAGCCCTGGTAGCCATGAAGGTCAGGTTGAAGATGTTGGGAACGGGGCAGGGCCTGAGCTTCTTCACTTCCCATATCTCGCGGTACAGCTCCGCCCCCCTGCAGGCCCGCTCCAGCACCTCGCGCAGTCTCCTCTCGGACAGCTTCTCATGCGCGAACTCCTCCAACTCGCCGATGAGGGTCAGCAGGTAGCGGAAATAGGTCTCTTTCGCCTGCGCCGATTCCCCTATGGGTTTCTCCAGTATGAACTGGGGGATATGCAGGTAATCGGCCGCAAAGGCATGCACTTTGGCGTTAGGATCGCAGCTCCCCACCGAGTTGGAGACGATGGCGTCGGGGGTGAGGGTGTTGCCCATACAGAGGGACGCGATGGTTATGGTGTTGGACGAACACAGGGAATCGGGAAGGCCCAAGCTCGCGGCGAAGTCCAGGTAACGCTCCCCCTGTCCCGCGCATACATTGACCGCCAGCCCATCGATAAGTTCCGTGCATATGGGCACAAGGTTTGCGAAGGCGAAGATGATCTCGGGCGGGAAGGTGATAGGTATCAAGACCACCTTCTTGCCCTCTTCCCTGGCCTGCTGCGCTTTCTTGAGAACGCTATAGACGCTCTTGAGGAAAAAGACGTTCACGGACCGCGCCGGCTCGAGCTTAAAAAGGCCGCGGACCGTGTTTCTTAGATCGGGGTTTACGAAGGCAGCGACACCTTCCACATCCTCATCGCTCATCGACTCCGGTAGCAGGTCTATCAAGCCGAGGATCCCCATGACCCGCTCGAAGGCGTTCTCGCCTGCCCGGACCGGAAGCCTTCTGTCCACTTTACATCACCCCCTGGCGCATGGATAAGCGGTGTGGATCACCCTTGAGGTTTATCCAAACCCGGCGGATCCTAAACCTATACAGGGCAAACCCGTTACTGGAGCCAGCCTTGCCGGTTTGCAGCACGGGTCCGGTAAGCCAACACCTGGTGCAAGATCCTAAGCTACGTGGCCGCGGACGGCGCTGTCGCTTTCGCGATGCTTGTGCCGCTTGTGCCGCTTGTGCCGAGTGCAGCCGAGGTGAGCGCAGCGAGGTGAGTGCAGCCGAGGTGCATTCTCTCGCGCGTGGAGGCAACTTCCGGATGGACGACGCTATTTCGAGATGCGCTTGCTGACCGCCGATACCAGCCGCAATTGCAGGCCGGGGAAGAACCGCTTGAAGTAGTACATGATGTAGGCCTCCCGCCCCAGCAAGAGGAGGAACTTGTTTGCGGCCACCGCTTCGAAGACCAAGCGGCCGGCCTCTTCGGGGTCCATCCCCTTGTTAGCGAGCATGGCGGCGAACCTCTCCTCGTTGGCCCGCTGTCTCTCGTTGCGGTAATGGCTCCGGGTGCCCGAACCGATATTGGTGCTGACCGCACCCGGGCAGACCAGGGTGACCCCCACGCCGTGGTTCCTGGCCTCGGCCCAGAGCACCTCGGAGAAGCCGGCAAGCCCGAACTTGGTGGTGGTGTAGGCGATGTGCAGGGGCAGGGCGATCAGGCTGGAGAGGGAGCCGACATTGACGATGTGCCCTTCCCCGCGCTGCACCATCTGGGGCAGGAAAAGGCGCGCACCGTAGACCTCTCCCATGAGGTTGATGCCCGTGATCCACTCGATGTCGTCCAGGGGGATGGTGTCCAGCTCTCCGCCCACCCCGACGCCGGCGTTGTTTACCAACACGTCTACCCGTCCCCACTCGGAGAGTACCTCATCGGCGAATTTCTCCATCTCCGCGCGCCTTGAGACGTCGACCCTCTTCACCAGGCACTTCCCGCCGATGTTCTCTATCATGGAGCGCGTCTCCTGCAGACCCGCCTCGTCGAGGTCCGCCAGCACCAGGTCGCAACCGGCCCGGGCGAAGGCCAGGGCTGTACCGCGTCCCAGCCCCGAGGCAGCTCCCGTTACAAGCGCGATCCTCCCCTTGAACCACTCCGGGCCTCTCGCGCGGTTGGGATTCTTTTTTAGCATCTCGGCACCTCCTGATGTGTCTAGTGACGGCGGCTCCTAGGAGCGTTTACGGAGCCAGGTCTCATATGGCTCGAACGAGGGCATCTCGAACTTGACCTCATCTATATCCTCGGGGATGGGATACCTCCCGTAGGTCTTGAGTGCAGCCACGGCCGCGTGCACGTGTTCCGGAGGGGTGGCGGCGGGTATCTGCATGAAGAGCATGAAAAGCCTGCCCTCCCGGCCCAGGACGTCCACCACGCGTTTCACGTAGTCGACGATGGCATCGGCCGGGCCCTCCCTTATGAACCTGGCGTTCACGCTGGCTATGATGGCCCTCTTGCCGTATAGCCTCATGGGGTCGCTCGCGGCGTACTCCTGCAGCCACTCCAGGGGCCACTCCTGGGTGCGCCCCATAGCCATGATGGGCATCCCCTTCACGATCCCCCGGCCCGCTATCCCCCGGCATAGCGTACGCCAGCATGCCTCCATGGTGGCGCGGTCGAACATCTCCACGCGTTCTTCGCAATAGTCCCCCGCCCCCGCTATGATGGGAATTATTCCCATTTTTAACAGGCGCTTCGCCAATTTAACGTTATAAGGGATGACCCACTCCTCGATCATGTCCAGGGTGAGGTTGGGGAAGCAGGCCCAGGCGTCAGCCCCCATGGCCAGCCATACCCCCGTTTCCTTCTTGATCAGCTCGAGGTAGCGAGGATGGACCTCTTCGGTAATCCAGTCGAAGAGCCGGCGGGCGGAAGCGGGGTCCTTGCGCATGTCCCTGATGAGCCTGGGGTAGGAGCGCAGCCCCGCCGCCAGGCTGAAGGGGGCGCTGAAGACGAGTATCTTGGGAAGGCCGCAGACGTCCTTGAAGCCGTTCACCGCCTCGATGACGTAACGGATGCGTCCCCAATCGGCCTGGAAGCGGGTGTCTATACGCTCTATATCCCCGGGTTCTTGGATAAGCGGCGCGGTGAAATCGATCGTGGGCATGTCTATATCGCCGTAGATCATCTTAGCTCCCAGGGCCTCCGCTTCGAAGTTGTAAACGTCCGTAAATGGCAAGGGTATATCCATGCCGTACCAGTCGTTGACCATCTTGGTGGCCCTTACCATGGCCCCGGCATCGCTGAGATAGAACTGTGACGGCGGGACTTTCGAGAGGTACTGCACGTGCTCGTGCATCTGGGCAAAGCAGGGCGGGTGCTGGGCGGACCCGAATATGGTGGCGACGATCCTGGCGAAGCCGTCGAGGTGGATGCCCTTCAGGCCCGCGCCATAGAGAAGGCCTCTCGTGATGCTCTTGAGATAGGCAGGGCTGAAAGCCCACGCGCCCGCCGCCCCCCCGGCGGCCAGGGCCGGTAACAGGAGTCCGTGCTTCGCCTTCACGGTCTCACCCCCATCAACCTGCGGGCGTTCTCCAGGGCCTCCATGGCGTCCCGGCCGTAGCCGTCCGCGCCCACGTCCTGCGCGTACTGCGGGGTCACGGGCACGCCCCCCACCATTACCTTCACCTTGTCGCGCAGGCCCTCCACCGTGAGTGCCGCGATGACCTCCTTCATGAGCAGCATGGTAGTGGACATGTACGCTCCGATCCCCAGGATATCGGGTTCATGCTCCCTCACTTTTTCCACGAATACCGGCGTGGAAACGTTCGCCCCCAGGTCCACGACCTCGAAGCCGCCGGAGGTGAGCATGGCCACTACGATGGACTTGCCCAGGTCGTGCATGTCCCCCTCCACCACCCCGATAAGGAATCTGCCCGCCCGGAGCGTATCCCCTACGCCCAGGCGGGGTTTCAGGAGATCCATGGCCTCCTTGAAGGACTCCGTGGCCAGGATGATGTCGGGAAGGAAATAGGTCCCGTCCTGCCAGAGGTCCCCCGCTTTGCGGATGCCGGGGATGACCGCCCCGTTCAAGACCTCCGCGGGGGCCATGGCGGCGAGGGCCTCCTCGACCAGGGCCAGGACCGAGTCACCTTCTCTGATGCTCTCCTTGATGCGCTCCAGGATATCCATAGGCCACCTCCCTTTCCCGGCACCGGTGGCGGCAGGCGCAAGAGATAAAACGTACGACCGTGTATGAAGAGAAGCAAGTGTTTCCATTTCAGGGGCCGCATTTACCTATAAAGGATTATATAATAGAGAAGCCTCTTTGCGGAGCTTGCTTGCACGGATGAAGCGCCTCGGCCGCACGAACCCTGCATCGGGTGGGGGTGTGGACATCAAAAGGGAGTTGAGAACATGGGGGGCAGGACCATCCTCTTCACCGGGTATCCCGGTTTCCTCGGCCGTTGGCAGGTCAGGAGCATCCTTGCCGACGATCCCTCCGTAGAGATCACCTTTCTCGTCCAGGACAAGTTCCTCGTCAGGGCCGGCGAGGACATCGCCGAGCTGGAGCAGGAGGGAACGGCCGAGAGGGGCAGCCTGCGCGCCATCCCCGGAGACGTCACCGATCCCCGATTGGGCATGTCCGATGAAAGCTACGAATCCCTCACCGATTGGGCTAATGAGGTGTGGCACCTGGCGGGCGCCTTCGACCTCAACGTCCCAGAGGGATTGGCAAGGAAGGTCAACTATTGGGGCGTGCGGCATATGATAGATTTCTGCGCGGCCTGCTCCGGACTATCTAAACTCGTCCACTTCAGCTCCGTAGTGGTGCATGCCGAAAGGGAGGGGTTGATCACCGAGGACGAACTGGATGCGGGGCAGGAACTCATCAATAACTACTTCATGACCAAGTTCTGGGGTGAGGTCGCGGTGCGCCAGGCCATGCAGGAGGGCCTGCCGGCGGTCATCATCCGACCGGGCGGGGTGATGGGCGATTCCAAGACCGGGGAGACGGACAAGTTCGACAACATCTACCTCACCTTCGGGGTGCTCCACCTCTTCAATAAGTTCAAGGTGCCTCCCATGTACCTCGGCGAAGGGAAAGTGCGGCCGAACTTCATGCCCGTCGATTACCTGGTGGACGCCGTTAACGCCATCGTGCGCAATCCCGAGGCCGTGGGCAAATGCTTCCACGTCGTCGATCCCAACCCCATCACCTCCCGGGAGATGCTCGAGTTGATCTGGAAGCTGGTAGCGAGCAAGAAGCCGTCCATCACCATCCCTACGCAGCTGGTCGATCTCCTGGCCAACCGCTTCGGGTGGGTCTTCAGGCTGCTGGGCATCCCGCCCGACTCCATTACCTATGTTAATCATGTCGGCCTCTTCGACGACTCGAATACACAACATTTTCTGGAGGGCACCGGCATCACCTGCCCGCCTATGGCCGACTATTTCCCCGTCCTCTACGATTGGTGGCTGGCCAACCGGGACCGCAAGGACATGTGCGCCAAGATGTAATGGGGTCGTGTCTTCGATCTTCGGTTCTCCGATCCCGAAATCACAAGACTATGTATGTATTATAGAAACCGAAGATCGAAGACACGACCCCATTACGGACCCCCTAGAAGTTGCGCGGTGGAGCGAGGTCCCCGCGGTGCAGCACCTTGTAGTAGAGGCCGAAGTCGTAGTACTGGCTGACCTTGATGGCGTCCCGCTCGCACATGGCCATGCAGTCGTTGCAGGACATGCATTCCGGGAAATCGTCGTCCATCAGGTAGGCCTTCTTGTTCTTGCCCACCCCCGCCACGTAGAGGCAGGCGCTGGGGCAGATGAGGGCGCAGTTACCGCACCCGTTGCACTTCTCCTTATCGATCTCCACCCGTCCCGACCGGGCGTATGCCGGGTTGTCGTAGGTGGGTACGCTCAACTTTTCCTTCCAGGTCAGATAAGCCATGATTCACCTCCCGGCGTCGGTTAGAGGACCGTCTTCCGCTGGCCGTTCTCGAACCACTCGACCTCATGGAGCTCCCGCTCGATGATGCCGTCGGGATTCCCGATGGGGTACCCTATGGCGATGCCCTCCACCAGGTCGTAGGGGAAGGAGATGCCCAGCTTCCTCGTCCACTTGGTGCCGTACTTGAGCAGGTCCACGAAGCCCACCCAGCAGGTCCCCAAGCCCAGGGAGTGAGCGGCGAGGACCATGTTGTGGCCGCAGATGCCGCAGTCCAGCTCGGGCTTGCCCGCCCCCCGCTTGTCTTTCAAGATGAGGATGACGGTGGGGGCGCCGTGGAAGAGTTTAAGCTTGCCGTCGGCGATCACCTTTATGGCCGAGAAGGGGATGGGGTGCAGGTCGTTTCGCCTGACCCTTATTCCTACCTGGGAGTACATCCACGCGATCTTCCCCAGGGGGCTGGTGCGCCAGTGCAGGAAAAACTTGAAGAGCTTGCAGCGCAGCTGCACGTATTTCTCCATCTCGTCGATCATCTTCTGGTCCCGGATGACCATGAACCTCCAGGGCTGGGAGTTTCCCGCCGAGGGCGCGAACCTCCCCGCCTCCAGGATGCGGCGCACCAGCGCCTCGGGTACCTGCTTATCCTTGTACTTGCGATTGCTCCTGCGCTCCAGGATGACCCTCTCCACCGGGTTCCAGTCCATGCCCTCGTGCCAGGTGTACATATCCGCGAATTCCGCTGCCTTGGCCGGGGCCTTCGTCTCCATATCCAACGTCTCGGTCATGACTCCCCCTTTCCTATTCCTCGAACAGCCTCGCCTCGGGGGCTGAAGGGGCCACCAGGCACTTGAAGAGGTTGAGGCGGTTGAGTTGGTTGGTACCTTCATATATCTGCAGCAATTTCGCGTCCCGCAAGAACTTCTCCGCCCGGTGGTCGTGCCTTATCCCCGCTTGCCCCATGAGCTCCAACGCCAGGTGGCAGTTCTTGATACCAAGGTCGGTGGCGGCGAACTTGGAGAGTGACGCCCAGCCAGAGGCGCGCCTGCCATCCTCATCCTTCTGCCAGTCCATTGTTATCTTGCGGAAGACCCGCGTGGTCGCGTCGAACTTGTTGACCACCGGCATCACGTGGTCCAGCACCGAGGTGGGCATGGCCTTCATGTAGTAGTAGAGCGGTTTGATGTTCAACAGCGAGGCCATACCGTAGAGGCCGGTGATATGAGTGCACTCCATGTAGGTCAGCCGCGCCAGGGCCACGTTCTTGTACATCTCCGCCAGCAGGCACTGCACCCATTCGTGGTCGATGAGGGGCTTGCTGTCCACCTCGGTCTCGCGCGCGAAGGCCAGGGCCTCCTGGTAGGCGCCCCGCGCCACGCCGGTGCCCATGGCCCCCACGCCGGGGCGGGTGAGGGAGACCACGAAGTCGATGAGCTGCTGTCCCGTCTCCTTGGCGCTCCGCTTCATGCCCTTTATCTGTTGTGCGCTCATGCACATGTACTCGTCGGGGATGAAGCAGTCCTCGAAGACCATCTCGCTGGCCGGGCAGCCCTTCTGACCCATCTTCTTCTCCATCCTTCCGAAGGAGAAGCCCTGCATACCGTTCTTGACCGCGAAAAGTATCATGGTCTCGTCCGGCCGGTTCAGGTCCTCGTAGGCGATGAGCATGTGCCAGGTGGAGACGTGTCCATTGGAGATGAAGACCTTGGTGCCATTGACCACGTATCCCCCGTCCACCTTGCGTGCATGGCATTTCATTTTGGCCTTCGCCAGTAACTCCACCTCCTCCGCGTCCGTGCCCGCAGCGGGCTCCGTCACCAATCCGGAGACGAGGCAGGGTTCGCCGCTGCGCTCCCCCTCCACCACCTCGCGGCAGATCTTGTCGATGATGCGTACGTTCCAACCGGCGAAGAGGATGGAGATGCCGAAGTATTGCACCCCGATAAGGTTGCCTATGCCCGCGCACTCGGAGCAGAGCTCCTCCACTGCGGGTATCATAGACCCCAGGTTCCACCCCTTGCCCCCGTAGATCTTGGGGATCCAGGCGGTGTAGAAGCCCCAGCGGTTGGCCTCCTTGACCAGGTCCCAGGGAAGGTAGGTCGGGTCTTCCGTCATCTTGCGGTCCAGCTCCAGGGCGTAGGGCCTGGCCACCGTCTCGTTGAACCTGCGGGCCATGGCCACGGCCTGCCTTATCTCCCCGGTTATACCCTTGGGCATCTTGCCCACCGTATCCAGGCTGCACATGACATCCTCGAGCCTGGGGTGCCTATCCAGCAAGGTCGATGCGGTCGTTCCCTCGAACATGTATTTACCCCCTTATCCTCACCAGGCCGGTTCCCCGTCGATGACCCGCTCGATATACTTCAGCCTGCGCAGGGGCGTGATGCCCATGAGCGACTGGATCTGCTTGGCGTCGCGGAAACGCTTCTCCTGCCCGTAGTCCTTCATGTAGCCGTACCCGCCCAGCATTTGTATGCCGTCGGTGGTCGCCTCTGTGGCCATCTCCTGCACCTGCAGGGCGGCGGCGCGCGAGGCGAGCTGCCAGCCCGGCTCCTCCCGGTCCACGGCGCAGGAGGCGCACTCCACCAGCAGGTCGGCCACCTTCGCCTTGATGGCCGCCCCCGCCAGGAGCATCCTGACCTCGGACCAGCCGATGATGATCCTTCCCCCCTGCTCCCTCTGCTTGCTGTAGTCCAGGCCCTCGTTGAAGGAGCCCTTCATCACCCCCGCGGCCATGGCCGCCGCAGCGACGCTCAGGCGGTCCACCGCCGCCTCGAAGTAAGCGTTCCCCTCTCCCTCCGCGCCTAGCAGGCGTCCCGGGACGCCGGAGAGGGTCAGGTCCACCGCCGGGCAGGCGTGCATCCCCAGGCTGAGCACGGGGTCGGAGGCGTCCACTCCATCGGCCTTGAGGTCCACCAGGAAGAAGGAATACCCTTCGGTCCCCTCTATCCTGGCGGGCAGGAGGGCGCGTTTCACCAACCCGCCCAGCACCACGTACTCCACGGCGCCGGAGAGCTCGTAACCGCCGCCTTTCTTGACCGCCCGGTCGGCGTTCTTTACCTCACCCGGGTTGTTGAAGGAGGGAAAGGCGATGAGGGCCTGCTGGAAGGAGCCGTCCTCCGCGGCGATCTCCTCGATCAGGCTTGCCCCTCCGGCCTGCCGCATGATCTCCTGTGCCAGCGCGTTGGTGAAGATCGTCCCCCCCAGGCTGGCGTCCACCCGGCATACCTCGTCGAGGACCAGACAGAGGGCGGACACCGGCTCCGACGATCCCCCCACCTCCTCCGGCAGCATGATGGCGAAGAATCCCACCTCCATCGCCTTGGCCAGGATGCTTTCGAAGAGCGGGGCGAAGGGGTACCTGTCGTGCTCCTCCCGTTCCTCCAGCAGTTCCTTCGCCGCGAAGTCCCTCGCCATGCCGTCGAGCATCTTGAGTTCCTCGCTGACCGTCGTTTTCATTCCACCTACCCCCTTATCCTCTTATCCCCTTATCCCCTTATCCTCTTATCCACCCGGCGCCGCCAGCCCCGCGGCCCGGTAATATCCCATCCGTAGCATTTATGTCTAAGGCTTACACCCCTGCTGCGGGATTCATAAGATCCCACCAGGTTTATGTCGCGCCTTGCTTCCCTCCGAGACAACCGTCAAGCACACCACCCTGTATCTTTATTCACACTCTCTCCAATATATGGACACACATCGCGGCCTCGCCCATACCGATAAAACCGCCGCCGTTCTCGGCCAGGGCGATGCGCGCTCCCTCGACCTGGCGGGGACCGGCCACGCCACGCAGCTGGTTGACCAACTCGTATATCTGGGCTATACCAGAGGCACCGATGGGGTGGCCGCGGCACTCCAATCCCCCACTGGTGTTCACGGGGAGCTTGCCGCCCAGGGAAGTAGCCCCGGACTCGGCGAAGGGGCCGCCCCCGCCCTCGGGGCAGAAGCCCATCTCCTCGTACTGCAGCAGCTCGCCGAAGGCGGTGGCGTCGTGCACCTCGGCCACGTTCACGTCCTCCGGCCCCAGGCCGGCCATCTCGTAGGCGCGGCGGCTGGCGCGCTCCCCGATGCCCGCGAGGCCACTGTCGGGCAGCGACCCCGATGCCAGCACAGAGGCCCGGATGCACACCGGTTTGGCGTCCGGGAATCTCTTCAAAGCCCGCTCCGAGCAGACCAGGGCCGCCGCCGCCCCGTCCCCGATGGGCGCGCACATGGCCCGCGTGAGGGGATAGGCCACTTGATAATCCTCCAGCACCTCCTCCACGGTCATGTCCATCTGGTACTGGGCCATAGGGTTCAAGGAGCCGTTGTGGTGGTTCTTGGCGGCGATGATCGCGAGCTGGCGTTGGGTTGTACCGAAGGCCTTCATGTGCATGCGCGCGCCCATGGCATAGATGTCCATGAAAGCGGTATGGCCGCCGCCTGACTTCTCCTTCCCCTCGGTCTTGGCCTCGACGGCTTTCTTGGCGGCGTCGGCCTGGAAAGCCGCGATTATGGTCTGCACGAACTCCACGTCCGCCCCCGAGGCGAACCCCTCCATCATCTTCTTCTTGTCCTCGGGAAACCACACCTTCTCCGCGCCCACGGCCAGCACGAGGTCGTAGAGTCCGGCTTTCACGCTCGTCCACGCCCCGTGCAGGGCGGTGGAGGCCCCGGCGCAGGCGTTCTCCACGTTGGTGACGGGGATGCCCTGGATTCCCAGGGGTGAAAGGGCTACCTGGCCCCTTATACAGTGTTGTCCCTGGCTCATGCCCCACCCCGAGTTGGAGAACCATGCCGCCTGGATGTCTTCCTTCTCCACTTTCACGTCCTCGAAGAGCGCCTGCATGGCATTCGCGGTCATCATCTTGATGGTCAGCTCGGGGTACTTCTGGAAACGGATCATGCCCACTCCGAGGATGTAAACGTCTTCGCTCATGTTTTAATACCTTCCTTTCTGCGCTCGTACCTTATCGTCTATGTTATCTTCGATCCCATGTCTACAAGATGTTCGAGTACCCGCTGCAGCGGATCATCCACTCCGAGGACATGCGCATCAACCCGCATCAGCCCGCCTTCCTCTCCCTGTCGTAGGTATCCTCCGTAACGCCCAGCTTCTCCAGTTCCTTCTTGATCACGCGATGGGTCTCCGTCTTGGGGAGCGCGTCGATCACCTGATAATACCTGGGTATGGCAAATTTCGCCAATTTGTCGGCAAGGTATTCCGGCAGGGTCGAGGGATCGATGGTCTTTCCCTCCACCGACACCAGGGTGACCATGATCTCGTCCTCGGCCAGCTCCGAGGGGATGGCGGTCACGGCGCACTCCAGGATGTCGGGATTCTGCAGGACGGCCTGCTCCACCTCGTAGGCGGAGACGTTCTCGCCCTTCACCCGCATGGACTCGGTATTGCGCCCCACGAAGTAGATGAAGCCCTTCTCGTCGGTGTGCACCAGGTCCCCGGTGTGCAGCCACCCGTCCCTCACCTTCTCGTTGGTGGCCTCTGCGTTACGGTAATATTCCACCGACCCCTTGCGCTCCCCCACGTAGCAGATGAGTTCGCCGTTGGTCCTGGGCGGGACGTCGTTACCATCGGCGTCCACGATCCTGCACTTAGCCCCCAGGGGCTTTCCCATGGAGCCCACCGGGGCGGTGCCGATGTTCATCAGCACCACCCCGCCGCCGTCAACCGCCCCGTAGCCCTCGTATATCTCGAGCCCGAACCTTTTCTCGAAGGCCTCCCACATGTCGGCGGGGCAGCCGGCGGAGAGGACGAAGCGTACCGGGTTATCGGCGTCGTCGGGCTTCCTCGGCTGCTTCATGAGGATGGGCATCACCGCCCCTAACCCGTTGAAGGTGGTCGCCCCGAAGTGCCTGATCTCATCCCAGAAGCGCGAGGCGCTGAACCTCTCCCCCAACGCCACCTGGCCCTCGCAGTGCAGGGCGGGGGTGACGGTCAGGAAGAGGGCGTTGGCGTGGAAGAGGGGATAGCAGGTGTAGGCGATGTCGCCGTTGTCCGTCAGCAGGCGCCCCATGATGGAGATGGGCTTGACGTTGCTCGAGTTGTAACGATAGACCACCCCTTTGGGCAGGCCAGTGGTGCCCGAGGTGTACATGATCACGCAGAGGTCCTCGGTATTGTAGCGCACCGGCGGCTTGGAGGTATCCGAGTCCGGCCCGAAGGCCTTGTCCAGTTCCTCCATGCCCTCGGGGAGGGCGAAGTCCTCCGGCGCGCCCTGCGTGTTGACACAGACCTTCTTTATCCCCTCCAAGCTGGCGGCGACGGTCTGGTAGAAGGGGAGAAGGTCATGGTCTATCACCACGTACGATGCCTGCGAGTTGTTCAGCACATGGGCGAGCTGCTCCCCCCTCAAGGCCGCGTTGACCGGCACGGCGTACATGCCCAGTTTCTCCAGTCCGAAGAAGACGTCCAGCCAGCGGGGCGAGTTCTTCATAATGATGGCCAGGCCTATGCCCGGCCCTCCCCCCAGGGCGCGCAGGAAGTTGGCCACCCGGTTGGCGTTCTCGTCCATGTCCCGGTAGCTCAAGACCTGGTCCTTGAAGAGGAGGAAGGGGCGGTCCCCCAGCTTCGCGGCCTTTTCCTCCAGGAGCTCGGCGTGGGACATCTCCTTGGTTATCGCCGATATGGATTTTCCCTTGGCGATAGCGCGCAGGTTCTCCCGCAGCGTCCCCCGCCGGTACTCGTCCGCCATGAACAGGGCGAGGGAGCGTAGCAGGCGCCAGGCCAGCCAGAGCTTGGCCTTCTGCATCTTCCTCTCCTCCGCGGTCATACCATCACCTCTTTCGTACTTGCTCCCGCATAGCTCCTCGAAATTGAACCCTCGAGGCGCCTGCGGTCTTTAGCCCGTGCATTGCCGATAATCAGTCCCGTTCTCTTATGGCTGAAAACTGTATTCCATTATTTACCTATCCATTCAAGCCAGGATCGAGCCTATGTATTTGGCCATGAACTCGGGGTCCTCGACCGCCTCCGCATCCATCTCGGCCATCATGATGACGGTGAAATAACTGCCCACGAAAAACCAGGACATGATGTGAGGATCGATCTCCGCCCTCACCTCACCCTTCTCGATGGCCATCATCATCATCCGTTCGGCGGCCAGCCGGTTGAGGTCGATGAACCCCTTCAACTCAACGAGGAAGTCCTCGTCGAAGGTGTTGTTGAGCACGAAGGCGAGGAACTTCCTCATGCTGGGGTTTTCCTTTATAAAATCGAGGTAGCTCTGGGCCACGCGCTCGAGGGACTTCAGGGGCTGGTCGTGATACTCCTCGTAGATGGCGTTATAACGCTCGAGGAGCAAACCCTCGATATAGCGGCAGCACGCCAGGAAGAGTTCCTTTTTGCTCGGGAAATACTTGTAGAGGGTGCCTTCGGCGATGCCCGCCTCCCGGGCCAACAGCGCCGTTGTTGCCTTCTCGTAATTAGTGCGGGAGAAGGCATCGATGGAGGCCAGGATGATGTCGTTGTAGCGGTTGCCTTTACCCATCTTCGCACCTAGCGATGAACTCTCTTCCTGCCTGCGATCACATGCCACCCTTCTCGGAAGAAGGATTTCCAGGGATATACATATATGACCCTGGTGTACGTCTACGGCCAATGGTGATGAAGGTGCCTCGCGCCGAGCCATGCTCAAGATTGTAAAAGTGAGTACTCACTCGCCTAACAGCCGTTCCTATTTATACCGCAATGAGAACCGACTGTCAATACAATCGGGCGGATATTATATGGAATCCAGAAATGGCCCCTGCGTAGATCTGGAGTGATGGCAACCTATACTGGTTCGAAGTAGATGATGTCGTGGATGCTGCCGCTGAGGCGGATATATAGTGTAACCGTATAATATGTTTATAACGAAACTCTTGGAAGGGGGGGAGATGAGAGGATGGAAAGAGGAGAAGCCCTGGAGCTGCTGCAAGAGAACCTGGAGTCGGACAACTTGCTCAAGCACTGCTACGCCACCGAGGCGGTGATGAGACGGCTGGCGATGGAAAAAGGAGAGGACGAGGAACTTTGGGGCCTCACCGGGTTGCTGCATGACCTCGATCTGGAGATAAGCGGTGACGACATGTCCGTACACGCAGACACCGCCGCCCGCATGTTGGAGGAGCGAGACTACCCCGTGGAGATGGCCTTGGCGGTGCGCATGCACAACGCCGAGGGGCTTGGTCTGGGCAAGAGGAGCACCGTGCTGCAGCACGCCCTGGCCGCCTCCGAGACGGCGACCGGCCTCATCGTGGCCACGACCCTGGTGCGGCCCGACAAGAAGCTGGAGGGGGTGAAGGTCAGCTCGTTGCGCAAGCGCATGAGGGAGAAGGCGTTCGCCAGAGGGGCCCGGCGCGAAGTGATCGTGGAATGCGAGCAGGCCGGCTTTGAGTTGGATGAGTTCCTGCGACTGGCGCTGGAGGCCATGCAAGAGATCTCCGGCACCCTCGGCCTCTAACCCATGATCACACCCTTCGGCTGATTGCAGCGCGTAAGCGCCAGCGCCGTCTTCGGCGCGACGGTGCCAGCGCCTTAACATTTCCGAATGTTAAGGCGCTGGCACGCATATATCTGACCTCCATGGCACACATACATCAGGTCCTCTTAGCGATGAACACGGTGGCAATGGCCGCAATTCCCTCACCCCGGCCCGTGAAGCCCATCCCCTCGGTAGTGGTCGCCTTTACGCCCACCCGGTCGGCGTCGACCCTCATGGTCGCCGCCAGGAGTTCCTGCATGCGATCCATACAAGGCGATAGGCGGGGTTCCTGGGCCACCACCACGCAATCGGCGTTGACCACCCGGAATCCCTTCTCCCACAGCAGGCCGATCACTTCCTCCAGGAGGACGATGCTGG
>Ga0315274_10004566_pt1 | contig 20346 bp, 13 predicted proteins | sample YL17G02_20_MG_FD_203700 | JGI IMG/M metagenome (GOLD analysis project Ga0315274, IMG submission 203700) | Sediment microbial communities from Yellowstone Lake, YNP, Wyoming, USA - YL17G02_20 | ecosystem: Environmental > Aquatic > Freshwater > Lake > Sediment | place: USA: Wyoming | collected...
CCATCAGTGGGTCCGACGCAGACACGAAATAGGGCTGCAAGAACTCGTCAGGCTTGCACCGAAGCAGGGTCGTGCGGGCACTGTAGGGGTCCTCGCTCAACGCGTACCATCCCGCAAGGACATGCTCCCACCTCTGCTGATCGAATCTGTTGTAGAGGGATGCCCACGTCTTGTCGAACTTGGCTGCTGTCTCACTGGCACCCGGACAATTCTCCACGGGCGCCAGGTAGCCCTTCACTTGCTTATTGCAGGACTCCAGCATCTTGAATACATCCGTCGGCGTGCGCGACATAGTGCCCAGCCGCGCGTGGTATGTTCTCCAATCCTCCGCCTTCGGGATGTTGCCCATCAGTATGGCTTGCCCGCGTACGTTCAGGCAGTGGTCCACGTAGGCACGGGCATACTTCGCGTATTCCTGGGATACTCGCTGGAGCCGGTCCTGGATGTCCCTTGGCATTTGGAGGACCTGGCAGTCTCTGTTCACGCTGTCCCAGGTTGAGAATACCACTGCCGTTGCGGTCGGATTGTACCGGTCGCTCGACTCCCTATCGATATAGCGTTCGAGGGAGGACGCATCAGCCGGCATGTTGGTGAGCCACCACAAGAGAACATCTCGGCAGAGTCTGCGGTCTCCAGAGTGCAGAAGGCTGACGGCCGCTTGGCAGCCCTCTTTGACACGATAGCGTTCTGCGTGCAGTTTGAGCACGGCCTGGATCCTCTGTTCCTCCTGTCCTACGAGCTGCCTGCCGGTTTGGAGGGTATCGCGCAGTGATTCGATATCCGCAATCCGCGTCTCTCGAAGTTTCCCCAGGCGATCTACGGTGGTCTGATACATCCCGAAACGCAGATCATACAGGCCGTTGGCCCAGAAATCGTTATCCACGCCGGCAAGCTGATCCTTGAAACTCTGATCATTGAGTTTTCGCGTGCAGTCCTCGAGACAAGCCTTGAGATCCCGATAGTGCTTCGTCAGGCCAACGTCCATCTGATTTGCATCGGATAGGCCCTCGGGGAATGCATCCATGAGCCTCCTGTAGCTTGTGCTCAGGACCTCCAGGTGCTTCTGGACCGGCGACAGCCACGCCTGCCGAAGGGACGGGCAGTGGTCCAGGCTGCTCCCGGCTTGGTCAACGCGAAGCTTCGCATTCTCCAGCCTGCGGAAATCCTCTCCGAGTTGCTTGTCCCACAGATCTGTATTCGGATCGACAGCAGAGTACTTCCTGATGAACTGCTCTTCGATGTCCGCGAAGTTGTCCGCCTCCCGGAGCCCTCCGGCCACGCTCGTGCCCATCAGGCGGCGGACGACCTCTGTGATGGCATTCAGTTCCGGACGTTCGCTTTGCGGACTGGACCAGTAGGCGTTGAATGATCCTACGCCGGCGGCGATTGCCTTGTCGACTTGGGCGATCAGCGCATCATCGAAATCGTGGCACGGCGGATCCTTCTTGTAGAGCCTCAGAAGGGGATCGGCCAGTGCAGCTTTGTGCTCCGCGTAGGCTTCGGCATTCTGGGGCTGCACGTACTGCATGAGGGAATCAAGCAACGCGGCCGTTGACTGCCGATCAGGGGACCGCCCTGCGCGTAACGTAATCAGATGGTACAGGACGTGCGGCCCATCGGTCTCCCACGTCCACGCACGATCGCTCTGCGCCAGCATCTTCTCGGCCGCGGCGGAGACAAGCGGTTGCAGTACACCTGTCAGGTACACCTGCCTGGCGGCCCTCTGCAATCGGTCATCGACCTCTCTCAACCGCACGGCCGGCCGGAAGAGCCACGGGATCCCTTCGCTCTGCCCCCAGTTGCCCGCCTGTGCCGCGAGGTCGGCGAAGTACGCGTGCAGGGGTGTTCCGTTGCGCAACTCTCGATCCCCTTTGTAGACGTAGTCGGCGAAGCGGGAGCGCTCTACGAGCAGAAGGGAATCCGTCTGATCCGCGGCCAACTCGAGCAGGCCCTGCAGGGCCCCGACGCCCCGTCGCAACTGCAAGCCACCGTAGACCGTCAGGGAGATCAGCACGAGCAGGCTTACTGCGGCGAAAGCCATGACGGCCGCCCTCCGGCGCGCATACAGCTTGTGTGCGCTTGTCGCCCGAGTCACGAGCCCCCACTCGCGAAAGACCTTCATGGTGAACAGATCTCGCAAGAAATAGGCGCGGTCGCGCCTCCACACCGGTCCTTCCGGCAGCGACTCGACCGGGACGCCCAGTGCCGCCGCAAGGTCCTCATCGAGCGCGGCCCCTTCCTGCATCGACGATGTGAAGTAGATCCCACGGAAGAACAGCGGTTTGCACGACCACTGGCTGCCGACGCAGAAGATCAAGTCCAGGTAGCGTTTGAGCCTCGGGCCCAGTTGCTCGAAGGCAAAAGGGAACGCGTACAACGCATCCGTCGGCGGCCTCTCCCGTTCTTCAGACTGGTCGCCCAAAAGCTCGCCCATACGCGTCAGTCGCGTGCGAAACAGGCGGGTCTTCATCTCCTCCAGATACTTGTCCACAACGTGGGAGTCGTAGGGTTTGTCGAGCTCTATCGGATTGGACCATCCGAGGATCTGATGCTGCAACTGTGGATCGGAAATGCCATCGAAGAACTCGCGGAAACCGTTGATCAGATCGCTCTTGGTCACCACCACATACACGGGGAAGCGAACGTCCAGCGTCCTCTGGATTACATCGAACTGCTGGGCGATTTGGGAGGCCTTTCTCTCGATCTCATCGGCGTTGTCACGGATCAGGCTATCGCAGGGAATCACCAGCAGGGCTCCATTGATCGGGCAGTTCGGGCGGAACTTCCTCATCAGCGCCAGGAACTCCTTCCACTCCCGCGTGCCGCCGCTGCTGGCCTCTTCGAACATCAGTCTGCCGGCGGTATCGATGACGACCCCGTGGTCGGTGAACCACCAATTCATATTGATCGTGCCGCCGACCCCCTGATACCTGTCGTGCAGGCCCGGTGGGAATCCGATGCCGCAATGTCTGATCGCCTCGGTCTTGCCGGAGCCGGGCTCCCCAAGAATCACGTACCACGGCAGACTGTACAGGCTCTTCCCCGCGGCTCGGAACGTCGCAATCCCTTCCTCGAATTTCTTGCGGAGATCGTCGATTCTCGCCAATTGCTCCGGGTCGCTGATGCCCGGCCGTCCTGCACCGGCGCTTCTGAGCACTTGTTGCTCCATCGGCTTGGCGAGACGCGCCTTTCGCCACTTCACAATCTGAGTGTAAAGGACCAAAAGCAGGCCGACAGCCGCGATTCCCAGGGTGATCCCCAGAACGGCAGCACCCCGGATCCGGGCCGGCAGTTCATTGGTGACCACCCAGATCGTCGCCAGCAGCCCGCCTCCGAACGCAAGGGCCGCACCGATGCGTAAGGGTCCAGGAAGATCCTTGAAATTCGTCGGTTGCGCCGCCATTTCGACTCATCCCCTTAGTTAGAAAGCACTGCGCCCGCCCACATCCGTCGAACGTGGGCTCGCGCCACGGTTTACGATCCTGTCGAGATGTCCGGTTATCCTGTTCGAGACGGAATAGAAGAGCAAGAAGTAGGTAACAAACCAGACGATCAACAGCCCGGCCAAGGCTATGCCGATGCCGACCAGCTTCGTCCCTGGAGGCTCGGTGAAATCTCGGGTATCCGTGTGTTCATAGGCCTGGGGACAGATCCGCGCCCGGGCATCGGCGTCCATGAATCGGGAGATGCGGCCGGAGATGCGACCGGTCAGTCGTTGAATTGCATCGGGCTCCCCGGCATAGAGACCTGTGAAACCCAGGCCGAGACACGTGTAGTAGACGGCCAGCCGTTCAGCGGCGCCATCACTGGGATCCGCCAGATCGGTCTCGAGCAGCTCAAAGAATTTCTCGTCCCCCGCAAGCTCATTGAAGTCACAAGCCAGAGGAATCCAGTTCATCCGGAAGCTCAGATTGCTCTCTCGAATCATGAAGTCCACGAAGAAGACGAGAGGCAGCTTGATCCGCTCGTATTGTGCCGCGAGGTCGGGCCGGCTCGAGGCCTCGTGCCCGATCTCTTCGAACAACTGCTGAATATCGGCGCGCACTCTCTCGAGCGGCAGCGTACAGCCTTTGGCGGCAGACCGGTTCAGCCGGCAGACATACTGAAACAAAGGCTCACACAGACTCACTAACCTCATTTCGTGTCTCTCCATCTCATGGCACAGGCATGTAGAGCGTCAGGCGGAAATCGCTGGATTCGGCGTCCGGCCACGTGGCCGCAAGGGCCTTCTCCTGGACGGCTCGTTCCCACATGCGTCCGCTCTCATGCCGCATCAGGCGAAAGTAGCACAACCCGATCTCGGCTGGCAACTCGACGGGCGGGTAGGCCTCGTAGGCCAGCCTGATCCCGTAGATCCGCTGACGGGCGAGGCTGCGCGGCATCAGTTTGAACTTGTCCCGGTCCTCGACAAACAGGGCGAGCTGCTTCGGGTCCCATTTCGTCTTGATAGCCAGGTAGTACTCGTTCGGTCGCGAGAGGGCCTCGTCGTCCAGAGCGGCACACACGCAACCCAATCCCTCCTCTGTGGCAAACGACACCTTGAGGAACTTGGCCTCGACCGTGCCCTGCAGCAGAGAACGAATCCTGCGAGACAACTCGTCGAAGCACGGGAGCGGGTTGTCATGGTCATATTGAGGCACGTCAAAGGCGTCGCGGTCCGGACGAAGCGCCGCAAGCTCGGCCAGAAGCTGCCTCAGATACACGTAGATCTCAAACGGCGGCATCTTTCCCAAAACCCGCCCCAGAGATTCGAGCAATGCTCCCCACCGGTTCAACGTGCGCAGGCGGAGCAACTGCTCGAACTGAACGCCGCGCAGGTGGTCCACGCTGAAGCCCCCGCGAACGGCCTGGAGCACGAGCTCGCTACGACTGGCCAATACTTGACTGGTGGTGTCCCGGATGACGTCCCGCAGTTTGGCGGAACCGCTTACGATCAGGCACGGCGGGACATACGTTGGGTCCTGCCGGGGGAGCCCGATCTCATCACCGACGGCTTGAACCACTCGTACCAGAGGAAGCACTTCCAAGTCGGAACAATCCTCCTGTCCCACCAGAAGCCTGGCATTGATCCGGCGAACCCGGATCATCTGCGGATTCTCCCCCGTATTCTCATCGGGCGTTTCGACTTCTGCCGTCCGGTACAGTCGCTTGGTGCGCCAGTCTGCTTCATCGCCGCCGTCTATGACATTCCGGCCCGTCGGCTGCCAGATCGGAACGCCAACGCTGATCTGCAGCGAGCCGTTGCCGGCCGCGATTGCCTCCTTGATGTTGATCGAAGGGATGTCGGCGTTCTCAGGGACATGGACTTCGAGCCCGCTGGGCATGATCGCGTGGAGCTCGTCGAATCGGATTCTATGGTTCTCCAGATCCGCATCGGAAAGCCGCATGTTCAGGACGCCGTACGGGTATGCCCAGAGACGACGCCGTTCGGCGGCGATTCCACCCGCAAAGTGCCTCTGCATGGACTGCAGATGATGGGGCTGAAGAAAAAGACCCTCGTGCCAATGGATCGGATTATCTGTCATAAGCCGCCTATCCCCTTAGCTCAATCGCTCCAACCCCCTCACGAACGCCTCGGCAGAATCCGCCATGGCGGATTCTATCTCCTTCTCAATGTACTCTGCACCGAGTTCCCCGGTGAGTTCGCAGTACTTGCGCCAGCAGCGGACGTCCTTACTGACCAAACTGTCCCGCAAACGGCTCTGCTCCACGTCCACGAGGGCACGGATGGCCTCGGGTGAGAGCCGGCGCCAATAGCGTCTTGCAACTTCCTCACCGGCTCTGCTCGCGGCGGTCACGATGGCCGTGGCGAATTGCAGGAGCAACTGCAGATCTTTGGTCAGCTCGTTCGCACTGCCACACTCTTCGCTGAGGAACTGTCCCGCGAGTTTCCTGGCTTGCTTCGGAGGCCGCAGCGATGACTTGCCCGCGATCTTGCCCCACACTGCAACGGTCAGTTGCTCGGTCTTGACCGCAAAATCTGCGAGCAGATTGGCCAGTTCGCCGAACCGCTCCCGGTGTACCTCGACCTCGGCGGGGAGCTGGAGAGTCGATCGAATATCCGTAGTCGATTTGGTCGGTGTCTCCGCGGTTTGTTGCAATCCTGCGACGACTTCCTGCAGCCGATAGAGGACCGCCTTCCTTTGATCATCAGGCAGGGACGGGAGCGCCTCAATCAGGGCATCAACCAGTTGCGTCGGCTGATCCATCGTGAGCCGTGGGACCCTGTTCAGAGGGACGGCCTCGCCTGCACTGTCGGGCACTTGCACCTGTCGCGTGGGGAACCGCTCCAGGAGTCCCTGCAGGAAGGCCCCCCGCTCACCGAATGGGACCCCCTTCAAAAGTCGCTCGAGCTCCTCGCAGAGGTACTCTCTCTGCTGAGACTCATCTTGATCAGAGAAGTCCTTCTGTACCATCCGAAGTCGGTGGGACGCCTCGATAATGCCATGTTTGAGCGTATTAGCCATCGTTCTCTCCCATATAGCGGCCTGCCCGGATACCGGCAGCGATCCTGCCGGACCTGAGGCCGAATATGCAGCTTTAATCCTTCATTCTATGCCCCCGGCTGCCGGAGCACAAGATCGTCCCGGTCCTTTTGTGGGTGACGAGCACTGAGCCAGCAGGACCATCCCAGCCGTCCACTGTGGCCAAGCGACACGGCCGGAACCTCACGTCTGTCAAGAACAAGCTGGGTTTCCCATCCCAGTTCATCTCCGACGTAGAACCTTACCCAGGCGGCCAACTGCGGCAGACCTTTGCCTCCCGGTAACAGAGCTTCATATTGCGCATAACTCATCGGTCCGATCCTGATCCGGAACTTGTGCTGACATTCCCAGAATCGCGACCCGACAATGGACGTGACTCCAAGGCAGGAGTTCACGGCCGATCCCCCCAGCCGGGACCGCTCCTGCGGCGAGAGTCCAATCCACTGCCCGACGAACTCCTCAATGACCACGGGCAATCCGAAGAAGCTTTCGAGGATCGCCTGCAAACCCTCCGCGTTCCTGGTCTGGCAGGACAGGCGGCCGGCGTAGTAGAGTTTGAGCTCATCCGAGAGCATGTCCCTGCCATGGAACGACCGGTCCCCGATTCCCACGAAGCTTCCGATGTAGTCCGCGTACCAGTCGTCTTCTGGCCGATCGTGGCTGACCGTGGGCTGGCAGCGGGCCCATGCACAGTAGAACAGCGAGATCATTCGGTGATTGAAGATGTCCAGGAAGGCGGCCAGGGTTGTATCGTTATGATTCTGCAGCCGGTCATACACGTATTCGGTGATGGACAGGGGCATGGGCCCACCCGGGCCAAGCAAGCCGAGGAAGTTGACCCACAGATCCAGCGAAGTTCCCTCGGCATCGGCCTCCTCCCGGTAGCCGTGCACAGCCGAAGGAGGAAAGCCGAGGGCAACGTGCTGGTGGAATCTCACCACATCGTCCTGCGGCCGGTGAGACTCGCCGACGCGAGGAAGATCCGTATATCGGTTCTCCAGCCACCGTACCGCCTGGAAGAAATCGAAGCGGTAGGGCATGTCTGTGAGAGTCTGCATCACAGCAGCGACCGCAGGCCGCATCGCGCTGGCCATCGCATTATCTCTCCACGCTCTAGGGTCCGAATTACCGTTTCTGCAAACGAGTTGATGGAAACGTAGTTGGCGAAGAACAGATCGAGAACCGCGCCGAGCAGGAAGACACCGACTCCGGCGAATGCGGCCTCTTCGCAGGTGACCGTCACTTCAATGCCGCGCACGAAGGATGCGGCTCGGGGGATGGATATCCGGCGTATGGCCGGCCGGCAGTCGATGGACCGTATCCCGTCGATCTGCTTTGGGCCCTGCAGGTCATCAGGCGCGACATAGAGCCGGAGCAGATCACGCAAGGCCGATGCACCCTTGCCATCTCGTTCATCCGTGAGCGACAGGTAGTTCAGGGACAGGTGGTTGATGGCCCGCCAAGCGATTTCCCCCTCGATATGGGACGGATAGGGAGGGGTCGGCGTCCCAAGGCACCGAATCGACCGGTAGGGTGCTGCTTTTTCCATCGTGAAATCCGTGGTGCCCACCCCCATCGGCAAATGCAGGGGCAGGTCTCGGTTCGTACACAGGGCTTCCACGCCCAATTGCTTGATCTCGCCGCTGTATGGGGCGGCGACGGCGTCGACCAGGGATATGAAGACTTCGCTGCCGGCGTAGCGGCGAGATCGTGCCCCCCGGAGCCGCTCTCGCTGTGACTGAACCCGCGGGACCCGATGGGTGAGGAAATATGCCTGGGTATGTCCCGGGCAGGAGTCTTTCGCCGCATAGAGGGGCAGGAATATCTGCGGCTGGGCTGAACTCTCCCCATATCCGGCGACACTCACGACCTTGTAGATCTCGAAATCCTGGGGCTTCGTGCGATCCGCCACGACGTGGAACTCGGAGTCCCGAACGGTCACCGGGACCCGGTCCAGCCGCTTGGGAAAGACGTTGACCGCCGGTGTGCAGAACAATCTGAAGTTGTCCGCGCTGAGGGCGTTCTCCAGCTTCAGGTTCGCCCCTCGCAGCAGCACAATAACGTCGAGGCTGTCCTCGTTGCAGCGCTGCAGCGAGGTCCGCAGGTCCGCCAGATCAAAGAACAGGAATCGCTGGGGAAACGTGAAGTACTCGCGCAGGAGTCTGTATCCGCCGAAGTATCGACAGTCGTATGGCAACAGGCATTGGCCCCTGTGGAAACCAACGGGATGAATGCACGAGGTGCTCAGGTGATGCCGCCACCGCACCGGCTTCGTCGCCGGTTGCAGCAGGATGTCCGTTGCATTGGCAAACAGTTCCTCATAGATCTGCGCCGGCATCTCCCCGGGTCCCGCCAGGTGAAACGTGAGCGAATCAAGCTGTACCTCGCGGAGTGGGATTGCTCCCACGGTCTGAATCCGTATCCGCACGCAAGCCTTCGCCTTCGACGCATCGTCTATCTCAAGCGTGCCCAACTCGCGCACGTAATAATCCGCCGCGGCGACCCGCAGCGGCCAGAGGACCGTCTCATGTGCCGTGCGGTATTCACATCGTGTCTGCTCGGCCTTGCCGAGCGCGCTCAGGAGCATGGAATCTCGCGGGATCGTAAATCCGTTCGCCAGCCCCGGCTCCTGCCAATCCGGCTCGAACTGAACCAGACACATGGATGGCGTCGGTGCGAGATAGTCCGGGTACACTGTTCCCAGCAGGGACTGAGTGAAACGAGGAAACTCCGCCTCAAGCTTCAGTTGGACCCGCGCCGACAGAAAGGCGAATCCTTCGAGCAGGCGCTCGACAAAAGGGTCGGGGCAGCCCTGGAAGTCATCGAGCCCCCCAAGGCGACCCGCGATCTTGGGATACTCCCGTGCGAATTCCGCGCCCATCTGCCGCAGGTAGGCGAGCTCACGGTTGTACAGGTCGAGCAGCGCCCTATCCAATGGTTTCACCTCTCAATGCACAGTGGCCGCTCTCCAGATCCAACTCGGTCTGGACGAGAAGGTGATCGGGCGCGGGGTGGGCCCAGAGGTCGCCGGTAATCTCGAACATGAGGGATCGCACGGCCCCGGACTTCTCGGGCATGATGACTCGCACAGCCAATGAGTCCGGCGCGATTCGCGGCTCGAAGACTTCGATGGCCTCTCGGATGAGCTTCTCCAGTTCAGCCGGCTCGATTGCGGACGCCGTATGGCCGTAAATCTCAGGAATGCCATAATTCAGGACGGATCTTGCTGCGTGGTCAAAGGCATATATGGGGTCCCCGGGTGGCCGTCTCCTCGAGTTCAGCAACATCCTCAAATCGCGGAGGACGGCTTGTCTGGACTGCTTGAGGGATACGACCCGCTCATGCCGGCCCTCCCGCGAGTCCTGCGGATTGTCGTCTGTCAATCGGTCCAGCAGGCACGGCTGGAGGAGTTCCCTCGGCATCAGCTCAGCCATTGTGACTCTCCTGCGCTTCAGCCCGACCGCCCCCGTGGTGCAGGTCAATCCGGCGGATGTCCAGAATCGCGTATTCCTGCACGTCGGTGGCGAACATGCGCTGCCCCAGCCCGAAGTACGTTTTCGCTGGCTTCTCGACCCATTCGGTCCTGCGGGCCATGCGCACGGCGTCATGCTCGCTAGCCTCGGAGTACGGATAGCGGGTGGGAATGAAGCCCTGTGACTGGCCCTCATTGATCCACGTGAAGCTGGCAGGGGCCCAGACCAGATCGCATAGGTCCTTCGGATCGCTGATCTGAATCGCCTTGATTGCCTGAAAGGGCACCCAGTAGTACTTGCCATCCACCACGGCTTCGAGCATGGGGCCCAGGCGGGAATCTGCATCCGCAAGCCACTCGAAGCTCTTGCCGTCCACGGTCCCCCCGATGGCGGGCGCCGCATCCAGGGCTTCGTCCCTCAACCCCGTCGCAGCCTCATAGTCACCCCGGGCAGCCAGGATGTTGGCCTGCACCAGCCAGCCCATCCAAGGGGTCGGCTGGCCAAAGATCAACGGGGTCTGGTCGCCCGCAAATATGTGACTTCGCAAAACCTCGCAACTGAGCACAGCCCCATACGTTTGAGCTATCAGAAGGTTGATCGCATCAAGTTGGGCAGCTACCCTCAACTGGGTAAGCGAGCGGTCCCATTGCCCCAGAATGGCAAGAAGCTGAAAGAAGAAGACGCGAAGTTTCGCATCCGCCGGGTCGGAGCGAATCGCCTGCTCCAACGCGTTCTGTGCCTCGTCCAGTCGGCTCGCCCGCAATAGCTCTTCGGCTTCCATCCAGTCTGTCTCCCAATACGCCCACCGTGTCACTGCCGCACGCCGGAGCGAAACCAAGCCTGCGAGCAGCCGCAGGTCAAACTCGGGCGATGGCTGTTCCTACCCGCCCTTGTTCGCGGTCAGATCCCAATGGGCCTTGACATCGCCTGCCGGTTTGCCCGTCTTGTGATCCGTCGCGGTATAGATCCACTCGATCTTGCCGTAATTGAAGCTCACCTCCTCCAGAGGTAGGGTTTCACCTCCCTGGGCCGACCCACCGGGGCGCACACTGCTGACGATGACGTCCGTCAGTTTGTACTCCATGTACTTCTGCTTGTCGCCCGTCGCTCGGCAGAGTTCCAGTTTGATCTCCTTGATGTGCGCTCCGTTGCAGCAATGCAAGGCGAGCTTGGGCGACGCCTTGTCCAGGGTCTTCACGATGGAGAAATCCTGATGGTCGCATCGCTCCGCCGAGCGGGCGCCGCCGCTGCTGGAAGATCCTGACGCGGGCTGCGACATACCATGCGAAAACGACAGTATCTCAATCCAGTCCTTGTGCTTGTCATCCGTACTCTCGCCTGGAACTACGTCGATTTTCAGGAAACTATCAAACGCCATGATTCCAACTCCTTAAAAACTGCATACCTTTGAATGGTCACGCACCCTGCGGGTGCCACACAACGGGCCGATCCCTGCGCGAATCGCAAGGAACACTATCCGGCACTCTTGACGGATGGAAGCTTGGAAACCAGGCGCAGCGAAACGGTCAGGCCCTCAAGCTGGTAGTGAGGCCGCAGGAAGAACTTGGACGTGTAATAGCCCGGGTTGCCCTCGACCTCCTCAACGACCACCTCGGCCGCTGCCAGGGGGTACTGGGCCTTGGTCTCCTCGGACGCGTTCGGATCGAGGACCACGTACCGGGTGATCCAGCGGTTGAGGAAGTCCTCCATGTCCTTACGCTCCTTGAAGGAGCCGATCTTATCGCGGACGATGCACTTAAGGTAATGTGCAAACCGGCACACTGCGAACAGATACGGCAGCCTTGCCGCCAGTCTGGCGTTAGCGGAGGCGTCGGGGTCATCGTACTCCGCCGGTTTCTGCAACGACTGCGCGCCAACGAAGGCCGCGTAGTCCGTGTTCTTCCAGTGGGACAGAGGCATCAGGCCGTTCTTGGCCAGTTCCGCTTCCCGCCGGTCGGTGATGGCGATCTCTGTCGGGCACTTCATATCGACTCCACCGTCGTCCGTAGGGAACGTGTGACAGGGGAGTCCTTCCACCATCCCACCGCTCTCGACGCCCCGTATCCTCGCGCACCAGCCGTACTGCTTGAAGGATCGGGTGATGTTCATTCCCATCGCGTAGGCCGAGTTCACCCACAGGTACTTCGAATGGTTGGCTCCATCCACGTCCTCTTCGAAGTCGAATGCCTCGACAGGATCGGTTTTCGCCCCGTAGGGCAGTCGGCCGAGGAAACGAGGCATGGCAAGCCCGACGTACTTGGCATCCTCCGATTCACGGAGGGACCGCCACGGCGCGTAATCGGGCGTCTGGAAGATCTTGGTCAGATCGCGTGGGTTGCTCAGCTCCCGCCAGGACTCCATATTCATCAGGCTGGGCGCCGCCGCACTGATGAATGGCGTGTGTGCCGCGGCGGAGATCTGCGCGATGCCATTGAGCATCTCGACATCCTGCGGGCCGTGATCGAAGTAGTAGTCGCCAATCAAGCACCCATAGGGCTCTCCTCCCGGCGTGCCGTACTCCGCCTCATAGATCTTCTTGAACAGCGGGCTCTGGTCCCAGGCGGCGCCTTTATACTTCTTGATCGTCTTGCCCAGTTCCTTCCTCGGCAGATTCAGGATACGGATCTTGAGCGTCTCGTCGGTCTCCGTATTGCTGACCAGGCGGTGAAGGCCCCGCCAAGTAGCTTCCAGTTGCTGGAAGTCCTCGTGGTGCATGATGGCGTTGACCTGCTCGGAGAGCCGCCTGTCGATCTCCGCAACGATCCCCTCGATCGTTTTGACGGCATCCTCACTGACCAAGGCCGTCTCGGCCAGGGCCCGCTCGGCCAGGGTACGGACAGCCGTGCCGATCGCCTCTCTAACCCGATCCGTTTTTGGTTTGAACTCCCTGTGCAGCAAGGCCTCGAACTCGTTGACCTCCAGCGCGGCGCCCTGGGGCTGCCCTTCGGGCATCTGTGCCTGTTGTCTTTCCTCAGCCATTGGATGGTTCCTCCTGCGTGCTTGTGGTGGACTGGTTTTCGGGTTTGGGGGCGGCTGTCAGCGACTTGAGCAGGGCCTCATCCTGGAGCATGCGGGCCACCAGCTCTTCCGCTCCCGACTTCCCATCCATGTAGGTCAGAAGATTGGATAGCTGCGTCCTCGCCTGAAGCAGCTTGTTGAGCGCATCGACCTTTCGGGCCACGGCGGCCGGCGAGAAATCGTCCATGCTCTCGAACGTCAGGTCGAGGCTGATGTTCCCTTCCCCCGTGAGCGTGTTCGGCACCTGGAACGCGACGCGAGGTTTGGCGGCCTTGAGGCGATCGTCGAAGTTGTCCACGTCGATATCCAGGAACTTCCGTTCCTCCAGGCCAGGCAGCGCTTCCGCGGGTTTGCCGGAGAGATCCGCCATGACGCCCATGACAAATGGCAGATTGACGGTCTTCTCGGCACCGTACAGCTCCACGTCGTACTCCACTTGCACGCGCGGAGCCCGATTGCGTGCAATGAACTTCTGGCTGCTTTTCTTTGTTGCCATATCCACTCCTTGCTGTAGAAATAATGGTTCGTCTTGCGAACCCAGCGCGTCGAGTGTACTACGTCTGCCCGGCGCCAGCCTCACCGGCGTCGGGTCTGCGGGCGACGGTTCCACTGACCACGGTCACCTGGTCGATTGCACCCGGACAGACGTCCTCGATGATCTCCAGGAACGTCTTGGGAACCAGTCTCTGTGCCCTGCGCAACAGCAGGGGAACAGGGCTCGACGGTTCGTGACACTCGAAGTACCGACAAGCGCGCTCGATAGCCGCAAGAGCGTCGCTGCGCGACCGAATCTCACCTGTCATTGTGGTTGGCTCCCCCTCGGCTGCAAGGCCGATCATAGTGTCGCCGGGCGTTACATTACCAGCCGTAGGGCCGGTCCCCACGTATTCCGCCAACACACGGCAAATCTTCTCCAGATCACCTCGGAGCCCGCTCAAATCGGGGCTCGACTCGTCCCGGGTCCGCACCTGGAAGACACTCCGGATGCCATCAAGGTGCTCTATCGCCTGCCGGGCCCCATGCAACGTGCTTTGCAGCTCATCCGCCGGGGTCTCTCGGAACGCCGCCTGGATGATAGGCATCTGAGGGACCTCACGATCTCCATCCGGCGTCGTTTTCTCTCTGAGGGCGATCTGAATATCACGGAGGCTGAACCCGCCGGCGCGGCGAGAATTGCACAGGGGGAATCGCAGCAACCGCGACCGAAATCGGACGGGATCCCACTGGCTTGCGGGCTCGGACGACAACGGCATCAGGATACTCATCCGTTCCATCGGGTCATTGTCATCCTCGGGGTCGAGTCGAGGGTGCAGATCATCCCAGAATCGCTCCAGCAGACCGCGAATCAGGTAAAGCCCGTCGCGAAGCCCCGATATGCCCTCCGTGGTGAGCAGGGCCAGGGAGAAATACAACGCCACTTGGAGATGCCTCGATCTCTGGAGCAGGCCATGAGCCCTTCGCCGAATCTCCACCCAGTTCGGCTCGACAATCTGGGGTTCTTCGGCAGTCTGGACGGCGCCGGGAGGTTTGGGCCGGACCAGTGTCTCAAGCTCAAAGAATTCGCTGTCCCGGGAGACATCCTCCCCGCACCGGGCCTCGGGGCTGACCTCACCTAACAAACTCTCGACATCAAATGCACTCACGATCCCCTCGAAGACTCGCTCCCACCACGATCGCCGGCGACTACTCAGCAGCAGGCTGTACCGCGAGACAGCGATAACCGGAAGTACTGCCGGCGCCGTGACTTAGATTGCCGGCAAATGGAGCTTCAGCACATGCGTTACGGGCCTCCAGATAAACCCATCGGGCACTGCGCAATGGACTTCGGCGAGTGAGCATGGCCAGTGGCAATGCGCATCCCGCACCGTGCTTCTTGCGGAGCCCTCTTGCTTACGTTAGTGGTCATCGTATTCCCGCTGCCGGAGTTTGTCAAGCCCGAAAAGGGTTTTTTTGCCGTGTCGTGCAGTCGGTCGTTCTGGACGTCTCAACCCCTCGCAGTGGAACGAAAAAGAGTTTTCGGTTTGACAGAATCTCAGTTTTCGATAGGATGGTTTCAACAGTTGCGTTCACTTGCGGATTGATTTTGTGAATTGACAGGGCGCAGTGTACACATAGTCGCTTGGATGCGGCGCCGGGGCGCATTCATAAAACCATATGTGCACACGAGATAGAATGTCACCCTCACAGGAACCAGCGATAGACAGCAGTCGCCTGGGCTTGCGCCCGGGCGTCTTGCGGAATGGGACCGACATCAAGAGAGTGCTTGTGGATGCGGGATATACCCAGGATGCGCTCGCCGGGACAGTGGGACTCTCCGGTCCGGACGAGCGGCAGGATGTGGCGGTGATATACCGCCGAGTCCGTGCGGACAGTCCATACAATGTCCTGGTTCGGTTGTTCTGGCTCGGCTGCCCGGTGTGCGAGGAGACGCTCCGGGGGCTGGTGCCGGGCCTTGATGTCGATGGGCTCGTGCCCACGAACCTCTTGCAGCGGCGGAACGGAGACGTCCACTCCACCGCGAAGCTTGCGCCCTACCACGATTTGCTCCTGGCCAGCGATTTTGGACTCGAAATCTGGGGCACGCTCCACGCCGACCATGTTCTTGGGGTGGGCGCAGCCTCTCAAACCCTTGCTGGCATGACCGTTCGCCGCAAGGTCCGGCGGGCGCTCGATCTTGGCAGCGGCGCCGGCATACAGGCGTTCCTGGCTGCAAGCCATGCTGATCTCGTCGTAGGTACGGACATCAGCCTGCGTGCCTTGGCATTCGCTGAGTTCAATGCGCGGCTGAACGGCGTCACCAATGTACAGTGGCGAGTGGGCAGCCTGTATGAGCCCGTGGGGGGCGAGGTTTTCGATCTGATCGTATCGAACCCGCCGTTTGTGATTTCCCCCGAATCGAGCTTTACTTTCCGCGACAGCGGCCTGCCCGCGGACACCCTGTCACAGCAGGTGATCCAAAACGCCGTCCCGAGGCTCACAGATGGTGGCTTTGCCTCCATTCTGTTCAATTGGCACCATCAGGATGACTGCGATTGGGCGGCGCGCCCGAGCGAGTGGGTGGCAGACCTCGGTTGCGATGCCCTGTTGATCTGCTTCAAAACCACGGACGCGTTGACCTATGCAGCGGACTGGCTGCGAAGCTGTCTTGGCCCCGGCTGCCCCGAGTACGGAGATCGGCTGGATGAGTGGGCAGCCTATTATGAGCGGACCGGGGCCGCCCGGATCAGCGCCGGCGCCATGATCCTGAGGCGCCGGAACGCTCATTCCAATTGGTTCTCCGCACGCCGCTTGGGCTCTGTCCGTTGTGTCGGCCCTTGTGGGGGCCAGATCGAACGTATGTTTGCCGCTGAGGATCTGCTGGCGGAAGTCAAGGATGAGCACCAGTTGCTTCATCGCCGTTTTCGCCTTGGTGACGACCACGAACTCACGCACGAATTCAGGGCCTCGGACGGCCGATGGATGCTGACCAGGCAGACCCTCTCCAATCGGACGGGTATACCGTTTTCCGGAGACCTGGACATCGTTGTGGCGGAGATGCTGGCCCGATGTGACGGACGTAACACGCTCGATGACGCGATTGCTTCAGCGGCCGGCCGCATGGACCTGGAGGTAGAGAAACTGCAACCGGCGTGCCTGGCGGTTGTTCGGAAACTCCTCCAGTCGGGTTTTCTTCATCCGTGCACGGCGGATGGCCCACGTGAACGCGACGGTGCAGAATAGGAGATCTCTGTTCCTGCTTGCAGGTTGTGGCACCGGGGATCATTTGGTATAGTGATGCCACGATGTAGCGGCCGAGCCGCGGTCTGGAGGCAGTGTCAGGAATTGCCCTGAGTCGAAACTCCGGTCTACTCCCGCCCATGCCGGGACACTATTGCGGCCCGTCGCCCGTGGGTTTCGGTTGGGCATGTGAAAGAGGGGATTGCACGTGGCTGAGATCAGTCGGACAGCATTGTTCGGGAAGCTGGATGGCCTCGCGTACAAGAGCATCGAGAGTGCCACCATCTTCTGCAAGCTCAGAGGCAACCCATACGTGGAGCTGGCCCACTGGATTCACCAAATCCTTCAGTTGCCGGACTCCGACCTGCACCACATCGTTCGGCACTTCGAGATCAATGCCTCCAAGCTCGCCAAGGACGTTGTCGAGGAACTGGACCGGTTGCCTCGGGGCGCGACGTCGGTATCCGATCTATCGGCTCATGTCGAGGAGTCGGTGGAGCGAGGCTGGGTCTATGCCTCCCTGCTGTTCGGCGACTCTTGCGTTCGGACGGGCTATCTGGTGGTTGGCATCCTGAAGACACCGGGCTTGCGAAACGTAGTCACTCGCATTTCTCCGGAGTTCACGAAGATAAAGCTCGACGACCTGGCCGATCGATTCACGAGCATTTTGAAGGGATCGCCGGAGGAAACGCTCTCCGCACGGGACGGCGTCCCCAAGCAGGCCCAGCAGGGGCCCGGGCCGATGGCGCCGGCGCCCCTCGGAAAGCAAGAGGCCCTCAGCAGGTTTTCCGTCGATCTGACGGAAAGGGCGCGCAGCGGCGAGATGGACCCGATCGTCGGTCGCGACGAGGAGATCCGGCAGATCATCGACGTCCTTATGCGGCGACGCCAGAACAATCCGATCCTGACGGGCGAGGCGGGTGTCGGCAAGACAGCCGTCGTCGAGGGCTTTGCCCAGCGGATCGCTCGGGGCGATGTACCCCGGCCCCTCCAGGGTGTCACGTTGCGCGCCTTGGATGTGGGGCTGCTCCAGGCGGGGGCCAGCGTCAAGGGCGAGTTCGAGAATCGCCTGCGGCAGGTCATTGAGGAGGTCCAGAGTTCGCCCACGCCCATCATCCTGTTCATCGACGAGGCTCATACGCTCATTGGCGCAGGGGGGGCCGCCGGAACAGGGGACGCAGCAAATCTGCTGAAGCCCGCCCTGGCCCGCGGCACCCTGAGAACGATTGCCGCGACCACCTGGAGCGAGTACAAGAAATACATCGAGAAGGACCCCGCGTTGACGAGGCGATTCCAGGTCGTCAAGGTGGATGAGCCGCTGGAGGACAAGGCCGTCCTGATGATGCGGGCCATCGCATCCATGCTCGAGAAGCATCATCAGGTCCAAATCCTCGATGAGGCCCTGGATGCCGCCGTTCGGCTGTCGAGTCGGTATATTCCGGACCGTCAGTTGCCGGACAAGGCTGTCAGTCTGATCGATACAGCCTGCGCGCGGGTGGCTATCAGCCAGTACGCGATTCCGCCCGAGGTCGAAGACTGCCGCCGTCACATCGCGGCGCTCGAGACGGAGAGTGAGATCCTCGCTCGCGAAATCGCGGTCGGGGCTGACCACACAACCCGTGAGGCCGGAATTCGCGAACGGCTGAAGACAGAGCGGGATAGACTCCGCCACGTCGAGGCCCGCTGGGCTGAGGAGCAGAAGCTGGTGGAATCGATTCTGGCGATTCGGACCAAGCTGCGAACGACAGGAGATGGGAAGATCGGTCAAGCCGGCGGTGAGAACGGGCCAGGCTCTGGGCCCGCGGACGCACGATCGGATCAGGCCGCCTCCGAGCCGGAACCGCAAAAGGCAGATCCGCAGACGGATAGGGAAAGCCTGCTGGCTGAGCTTCGAGCGCTGCAGCAAAAGCTGGGCAGTCTGCAAGGCGAGAGTCCCTTGATCCTGCCGTGCGTGGACGCAAAGGCGGTGAGTTCCGTCGTCGCCCACTGGACCGGCATTCCCGTCGGAGGCATGGTGAAGAATGAGATCGAGGCCGTGCTGCACCTCGCGGAGAGACTACAGCAGCGGGTCATCGGCCAGAACCAGGCGCTGGAAGGGATCGCCAGCCGTATCAAGACCTCTCGCGCTCGACTGGAGAATCCGCACCGGCCCATCGCCGTGATGCTCCTTGTAGGCCCCAGCGGCGTTGGAAAGACAGAAACCGCCATCGCGCTGGCCGAGACCCTCTACGGTGGGGAGCAGAATCTGATTACGATCAACATGAGCGAGTTCCAGGAGGCCCACACCGTCTCCACATTGAAGGGATCTCCGCCCGGCTATGTTGGCTATGGCGAGGGGGGGGTGCTCACGGAGGCTGTACGACGGCGGCCCTATAGCGTGGTGCTCCTCGACGAGGTCGAGAAGGCCCACCGCGACGTACACGAGATCTTCTTCCAGGTGTTCGACAAGGGGCAAATGGAAGACGCGGAAGGCCGCCTCATCGACTTCAAGAACACGATCATCCTGCTGACCAGCAATGTGGGCAGCGATCTCATCATGGATCTCTGCAAGGACCCATCGCTGATCCCGGAGCCCGATGCGATTGGCAAGGCCTTGCGGAAGCCCCTGCTCAAGACGTTCCCAGCGGCCCTGCTGGGCAGGCTCGTCGTCGTTCCCTACTATCCGATCACCGACGACGTGCTCCGGCTGATCATTCGTCTGCAACTGGATCGCATAGGACGGAGGGTCCAGGAGAATCACGGCATTCCCTTTGTCTATGGCGACGAGGTGGTGGCCTTGATCGCCGAACGGTGCACAGAGGTCGAGAGTGGGGCTCGCATGGTCGATGCCATCCTGACCAATACCCTGTTGCCCGAGATCAGCCGGGAGCTGCTGAGCCGATTTTTGGAAGGGAACAAAGCCGCCCAGGTGCGTGTGGATGCGGCCGACAGTCGCCTCGCGTATGCATTTGACTGAAGCGCTGAGTCGAGAGAAAAGGTGTCGTGAGGATATCTCATGGCGAAGACACAACAGCACCGACAAGCAGCCGTAGGGACCCCGCTGGGAGACGATGTGCTCCTACTGGTTCGCATGTCGGGCGACGAGCAGCTCGGACGCCCGTTCGAGTTCCAGGTCGATCTCGCCAGTGAGAATCCGCAGATCAAGTTCTCCGATATTGTGGGACAGAACGTCACGGTCCGGCTGGAGCAGTCCGAGGGATCGACCCGGTACTTCAACGGGTATGTCAGCCGCTTCACACAAGGGTCTGGTAGTCGTGATGTGGCGCGATACAGTGCCACCCTGGTGCCATGGCTGTGGTTCCTGACGCGTACGGCGGACTGCCGCATCTTCCAGGCGATGACCGTTCCGGATATCGTCAAGCAGGTCTTTCGCGATGCGGGCTTCTCCGACTTCGAGGACGCCCTGACGGAGACCTACCGCACATGGGAGTACTGCGTGCAGTACCGCGAGACCACGTTCCGGTTCATCAGCCGGCTCATGGAGCAGGAAGGGATCTACTACTTCTTCCGACATGAGAATGGCCGGCATGTTCTGGTCCTGGCGGATTCTCCCAGCGCCCACAAGCCGTGCCCTGGGTACGAAAAGATCAGTTGCCAGTTCAGCGGCACGCCCGTCAGTAAGCAGGAATATATCTCCGAATGGGTGTTCGAAA